>ERZ791909.4-NODE-4-length-381522-cov-22.829503_pt1 | contig 381522 bp, 301 predicted proteins | sample MGYA00510143_ERZ791909 | MGnify/ENA primary metagenome ERZ791909 (study PRJEB30046, sample SAMN00792093) | human gut metagenome | study: EMG produced TPA metagenomics assembly of the A metagenome-wide association study of gut microbiota in type 2... | reverse complement strand
TACAATGGTACCGATTACAGTGCTACGCATGGTACCGATTCAGCGCTATCGTCACTCCAATATGAGAAAGCACAATAGCATCTTCTTTTACAGCATTATCTTTTCTAAAATCCGGCAAAGTTAGTGTAATGGAAACATAAGGATCAGATATACGATCAAACTTCATTGTCTGATATTTACGATTAAAAAATGCAGCAGAAGATGAATCATTACAAATACATATTTTCTTGATTGACTTGTTATGAGCCATCTTCCAAAATATAATTGACTTTAAGATTCTTTGCTTTATAGATAAGTCAGCCCATTCATATAAATAAATATAATAATATATGCCAATATAGGAAACTTTTTTCATCGTCATAAAAGCAAAAAGAGGGTCTAAACAATCATAAGAGCACATTATTACATCTGTTATATCGTACTTCCGTATCTTTTCATTTAATAATCTATTCCCCCAATATGACTTTAATATTTTTTTAGTATGATGCAATCTTTCTAATTCCCTAACTGTCAGATATCGCAGTATAATATTTTTCTTAAGCACTAATTGCTCACATTCAATATGTTTTTTAAAATCCGGCGAGAAAATAAAATAATAGGTATTCTTTTCATCATCTATCGCATAATGATATATATGAATAAAATACTCTAGGACATGCCCTCCAAAAGAAGTATACATAAATAAGAAACGTTTCATCACCTATAATTTAGAAATCATACAATGGTACAATGCCTTAAAATCAGACCAATATCTGCATTTAGGTTCTATTAACCTATCTCCCAAACTTCCAGATATCCCTCTCCAATATAAGAAAAAGGGTATCTTATGAATTCTTATTTTCCCTTTATTCTGACGTAAAGAATCAAATAACAAGTGTTCAAAGTAATATCCTACTGAATCATCTATATGAAATTTATCTTTTAGAAAGATATTCTCCAAATAGTATTTGTTACAGACAAAACATCGTGAATCTACCGAATTGTTTTGGGGTGGGACAACACAAACAAAATTCTTACTTGGACTTAGTTTATCCATATAATGTATCAATCGATTTATATTAATCAATTGTAACCTCCCTGTCAACTTAAAAATCAACACATCATCAGTAATAAATTCAGATTTGGCCATTGCATATTCCAATATAAGCGCCTCTCCATACCCTTTCCCTTTTCTCTTATCAAAACATAGATTGCCATCAAAACACAAAAATTCAATTCTATGCTGGAAATCTTTAAACGAAGATGAGATATCAGTTCCTGAATTTTCAACAAATACAATTTTTCTCGTTGTGTTTTTTAGGTAAAAATTCAAAGCCTCGATGTATTGTTTCTTTCTCACTCCTACATCTGCCAAACAAGTAAATGGCATACCATCAGGATTAATACAAGCTGTTAGTAATAGTATATATTCCATATAAAAGACTATTTGTTTTTATTTAATCCAAATTCCAGAAGCAGTTCCTCTAATAATTTTGGTTAATTGTTTTTTAGCTACAAATGCTTGAATCAAACAAACACTGATAGGCACTAATAACATCACAGTTATTCCATATTTAGAACACAAAAAGTACATTGTCGGAACAGAAATAAAAGCAGATACCAAATAGACGACCAACTGCAATCGGATTTTGCTTGTTCCATTTATCATATATATATATATTCCACATAAATTCTGTACTAAAATATAAACACCTACCATTACTGATAGAGATAATGATATTTTAACACTATCTCCGACCCATATATCATAAAAAGTACTGGATACAAGAATCATTATTATTAATACACAGATACTTAGTTTCCAAATCATCTCCATTTTCTCTATTACGTTTTTCATCCACAAAAAATCTTTTTTAGTATACGCGTCAGCACATGCAGACCAAAAAGGAGTTACTATAATCATCATAGCCATATTAAGAATATTAAAATATTTATATGCAATATTATATGCCGTCACGTTTTCAGGTCCACAAACACGAACAATAATTATATTTATCACTTGAAATATAAATAACATACATACCATAATAATAAAAAACTGTGCACCCAATCCTATGATTTTTTTTGTTAAAGCCCAATTTATTGTATTCATACTTGGAGCTACATCACAGTATCTTTTTGAAGAAAAAACGAAAAAAGAAGCTACAAATAAGACTAATAATGGAATGACAGATAAAGCAAAAGCTAAATATAATAAACGACCAGCAGTTACCCTAATTAAGATACCAATTACAATTAAAGACATAATTTGTCCAATAACTATAAATAAAGATGAATAAACCGGTCTTTGGTCTGCGGTTAGCATCGTTGGTAACACACTTGCAATCATATTCAAACAGAGTGTTATAGTCAGTACAGCAAAAACTAAACGCAATTCATGACCATATTCTAAACCAACATTAAGTAATGAACTCCAATCCAAAAAACTATTAATAACAAGAACGACAAATGCCATAGTAACGAATATTATAGTCAAGACAGCATAAGTCGTGCTGACATATTGTTTAGCTAATTCCCTATCATTTAAAGCCATTGCTTCCGTAAAACGGTTTCTAAATCCATGAGCAAAGCCAAAATCAAAATAACTAATCCAGGCAACAATCGAACTAATAGTTAGCCATAAACCATACTGAGCAGAAGATACATAATTAACTGTCATAGGCACTAATATCAAAGAGATAATAATACCTATAATTTTTATTCCAAAAGAAGCTATAATATTTCTCTTGGCAAGAACATTTCTCTCATTGCCTTTTTTTAAATAAATATCTATTCTATTTTTGATAGCTAATAAATTCATTTCAGATTTTGCTACACTCCTATAAAAGAAATTTAACATTTTTGATTAATTATTTATATGATATTTTTTTATAAAAACACCATCCTTACCGCCATATCATGCCACCTATAGTAATCCCTTGCCGCCAACAAATTATCAGACAAAATTTTATGATAAACACCATCACACAAAACAACATGTTTGCGAAAACACCCCTCAACCTCATCAACAGGCACAGAAGCCATCACCACATACTCCGGACAACCTGGAACACAAAACAAAGAAAGTTCACTTTTCGGAAACAGACCGCACAATCTACAGGCGGAACGCTCAAATGCCACCCAATACGTACCTATATGATATAGGTGCATAAACCGGTCATTATTCTTTTCCCTATTCAGTATATCAGTGTGGCTGTTTTGGATAAGCCGTTGAAGGAGTACACCAGAAGGAACCACTTCATTCATAGTTATATAAAGTAAATATTATCAGATGACTCACTTTGTACAGCATGACAAAGGATTTAAATAGGAAAAGTAATTCAAGCAAGACAAATACCATCATTTCTTTTTAGGTTCTTTAATCACTTCAATCAAATCCGGCGAAATAGTTGCCATAGCCATGGCAATGATTCCCTGAATGCAAATGACCACCCTGCGGTCTCTTGCCCCTTTCACCTTTATAAAGATACCTTCATACCCCGCAAAGTCTCCCCCGATGATGCGCACCCGTGTTCCTTTAGCCGGATTGATTTCCTCCGGTTTGAAAAAAAGCAGATGCTCGTCATACGTGCCTGCAACGGCTATGAAGTCCCTCATTTGCCCATCGGGCACAATGATTTTCTCACCGCTACGCGAGTCAGTCATATACTGAAGATAAGGAATATCTTTTTTCAATTCCTTCATATCAGTCTGTGTGATATGGATAAAGATAAGATTATGAACTACTGGGACCAGCTCGCGCACCTTACGTTTCTTTGCCATGCGGATAACATAATGCATGGGAATGAAACTGGATACCCCTTGTTGGTCCAGCAGATTCTTCACATCTAGTTCGCGACGGTAAGTGACCCGCATGGCAAACCATTGTGTTTTTTCACAACAAAACATACTCTTGGGGCTTTGACGTACGTATATCTTTCTGTACTTCAATCAGTTACATTACCCTTTCGGATAATACAAGAAGTTTTGACTTCTTTTTTATGAAGGTCGGCCGGAAAGCTATTTCATGATAGGAGATATGGAATCTACATTATTAATTGATGCAGCATATCGGGCCAACTTTGACCTTCCGCAGATTCCCGAACCGGATGGTTCTTATGTGTTAAATCAGAAATTGTGATACGTATATAAAGAAAAAGCGCGGGAATCTGTACCTGTTACTCATCCTGCACTTTGAGGCCTTCGCATTGCCCACCCTGTCCGAACGAGCAACGCAGAAGCCCACGCCGATATGTACAACTTGAATACCTCTTTGACCAGCAAAGATGAAACAAGAACATTAACATATCGCGCAGACACCTACTGTTGCTTTGTTTGTGGCAGGGTTAGAAATTTGCGAAGTTTCAAAGTGCCAAGAACAAAACGCCAAGTAAACGTCTTTTCTATATATATGTATTTTCCACTCTCCCATACCTCCCTTACGGAAGTATCAGCATGGAAAACACGGCAAAGATACGGAATTATAAATAGAATAGAAAATAATTCCCATTTTTTGTACCCATGAATTTCTTTTTTGTAATCCGCCACATCATTTTTACAATAAATTTGTGCACATAGTGTCTTATCTCGTACCAGAAAGCACGCTTTTTTACGTACATCCCGCAGGGAGCCACACATACGTACAGGACTATGAATGCGTACGTATGTGAAATCATGGCCGAAAGATCCAGAATTCCACCTCAAAAGACAAGGACGTTTTTTCAAAAGATCAAGAGCTTTTCAGAAAAGATAACGGCCTTTTAGGGAAAGAACAGGAGCTTTTTTTAGTAGGGAGTAACAAAGAAGTTTTTCTATAAAAGTCTGTCACATCTGTCACAGCAAGCTTAAACTTATTAATAAACAGGAACTTACAGGTGTGACGGATAGTGTGACAGATAGGTGACGGACTTTTTATCTGTCACAACATACAGATAAAAAGGTACTCTGCCAATCATCCTTAGAAGTAAGGTTAAAGAGTAGTCAACAGACAGTGTCAAACTACATCCCGAAGTCTCAGGCTTACAGTGGAATAGAAAGTTCCACCGGTTGGAACAGCTTGTTTCATCAATATGGAATAATTTATTCCACAGTGAGGAACTATTTATTCCAACCGGACAAAACCATTTGTTCCGCCCTTATGGAACAAGTTATTCCACTGCGGAAAGCCATTTGTTCCTAATGGTGGAACACACTATTCCACAGTGAATTATGCAGCAAAGTCCAATGACTGTATAGCTTTGAAAACCGGACATACTACTGAGATTCCATACACATTGACATGATTCAGACATCGTGTGACAGATAAAAGTCCGTCACACATCTGTCACACTATCCGTCACACTAGTAAGCATCTGTTTATCAACAAGTTGAAAACAACTGTGACGGATGTGACGGACTTTTATGAAAAAAACTTTTTTTGTCGCTCCCAACTTTGTTGTGGATCTTGGCTGATAACGATGACTAAAATAAAATTACCTCACCTCTTTCCACTCGGAAATGGTTCGCGTCTGTGAAGAAAATACCACTCCTATACAAACTATTTTTCGCTTATCCGCCAGATAAGGTTGGGCATATCCTTTTTCTTCTATCTGACGCAAGGCTTCATCGGCGCTGCCGTCCAGTTTGAATTCAAAAATATAAATATATTGCGGAGTCTCGAGTATGCAGTCCACCCGTCCCCGGCTTTGTGTCTGTTCAATGCGGAGGCAATATACCCCTATAAGACGGAGAATGAGATAGAATGTGTACTGGAAATGCTTCTCGGTCAGTTCCGGAGTCTTGGTACTGTCATGCGAATCGTATGGGATACCGGACAAGAAAGCTGTGAGGGAATCGCGGAAAGCAGCTGTCTTGCCCGCATTCAGCAGACGGACAGAACTGATCAGCCAGCTGGAAACGGAAACTCCCTGTACTTTGAAATAATCACTGGCCAACAAGCTAAGGAAACCTCTGCGTACTTCATCATTGGGGAAATCCAGCAGATAGGAATGGGTATATTTATCGTAATCCTTGATAGTAAGATATCCACTCTGGTAAATCATGGGAAGAGGGCGTTCCACATCAGCTTTGTAATCGGCAAACAAGGATGCGTCATAATATTGCCCCACCAATTCATTGATCTGCTCGTTGCTATGCTGCAACAGCCGGACCAGATAGGTAGGCGTGCCCGAGGCGAACCAGTAGTCACGGATTTGTAAAGAATCAAAAGCGTTCAGAATACTGAAAGGGTTATAAATATCAAGCATATTTTCACTGAAGTGATAACCGTCATATTGTGCTTTCAGACGTTCTTTCATTTCCTCATACGTGCATTCGTCTTTTTCGGCCAACTCGGAAATAGGTTCATGGAAATAACGCTCCATTTCCTCCTGGGTGATTCCGCACAGTGATTCATAACGCGGGTCCATACTGATATCTTTAGGCTGGTTGAAACCGCTGAAGACACTGACTTGCGAAAATTTGGTGACTCCCGTCAGCATCACGAACTGCAAATATTTATCAGCTCCCTTGAAGGTAGAATAAAAAGCTTTCAGCGTATTCCGGTTCTCTTCTTCCAAGGGGGTATCAAGCACATCGAGAATGGGTTTGTCATATTCGTCAACGAGCACCACGGCACGCCGTCCTGTCTTTTCGCTGGCGCGACGCAGTAATTCGATAAAACGGGTTCCCGGTGTTGTGTAATTGGGATTCTTGCCATACATATCTTCCCAATTTCCCAAATAGCCTTCAATAGCAGCTTCCAGCACTCCTTCTTTGGCAAAGTTATCACCGTTGAAATCTATATGAAATACCGGATATTGAAACCAGTCTTTTTCCAGTCCGGCAATGGCAAGTCCTTCAAACAACTCTTTTCGCCCTTCATAATAGGCTTCAAGGGTACTGATCATCAAACTTTTGCCGAAACGGCGCGGACGGCTGAGAAAATAGATACTTCCTCTGCTCACTAACTGATGGATGAGGGCAGTCTTGTCTATATAAACATATCCGTTTTCGCGGATGCGGCTGAAAGTTTGTATGCCGATAGGGTATTTCATATTTTGATGTATTTAGTGCATGATATTGCAAAGATAACCAAAACCAACCGATTTCACCCAATCTTGGTTGAATATTTTCATTTTTCCCCGCTAATTGAGAATAAATTTCTCATTCCAGCTATTTATGTTCCTGTAAAAAAACAGCAGAATGCAATATACTCGAAAGGTAACCGGTGAAATACATACAGATTCATCGTCATCCGGTTGAATTTGCTAATACCGGTTAGAAACAGGAACGTCATACTTTTCAGAAACGGATACGGAAACGGGTCAGTTTATCCGGATAGGTACGAAGAGAGAAAGTACACCCATGTTTTATCAAAACTTCACGAATAAAAATAAGACCGATACCCTGTCCGTTAGGCTTGGTGGAGAAGAAAGGACTGAACAGCTTGGTTTCCACCTCTTTACTGATACCGGCACCGGTATCAGCAATTTCCAACATCGTAGGTGATACGGAAGTACGGATAAAGATATCTCCTGTTTCCCCGATACTTTCAGCCGCATTCTTGATAATGTTGACCAATACTTGCTCAAACAAGGAAGTATCCATCATCACTTCGGGATTCTCTTTACATAAATTAAGATGCAGCGTAATCTTGCGGTTACGGCAAACCGTTTCCATAAATGTCTTGCAAGCGGCCACGCGGTCATTCAAGTCCACTGATTGTAATTGAGGCTCGGGAATCTTCACCACATTGGCGAAATTCGTGATAAAACGGCTCATGCTGTAGCAACGCTCTATGCAGACTTTCATCACTTCGCGCAAGTCTTCCGTATCCTCCATACATTCCAAGGCACCATCCACCGTATCAAGAGTAGAGGTAATGCCCGCAGTCGTATTATTCACCTCATGTGCTATCATACGGATCACTTTTTCGTATGCCTTTTTCTCTGCTTTCACCACCTCGGAAGTCAGACTTTCCACCAGAATAAACGGATGAGAAAAGCCTCTGTCAACAAAAGAAAGCCGGGAACAGCGGTAAATCATGGAGTCGCTCAGACGAATTGTTTCCGTAGTATCTTTGGGAATACGTTCTATTTCTTCGGCCAAAGGGGAAGCCAACTCGCACAGCAATCGGCCTCTGACTTCCTCTGACGAAGAATAATCCAAAAAACGAAGAGCTGCCGCATTCAGCATGGAAATATGTCCGTCCAGAGTCAGTATGACAACTCCCATAGGAGAAGCACTGACCAGCAAGTCAAGAAAATGATTCTGCTCACGCAACCGGAGACGCTCGTCTTTCAACTGCTCCATCATGCGGTTGAAAACCAACACAATGCGGTCGGCTTCCTTTTGTCCGACAGGAGTCAGCCTACTGCTGAAATCCTGCTCACGAAGAAGTTCCATACCGTTGCCGATGATATCAAGCGGTTTCACGACTTTGCGATAGAAATAAACCAGAAACACAAGACTGAATGTAATGACTCCCTCTCCTATATAAAACAGCGCACCGCGTTCCTTCAATGTAAGAACGAGCAGGATAGTCCATACTGCTGTCAACAGTAATGCTAAAAAGAAGAACAAGAATTTCAGTTTCATATTTTATCCGGTTCCGTTTTTGCTAATCATTCACTTGTATATTGTATTTCTCCAAACGGCGATAAAGAGCGGCCCGGCTGATTCCTAAGGCTATGGCAACCTGTGACATATTATTGTTATACTTTTCAAGCGTTTGCAGAATAGTCTGCTTTTCTATCTCCTCCAAGGTCATGCCTTGCAGATTCGTTGTCATCTTCTGTTCTATAGGATGCTGGTATTGTGATTTAAAATCATCCGCAGTCAATATTTCCTTTCCACTGACCAGCAAGGTACGTTCCACCAAATTCTTTAATTCACGGATATTACCCGGATAAGGCAAACGGCTCAAATAATCCATCGCTTCAGAAGTAAATTCCACTTTGGGAAGACCGTTCGATTCACATTGTTTGTCGGCGAAATGACGGACCAATAACGGAATATCCTCACGGCGTTCGCGTAATGCCGGAAGATGCACCGTAATTAAATTAATACGATAGAACAAATCCTCGCGGAAGGTGTGTTCCTGCACCATCTGCCGTAAATCGGCATTCGTCGCACTGACCACACGGATATCGACTTTACGGGGACGGCTGTCGCCCAAAACTTCAAAAGTCTGCTCTTGTAACACGCGAAGCAGTTTCACCTGACAGCTTAAATCCAAATCGCCAATCTCATCCAAGAAAATCGTACCCTTATCAGCCAGTTCAAAACGTCCTACCCTGTCGGCTGTGGCATCCGTAAACGCACCTTTCTTATGACCGAACATTTCACTCTCGAACAAAGTATGAGAAATACCTCCCAAATTCACTTTCACAAAAGGTTTCTTGCTACGGGAACTGTTCAAATGCACCGCTTCGGCTATCAACTCCTTACCTGTACCACTTTCACCGGTAATCAAGACCGATGCGTTGGTACGCGCTATCCGCTTGATCGTGGCCAGCACATCCATCAGTGCCTTACTCTTTCCAATGATATGGCTACGGTTGAAGCCGTCATTATCTTCCACCGGAACCGCTGCTTTCTTATCTTGTGAAGTCAGCTCCAAAGCAGTTTCTATCCTTTGCATCAACGCTACGTTGTTCCAAGGTTTGGTAATAAAGTCGAATGCACCTGCCTGCATCCCTTGCACGGCAAGCTGGATACTTCCCCATGCCGTCATCAATATAACGGGAACATCGGGCCGGAACACTTTGACCTGTTTCAAAAGCGTCAATCCTTCTTCACCACTGGTGGACAGGGTGAAGTTCATATCCATCAAGATTAACTGGGGTGCAACCGAACGGACTATTTCAATAGCCTCTTTGGGACCCGGTACGGCCTGCACATCATATTTCGCCCTTTTTAGCATAAAGCTCAGAGAAGAACGAATGGCACTGTCATCGTCTATAATTAATATCATACTGCTGCAAATGTAGAAATTATTATTTTAATAAGTACAAAGACAACCCCATTTTATATTCAAACAGAATTGAATAGTAAAAATCCTATTGTTTGATAATCTTTTCGAAATCGGCATCAATATTAGTATTGGTATTGAAATCCCACAATGTCAAGCTGCGCAACTGGTAATAATAGTACCAATAATAGAACAACTCATTGATATGCTTCTGACGAGCCTCATCTTTCTTTGTCTGGGAGTCATTCAAATCCAATGTCGAGATTTTACCAACCATGAAGGTTTCCACATTGGTACTGTAACGTTTCTGGGCAATCTTGTCCGCATCGTCTGCTATCTGCAACTGGGCCTGCTGATTATTGAACTGTTCTACAAGGATAAACAGATTCTGATTGAAATTCATGGTTTCCTGACGTAACTTGCTTTCGGTCACATCGCGGTTACTTTGAGCTATCTTTACCTGACCACGACGTTTTCCCCAGTCAAGAATAGGAATCTTAAAACCGACTTCCACAATCTGGTTGTCTTTCAAACGGCGGTATGCACTATTAAATTCATTGTCTGTTCCTGTAAAACCTACCTGTGCATAGAGCTTGATTTCACGTAAATTACCTTTCGCCTTAGCCACTTCAAAATCTGCTTCCAACTGGCGGCGACGAATATTATGTGCAAATGAATTATTGGCAAGTGCTTTGTCCAAAACATCCGGATAGTTCAGCAAAACAGTCGGAATCGTTTCGGGAACAACCGGCTCCAGTTCCTCATCCTCTCCTAATGCCAGAAATGAACGGAGTTTGAACATATTACTTTTCAAGTTGCTTTCATTTTCAGTCAACGTAGAACGGGCATTCAATACATTCAGTTCCAATTGCAACAAATCATTTTCACTGATCTGCCCCATGCTACGCTTTGCCTTAGCCACTTCATACAGTTTATCTGCATTCTTCAGATTCTGTCGGGCAATGCCTACATTTTCCTTGGCCAGCAACAAATTGAAAAAATAATTGATAGTAGTCATGGTTACCTCTTCGGTTGCAGTAAGAAATGCGGCTTTAGCTTCAGCGTATCTCACCGGTTCGATGCGGCGGTTCCATTTAATTGTATTCACTCCGAAAATAGGTTGTTCCAAAGTCAATGCCACAGGAACAGACATATATCGTTTTGATTTATCTCCATCCAGTTGTTTCAAGAAATCAAGAGAGGTATTCAATGAGAGTTTACCACCGGTCAACCAAATATTCTGATCGATAGAAACTTCACCATTCATTTCCATATAATTATTACGTACAAATGTATAAGCACCGTTATCCTGCTGATAAGAATTATACTTCTTATTATAGCTGGGAATAGTGGCTTCAAAATTCATTTCCGGAAGCAAATCCGCACGGAAAGTACGATATTCCCAATAAGCGGTTTTCAGCTCGTTTAAAGCTACGGCCGCATCTACACTTTGCACACGGGCAATAGTAATGGCTTCCTCCAAAGTGATGGCACGTCGCTTTTCTTGTGGCTGCGCTCCGGCAACCAACGATATGCCAAAGGCTAAAAATAGAGATATTACTTGTTTTTTCATTGCGTTATTATTCTTTTTATCAAAGGTAAGGCAAATGGTATGCCAAAAAACTATTTCACTGTTTTATAACACCTTACAACAAAAATGGAGTGTCCGAAATCGGACACTCCATTCATATACGAACACTGCTGATCATGTGACAATGAAATAACATTATTCATTATGCAACGCGTCTGCAGGCTCAATCCTCATCGCTTTCCGGGCGGGGAAATAAATGCCGAGCAAAATTATTATCCCCAACAACAGCATGGCCGACACAAAACAAAGCAAAAAACGTCCCCAAGCAGGTTCCATTAATGTATGCACAGTAAGATCCGCCATCTGCATATTCGCACAAACAAAAACAGCGGGAATGGCAGCCGAAACCAAGAGAAGGATGCCCTCAAGTACATAATAACCAAATACATTCATCCTACTGCAACCTAGTGCCATACGCAAAGCTATCTCACTTCGGTTTTTACGAGTCCGAAACCAGAAAGTACCCAGCATCCCTAAAAATATATTGAAAACAAAGAAAAGGATAACGGCATAGGTAGTATTCAGATAATTCACCGTTCCTTGCTCTATATCGAAAGCTTCCTTCATATCGCCATACGAATTTATATCGTATAAGTAATAAGGGCCGATAGATAATTTCCCTTGCATATCCTGCATAAAACGTTCGGTAAATCCCGGTATGGAATTAGAAGCCACACGCACCGCAATGTGATGCCAATAAGTCAGCGGCGAACTGGGAAGATAAATAAAAGGTTCGTAACGCTCGTACTCATCGGTCTTATGAGCAGGAAGTACCGCCATTACCTTATAATTAGTTTCCGGCTGCACACTATTCAGGAAATAAGGATTGAAACAAGTTTCCCCTACTCCATTGCGTCCGCTAAACAAGGAATCGCTTAACGTTTCACTCATCAACACCGGCATGGGGTATTCATTCTTGTCCCAACGCTCCGCCTCAAATGAACCTGATAATGGCTGCAAGCGAAATACCTTGAAATAAGTAGGGCTGACATAACGGATGAAACAGCCTACCACATGAGTCGAATCCGAATGCGGAGCATATCCCTCATACATATTATTTCCCGTATAAGGTATTGTCCCATAATAAAAACAAGCTTCCTCCACCCCTTGATATTGTTGGATCAAATGATAGATTTGCTCCAAATATTCAGCAGAATGACTCATTAATACAGAATCATTTTGCAAAGCCGGCTTAATATTCAGTTGAATATCAAAAACATTCTCCGTGTCATATCCTTTAGACTGACGGGCAGCAACCTCATAATTATAAACCAGATCGATGCTGTACCATAGCAAGACAAGAACAACAACCAATTCAACCCACACCCATACATTAGCGTGCCTTTGGTTCCACATTTGTCTGAATAAACTCTTTATCATTTTTCCTTTCCTCCTATTCTCCTTTAATGGTAGTTGCAATATTACGATGTGTGACCATCCATACCGGAATCAATACCGACAATAAATTAAAAACAACACATACGCCGAAAACCAACACAAATAAAGCAGGATGCAACAACAAACCTCCATCCAGACTGATACCTGATAATTCTACCTCGCCGCTACCAAACAACCATACACGTCCCAGCCAAACCAAAACACACGAAAACAGATATCCTAAAATTCCACCCAAAAAGACCGTAAGCAGATTCTCTAAAAACAACCTCACCATAATGGAAATACGTGATGCGCCATACGCCTTGCGAACTGCAATTTCTGTCACACGCTCCTGCATTCGGGCATTGGTCATACCTGAGATATTAATAGCAGGAACAATCAGCAAGACCATCAATAACATACTGTAAACCAACGGTGCACTAATATCTTTTCCACGAAAAAAGGTGTATTCCGTATGAGTATAGAGTTCGTTCATCTCGAAAGCATATTCTGCCGTTGAACTATTCAAACGATCCTGCCGATGCTGTACTTCAGTCCGTACCTCTGCAGGACGAGTATCCGGCAGCAGTTTGAGCAATCCCAGACGGATTCCTCCCAAGCCCCCTGTCCAAGTAGCATAATAGTCTTCATTTTCCAATGAGAAAGGAACAAAAGCATCAGCGTATGCTGTCTGGAAAATAGCATTGACATCTTTCACCACGCCTACCACTTTAGTAGGAAAAAAATTACTTTGATATTCTTTTCCTACCACATCCGTCGTGCCGAAAAGCTGCAAGGCCATACGCTCGGTTATCACACTGACCCACCGACGGGCATCATACTCCTCTTGTGTGAAAGGACGTCCCGCTATAAATTCATAATCAAAGAACTTAAACCAGTTATCAGCCACAGGCCGCACATAATAGTTGAATATCTCATTCGAAGCGGACAAGTTACAAGGGGTCTTGGAAACGCCACGATACCAAGTAACCTCTTTTACACTAGGAAGCTCTGAAAACAATGCTTCAAAAGCCTTGCGTCCCATACCGCTGTTCTGGTTGGTATGATCCAGCTTACGATAGGTCATTCCCGAACCTGTATACATCATATCGCTCCGATCACTTTCCGGAGCCATATCCATTGTACGGAAGTCATAAATCATCACTACTACCATAACAAAAGCGATAGTGACAGCTGTTCCTATAATACTGATTGTAGCATAAAAAGGATTCTGCCGTATCAGATTAAATGCTTGTAATAATAGCTGTTTCATTCGTTTTATCTCTTCATTTTATTTATTCTTCATGTAATGCCTCAGCCGGTTCGATACTCATGGCACGACGGGCAGGGTATCCTATTCCAATGACAATCATTCCAGCAATCAGAATAAAAGTGCCCAGAACCGTAATCGCAAAACGACCTGCCGTAAAAGGCATACGTGTAACTTCCACCAGTTCGGCATATCCCAAATTCCACGCCACAACCAATGCAGGAATAGCAGATATCAGCAATAACAAGACTCCTTCCCCCATCAGACGACCGCAGATTCCCCAACGGGTAGATCCTAAAGCCATACGCAACGCTATTTCGGCACGCCGATGCTGTGTCCGGAACCAGAAAGTTCCGATAATGCCTAGAAAGATATTCAGCAATAAGAAAAATATGATACAAAATTGCGTATTCAACTCATTCACCGAATCCGTTTCATAAGCTGTGCGTACATCACTCAAAGGAGTTATATCCAAAAGATATAGATTGCCCACCTGATATTGACGGTCGGCATCCACTATCAAACGGTCTATGAATCCATCATTCTGTCCCTCACGAACACGCAGGCAAACTTCTATATAAACCGTCTCACCTAAGGATTCCAACGCCTCATCTGTCAGGTACACAGCAGCATAACGGGAGCCGTAATCATCCGGAGCTGTAAAATGGTCATAACGGACCGGCTCGGTAAGAGCAGCTATAGAAAGATGCTCCGCCTCCGGCTCATTCCGCCAAACAGGCACCCTACGCCCTAAAAGTTCCTTACCATGCCAAGGTGCATCCTGATAAACATCGGCAATATTCACAGATAAGACCATGCCGGACGGTGTCAGTGCCTCAGCAAGGCTTTCACTACCCGAACCGTCTATATTGCGGTAACGGAATACATTAAAATATTCCGGAGTTATCCATCGTTTCAAACTACGTACCGGGACTGTATCCAGATAAAATGAGAAACTGTTCGCACCGTCATTATAAGGTATACAGTTTTGCGAGAGGCTGACTGCTTCCACATCCGGACGATGCGCAAGCCTGTTTACAATTTCATGCAAATCGGCAACATCTTCTTTCATAGTACGGCCAGGCTGATAAGCAGCCGCCTTCGAAGTCATCCGCTCAAAACGAAGAACATACGTATTTTCTATATCAAAGCCCATCGGCAAATTATAGATGCTCAATGTGACATATACCACATCCACAATATACCATAATATGATAAACACCACAAAAAGTTCCATCCACAGAAACGCATTGCTGCGGCGCTCGTTCCATATCTGTTTCAATAAATTCCTGTTCATGATCTAACGTTGGTTTAAAGCGTCCGTAATATTCATGCGCGATGCCCTCCAGGCAGGGATGCACGCTGACAGCAAATTCAAGAGCAGGCAGAAAATGAATGCGGCCAAGAATATCCAGGGACTGAACAACATATCTGCCGAAAGACTGGTTTCTCCTATTTGGGCACGGTTCTCGCTATTGGAAAATAAGAAATCATTCAATAAAAAAGTACATGCATAACTGAAAAGCATTCCTACTGCTCCGGCTATGAGCGTCAATAATAAATTTTCATAAAACACTTGCCTCAACAAGACATTGGCAGTAGCACCAAATGCCTTCCTCACCCCTATTTCCGACATGCGCTTCCGCATACGGGACAAAGTCATGCTACTCAAATTTATAGCCGGTACCAGCAATAAAATAACAATCACCAACAGGTAGTGCAAATAAGCTTCCTTCGCCTGTAACTCTCTTCCCCAGTGACGAAAGATAAAAGAGAAACGATCATCGGGTTGTCCACGATAAAAAATTTCGGAATCCTGCAATCCGTCATTGAATTTCTGACGCAGGCGTTCCGCCTCTTCTCTGATGGCAGGAAAATCTTTCTCCGAATGTGCCAGAATGACCACACGAAAAGTTCCCATCGCATTGTCATACCAGCACTTCCTGGCTATTTCTGTTGAATTGAAAGGTATCCAAATCTGCGCATAAGAAGAAACAGCCAGTTTGGATACATCTTTCACAACACCCACTACCGTATAATCGGCCAAGTTGAGTTGGACCGTACGTCCTACCGCTTCTACCGTACCAAACAAATTCCGGGCCACAGAAGCACTAAGTACAACCTTAGGAAGTCCGCTTTCACTATCGGCAGCCGTAAACGGCTTTCCGGCAATAAAATCAAAAGAGAACACTTTCCAAAAGGTATCGTCAGTTTCAAGGTTATCCACTGTCATCATTTTTCCAGCAGGTACAGAAATACGCATCCTGCCTCCTGTAGACACTATAGTTACCGCCTCAGGAACAGTAAGTGCCTTAAAACACTCTTTAGCCACTGTGAGTGACATACAGCCGTTTGATGAATTATCACTGGTATCTCCTTTCTGATGAATAGACATCGCTTTCATATAAAGAGAACGTGAACGGTTCACCTCGGGCACACAATCCGTAATGCGTACTTCCAACACCAGGACAATGACCATGATCATACAAATAGCCAATGCCGTTCCTATGATAGAAACCAAGCTGATGAGCCTATTCTCACGAAGTTGGTAAAAAGCCTGTTTAATATATAGTTTTATCATGTTTGTGCTATGCTCTAAAACCTTTTAACAAAAAAGAGATTACTCATTATGCAATGCTTCCGCCGGCTGAACTTTCATAGCCTTACGTGCGGGAATCCAAATGCCTACTACAATCATCAATGCAATCAAAATAAAGGAAATAAGAACTGTTATTATGAAACGTCCACCTTCAATAGTAGTGCCATTCATCCAAGCATTCAATTCACTATTTGCCAGATTCCAATCAATAAAAATCGCAGGAATTGTGGCCACCGCCAATAATATCAATCCCTCTGCCAACTGACGGACAAAGATACTATGATCTGTTCCACCCAATGATTTCATCAATGCAATCTCACCACGTCGTTGCTGAGTACGGAACCAGAAAGTACCTAGCAATCCCAAGAATATATTCAACAACAAGAAACCCATTCCGAAAAGGTAACTGTTCCAGGCATTCGTATGTGACTGCTGAAAGTTACGACGGATATCGGTAAAAGAACGCACATCCGCGATAAACACATTGCCCACGCGATACAGTTTCTCACTATCCGCTTTCAAACGGGCTATAAAATCGCGATCTTGATCCTCTTTTACGCGTACACAAAGCTCCGTGCCCAAATCATACCATTCTTCCGGCATAGGAGCCACCATGCAGTAACTGTTCCATGCCTCAAAATAATCCCCATAACGCACAACCTGCAAAGAAGCTGCTAAATTATATGTATTCGTTGTATCCCCGAACAAATAAAATTGTTTGTCTACCAATGAAGTCAAATCACATCCATAGCGCCGTTTATAAAGATTATCTGAAGCTAAGAAATTCTTCGGATGTTTCAGCATCTCAGCCAGTTGTTCAGGGGTCTCCCCACGGGTGCCACGATAACGGAACACACGGACAAAATCGGGAGACACCAATCTGCGTATAGTCCATCCCGGCGAACGTAATGTATCATACACCACTGACGCACTGCTGTTACTGCCATTATACGGGTAAGAATTTTGTCCTAATCCGGCTGCCTCTATATCCGGTCTATGCTGAAGACGACTTAGAAGTTCCTTGATATCCTGCCGCTTTTCCTCGTCTGTCTGATTGGGAATAAAGTCTGGACTTTTGTCCGTAAGACGTCCCATTTGCACCAAATAGCAATGAGAAATATCAAATCCCCGTGGTTCATTATAAATTGAGGTCTGCACATACATATAGTCCACAATATACCATAAAACGACACTTACCAACAATAATTCGGTGACAAGCCAAAGATTAGACCGCCATTCATTTTTTATCTGAGTAAATAGTTTCTTATTCATCTTGATTCTTTACTTTTAATTCGTTATCACCTTAGTGAATCCTTCCTCCCAGTGCATTGACAATGCTAGTCCTTGAAGCCCTCCAAGCAGGAATGCCGCTACTCAGCAAATTCAAAACAAAGCAAAACAACAACGCATAAAGGAAAGTGGAAGGGTGCAATAAAATACTGGAATCAACTGTAGGGGCATTCAATGTCGCACTATAAGGCTGTGCAAACAGGATATCGGTACCTAAATAAGCCATAACAATACTGATAAACAAACCTACGGCACCAGCCAACAAAGTCACGACCAGGTTTTCCATGATTATTTGTCCAACCATTTCCATGCGGGTGCTCCCAAAAGCACGGCGTACTCCTATTTCCGCCACACGTTGGCGCAACCGGCTTTGCGTCATACTGCTCAGATTTATAGCAGGTACTAACAACAGAATGATAAAAATGATAGCACGTTCACGACGAGCCGACTTCAAATCCGGCTCCAAGTTAGCTGCAAATGAAATAGACTGAGTTTCCTGATCGTATGGCCGGTTACGGTCTATCAACGTATACCCCTGATCGGCAAGAATAGAATTATACTCACTCATACGCCGCTTGGCTTCAGCACGGATTTCTCCAAAATCATCATGGCTTCGAGCCAAAATAGTGACACTCATCATCCCCATGTGCTGGTCACTCCACGTATCACTAGGCAAATCCGTCGAAGTAAAGGGAATCCATACTTGGCCATAAGAAGCATCGGCAAGAGTAGATACATCTTTCACTACCCCTACCACACGATAGGGAGCATGATTCAACAAAAACTCTTTGCCCGCAGATTCTGTGGAACCAAACAAAGCCCGCGATATGCTCTCAGTAATCACAGCCACAGGAGTGCCCGCATTGAAAGTAGCTTCATCGTATGGTTTTCCATTCACAAAACGAAAATCGAACACTTTAAAAAAAGTATCATCCGTTTCCCGCACATCCGCTCCAATAGCCGGCATAGCGGGTAATGAAACAGGAGTCGATACCGGCATACTGCAATAAATAGTGACAGCTTCAGGGGTTTTCAATGATTTATATACCTCACGCGCCGTCCGCACGCTCATCGGTCCGTTACTTGTTCCGTCCCCCCAATCCTTATGACTTATGCTCATATAATGCACATGCAGAAAACGATTCCGGTTTGACTCGGGAGAAAAAGGAGCGACCTTCACTTGTTGTAGCATCACTACCAACATAATAAGGAAAATGCTAAGAGCAGTTCCTGCAATGCTGATGACACTGATAAGCGGATGCTGGCGAAGTTGCGCCAAAGCTTGCTTAAAATACTGTTTAATCATCTCTGTTATTTCTTAATAAATTCCTTTTCATAGTAATCAGTAGTTATTGCACCTGACGCCCATCAAAGAAACGAATGGTTCTGGAAGTCTGTTTGGCTTGTTCTTCATTATGGGTTACCATCACAATGGTCCGTCCATCCTCTTTATTTAATTTATGCAACAATTCCATGACCTCTGCACCCATCTTTGAGTCCAGATTACCGGTAGGCTCATCCGCAAGAATAATTTCAGGATTACCCACAATAGCACGGGCTATCGCTACACGCTGGCACTGTCCTCCGGAAAGCTGTGTGGGCATGTGCCGCATACGATGACTTAAACCGACACGATCCAACACTTCTTTTGCCAGACGGGTACGCTCCTTGGCAGCCATCTTTCTATAGAGCAAAGGCAACTCCACATTGTCAATCACATTCAGCGAATTAATCAGGTGGAACGACTGGAATACAAAGCCCAAGGTCTTGTTACGGAAAGCAGCCAGTTCCTTGTCCTTCATGCTTTCTACAGACGTGCCGTTTATTTCAATCTTTCCACTGCTGGGAGCGTCCAGCAGCCCCATAATATTCAGCAAGGTAGACTTGCCGCAACCGGAAGGACCCATAATGCTGACAAACTCCCCTTTAGCCACATCCAAATTTACATTTTCCAGCGCTAATGTTTCAATCTCATTCGTACGGTAGATTTTATTGATACCGGTTAATTTAATCATTGCCATAGTTTTTTCTTATTTAAATTGTTAATCTTATACACTTTCTATTTTCATGAATCAAAAGACATTCCAAAGCTATAATCATTTAATATTCAACGAATTTTAATTCTACATACTGTCCGATAACAGACGGTGTGACCGTTTTTACCGGACTAATACGACTGATGCTGTATGCCGGAAAAAAATGTCAACAAGCACTATGAATAATATAAAAAGGTAAACGATCAAAAAAACGACATAGCCTAAGAACAAATTAAATTATGTTCGGGAAATGAGTGAAAAGGATGAAAAAACACTTCATTTCCCGTAACAATCAATGTATTAATTAAGAGAGAGTTTTATCTTGTTGTTTATGTCATAGCTGCTTCTTATTTCAACTTCAGCTTATTCTTGTTTTTGTAACTGCTCATATCGCTGACAACCACCTTGTCACCCGGTTTCAACCCCGATATGACTTCCACATATTCAAAATTACTATCACCCAATTGAACCTTACGCTTTACTATTTCATCCTTACTATCCTGAACAAATAATTCATACTCACCGCGACCGACATAGTAAGAAGCATTCGCCAATCTTAAAACCCCTTCTTTCACGGCATTCATTACATACACATCTGTCTTCAAGCCGGAACGCAATCGCTTGTTATTATCTTCATTCAGTTGTACAATAAACGAAATCACCCCATTCTTACTCAACGGTGTCACACTACTTACCGTTCCTTCCAGTTTCTCATTGCCAATCTTGACTATGGCACGTCCACCTGCTGCCACACGGTCACCGTATGTATCAGCTATTTCACCTTCCACTTTAAAATGGCTCAAATCAGAAATGATAGCTACCTGGCTGCCTTCCGCTACCTGCGCACCTACCTGATTATTTATATAGGTAAGAATCGCTTTACGCGGTGAACGAATTTGAGCGTCATCCAATGTACGTTTCATTTCAGCAAGACTCTTTGAGAAAATATTGAATTCCAATTCCTTCACTTTCAAATCAGCCTCTTTTACTTTCGATTCATTCGCGTATTGCTGACGGAGCTGTTCCAATTCCAATTTTCCGGTATTAAAGTTCAGTTCAGCCTGACGAACCTTGTCCGTTGTTCCAGAGCCCAAACTATCCAAATAACGTTCGTTACGAAGTTCCACCTCCATACGGTTCAATTTCATGGCGGAAATTTTCACTTGCATCGATAAATCACTCAGATACGTATTATTATTCACTTTCAACTGCTCTAACTGATAACGTTTCATCTGTTCTTCATCCAGTAATTTCTTGTATTCGGTTTCCGTACTCTGCAAATCAAGTTTCAAAATCGGCGTACCTACATCCACACTGTCTCCTCCCTTACGGTAAACTTCCACGATACGAGTATTAATAGGTGAATTGATAATCTCTTCAAAAGCCGGAACAACCTTACCGGAAGCACTGACACTTACTTCAATAGTTCCATTGTCCACTTCTGAAAACACCAAATCTTTCCTATTGACGCTGCTTCGCATAAACGAAATCAATACAGCTATACATACCACTGCCGCCACACCTATTGCACCATATTTAATGAACTTCTTTTTGCGCTCCTTATCACGCACTTCTTTAGGAATTTCTCTGTCCATAACTTATTGTAATTTTATTATTATCATTTTTGTGCTAAAGAATAAACAACATCCGTGCCAAGGAAACAACTTATTGATAATCAACAACAAATAAAGCGTACAGGGTGTCCGATATCGGACACCCTGTACGCTTTTAAACATCAGTTACCGTACAATAATGATTAACGCAAACGCAATATATCACCTACTTTAGGAGAAGGGTCTTCCGGTTTCATCTTATTCATCTTATATAAATTTTTCAGACGAATACCATATTTTTGGGAAATGGAATACATAGATTCTCCCCCACGGACAACATGAACTATGTGTTCCTTATCCGCACGACGATGCTTTTTATCCAAATAAATAATATCTCCTGGCTTCAATACATATCCCTTATAAAGATCATTGTATTTCCTCAACTTGCGTTGACTGATATCAAATTCTTTAGAAAGTTTTTTAAATGTATCCCCCGGACGTACCACAATATAGAGTAAATCATTAGCCAAATAAGGCTGATGCGGGTTTGGGAATTCCTTCATCCACTTTATACCATCCTTGGTATCATACTTATGTAATTCATATAATTCAATGATATCAATTAAACGATATGCATAGCGAGGGTCAGTAGCATATCCCGCTTTCTTCAGCCCATGCGCCCATCCTTTATAATCGGTGATTTTTAATTTAAAAAGAGATGCATAACGTGAACGTCCTTTTAAAAATTTAGAATGATCTTCATATGAATCACGAGGGTGCTTATAGGCACGAAAACATTCATTACGGATATCATCATCATGCCGTACAGTACGACCAGTCCAGTCACCACCACATTTTATACCGAAATGATTATTGGATTTACGAGCCAGTGTACTTTTTCCCGCTCCTGATTCCAATAATCCTTGAGCCAAAGTGATGCTGGCAGGAATACGATACCGTTTCATCTCATCGATAGCGAGATCTTTATACTTATGAATATATTCCTCATACTGCCGGTTACGGGTTTGCGCTTGCACTGTAAAATTACATAGACAACAAAACAACCCGATTAATATAAATTTCAACGTATGTTTCATCATATAAAACTGTTTCAAAATCGCGACTATACTTTTTCCGCTATATATAGTTGCAAACTTACCATTTTTATCCGGCTGTATGCAATCTTTTTAAATTAATTACGAATTTCATTCGAATTCCAAAAGTCCAAAGAAATCCGGACGATGAAAATCCGGCTTCTCTATTTTAATAGGATTCCATGATAAGAAATGAGGCTTTTGCAATTCATCTCCACATTTATAAAAATTAGCCCGTATGCTCATTCCATCCAGCCCGGTAATGGCATGCTTAAAAAATACCTTATACGGAATCAGCAAAGCCACCTCCCAAGTACATTCTCCTATCTTTTCTTCAAAAGTTTCTCTGCCCAAGCTAGCCCAACGCTTCACCTGATCCGTTATTTCAGAAGGAGCCATTTCACGATTATTACGCTCCGAACCTGCTGCTAAAAGAATCGTAGCGATACAGTTACATTCCAAATTATAATAAATGCCATCTCCCGCAGGAATAGAGAAAAATTCCACACAGGAATCTGTCCAAACACTACCGTTATCTTCACCGTATTTGGCACGAACACTGTCTTCTACTACTTTATAATGGACTAATATAGCATCATTTGTATAGGCTATACGAAAAGAGACTTGAGGTTGATAAGGATATTCTTTCCAGTTCACTATATCAATAGGATGATACGTAATGTTCTCATTATCAAACAAGGTCGGTATTTGTTGTGCATCTTGAACTTTACCACTTAATTTCTTTACTTTCATCGTATTGTTTTTATTAGTTAAATAGCTACTATTAGCTTCACAAAAATATATACTTCCACTGAGAAAACAAAATAGTGGCTACCATAAACAGCAGCCACTAAAAGAATAAAGCTATAAAGACAATGAAAGCACAATTTTTACATTTTCATCCATATTTATTTCTTCACATCGCCCTGTGGCATATGTCTTCTCCCATCATGCTGTTTTTTCATTCCTTGTCTTTTTCTCATCTCTTTACGGAATTTATCGCCATTGTGTTTCTCCATATTATACATTTTCTGAATTTGTTTAGGAGAAAGAAATTTCCGGAACTCATTATAATACTTCTCACGAACATCCAGTATCTTTCTACTCTGCGCGAAACGTGCCTTGATAGCCTGCTCCACTTCAGCATCTGTAGGAAGCGGTTTGGGGGTCTGTTTATCTGCAGCCGTTCTATTTGCAATATTTCGACAGGCTCCCATATGACGAGTAGCCCGCATTTCTTCCATGTATTGTTTATACACCGGAATAAATTTAGCAGTCGTTGCGTCATCCAATGCCAATCCTTTTATAATTTGATTGCACTGTATTTCCAGCATCTGCTCTTTATTAAACTGCCTTCTTTCAGATTTAGCTCCTTTCTTTTCTTGTGCAAAAAGTGTTACCTGACTTCCCATAACAATGGCTGCCAACATCATAAAAAAAAATTTTGTTCTCATCATTTTTTTGTTTTTAGTGATTAATCAATTTATAAATATATCATTTTCAGATAATTCCACCCATCCTGCTAATTCCTCATCAGACATAGATTCTATATAACGATCCAAAGTATCTGAATAAGAAGAGTCTAAATCCGTAGAAACAATAAGTGAAGGAGAAGGCAACTCCTCTGCCACAGGTTGGGATATCGGAAAGAAAAGAACTCCCAACATGACAGCCGCAATAGCTAAAGCAGCCCCAATAATCAATTTTATTCTATGCTGCCTATTAAACCTCTCAGCCTGTGTACGCTCCAATACTTGCTTCTGCATTTTTCCGAAAAAGCCATCAGGGGTACGATAAGGCATCCGCTTCCCAATATTCTTAAAATCAAACTCCTTTTCCATCCTGTCTTTAATTATTTATCATGTACTCTTTTATCTTCTCTTTTGCATAATGATAATTCACTTTCAACGTATCCACTTTCGTGTCCGTAATCCTGCTAATTTCCTCATATTCCAGTTCATCATAATAACGAAGATTGAAAACTACCCGCTGCTTTTCAGGAAGCATCAAAATAGCCTGCTGAAATTTCACCGCCATTTCGTTCTCATAATCCACATAATCTGACGCCATCAACTTATTCATTAACTCTTCCTGAACTTCTTCCGCCGAAACAGCTTGTTCCTTACGCATATTCAGAAAACGGAGACACTCATTGGTCGCTATCCGGTAAATCCATGTCCCCAATGAACTTTCCTCCCTAAACTGAGGAAGATGGCGAAAGACGCGAATAAAGACTTCCTGCAGAATATCCTCTGCATCCTCATGTGATACAACCAATCTCCGGATATGCCAATATATGGGCTGTTGAAAAAAATCTATCAACAGTTTAAATCCCCGTTCCGGGTTGGAAGCCCATACTTCCCTAATTTTATCTTCGTTTATCATCTATTCGTCAAAAGTTTATAGGTTAGAACCACCCGAGAACAAGAAGTTAAAAGTGAAAATGAAGTTTTTACATTAATTATAGATGAAGTTAAAATAATCAATCACATTTCCTACAAGAGAAAAATACAACCAATCTTCCGGAATATGAATTTAAAGAATTCAAACTCAATCTTCCTATCAATAAATTTCAGTTCTTAGAAGAATTACCATATAAACAGTAGGGAAATCCCTAAAAATAAATAGGGGAAAAGATAGAAGAATATACCTTTTCCCAACTTATCTTTGTTACAAACAAAAAAACAAAAAAATGAGAAGATTGAAACAAACATTATTAGCGTTAACCATTTGTACTTTAGTCATCAGTTGCAGTTTGACTACTAGTAGCACTATTATGAAAGTACAGAGAGGGATGTCCCAAGAAGAAGTCAGCCATTTACTTGGGAAACCCGATTTCCGTAGATTCGACAACGGCTCGGAACAATGGGAATATACCAAGACCAATATGTCCACAGCTGCAAACACGGTAATTATTATCGATTTTGTAGACGGAATGGTAACAAACATGGATTCTTTTGAGTCCAACATTACTCCGCCTCCAGTTGCAGTGTGTCCGCCAAATGAAATCATTACGGTAGTTCCACCCAGCCACCCTGATCATTCTGGCCCGCACAGACCAAAACACAAAGCCATGAATCCACATGATTTTGAAAACCTCTATAAAAAAGTAAAAAACAAAGCATTTAAGGACGACCAAATGGAATTATTATCTGTAGGAGTTGTAAACAACTACTTCACCTGTAAACAAACTGCCCGACTCATGTCCATATTTACATGGGACGATGAAAAAATGAAAGTATTAAGAATGGTTTCCAACCGCATTGTAGACCGTGAAAATGGAAAAGAAATCATCAAGACACTGGATTCTTTATTTACACAAGATGATGCACGTAAAATATTGGGAATCACTAACCAATGGTAATTCAACCTAAACAACACACAAAAACATAAATATATGAGAAAATTCAAACAACTATTATTGCTTGTTATCAGTATAACACTTGTCAGCTGTCATACCACAGGAAGTATCAAACAGAAAGCATGGAAAGTACAGCAGGGAATGACAACAGAAGAAATAGGCCAACTTCTTGGAAAACCCGATTTCCGACGTTTCGATGGTTCTTTGGAGCAATGGGAATATCAGAGCGGAGGAATTGCAACGTCTTGCAAATTTCTAATTATCGAATTTCGAAACGGAAAGGTAACAAGCATGGATTCCTACAATGAAATAGCTAAAGAGACTTCAGTAGGAGACCTATATTCCAGCAAAATATCCCTCGATACCGTTGGTTCAATAGACGATAACGAATTTGAAAAGATATACAATGAAACAAAAAATTCCGTATTCAAAGATTCAACTCTGGAAAAAGCCATTATAAATAAAAAATTAAGTTGCGCACAATGCCTTAAACTTATGTCACTTTATACTTTTGATAATGACAAGTTAAAAATGTTACAAGTACTGAAAGACCATATAGCTGACACAACAAATTACGATAATATTGTCAACTCACTAGATTTCATTTCAAGTAAAAACAAGGCCAAAGAGATATTAGGAATACCCTAATACAGTAAAAGCAGATGTACCTGTTGCAATAAACCTAAAAAATATTGCAACAGGCACATCTGCTTTACCTCAATCTTCTATTCTGACAGCTGTGCCGCTTGCGGTTACCATCAGCATACTACCGCTGTCCCCCACAGTTTCATAATCCAAATCCACCCCAACTACAGCATTAGCTCCCAATAAAGCAGCCTGATCCTGCATTTCTCGTAACGCAGTATCTTTAGCCTGTCGAAGTACTTCTTCATAAGAACCGGAACGACCGCCTACAATGTCACGAATACTAGCAAAAAAATCACGAAACAGATTAGCACCGATAATAGTTTCACCTGTTACAATGCCATAATATTTAGTTATACGTTTTCCTTCGATAGTAGGTGTTGTTGTTGCTAACATAATCTTTCTCTTTTTTAATTATATATTCATTAGACGCACAAATAAAAAAAAAAGTTGCAACTTTCTCCTTTTTTTATCGGTAACTATATTATTCTTCTCACATTCAACTCCGACAAGCAATAAGAAAACAAATAAATTTAAAACCAGATTTTAGAAAAGAAACATTGGGAGATTAAAAACAAAACATTACATTTGCAAGAAAACAAAGAGGAACGTATCATGAAACAAATCAAACTGGAAATAAACATAGAGGCTTGCCATTATGACGAACTAACAGAGAAGGACCGCAAACTGATAGACGCCGCGTGTGAAGCAACGAAAAGAAGCTATGCTCCTTACTCACATTTTGCTGTTGGAGCCGCCGCACTGTTGGAAAATGATATCGTCATTACCGGAACCAATCAAGAAAATGCAGCCTACCCATCTGGTCTTTGTGCAGAACGTACCACTTTGTTTTATGCCAATTCTCAATATCCGGATCAAGCAGTAAAAACACTCGCCATTGCTGCCCGCACAGAAAATGGTTTTCTTGACACACCTATTCCTCCTTGCGGAGCCTGTCGGCAAGTATTATTAGAAACTGAAAAACGATATGGAAAACCTATGCGGATACTGCTTTATAGTAAGACTGATATTTATATATTAGAAAACGTAAGCGGACTTTTACCTTTATCGTTTGATGGAAATTATCTGAAATGATACCTACCATCCGTCTGCACAGCCAACAGTTAATAAATCCGGTTTTCAATAATCCGAAAGATCTTGTATCATGGATGGGAGGCATTCAAGCGCAAGATTACACCATGTCCAAATGGGCTATTGGTATCCGGCTAAAGGCAGGAAATCTGCAAACAGTCAATGAGGCACTGGCAAAAGGAGATATATTGCGCATTCATGTCATGCGTCCTACTTGGCATTATGTAGCTGCAGAAGATATACGCTGGATGCTGAAGCTTTCATCCCGACGCATCATTACTGCCAATGACTCTTTTGCCAAGTCCAGAGGACAAGACATTTCAGTTGACATTTACAACAAAGCAAACCGATTATTGGAAAAGGCACTAGCAGGACACAATCATCTGACCAAGCAAGAAATTGACAACATATTTAAAGAAGGAGGGCTGGAAACCAATGAAAGATTATCCAACCGTTTCCTGATTCACGCTGAAGCTGAAGGACTTATTTGCAGCGGAGCAGATAAAAATAATAAAATCACCTTCGCACTTTTGGATGAGCGTGTTCCTCCAATACAAGAATTACATAAAGAAGAGGCGCTAGCTATCTTGGCACGCAAGTATTTTAGAAGCCACTCTCCTGCCAGTCTGAAAGACTTTGTATGGTGGTCCGGACTTTCGGTAACGGAAGCTAGACAAGGTATAGCCGCCATTGAACAAGAATTGCTTACTGACCGTTTCCTAGCACAAAAATTATATGTTCATCAGTCTTATAAAGAAGAAAAAACAACCGACATATTGCATATTCTTCCTTCATACGATGAATACCTAATCAGCTACAAAGACCGTACTGATGTATTGAACAAAGAATACCAACACAAAGCATTCAATTCTTTCGGGATATTCCGTCCGGTTATTCTGTACAACGGGCAAATAGTTGGAAATTGGAATAAAGTCATACAAAAACAAACAACACATATAGAAATGAACTGGTTCAAGAAAAATACAAAGATCAAAAGAGAATTACTTTCCCTAGCGGAGAGAAAATACCTTACTTTTTTCTCCGAACTGTAAGAAAATTGTAAATGGATTATTTCTGCGTCATCACATTTTAAAAATAATCCATTACATTTACATTATTCAGTATTGCAATATAAAACTCTCAGCCACTTTCAAGAAACGTTCATGACCTTTTTCATTCAAATGTGCAGTATCTGTATTATTCTTGCTGTTCTGAAAATATATTTTTCTAAAATGATCATTACTTGCATAAATTCCTCCTTTTCGGGCGCTGTCAAAAATAGGAATACTATAATTTCCACAAACCTCAATCATAGCATCCACCACTTTCTCAGCATCACTTCCTGCAAAATTTTTACAGTTCCATCGGGTAAAGAAAAAAATCTTAGCTGTGGGATACTTTTCAATAAGCCCTTCACACAGCATTGCCAGCCTCTCTTTAAATACATCAATACCGCCAATTGAATCCAATTTAAAACCATCATTGTGCCCACCCACAACAATAACATAATCCAAATCATCCGGCATTTCCTTATATCTTACATACATCGCTTCCCCCCAACGCGGGCTACTATAAGCAATGCTGCTGCCGTTCTTGCCATAATTTAAATATTCCATACCATGTTTCTCGGCAAATTTATAATGCCAGGTATTCTTAACAGGTTCCTTATGATTCTTCACATAACTATCTCCAATAATTCCCAAACGTTTTCCTTTCAATTCATCAGTCCTGACGGTAACTCCTTTAATAATTTGTTCCAACTGCTTATATACCTGTTGTCCCAAATACTCTGCCGAATGAGCCGTGAAATGAAGTCTGTCATTTAACAATTCCGCGCCTGACATATCTATCAGGTGCATGTTCGGATCTTCAGCAGCCAATTGCTTCATCGCATTCTCCACTTCTCTGCTGAAATATTTATTACTTCGGGCAACAGTACCAAAAATAAAAGGCAAACGAGAATAATCCTTTCCGGTTTTTTCTGTCAGATGCATACGCACATAAGCCACCATTGTCTTCAAGTTAAGGTAATAATCTTTACTTTTAGCATAATCACTTTCCCCCTGATGCCAAAGAAATGCATCTATCTGATAGCCATCCTTCAGGCGGGAAAGAGTCTTGTCTATACACATGTCTATCTCTTGAATGAAAGAAAGCAACAAGGAGTTTCCTCCATCAGAAGTTGGCTTAGCCTGTGCCAGCCATTCAGGCGCCGCAGACCAAAAACGTCCCTTGGAAGCATTATAATCAGGTGCTATGGAAGTTCCGCCAACAGCCCATTTCACCACATAAAATTTCTCCTGCAACAACTGCTCCAACCAATAATATGTCACTGCATCAAAAGCCCACATATTATTTTTTCCGCTACGTTTGGCACGAGGCCAGAAAGGAATAAATTCTCCCTTTCCGTCATTCTGAGCTATCTGACAATAACGGTAGGCACCTTCGGCATACGTCAGTGTATCCGTAGCCAATGCTTTAATATATGCCGGCAAATCTTCATTAGGAGTTCGTCCATCGGTATTAGACTGTCCGGCAGTTATAATCACATGTACAGGATTGGAAGCCATCGTATTCAAGCCAACAGCTGCAAAAATCAAAATCAAAATTAAGTTTTTCATAAGTATCATTTCATGTTTTTAATGGACACAAAAATAATCCTAATTCTAATATAACGACATGGATTATCGTCCATTATCATAGATTTTTTGAACTCATTATGGTTCATACAGAATGAGAATTGCGGCTAAACCATAAAAAAAGAGCCACAGGAACAATGGCTCCCAATGACTCTTTCTTTTTCAGCTCATATTTATAATTTAATTATCTCCATACATACGCGCACGCATTTCTTTAATATGATCAGAAGTGATGTATTCATCGTATTCCATCATCTTGTCAATGATACCATTCGGGGTCAATTCAATAATACGGTTCGCCACCGTTTCAATAAATTCGTGGTCGTGGGAAGAGAACAGCACATTTCCCTTATAAGTCTTCAGATTATTATTGAAAGCCTGAATTGATTCCAAGTCCAAATGGTTGGTTGGAGTATCCAAAATCAGACAGTTCGCATTACGCAACTGCATACGGGCAATCATACAACGCATCTTCTCACCTCCGGAAAGCACATTCACTTTCTTCAATACTTCCTCTCCGGAAAACAACATACGCCCCAAGAAACCTTTCATATAGACTTCGTTACCTTCGCCAAACTGGCTCAGCCAATCTACCAAATTCAAATCACTTTCAAAGAAATCCGTATTATCCAAAGGCAAATAAGCTGTAGTAATAGTAACGCCCCACGCGAATTTACCAGCCTGCGGAGTACGATTTCCATTGATTATTTCAAAAAAAGCAGTCATGGCACGCGGATCACGGCTCAAAAAGACAATCTTATCTCCTTTTTCTACATTAAAATTCACATCATTGAACAATACCATACCGTCTTCAGTTTCCGCACGCAAGCCGGATACTTCCAAAATCTGATTGCCCGGTTCACGATCCGGAGTAAAGATGATACCGGGATATTTACGGGACGACGGCTTAATTTCATCTACATTCAGTTTTTCCAACATCTTCTTTCGGCTGGTTGTCTGCTTGCTCTTAGCCACATTGGCACTAAAACGACGGATAAATTCTTCCAACTCTTTCTTCTTCTCTTCAGCTTTAGCCTTCTGGTTCTGCTGCTGGCGAAGTGCCAACTGACTTGATTCATACCAGAAGCTATAGTTACCGGCAAACATATTCACTTTACCGAAATCAATATCTACAGTATGAGTACAAACAGAGTCCAAAAAGTGACGGTCATGACTTACCACCAACACCGTGTGCTCGAAATTAGAAAGATATTCCTCCAACCAAGTCACCGTATCCATATCCAAATCATTGGTAGGTTCATCCAACAACAAGTTATCAGGATTACCGTAAAGTGCCTGCGCCAACATGACACGCACCTTTTCCTTACCGCTCAGTTCCCCCATCAACATATAGTGCTTGTCTTCCTTTATGCCCAATCCGCTCAACAAAGAAGCAGCATCACTCTCGGCATTCCAACCATCCAGTTCGGCAAACTTCTCTTCCAATTCAGAAACTTTCAAGCCATCTTCATCTGTAAAATCAGTTTTCGCATACAGTTCTTCACGCTGTTTCATAATGTTCCACAACACAGTATGTCCCATCATAACCGTATCCATGACTGTATATTCATCCCACTTAAAGTGATCCTGGCTCAATACAGACAGACGTTCGCCCGGTCCTAATACCACTGAGCCCTTAGTCGGTTCCAGCTCACCTGAAATTGCTTTCAAGAAAGTAGATTTTCCGGCGCCGTTCGCACCGATAACCCCGTAAATATTACCATTGGTAAACTTCATATTTACGTCATTATACAACACTCTTTTACCAAATTGAATGGCCAAGTTCGAAACTGTAATCATCCTAATATACCTTATTTATATAATTATTCTATTTTGGAATTGCAAAGGTAGGCATTTTAATTCAGAAAAGTATGCCAGTGTGGCAGAAATTCCGTACTTTTGCAAAATTATTACTCTAAGAAAACAACTAGGCACGAAATTTGTTAGCAGTAAATTAACCTAAAAGACCTGACTGTTATGAGTAAAAATAAGAAAAACAAAAAGTTTAATAAGAATATGAACCCAACAGAGAAGAACCAACCTCAAGACGAGGAAGTTTTGAAAAATCAGGAAGCGGCAGAAGCTGCCATTGATGAAGAAACTCAGAAAGAAGCAACAGAAGAACTGAACGCTGAAGAGAAGGTGAACAAGGAATTGGCGGAAGCTCAGAAAACAATAGAAGAGCAGCATGACAAATACCTGCGTCTTTCAGCCGAATTTGACAATTACCGTAAACGCACCATGAAAGAGAAGGCCGAATTGATTAAAAATGGTGGAGAAAAGGCCATTACTGCCATTCTTCCTATTTTGGATGACTTGGAGCGTGCAGTAAAGACTTCAGAAACTTCGGATGATGTAAAAGCAATGCGTGAAGGAATTGAGTTGATCTACAACAAATTCCTGAAAGTATTGAACCAGGAAGGACTTCAGAAAATAGAGACTGACGGTGAGAACTTTGATACCGATTATCACGAAGCAATTGCATTAGTTCCAGCTCCTTCCGAAGAGAAGAAAGGAAAAATATTGGACTGTGTACAAACCGGTTATAAGCTGAATGACAAAGTAATACGCCACGCCAAAGTAGTTGTGGCTCAATAAACAGTATCATAAAACGACATGGCAAAAAGAGACTATTACGAAGTTCTGGAGGTGGACAAAACAGCCACCCTTGATGTTATAAAAAAAGCATACCGCAAAAAAGCAATACAATATCATCCGGACAAGAATCCGGGAGATAAAGAAGCGGAAGAAAAATTCAAGGAAGCTGCCGAAGCTTATGATGTGTTGAGCAACCCGGATAAACGCGCCCGTTACGACCAATTCGGACATGCAGGAATGAGTGGAGCTGCCGGTGGCGGTTTTGAAGGATTCGGACAAGGTATGTCCATGGATGATATTTTCTCTATGTTCGGTGACATCTTCGGTGGACATGGAGGAGGTTTCGGAGGCTTTGGAGGTTTCGGTGGTGGCGGACGTTCCGCACAACGCAAGTTCCGTGGTTCAGACCTCCGTGTAAAAGTAAAACTGAACTTAAAAGAGATTTCTACGGGAGTAGAAAAGAAATTCAAACTGAAAAAGTACGTAACATGTGACCATTGCCATGGTTCAGGAGCCGAAGGAGAAGGAGGAACGGAAACGTGTCCCACTTGTCATGGAACAGGAAGTATCACCCGCACCCAACAAAGCATTTTTGGAATGGTGCAATCACAAAGCGTATGTCCACAATGTAACGGAGAAGGGAAAATAATTAAGAACAAATGTAAAGCTTGTGCAGGAGAAGGTATTGTATACGGAGAAGAAGTCGTGGAAGTGAAAATTCCTGCCGGTGTGGCTGAAGGAATGCAACTTTCTGTCAATGGGAAAGGAAATGCGGGCAAACATAACGGTGTTCCCGGTGATTTGCTTGTTGTCATAGAAGAAGAATCCCATCCAGACCTAATACGCGATGAAAATGATTTGATTTACAATCTGTTACTAAGCGTTCCGACTGCTGCTTTAGGAGGCACTGTAGAAATACCAACTATTGATAGCAAAGTAAAAGTAAAAATTGAACCAGGCACCCAACCAGGTAAGGTCTTACGCCTAAGAGGTAAAGGATTGCCCAATGTCAATAGTTATGGTTACAGTAACGGTACAGGTGATTTATTAGTCAATGTAAGCGTATATATTCCAGAAACGTTGAATAAAGATGAAAAACAAGCACTAGAGAAAATGCAAGAATCGGATAACTTCAAACCGAATACAAGCATTAAAGAAAAAATATTCAAGAAGTTCAAAAACTTCTTCGATTAATTTTTATACTACAAAGTGTCACAGAAAGAATACCAGGTTTTATATCTGCCGGGCATTCTTTTGTGACACTTTGCGGTAAATAAAAACATTTGCCATGAATTACGAAGAAACATTGGATTATTTATATAATAGTGCCCCATTATTCCAACATATAGGAAAAGATGCATACAAGGCAGGGTTAGAAAACACTTATCTTTTAGACAAGTATTTCAACCATCCCCATCGCCAATTCCGAACCATTCATATAGCCGGGACCAATGGAAAAGGCTCTTGTTCACATACTTTAGCCGCCATTTTACAATCAGCCGGATACAAGACAGGACTTTACACTTCTCCACATCTGATAGATTTCCGTGAACGAATCCGCGTCAACGGAATTCCTGTATCCAAAGAATATGTCATAGACTTTGTAGAAAAACACCGTGCCTTTTTTGAACCTCTGCATCCTTCTTTCTTTGAACTGACTACTGCAATGGCTTTCCACTATTTTGCCCAAAGCCAAGTAGATGTAGCCATTATAGAAGTCGGCCTGGGAGGACGAATAGATTGTACAAACATCATCCGTCCGGATCTATGTGTCATAACCAATATCAGTTTCGACCATATACAATTCTTAGGTAACACATTAGCCAAAATAGCCACAGAGAAGGCCGGAATCATCAAAGAAAAGACCCCGGTAGTTATCGGTGAAACCACACCCGAAACCAAACCTATATTTACAACCCGTGCTAAAGAAATAAACGCTCCTATCTACTTTGCAGAAGAAGAACAGTTATTACACTCCTCCAGCATAAATGAAAAAGGTAAACGAATATATCAAACAACCGACTACCTCAATCTGGAAGGCGAACTGGAAGGGCTTTGCCAACTTAAAAACACCAATACACTTTTATCTGCCATCCGCCTATTAAAACAAGCAGGTTATCAACTTACCGAAAGCAATATACGCAAAGGATTCTCACAAGTATGTGAACTCACCGGCCTGATGGGAAGATGGCAAAAATTAGAAAGTGAACCGACTTTAATATGCGATACAGGACATAATGTAGGAGGTATTTCGTATATCATAGAACAATTAGAACATCAGAAATATGAACGATTACACATTGTAATAGGTATGGTAAACGACAAGGATATCAGTGGAGTATTGTCCATGCTTCCTAAAAATGCCACCTTTTATTTTACCAAAGCCAGCGTAAAGCGTGCTTTATCCGAAAAAGAATTACAAAGCTTAGCGATGCAATCCGGGCTGCACGGAGATACTTATCCTGATGTAGAAACAGCTGTAACAGCCGCTAAAGAAAAGGCTAACAAAAATGACTTTATTTTTGTTGGAGGAAGCAGCTTTATCGTTGCGGATTTATTAAAATTTCACGTTTAGTCCGTTCACTTTTATAGAAAAAGTTTGGGAATACCGAAGAAAATCTTTTTATTTGCATTAGTTTTATACATAAAATAAAAAGATTTTCAATAACATGATAAACACATCTACTTCCGATGAGAATTTATGCGGCCTGAAACGGGCCGATTTTCAGACAACAGTGAACGGGAAACAAACAGACCTCTTCATTCTGAAAAATGAAAACGGAGCTGAAATAGCTGTCACCAACTATGGTGGAGCAGTATTAGCTATTATGGTTCCGGACAAAAACGGTAAATATGCCAATGTCATTCAAGGACATGATAGTATAACCCATGTTATCAATAGCCACGAACCTTTCCTCAGTACTCTTATCGGTCGTTACGGAAACCGTATAGCAGGAGGCAAATTCATTTTAGAAGGGAAAGAATATTCACTGACTATCAACAATGGTCCCAACTCGCTGCATGGCGGTCCTACCGGATTTCATACCCGCATTTGGGATGCAGAACAGGAAACTCCCCAAAGCTTGAAATTGCATTATTTATCTGCTGATGGCGAAGAAGGATTTCCAGGAAATTTGGATATTCACGTAACGTACACTTTAAGTAATCAAAATGAATTCATCATTACTTACCACGCTACAACAGACAAAACAACATTGGTAAATCTTACTCACCACGGTTTTTTCAGCCTATCAGGCATTGCCAATCCTACGGCAACCGTTGATAACAACATCGTAACCATTAATGCTGATTTTTATACTCCGATAGATAATGTATCCATCCCTACAGGCGAAATTGCCAAAGTAGAAGGTACTCCTATGGATTTTCGTACTCCTCAAAGAGTAGACAGTAGAATCAATGACCCATTCGAACAGCTAGAATTCGGTGCCGGCTATGACCACTGCTATGTATTAAACAAACGTGAAGCAGGCACACTGAGTTTTGCAGCAAAATGTGTGGAGCCCGAAAGCGGTCGTAGCATGGAAGTATACACTACAGAGCCCGGTGTACAAGTTTATACTTCAAACTGGCACAATGGTTTCGAAGGTGCTCATGGAGCAACTTTCCCAGCAAGAAGTGCCATCTGTTTTGAAGCACAACATTTTCCTGATACGCCCAATAAAGGCCATTTCCCTTCTTGTGTTCTACATCCGGGGGAAACTTACAATCAAGTAACCATCTACAAATTTGGTGTAGAAAAATAATTTTATGAAATAACCTAATTAATAAACTTATAATTTTTTCAAAACCATGAATCAACAAAAACAGAACGGTAATATCATCGCTATCATTACAATGTTCTTCCTTTTCGCGATGATTTCCTTCGTTACTAATCTTGCTGCGCCTTTCGGCACAATATGGAAAAACCAATATGCAGGTGCCAATACCTTGGGTATGATGGGAAATATGATGAATTTCCTCGCATATCTGTTTATGGGGATTCCTTCAGGTAATATGCTTGTAAAAATCGGATATAAAAAAACAGCCCTCATTGCCATGGCAGTAGGTTTCATCGGTTTGTTTATCCAATATATTTCCAGTTTGTTCGGTGCAGATATAGACGTATTCAATTTAGGAGAATATGCCATTAAAATGAATTTTATCATCTATCTGCTTGGTGCCTTCGTCTGTGGTTTTTGTGTATGTATGCTGAACACTGTAGTTAACCCGATGCTAAATCTTTTAGGTGGTGGTGGTAACAAAGGTAACCAATTAATCCAAGCCGGTGGTGCTCTAAACTCATTGTCAGGTACTTTGACTCCGCTTTTCGTAGGTGCCTTGATTGGTTCTGTTACCCCTCAAACAGCTATGTCAGATGTAGCTCCTCTGCTTTTCATCGCAATGGGTGTATTCGTATCAGCGTTTATCGCTCTTTCATTCATCGCCATTCCAGAGCCTCATCTAAGAAAAGCAGGTCATGAAAAAGAGAAATTCTCTCATAGTCCTTGGAATTTCCGCCATACTGTATTAGGTGTAATCGGTATCTTTGTGTATGTAGGTATTGAAATCGGTATTCCAGGCACATTAAATTTCTATCTTGCCGACCCAACGGAAAAAGGTGCGGGCCTGCTTGCCAACGGTGCCGCTATCGGTGGTGCTATTGCTGCCATCTATTGGTTGCTCATGTTAGTGGGACGTTCTGCAAGTAGTGTCATCAGCGGTAAAGTAGCTACACGCACACAATTGATTGTTGTTTCCGCAACAGCTATCTGTTTTATATTAATCGCAATCTTCACTCCAAAAGAAATCACTGTCTCTATGCCGGGATATAGTGTAGAAAATGGATTCGAAATGGCCTCTGTACCTGTCAGTGCCCTATTTTTGGTACTTTGTGGTTTATGTACGTCCATTATGTGGGGAGGTATCTTCAACCTCGCTGTAGAAGGTTTAGGCAAATATACCGCACAAGCTTCAGGTATTTTTATGATGATGGTTGTCGGTGGCGGTATTTTCCCATTACTACAGCAATTCATTTCTGACGCTGTGGGATATATGGCCAGCTATTGGTTAATTATCGCTTTGCTTGCTTATCTGTTGTTCTATGGTTTGGTAGGATGCAAGAACGTAAACAAAGACATTCCTGTAGAATAATTATAAAAACATATAGTATTAACTTTAAACTATTAATATCATGGATATAGAATACGTAAGAAGTCGCTTCATCAAACATTTTGATGGCACAACAGGTTCAGTATATGCATCACCCGGACGTATTAACCTTATTGGAGAACATACCGACTATAACGGTGGTTTTGTCTTTCCCGGAGCAGTAGATAAAGGTATGATTGCTGAAATCAAACCTAATGGTACTGATAAGGTACGTGCTTATTCTATTGATCTAAAAGACTATGTAGAATTCGGCTTGAACGAAGAAGATGCTCCTAAAGCCAGTTGGGCAAGATATATTTTCGGCGTTTGCCGCGAAATGATCAAACGTGGTGTAGATGTGAAAGGTTTTGACACTGCTTTTGCGGGTGACGTACCTTTGGGTGCAGGTATGTCTTCATCTGCTGCATTGGAAAGTACGTATGCTTTTGCTATCAACGAACTTTTCGGTGACAACAAAATAGATAAATTTGAATTAGCCAAAGTAGGTCAGGCAACAGAACATAATTATTGTGGTGTAAATTGCGGTATTATGGATCAATTTGCATCTGTATTCGGAAAAGAAGGTAGTTTGATCCGTTTGGACTGTCGTTCATTGGAATATCAATACTTCCCGTTCAAACCGGAAGGTTACCGATTGGTATTGGTTGACTCGGTAGTCAAACACGAATTGGCTTCTTCTGCTTATAATAAACGTCGCCAAAGCTGCGAAGCTGCTGTAGCCGCCATCCAGAAAAAACATCCTCATGTAGAATTTTTACGTGATTGTACAATGGAAATGTTGCAGGAAGCAAAAGCCGAGATCAGTGAAGAAGACTATATGCGTGCAGAATACGTCATTGAAGAAATCCAACGTGTACTTGATGTTTGCGATGCTTTGGAAAGAGGTGATTACGAAACCGTAGGACAGAAGATGTATGAAACTCACTATGGCATGAGTAAATTGTATGAAGTAAGCTGTGAAGAACTTGACTTCTTGAATGATGTTGCTTTCGACTGCGGTGTCACCGGTTCACGTGTCATGGGTGGAGGTTTCGGTGGATGTACAATCAACCTAGTTAAAAATGAACTATACGAAACATTCATCACCACTGCCAAAGAAAGATTCAAAGAGAAGTTCGGAAGAAGTCCCAAAGTTTACGATGTAGTCATCAGTGACGGTTCTCGCAAGCTGGTATAAAAAAGATCTCAAATTCGCTAACATATGAAAAAACCGCTTTGGATTCAAAGCGGTTTTTTCTTCTTTATGCTATAAAAGTGTAGGAAATACACTTTTATGTTGCACAACATACTCTTTTCATATCCAATGTATTAGTAATAGTGTTACTTTTACACCCAAAATCATATACTCTATTACTAATTAGTACTTTTATATCATGAAAAGCATGAAAAGAACCTTTCTGGGAACCGGTATCGCACTGACCTTGTTAAGTGCTTGCGCTCCCAAACAATCTCAAGAAACACTTACAAAGTCCGGATTAAACCCCACTAATTATGAAACAATAGTGGATGGCGTAAAACCTGTTAAACTGTATACGCTAAAGAATGCAGCCGGAATGGAAGTATGCGTAACTAATTTTGGCGGACGTATTGTATCTATCATGGTCCCCGACAAAAATGGAAATCTAAAAGATGTAGTGCTGGGTTTTGACAGCATTGCTGACTACCAAAATATACCAAGCGACTTCGGTGCTTCTATCGGACGCTATGCCAACCGCATTAATAAAGGAGTCATCGTAATGGATGGAGAAACCATTCAATTACCCCAAAATAATTTTGGTCACTGCCTGCATGGAGGTCCTAAAGGATGGCAATACCAAGTTTATGAAGCAAACCAATTAAACGACAGTACTATGACACTGACTATGAAGTCACCGGATGGAGATGCCAATTTTCCGGGAAATGTAACCGCTACTGTTACTTATGCACTGACAAGAGACAATGCCATCGACATAAATTACGAAGCGACAACTGACAAAAAGACTGTTATCAATATGACCAACCACTCTTATTTCAACTTGAGTGGAAATCCTGCCAATCCGGCCACCGACCATATTCTTTATGTAAATGCAGACAGCATCACTCCCGTTGACAGCACATTCATGACCACTGGAGAAATGATGGCAGTAACAGAAACTCCGTTTGATTTCAATACTCCTAAAACCATTGCCCCCGATGTGACTAACTTTGAAAACGAACAAATAAAATTCGGTAACGGCTTCGACCATAATTGGGTACTTAACACGAAAGGCGATATCAACCAGCTGGCTGCCAAACTGACCAGCCCTACTAGTGGTATCACTTTGGAAGTATATACTAATGAACCGGGAATACAAGTTTATACAGGCAACTTTTTGGATGGAACCGTAAAAGGGAAAAAGGGAATTACTTATCCGCAACGCGCGTCTGTTTGTCTGGAAACACAGCACTATCCCGACAGCCCCAACAAATCACAATGGCCTTCTGTAATTCTGGAACCGGGACAGACCTATCACAGCCAATGTATCTTTAAATTCGGTGTTGAAAAATAATTGTTAAACTTTAAATATTTAATATCATGAATTGGAATTCACATGAATTCATCTGGCTGGACTGGACAATACTGGCAGTCGGCATTGTAGCTGTGATATGGGCGGTATGGCGCTCTGTACAAAAAGACAAACGCTCGCAACAAGGAGCAAGCAGTGAAGATTATCTATTTGGCAAAGGTGAGCCATGGTACATCATTGGTGCTGCTATCTTTGCAGCCAATATCGGTTCGGAACATCTGGTAGGTTTGGCAGGAACCGGTGCCAAATCCGGAGTAGGTATGGCACACTGGGAAATGCAAGGTTGGATGATTCTTCTTCTAGGATGGCTTTTTGTTCCATTCTACCAACTATTAAACAATAAAATGGGCAAAATCATTACCATGCCCGATTTCCTTAAATACCGTTATACCCCGCGTACCGGTTCATGGCTTTCTATCATCACACTGATAGCCTACATTCTTACTAAAGTTAGTGTAACCGCCTATACCGGAGGTATCTTTTTGGAATTCTTACTTGGACTTCCTTTTTGGTATGGGGCAATCGGACTTATTGTCCTGACCGGCATCTTCACCGTACTGAGTGGAATGAAAGGAGTAATGACCCTCTCAGCTATTCAAACCCCTATTTTAATCATCGGTTCTTTCTTGGTTCTTTTCCTGGGACTGTCAGCCTTGGGAGACGGTAATATTGCTACAGGATGGACAGAAATGATGGATCATGCGCGTAGCGCCATGAATGTAGGAGCAGACGGACACGCTTATGGTGCCAACCATATGTTTCACTGGACCGAAGCAGACCCGATGTATCAAGATTATCCTGGATTCTGGGTATTTATCGGAGCTTCCATCATCGGTTTCTGGTATTGGTGTACCGACCAGCATATCGTACAGCGTGTACTTGGACAGCGTAAAGGCGAAGATAATGATGTGGTAATGAAGCGTGCCCGCAGAGGTACTATTGCAGCCGGTTATTTTAAAATCCTGCCTGTCTTCATGTTTCTTATTCCGGGGATGGTAGCTGCCGCCTTGGCTGCAAAAGGTGAATTTGATATGTCAAATACAGATGCGGCTTTTGCTGTAATGGTAAAGGATGTTCTGCCTGCCGGTGTAAAAGGTATTGTAACTATCGGATTCATCTGCGCATTGGTTGCTTCACTGGCTGCTTTCTTTAATTCATGCGCCACACTTTTTACAGAAGACTTTTACAAGCCCATGTTTAAAAACAAAAGTGAAGCTACTTATGTTATGGTAGGACGTATCGCCACCGTAGTTGTAGTTATCCTCGGCATGGCATGGATTCCTGTAATGATGAGCCTCGGCAGCCTTTACGACTACCTGCAAGGCATACAGTCCCTCCTTGCACCTGCAATGGTAGCCGTATTTGCACTTGGTATATTCTCCAAGAAAATCACTCCGAAAGCCGGTGAAACAGCCATGATTGTAGGTTTCCTAATTGGTATGCTCCGTTTGCTGACTAATATCCTCACCAATACCGGAAAAGATGTGATGACCGGCTGGTTTTGGGAAAATACAACTTGGTTTTGGCAGACAAACTGGCTTATTTTTGAAATATGGCTACTTGTATTCCTCTTGTTGTTAATGGTTGTTGTATCATGCTTCACTCCGGCTCCAACCGCCAAACAAGTGGAAGCCATCACCTTTACCGGCAGTTACAAGGAACTTATCAGAAAGAGTTGGAACAAATGGGATGTTATTACCTCTTTAGGTGTAGTTCTGCTTTGTGCACTATTCTATGCTTATTTCTGGTAAACCATAAATTAAAGGCTGTATGCTTTGAATTATCTTGAAGAATACAGCCTGTTAATTTTAAACCGACGCTAAACCATGACCACCTATTATAACATAAACCCTAAATTCTATGTATCTGTAGACTGTATCATTTTCGGTTTTGACGAAGGAGAATTAAAACTGCTTCTACTAAAACGAAATTTTGAACCGGCTATGGGAAAATGGTCTTTGATGGGAGGATTCGTACAAGAAGACGAAAGTGTAGACGCTGCCGCCAAACGGGTATTGGCAGAACTGACCGGATTGGAAAATGTATATATGGAACAAGTAGGCACATTTGGCGACTTAGAGCGCGATCCGGGAGAACGAGTCATATCAGTAGCCTATTATGCTTTAGTCAATGTAAATGAATATGACAGGGAACTAGTGCAGCAGCACAATGCCCATTGGACAAAAATAGACGAACTGCCACAGCTCATTTTCGACCATCCGATCATGATTTCCAAAGCACGTGAACTGATGAAGCACAAAGCATCATACAATCCAATTGGTTTTAACCTGCTGCCCGAACTGTTTACCCTGACACAGTTGCAAAATCTATATGAGGCAATCTATGGCGAACCGATGGACAAGCGGAATTTCCGCAAGCGGGTAGCCGAAATGGATTTCATTGAAAAAACAGATTTGATAGACAAATCAGGTTCCCGACGAGGTGCTTATCTTTATAAATTTAATGATAAGGCCTACAGAAAAGATCCGAAATTTAAACTTTAAAATAATGTGCCGATGCAATAATTTGCCAATTGACAAATTAGCAGATTGCCACATTACCCAATTATTCATTATGTTAGAAAAATTAAAAGAAAAAGTATTCCGTGCCAATCTGGATTTGGTGAAACACGGACTAGTTATTTTTACATGGGGAAATGTTTCTGCCATCGATCGTGAAACAGGTCTGGTAGTAATCAAACCCAGTGGCGTATCATACGATGATATGAAAGCTGAAGACATGGTTGTAGTAGATCTGGACGGCAACGTGGTAGAAGGTTCTCTTCGTCCGTCTTCAGATACTCCCACCCATGTAGTTCTATATAAAGCATTCCCCGAAATAGGTGGAGTGGTACATACCCACTCCACCTATGCTACCGCCTGGGCACAAGCCGGAATGGATATCCCCAATATCGGAACGACTCATGCCGATTATTTCCATGACGCCATTCCTTGTACCGCAGATATGACTGAAGAGGAAGTAAAAGGTGCCTACGAACAGGAAACAGGCAATGTGATTGTGAAACGTTTCAAGAACCTGAACCCTGTACATACTCCGGGAGTACTAGTAAAAAATCATGGTCCTTTTGCATGGGGAAAAGATGCCAATGATGCTGTACATAATGCAGTAGTCATGGAACAGGTAGCCAAAATGGCAAGTATCGCTTTTGCCGCCAACCCTCATTTAACGATGAATTCTTTATTAATAGAAAAGCATTTCAGCCGCAAACACGGCCCCAATGCCTATTATGGACAGAAATAAGAAACAAAGAAATTAATAACCCTTTTAAAATATAACATTATGGAAAAAGCATTTGATCAGTATGAAGTATGGTTTGTAACAGGAGCACAGCTTCTGTACGGAGGTGACGCAGTTATAGCAGTAGACGCTCACTCCAATGAAATGGTAAACGGACTGAACGAATCAGGGAAACTTCCTGTAAAAGTAGTATATAAAGGAACTGCCAACTCTTCCAAAGAAGTGGAAGCAGTGTTCAAAGCAGCCAACAACGATGAAAAATGTATCGGTGTCATCACTTGGATGCACACTTTCTCCCCAGCTAAAATGTGGATTCACGGTCTGCAACAGTTAAAGAAACCACTGTTACATCTACACACTCAATTCAATAAGGAAATTCCTTGGGATACCATGGATATGGACTTCATGAATCTGAATCAATCCGCCCATGGTGACCGCGAATTCGGACATATCTGTACCCGTATGCGCATCCGCCGCAAAGTAGTGGTAGGTTACTGGAAAGACGAAGACACCCAGCACAAGATTGCCGTTTGGATGCGCGTTTGTGCAGGTTGGGCAGACTCTCAGGATATGCTGATCATCCGTTTCGGCGATCAGATGAATAATGTAGCTGTAACTGACGGTGATAAAGTGGAAGCAGAACAACGTATGGGGTATCACGTAGATTACTGTCCGGCAAGCGAACTGATGGAATACCATAAAAACATCAAGGATACAGATGTAGAGGCACTTGTAGCAACTTACTTCAACGAATACGACCACGATGCTTCATTAGAAGATAAATCAACCGAAGCTTATCAGAAAGTATGGAACGCTGCAAAAGCCGAATTAGCTCTTCGTGCCATCCTTAAAGCCAAAGGCGCCAAAGGATTCACTACTAATTTTGATGATTTGGGCCAAACAGACGGCAGCTACTTCGATCAGATTCCGGGACTGGCTTCCCAGCGTCTGATGGCTGAAGGCTACGGATTCGGTGCGGAAGGTGACTGGAAATCAGCAGCTCTCTACCGTACCGTATGGGTGATGAACCAAGGACTTTCCAAAGGTTGTTCTTTCCTGGAAGATTACACATTGAACTTCGATGGTGCAAACAGTGCTATCCTGCAATCACATATGCTGGAAGTTTGTCCTCTTATCGCCGCTTCCAAACCACGTCTGGAAGTACACTTCCTAGGCATAGGTATTCGCAAGAGTCAGACAGCCCGTCTTGTATTCACTTCAAAAGTAGGCTCAGGTTGTACCGCCACTGTAGTAGACTTGGGTAACCGTTTCCGTCTGATCGTGAACGACGTAGAATGCATCGAGCCGAAACCGTTGCCCAAATTACCGGTTGCTTCCGCCCTGTGGATTCCGATGCCTAATTTCGAAGTAGGTGCAGGCGCATGGATCCTGGCAGGTGGAACACATCATTCTTGCTTCTCTTATGATCTGACAGCAGAATATTGGGAAGACTATGCTGAGATTGCAGGTATCGAAATGATCCGTATCGACAAAGATACTACCATCAGCAACTTCAAGAAAGAGCTTCGCATGAACGAAGTCTACTATATGCTGAACAAAGCACTTTGCTAATTCATCCATGAAGAGGGGATGTGTCAAGGCTAATAAGATTCTTGGCACATCCCACCTTATTTTATCATCATTATTGTTGTACCTTAAATTATAGGTTTTAATATGAAATCAGATGCAAAATCAACCATCGAAGCAGGAAAAGCTATTCTAGGCATAGAATTCGGATCAACACGAATCAAAGCTGTTTTGATTGACCAGGAAAACAAGCCCATTGCCCAGGGAAGCCATAGCTGGGAAAACCAACTGGTAGACGGACTGTGGACTTACAGTGTGGAAGCTATCTGGCATGGCCTGCAAGACTGCTATGCAGATCTCCGTTCCAACGTAAAAAAGCTATATGACACAGAAATAGAAACCTTGGCGGCAATCGGTGTCAGTGCCATGATGCATGGTTATATGGCATTCAATAAAGAAGAAGAAATCCTTGTACCTTTCCGTACATGGAGAAATACCAATACCGGTCCGGCAGCCGCCGCTTTATCTGAATTATTCGTATATAACATTCCTCTAAGATGGAGCATTTCTCATTTATACCAAGCTATTTTAGACAATGAAGAACACGTAAGTAACATTGACTATCTGACCACCCTTGCAGGTTTCATTCATTGGCAAATTACAGGTCAGAAAGTTCTGGGCATAGGTGATGCATCAGGAATGCTTCCCATAGACCCGGCTACCAAGAATTATTCTGCCGAAATGATAGCCAAGTTCGACAAGTTGGTAGCTCCTAAAGGATACCCTTGGAAACTGACAGATATCCTGCCCAAAGTCTTACCCGCCGGCGAGAATGCAGGGTTCCTTACCCCGGAAGGTGCCAAGAGGCTGGACGTGTCGGGCCACTTGAAAGCAGGTGTACCTGTCTGCCCTCCGGAAGGAGATGCCGGAACCGGCATGGTAGCAACCAACGCTGTCAAGCAACGCACTGGGAATGTATCAGCAGGCACTTCCTCATTTTCCATGATTGTTTTGGAAAAAGAGTTGTCCAAGCCATACGAAATGATTGACATGGTTACCACTCCCGACGGAAGCCTTGTAGCTATGGTACATTGCAACAACTGCACCTCCGACCTCAATGCCTGGATCAATCTGTTCAAAGAATACCAAGAACTGCTGGGTATACCCGTAGATATGAATGAATTATATGGAAAACTTTACAATCATGCGCTCGCAGGCGATGCAGATTGCGGTGGTCTTATTTCGTATAATTATATTTCAGGTGAACCCGTGACAGGACTTGCCGACGGAAGGCCATTGTTTGTACGTTCTGCAAACGACAAATTCAACCTCGCCAACTTTATGCGTACCCATTTATACGCTTCAGTCGGAGTTCTTAAGATAGGTAATGACATTCTTTTCAATGAAGAGAAAATCAAAGTAGACAGAATCACAGGACACGGCGGATTATTCAAAACGAAAGGTGTAGGCCAGAGAATACTTGCAGCAGCTATAAACTCCCCTATTTCCGTAATGGAAACTGCCGGTGAAGGTGGCGCATGGGGAATCGCCCTGCTAGGTTCTTACCTTGTCAACAATGAAAAGAACCAATCTCTGGCAGATTTTCTGGAAGACAAAGTATTCGCCGGTGATGCCGGTATTGAAATATCGCCAACAGCCGAAGATGTAGCCGGATTCAACACATATATCGAAAACTATAAGGCAGGACTGCCTGTTGAAGAAGCAGCGACCCGATTTAAGAAGTGAGTCAAACGGGCTTAAAAAAGAGCCTCTTTACATGTTGCGGTTTACACATAAAGAGTTATCTTTGCAGATATTAAATAAAATAGCAAAGATAAACCGACTCACTAATAGCATTCAAATTATAATATTATTTTAATATGAACGAAAAGAAACTTATGAACCGTGCAGCGGACAACATCCGTATTCTGGCTGCTTCGATGGTAGAGAAAGCTAATTCAGGACACCCGGGTGGAGCTATGGGTGGCGCTGATTTTGTAAACGTGCTTTTCTCTGAGTTTTTAGTTTACGATCCTGAAAATCCGCGTTGGGAAGGGCGTGACCGTTTCTTCCTTGATCCAGGTCACATGTCACCGATGCTGTATTCCACTTTGGCACTGACCGGCAAGTTCACCATGGAAGAACTGGCACAGTTCCGCCAATGGGGCAGTCCGACTCCGGGACACCCTGAAGTGGACATCATGCGCGGTATTGAAAATACTTCCGGCCCGTTAGGACAAGGACACACTTTTGCAGTAGGTGCTGCTATCGCTGCCAAATTTCTGAAAGCCCGTCTGGGTCATGTCATGGACCAGACCATCTATGCCTATATATCCGATGGGGGTATTCAAGAAGAGATTTCTCAGGGTGCAGGCCGTCTGGCAGGTCATTTGGGGCTGGACAACTTAATCATGTTTTATGATTCAAACGACATCCAGCTGTCTACCGCTACCGATGCTGTTACCAGCGAAGATGTTGCCAAGAAATACGAAGCATGGCACTGGAAAGTAATTACCATCGACGGTAATGATCCCGATGCAATCCGCACGGCTCTGACAGAAGCGAAAGCCGTAACCGGTCAGCCCACATTAATTATCGGTAAGACCATTATGGGTAAAGGCGCACGCAAAGCGGATGATTCCAGTTATGAACGTAACTGTGCCACCCACGGTGCTCCTTTGGGAGGTGATGCTTACATCAATACAATCAAAAACTTAGGCGGCGATCCAACCAATCCTTTCCAAATCTTCCCTGAAGTAAAAGAGTTGTATGCCAAACGTGCAGAGGAACTGAAAAAAATTGTTGCAGAAAAATATGCGGCTAAAGCTGAATGGACTAAAGCTAACCCCGAACTGGCTGCTAAATTGGAACTATGGTTCTCTGGCAAAGCTCCGAAAGTAAATTGGAATGTTATCGAACAAAAAGCCGGAGATGCTACACGCAGCGCTTCTGCCAAAGTTCTCGGTGTACTGGCTACAGAAGTAGAAAACATGATCGTTTCTTCTGCCGACCTGTCAAATTCAGACAAGACCGACGGTTTCTTGAAGAAAACACATGCATTCACAAAAGACGACTTCACCGGTGCATTTCTGCAGGCAGGTGTTTCCGAATTAACCATGGCTTGCTGCTGCCTGGGTATGGCACTTCACGGAGGTGTGATTGCTGCATGCGCTACCTTCTTCGTATTCTCAGACTACATGAAACCCGCCATACGTATGGCTGCCTTGATGGAACTTCCCGTCAAATTCATCTGGACACACGACGCATTCCGTGTAGGTGAAGACGGTCCTACTCACGAACCGGTAGAACAAGAAGCACAAATCCGCCTGATGGAAAAACTGAAAAACCACAAAGGACACAATTCTATGTTGGTACTCCGTCCGGCAGATGCGGAAGAAACCACTGTGGCATGGAAATTGGCCATGGAAAATACCAGCACCCCCACCGCACTGATCTTCTCCCGCCAGAATATCGCGAATCTGCCTGCAGGAAACGACTACTCACAGGCTGCCAAAGGCGCTTATATTGTTGCAGGCTCCGATGAAAATCCGGATGTAATCCTAGTCGCTTCAGGTTCCGAAGTTTCCACTTTGGAAGCAGGTGCAGAACTTCTCCGCAAGGATGGCATAAAAATACGTATCGTATCCGCTCCTTCTGAGGGATTGTTCCGCAGCCAAAGCAAGGAATACCAAAACAGTATCATTCCCACAGGGGCTAAAGTATTCGGTCTGACTGCCGGTCTTCCTGTAAACCTTGAAGGTTTGGTAGGTGCCAACGGTAAGGTATTCGGTCTGGAATCATTCGGATTCTCCGCTCCTTACAAAGTATTGGATGAAAAGCTGGGCTTTACCGCACAGAACGTGTATAACCAAGTAAAAGAAATGCTGGCATGAAAAAAGTAGGACTGGCATCCGATCATGCAGGATTTGAACTGAAAGAGTTTGTAAAGACATGGTTAACTGAAAAAGGCTATCCATGCAAAGATTTCGGTACATACAGTACAGAAAGCTGTGACTATGCAGATTATGCCCATCCGCTTGCACTGGCTATAGAAGCCGGAGAATGCGGACCCGGAGTGGCAATTTGCGGAAGCGGTGAAGGCATCAGCATGACATTGAACAAACATCAGGGTATCCGTGCGGCACTATGCTGGATGCCCGAGATAGCCCATCTGTCACGTCAGCACAATGACGCCAATGTTCTGGTAATGCCGGGACGATTCATTGACCATGAAATGGCCGAAAAAATATTGGATGAATTCTTTAACAGCGGCTTCGAAGGCGGACGTCACCAAAAGCGCATTGAAAAGATACCTGTAAAGTAAAATTCACGCAATAATAATAAAAGTAAAAAAAGAGAGGCATTATAGCTTCTCTTTTTTTTTATTCCTATCTTTGCTTAGATTAAAATATAAAATAAAAAATATTACTATGAAGAAGATTCTTTTTTTAATGCTCCTATGTCTGCCATTCATCGCTATGGCACAGACAGATCCCAAATATCTGGCGGGAGCGATAACTATGGATGACGGTAAAGTTTCTTTCAAAACAGAGATACAGGCACCGTCTTTAACGAAAGACCAGCTATATGGCACCATGCTGAAATGGGCCACAGAACGTTTCAAGCCCGAAGGCAAGTTCAATGCACGTGTTCTTTACACCAATGAAGATGAAGGAACCATTGCAGCAGGTGGCGAAGAATATCTGGTATTCTCCTCCTCTGCATTGTCATTGGACAGAACCAGAATTTATTATCAGTTGTTTATCACCTGCGAAAACGGAAAATGTGATATCGAAATGACCCGTATCCGTTATTGGTATGATGAAGCTCGTGACGGAGGAGAAAAATACAGTGCAGAGGAATGGATTGTAGACGATATGGCTTTAAACAAATCGAAGACCAAGCTGGCTCCCATCTGCGGCAAATTCAGAAGAGAGACTATTGACTTGAAAGACACACTGTTCAAATCCATCCAAGATACATTGGGCAACAAGGTCTTGAACAACTCACAAATTGCAGTTGCTCCTGCTCCGGGCGTGACAGCTACTCCGATATCAAATGCAACAACAATCGTTACCGCCACTCCGGTAACTCCCTCTGCCCAACCGGCTGTCATCGGTGGTTCTGAGGGTAATACCGAAATAAAAGCAGCCAATAATGCAACTCCCAACAAAGAACAAAGCATAGATGACCAAATCAAGGCATCCTCACGTATGACAATTACTGCCGGAAACGATGAACAATTCGAAATCGGTAAAGAATGCTGGGGAGGTTTCGGCCAGTTATTCGGCAAAGAAGTAGCATTCTGCGTAATCGACCAAGCCAAATCAATGGGCAATATGCTGATGGATCAGAGCGATAATTATAAAATTTCGTTCTACAAGCAAGGTAATAGCGAGCCGTGGTTGATAGTAAACTGCAAGAAACTGATGAAACAGACCGTTACCGGTGAGGAAGCAAAAAAGATGAACCCCAGTAATGACGGTCAGAAGGCATATAATATGTATGTAGGTGAAGTAATAAAATAGTCTTTTCTCCCATATATTTATACCGTGACAGTTTATTCTGATAATACATAAAACTTTTTTTAGGGGGAGATAACCTGACAACTCCCCCTAAAAAACATACAAACGATCTACCATATACTTCCCCAAAAGCACCATGACAAATACCATTCAAACATGTCTCCCCTTTAAGAATAAATAACACCGTTCCTCTATCAACCGTTTCACTTGAAACCATTTCTATAATAATCAAACCATTAGAAGAAATCATTCTTCCATTTTTTCCCTATCTTTCTCTCCTTTTTTTAAATGTTTTTAGCAAGAAAGCCGTTTTTTCTGCTCCAATCTTCCCTTTCATAACAAATAAAGAGTATCTTTGTAAACAACAATGAGACAATCATGCCTTATGACGGAACAATTACAGGACATAAAGACACTTATCGAACAGGGTGATACGGAAAGAGCCATTCATGCGCTAACTAATTTCATCCGAAACGATGCGCACGTCAACGATGAACCCTATTACTTACTGGGTAACGCCTACCGCAAAATGGGAGACTGGCAACAAGCTTTGAACAATTATCTGGAAGCCATCGAGCGTAATCCGGAAAGTCCGGCCGTTTCCGCCCGTGACATGATTATGAATATTCTGAATTTCTATAACAAAGACATGTATAATCAATAATAACTAACCCATGGCAAAGATTAAAGGTGCTATTGTAGTAGACACAGAGCGTTGCAAAGGTTGCAATCTATGTGTAGTGGCATGTCCGCTGCATGTAATCGCGCTCAATGCCAAACAAGTGAATAAAAAAGGATACACATTCGCCCACCAGGTATTAGAAGATACCTGCAATGGTTGCGCATCATGTGCCACAGTCTGTCCGGACGGATGCATCACTGTGTATAAAGTAAAACAACAATAAATGTAACAAATATGGCAGAAGAAGTCGTTTTAATGAAGGGAAATGAAGCCATAGCCCACGCCGCTATCCGTATCGGAGTAGACGGTTACTTTGGCTATCCCATCACTCCCCAATCGGAAATATTGGAAACGCTGGCCGAAGAGAAACCTTGGGAAACTACCGGTATGGTGGTGTTGCAGGCAGAAAGTGAAGTCGCAGCAATCAACATGGTATATGGCGGTGCAGCGAGCGGTAAAATGGTAATGACCTCATCCTCCAGTCCCGGCGTCAGTTTAAAGCAGGAAGGCATCTCGTACATTGCCGGTGCCGAACTCCCCTGCCTGATTGTCAATGTCATGCGCGGAGGTCCCGGATTAGGAACCATCCAACCTAGTCAGGCCGACTATTTCCAAACAGTGAAAGGCGGCGGTCACGGAGACTATCGCCTCATAGCCCTGGCTCCTGCATCAGTACAGGAAATGGCAGATTTCGTAGGTATAGCTTTTGATCTGGCTTTCAAATACCGCAATCCCGCCATTATTCTGGCAGACGGCGTTATCGGACAGATGATGGAAAAAGTAGTATTGCCCGAACAGCGCACACGCCTGACAGATGAAGAAGTCATAGCCCGTTGTCCGTGGGCCACTACCGGCAGAACCCACCACCGTACTCCCAACATCATCACCTCATTGGAACTCGATCCTGCCGAGATGGAAAAACGTAATATCCATCTTCAGAAAAAATATGCAGAAATAGAAGAGAACGAAGTACGTTTCGAAGAACTTCACTGCGAAGATGCCGAATATTTGATCGTAGCTTTCGGTTCTTGTGCCCGCATTGCCCAAAAGGCAATGGAAATGGCTCGGGAAGAAGGCATCAAAGTTGGTTTGCTCCGTCCTATTACCCTATGGCCGTTCCCGTCGAAAGCTATTGCAGCACGCGCCGCACAGGTAAAAGGTATCCTCACTGTAGAATTGAACGCCGGACAAATGGTAGAAGATGTCCGTCTGGCCGTAGAATGCAAAGTGCCTGTAGAACACTTCGGACGTCTGGGTGGTATTGTTCCCGATCCGGATGAAGTAATCACTGCACTGAAAGAGAAACTAATAAAATAAGACCGTATGAATATCGATCTGATCAGAAACATATTGAACATACTTTTCATGGCACTGGCACTAGCGGCTGTCATCACTTACTTCATGGCAAGTGACTTCAAAGTATTCATCTATGTCTGTGCAGCAGCTATTTTTCTCAAGCTGATGGAATTCTTTATGCGGTTCATGTTATAAGCAATAGGAGGAGAAACTATGACAAAAGAAGAAATCATAAAACCCGAAAACCTGGTTTATAAGAAACCGACACTGATGAATGACAATCCGATGCATTACTGCCCCGGATGCAGCCACGGTGTGGTTCACAAGTTAATAGCCGAAGTTATTGAAGAAATGGGCATGGAAGATAAGACAATCGGTGTGTCACCGGTAGGATGTGCCGTTTTTGCATACAACTATCTAGACATCGATTGGCAAGAAGCCGCCCACGGACGCGCACCAGCCGTAGCTACCGCCATCAAGCGTTTATGGCCCGGACGTCTGGTATTTACCTACCAGGGAGATGGTGACCTGGCATGTATCGGCACTGCCGAAACCATCCATGCTTTAAATCGTGGCGAAAACATTACTATCATCTTTATCAACAACGCCATTTATGGAATGACCGGTGGGCAAATGGCTCCTACCACGCTGGTTGGCATGAAGACAGCCACCTGCCCCTATGGTCGTGATGTAGCCATTCATGGCTATCCGCTGAAAATGACAGAAATTGCCGCCACTTTGGAAGGCACCGCCTACGTTACCCGCCAGGCCGTACATACGGTTCCTGCCATCCGCAAAGCCAAAAAGGCTATCCGCAAGGCATTCGAAAACTCAATGAATGGCAAAGGATCCAATTTGGTGGAAATTGTATCGACTTGTAATTCCGGTTGGAAAATGACTCCGCAAGCATCCAATGACTGGATGGTGGAACACATGTTCCCCTTCTATCCGCTGGGTGATTTGAAAGATAAAGAATAAAAAGACAGAAACCATGAAACAGGAAATCATTATAGCAGGATTCGGCGGTCAGGGTGTGCTATCCATGGGTAAGATACTTGCCTATTCCGGACTGATGGAAGACAAGGAAGTAACCTGGATGCCGGCATACGGTCCCGAACAACGGGGAGGAACCGCTAACGTAACGGTGATTGTCAGTGATGAACGCATCTCTTCACCCATTCTCAGCCAATATGACACAGCCATCATACTGAACCAACCCTCATTGGAAAAGTTTGAAGGCAAAATCAAACCGGGTGGTATCCTCATTTATGACGGATACGGAATCATCGAGCCTCCGACACGTAAGGACATACAAATCTATCGTATTGACGCAATGGATGCCGCCAACGAAAAAGGAATGGCAAAGACCTTCAATATGATTGTCTTAGGAGGCTTGCTGAAACTGCGTCCCGTAGTATCCATTGAAAGTGTAATAAAAGCTTTACGCAAAACATTGCCCGAACGTCACCATCATCTGATACCGATGAATGAAGAAGCCATCCGAATCGGAATGGAGATTATTAAACCTCAGTAAGTTAAAATAACTCTAAACGAATAATAAAAGGAAGAACTTTCCATAGCGGAAAAGCTCTTCCTTTTATTTTTATATTGTATCTTTGCCGCCGTTATGAAAAGAATATTCTCTATTATTTTTTTATTATTCCTGTGCTTCCATACTTCCTTGATGGCACAGCGGACAATGAATACCCTGAACAATCAGTTCGGTTCCTCGGCAAACGGACTGGACAGAAACCAATATGACCGTAACGGAAACCCCATAGACACGACAGCCGTAGTAGATGCCAACACTATCCCCATCGGACTGTACTCATGGAAAGTGGACAGTCGTTTTGGCAATGTCACTTATATCCCCGTAGATACCTTGCAGCACGCTTTCCAGAACTCAAATGACATGGGCGGCTACACCGGACAATACAATTACTTGGGAAATTTGGGTTCCCCCCGCCTCTCACGCATCTTTTTTGACCGTCGGGATCCCAGCCAATACTTTTTCACCGACCCATACGACTTTTGCGTACAACGTCCGGAAGATGTCATATTCACCAATACATTTTCTCCATTCACGAACCTGAGCTATTACAAAGGAGGAGGCAGCCGTGACGGAGAAGAACGCTTCAAATCCTATTTTGCCATCAATGCAAACAAAAGACTGGGGTTTGGATTCTACATAGATTACCTGTATGGCCGGGGGCTTTACCAAGATCAGTCCACAGCCTTCTTCAACGGTGGCCTGTTCTCCAGCTACCGGGGAGACAAATATGACATGCATTTCATATTCAACAACGATAACTTGAAGATGGCAGAAAACGGAGGTATCACGGACGACCGGTATATCACCAACCCGCTGGATATGGCAGAAGGCAAAAAAGAATATTCCGCCAACGAAATCCCAACGCGACTGAGTCAGATATGGAATCACAACACCAGCTACCATGCCTTCCTGACACATCGTTACAACTTAGGGTTCTATAAAGAAAAACAGGACAGTGTGGATACGGACTCCGTAAAAATAACGCAGGTATTTGTTCCTGTCACAAGCTTCATACATACATTACAAGTGGACTTGAACAATCGCAAATACATCTCATACGATGACACACAGAATCAGAAGTATTTTGAACATAACTATCTGGGGACCGACTCAATAGACAAGACGAAGCGCACATCCATCAAAAATACCATTGGCATTGCTTTACAAGAAGGATTCAACAAATGGGCGAAAGCCGGACTTACCGCCTTTTTAAGTTATGAATACCGAAACTTCGCCTTGACCGACACGACAAACATACCGGGACAGCGCATTATCAACAACTATAAGGAAAGTTCACTCTCCATTGGCGGCGAACTATCCAAAAAACAAGGAAAACTATTACATTACAATATTCTAGGAGAATTGGCCATAGCCGGTGAAGATGCAGGACAATTCAGCGTAGAAGGCAGAGGGGATCTGAATCTCCGTTTATTCGGAGATACGGTGAGACTGGATGTAAATGCATTCATCAAGAACCAGAACCCCGTATTCTATTTCAGGCATTTCCAATCCAAACATTACTGGTGGGACAACAACGATTTATCCAAAATAATGAGAACCCGACTGGAAGGAAAACTAAGTCTGAACAGATGGGGAACCCAACTGCGTGCCGGAGTGGAAAATATAAAGAACTACACTTATCTGGCCAATGCCAGCATACCGGTAAAAGACAGTGAAGGAAATGTCACCGGTTTCAAGAACAATGCAGCCGTAAGACAGTACTCCGGCAATATACAAATATTCACAGCAATGTTGCAACAAAAATTGAAAGTAGGAATATTTCATCTCGACGGTGAAGTAGCCTATCAAAAATCAAGTGAGCAAGACATTCTGCCCTTACCGGAATTGTCGGCTTACGGCAACTTGTACATGAAATTCGGTCTCGCCAAAAAAGTACTCCAGATAGAAATGGGAGCAGATGTGCGTTATTTCAGTAAATATTACGCGCCAGACTACTCCCCCGTCATCGGACAATTCTATAACCAGAATCCTGATGACAAAATCGAGATAGGAGCTTTTCCGATAGTCAACGTCTATGCCAACCTGCATTTAAAACGTACCCGCTTCTTTATTATGATGTATCACGTCAATGCCGGTTCGGGAAAATCCAATTACTTCCTGGCGCCTCACTACCCAATCAATCCGCGAATGATAAAGTTCGGCCTTTCATGGAATTTCTTTGATTGACGGTCTATATGAGAAAATATCTGAAATACATTCTGATGGGTATCCTTGCAGTAACCCTATCCTCCATCTTCTTCAAAAAGAAAACGGAGGCTGAAACCAGTCTGCCCCGCGATTATGCAGAAATAGCGGCATCGGGAATCCTGCGTGCCGTTACCGAGTACAATTCTATCAGTTTTTATGCCGACGGCGACACCGTTTCCGGTTTCCACTACGAACTGCTCCATGCTTTTGCACACAGCAAAGGACTGAAACCGGAAATCACTCCTGAAATGAGCTTTTCCAAAAGACTGGAAGGCGTACAAAAAGGAACATACGATATATTGGCCAACAGCACGGTAGTTACCACAGAATACAAAGACTCCCTGTTGTTTACCCGCCCCATTATACTGAACAAACAAGTACTGGTACAGCGTAAACCCGAAAAAGAAAACGATAGTCTGTACATTCACAGCCAGTTGGAACTAGCCCGCAAGACCCTTCATCTAGTCAAAAACTCACCTGCCATCCTGCGCATACATAATTTAAGTAACGAAATAGGCGATACCATCTATATCAAAGAAGTGGAGAAATACGGACAAGAACAATTACTGGCCATGGTAGCACATGGTGACATAGACTATGCCGTATGCGACGAGAGCATTGCCCAAGCCTCCATCAATGATTTTCCACAATTGGATATAGAAACAGCCATCAGCTTCTCACAATTCTATTCATGGGGAGTAAGCAAACATTCTCCAATATTGCTTGACAGCCTGAATTCCTGGTTAAATGACTACGTCAAGACTCCTGCATTCAAACTGTTGCGCAAGAAATATTACAATAACTGATTTTTATCCGGCTGAAATTGCAAAATAGTCCTATCTTTGCAATATAAATTGTTATTATTTTAAGCGGAATGACAAAAAAGTTATTACCATGGTTAAATTAGACAAAGTAAAATGGGGCTTCATCGGTTGCGGAGAAGTGACCGAGAAGAAAAGCGGACCAGCCTTTGCCCTGATCGAAGGTTCAGAGGTAGTGGCCGTAATGAGCCGTGACAAAGAAAAAGCTCAATCATACGCCAAAAGACACAACATTCCCCGCTGGTACTCCGATCCGCAGCAGTTAATAGGAGATGAAGATGTCAATGCTATTTATATAGCCACTCCCCCCTCTTCTCATGCCACTTTTGCCATTATGTCCATGAAGGCAGGAAAGCCCGTATACATCGAGAAACCTATGGCGGCCAGCTATGAAGACTGTGCACGCATCAACCGCATATCACAGGAAACAGGAATTCCTTGTTTCGTAGCTTATTACAGACGCTATCTTCCTTATTTCCAAAAAGTACGCCAGATGGTAGAGGACGGAGAAATAGGCAATGTCATCAACATACAGATACGTTTCGCCCAGCCTCCCCGCGCTTTGGATTACAACAGTACCAACCTTCCCTGGCGTGTACAACCTGATATTGCCGGCGGCGGTTATTTCTATGATCTGGCTCCTCACCAGCTGGATTTGCTACAAGATATGTTCGGCTGCATTCTCGAAGCCCAAGGATACAAGAGCAACCGTGGCGGGTTATATCCGGCAGAAGATACGATAAGTGCCTGCTTCAAATTTGATTCCGGTCTGCCGGGATCAGGATCATGGTGTTTCGTTGCCCATGAATCGGCCAAGGAAGACCGTATAGAAATCATCGGAGACAAGGGAATGATCTGTTTCTCTGTTTTCACTTACGATCCCATCGCCCTGCATACTGAAAGAGGCCGCGAGGAGTTTCTTCCCGAAAATCCCCCTCATGTACAACTTCCGCTCATAAAAGCCGTAGTAGAACACTTGCAGGGAAAAGCTGTCTGTACCTGCGACGGCATCAGTGCGACACCCACCAACTGGGTAATGGACCGTATACTTGACAAACTCTGATTTCTGCCTATGGACATCCGTCAATTATGCCTGTTTTGTCTGTCTTTCCTTTCCGCCCTCGGTGTATATGCACAAGCGGAACAGAAGGACTCGACAGTACAGGACAACAAGGGTGTTCTCATTACATTGACCGATGGAATAGCGACAACTGTCCGTCATACCGGAAGAAAAATCAGGAAAGTGGGAAAAGAATTCAACGCGGTCGATACCACCTATATCTCGCCTAACCTCTACAATCTGGCTTTCATGCTGGAATCCAGCAGTTGGTACGAATACTATCGGTTAGGCAGTAAAGGAAACAACGGCGAACAAAGTTTGAGATTCTCCCCCAATGCCAGTTTCAAGCTGGGGGTCTATTTCGGATGGCGCTGGATATTTCTAGGATATTCTTTCGATGTAAAAGATATTTTCGGCGGACACAAGAACAAGGCAAAGAAAACCGAAATGGCACTGAATCTTTATAGTTCCAAATTTGGTGTGGATTTATATTACAGAAAGACAGGAAGCGATTTCAAGATACGTTCTTCCAGCGGATTTGATCTGAGCACTCCCATTAAAAACCTGAATTTCAACGGATTGCAAAGTAAAATCAAAGGACTGAACGCCTATTGGATTTTCAATTATAAAAAATTCTCTTATCCGGCAGCCTATAGCCAGTCCACCAACCAGCGTAAAAGCGCGGGTTCCCTGATGGCGGGCTTTTCTTATTCCCAGCACAACATATCTTTTGATTACGAAAAGCTTCCCGGTGAAGTGAGAGCCCAACTGCATGATGCCCTGCTTTTCAAGAAAGTGAAATATTCTGATTACAGCATCAACGTGGGTTATGGCTATAACTGGGTATTTGCAAAAAACTGGGTTTCCAATCTTTCACTCTTACCGGCCATTGCCTATAAAAAATCAAAAATAGACGATACGCCTAACACCGACAATCATTGGATAAAGGATATCAATTTTGACCTGATAACACGTGCCGCCGTGGTCTATAATACCAACAAGTACTTTGTAGGTGCTTCACTGGTGATGCATACATACGATTATCGGAAAAGGAATTTCTCTCTCACTAATACATTCGGAACCGTTCGTGTATATGCAGGATTCAACTTCTGGAAAAGGAAAGAATTCCGCGATAAATAAAAAATATACCGGAAGCCTATAAAGTTCTTCCGGTATATCACAGGTTAATTATATTAGACTCACAATAAATTCTTAGAAGCGGGCGCCGACTGTCAGCAAGAGCTGATGCCGCTCATTGTCCACTTTAGTTGCCGGAAGATCTATATTATCGTCAAAAGCATAAAAGTTTGATTTATACATATCATATTTATATGCCAAATCCGCATAAATTACACTGCCACGGTATCCAAGACCAAACGTAAAGGTATTCTTAGACTCCGTATTATTAAAATCAGTACGCGTGCTATATAAAGACAAGGCACTATAAGCATCTTTGGAAAATGCAGCCGAAGAATAATTATACCCTGCACGGATGCTAAACTCAGGTATGATCCGCGTTTCCATTCCTATACGGAAAGTATGGACACCTTTCAGATAATTCTCAACGCTAGGCTGATCTCCCAATTCATAACCATCCACATCCTTCAGCTTACTGGAAGAATAATCCTGATATTCATATTCCGCACCTACTGCCACCGCACCCGCAAAAGTAGTACCCGCACTGACATTAAATTTCCACGGAGTAGTAAGATTATAATCATAGGTCAAATAATCAAACTCCGGAGTTACCAGAAAATCACTCAATGTCTGGATATAGGGTTTTTCATAAGCTAAAATATCAGAAGATAAAGTGGCATTATAGCTTTCTCTTAAATCATACCATGTAGGCGTGTGAACGGCAAATCCCAAACGGAAAGGAGAACTTTCTATAGGACGTACAATAACCCCCAACTTCAAATCCATACCAGTTCCTTCCAGTCTATAATAATTATCCAATGTATACCCCCCATTATCCGCACCCTTATCATCATTCAAATTTTCCGTATAAGAAGTATAACGGTCATAATTCACATCATAGACCCCCAAGGTAGCTCCTAAATAGACCCTATCTTCAATATTGAATGAAACATTAAAATCATATTGACTGATACCTCCAGTTTCCTTACTAAAGAAGTTATTGTTAAAACCATTCCACCCCCATGGAGCATGAATATTCTTTTCAGAATCATTAAACCAGTCAACCACACCGGTTCTCACCCCCATTACTCCTAAAACAGGTAACTGGTTCCAATATTTGGTATAAGGATTCTTCGCATCCAGTATGTCATTAAACTCGCTTTCCGTCAATCCATATCGTTCCATTTCCTGAGCCAGCTGGAAGCTTTGTGACATATTATCCAACGCCCCTCCCATAGAGAAAAGGCGGTTGAAGTTTTTACTTTTATGGTAATTGAATCCGAAATTCACAAAACGCAAAGAAGTATTGTTGCCTATCTTATTGCTATAAACAAATCCAATCTGGTCAAATGAAGCGCGCGTTTTGTCTTCATTCATTGACACGCCACTAAAGTTACTCTTTGTCGAAGTATTATTAAAACCAAAAGAAACGGACACGTCATTACTACGAAAAATGCCGATACCCGCAGGGTTGGAACTCATGACAGATATATCACCTCCCAAAGCTCCCATGGCACCACCCATACCAACAAATCGTGCTGTTCCATTCAAGTCATTCCCCAGCAACTTTTCCGCATCATAAGCATTTTGTGCGCTTGCCGTTGCCATTGCCAGCAACGTACAAGCGGTTACTATTACTTTATTTTTCATACATCAATTCTATTAAATACAACAGTCTGGTTTAATCTGCTACTTATCTGGTACGCGATCTGCCACCGCCACTTGAACGGGAAACACCGCCTCCGGAACTACGGGAAGCCCCACCGCCACTAGAAAAACTACTACGGGAAGAAGAAGTTCCACTACTACGGTAAGAGTTAGACGAACTATTACGGGAAGGACTGCTGCTACGGGAATATGAACTGCTGCGAGAGTTCGAAACGCCACTATTGTTACGATAGGCGCCACGGCTTGCAGCCCCTGTTCTCTGATAAGCAGATCCTGCTGCATTTCCCACACTTCTCCGGGTACTGCTTGGTCTGGTATAGGAAGAACCCCTTCCTTCTGTCGGACGTGAATACGAATTACCCGGACGGACTCCTGCAGCCTGACTTGGTGAAAGAGTTGCTCCTGTACGGGTTCTGATAGCGCTTCTATTAGGACGAACCGAATTTACACCGTCAGATCCCGAAACCACTCTTCCTGATGAAGATCCGTTACGTGTTGCGGTACGATAGCTATTAGCACTATTACGGACATTTTGTCTGGAATTTCCTACATACGAATTACGACTATTCCTATCATAACTATTCACATAATTATTCCGGCTTGGGCGTGAAGAGCCATAGCTGTTGGTGTATCTTCCGGCATGTATCCCCGGATTACGTCTGCTTGAGCCATACCATCCATGACCGCCTCCCCAGTAGCCGCCGCCCCAACCGTGACCGGAATAATGCGGATAATAATGATGGTGGTGGTGATGATGGTAGCCCCAATAGCCACCCCAGTAGCCGCCACCCCAATAACCGGGATAGTACCAGCTATTGTAGTACCACGGCGAACTCCATCCCCAACTGAATCCCCAGCTGGCGCCATATGGATAATTCCAACGCCAATCCCACCACAAGCGGTTCGTGTAAGTGGGAAAAACGTATGCATACAATCCGTCATCATATACATTCCAATCCCATGAAGGCAAACCGTAAACCACATCCCAATAGAGCGGACTGCTTACCGGAATGGCGTAACGGGGATTGCGGAAACGGACGATACGCATCGCGTATTCATAATCGTCTTGAGAGCCCTCAAAACCATTAACCCATTCCCCTCTCTCATTCAAAGGTTTCTCCTCAATATACAAGGTATCATTCTCCATCGAGAAGTTATTATCTCGTGAAGTATAACGACGATTATACTCATCCACATCGCGCACTTTTCCTTTCACATCCTTCACTACCACTGTAGAACCGGGGGCTGCGTAAACGGTAGTCGTGTTCTGCTTCTGCGGAACCACCACTTTCACCTCTTGCTTAACCTCCTCTTTCTTTTCAGCTTTTTTCTTAGGGATGAAATAAAGGTCGTCATCAACGCTTTGTGACATTGCCCAATAAGGCAAGCACACCATCATAAGCGAAGCTAATACAATCTTTTTCATACTCATACCTGTTTTATTTGTTATTCTATCTACTTTTTCTAGTGCAAAGATAGCCAGAGGTTTCAGTTCATAACAAAGAAAATCCCTATTAGTTGGTAGGGATTTCCCTATTTTAGTAACGGACTTCAACTATTTTATCTATTTCTGCACACACACGGAAAACAGAAGAACGTCCGTTCACATACGTTGATGGTAAACAAATCTGGTGGTAAAACAACTTTTTATATTAAGTTGCACCCACTTATGCCCTCATGCCCTCACTAAAAGTCATAACCTACTCATTATTAAACCACTACACACAGTGAGGGCATGTTAAAAAGTGAGAGCATTGCCCTCATGCCCTCACTCCTATTTTCTTGCACATCTCACTTAAATCATTCATTCACAACATAATACCCATTTATCGGCTTATAAACCGGTTGTTTGGGAAGTCCCACATTTTTCAGCTTTCCTTCCTCGCACAAGCGGTGTAAATGGCGGCTGGCCGTACTTTGTGTCATACTGCAAAGAAGCTGGAAACTTTTCCGCTGCACAAAATCATGAGTTGTGAAGAACTCCGTCAGCAATGCGTCAATTTCCTCATCGGTCAGTTTACTTGAATGAAACGAGAACCGGGTACGCTGCACCTTTACCTTTCCCACCTCATCCATCAATAATCGGTCGGGGCGGTAAACAATCCCCTTAAGCCTTACCTTTGTATTTTTACGTTTCGTCTTTTCGGTTACCGGCTCGGTGCTCACCAGATTGGGACGGAAAAAGCCGATGCCGTCCAGATGCACCTGCCTGCCCTCCGCCAATTCCTCGCCCATGGCGTGTGACAGCGCATCGAGCACGGCTATTACATCCGTTTCCGTCAATGTACAATATTTCTGTATACGGGCACGGAGCTGGGCCGTGCTTACTTTCCCATTCAGCCGGAGACGCGGATGCAACATATTCTCTTCCCCTTGTTGCTCAGAGGTTTTGGGATTCTCGTACCAATCAAATAGTATTGCCATACTGTTCTTTTTTTATTGATGAAAGTTCAATATCTGTTAATCACAGACGTGATTAAACTTAACTACCCTTGTGATTAATTTTAATCACCTTTGTGATCAGACTTAATCACAAGGGTGAATAACTAATTACAAACATACAAAAATAAGAAAAGAAAAGGTAGAAAACAAATAAGAGACAGGGGAATATGCACTGAGACTAAGAATAAAAACACAGAAAAGAAAGGAAAAAGAAAAAGACGGCATTTAATCCGGAAAGCATTTGCAGAATCCGGAAAGAAACCTTATCTTTACTAAAAATATGCACACATAGACACTCGCAATACGCAGTCTTCTCCACACGACAGAACATCATCTTTTCCATGGGAGGTACATAAAACCAAAAAACATTCAAACGAAAGACAAATATGAAAATTACACTCATCAGAAAAGATGAAGAACAGGGGACAGAAGCCTTGTCACTATGCGATACGGACGCATTCTTCGAGAAAGTAAAGACAGAGAACAAAGCAGGGCATATATCGGAACTGCGTGAAATACTACCCCGGCTGGCAGGATCGTCCGCCCGCTACGTCCACATCGACAAACTGCCGCGTGTCTATCCTGCCGTAGAATATACCCGCAAACAAAAGGGTGAGAAACGTATGAAACATTACAACGGACTGGTGCAGCTGGAAGTGAACCGGCTCGCCGACCTGTATGAGGTGGAATATGTGAAACGCCAAGTAGAGCAACTGCCACAAACCTTTGCCGCTTTCTGCGGTTCAAGCGGACGGAGCGTAAAGATATGGGTACGCTTCGCACGCACTGACGGCAGCTTGCCCACTGCCACACAAGAAGTCCTCCTGTTTCATGCCCACGCCTATCGGCTGGCGGTGACATGCTACCAGCCCATGCTTCCTTTCGGCATCACACTGAAGGAACCGGACCTGATGCAAAGCTGTCGCATGACCGTGGATGAACAACCTTACTATAACCCTTCGTCCGCCCCTTTCTGCATAGAGCAACCGCTTGCCCTGCCCGATGAGGAAACTTTCCGGCAACGGAAACAAAACAGCGAAAGCGCACCGGAACGAATGACACCCGGCTGCGAAAGTATGCAGATTTTTGCCCTGATGTACCAGTCGGCACGGAAAAGAGCATTGGCCGAGATGGAAAACTGGAAACGTGATGACGGGCTGGAACCTTTACTGCCCCATCTGGTAGAACAATGCTTCAAAACAGGCATCCCCGAAGAGGAAGCCGTACAGCGCACGCTGATGCACTATTTTCACGCAACGGACACAGAAACCATCCGTACAGCTTTTGGCAACGGATACCGGGAAATGAAAGGTTTCGGTAAAAAAAGCGGTTTCAGTAAAGAGCAGGAAGCCACCTTCCGGCTGGAGGAATTCTTGAAAAGACGGTATGAATTCCGCTTCAACACCGTGCTGGACGAGGTGGAATACCGTCAACGGGACTCCGTTCATTTCTATTTCAAGCCTTTAGATAAACGTACCCGCAACAGCATCGCCCTCTGCGCCTTAAAAGAAGGGCTGCAAGTGTGGGACCGGGATATAGACCGCTTTCTCACCTCCGATTTCGTTCCGCTTTACAATCCTGTAGAAGAATACTTGTGTGACCTTCCCCGATGGGACGGTACTGACCGCATCCGCGCACTTGCCCGGCTCGTTCCTTGCGGCAATCCGCATTGGGAAGAACTCTTTTACCGTTGGTTTCTAGGCATGGTGGCGCATTGGAGGGGGATGGACCGCCAGCATGGAAACAGCACTTCACCTTTACTTGTAGGTTCGCAAGGATTCCGGAAATCCACTTATTGCCGTATCTTGCTGCCACCCGAACTCCGTTTCGGCTATGCCGACAGCCTGGACTTCAGCAGCAAACAGGAAGCGGAGCGTGCCTTGGGACGATTTTTCCTTATCAACCTGGACGAATTCGACCAGATTACCGTAAATCAACAAGGCTTTCTGAAACATCTGCTACAAAAACCGACAGCCAATCTGCGCAAGCCTTACGGAACCAGCGTGCGCGAATTACGCCGCTATGCCTCATTCATCGGCACCAGCAATCAGAAGGATTTGCTCACCGACCCCACGGGAAGCCGTCGCTTTATTTGTATCGAAGTGACCGATCCCATTGATACCAATGTCACCATAGACTACCGCCAACTCTATGCGCAAGCCATGCATTTACTTTATAAGAACGAACGTTATTGGCTGAATGACGAAGATGAGGCCGTTTTACGACAAAGCAACAGCGAATTTGAGCAAATATCACCTTTGGAGCATTTATTCCATTGTAACTTTTCTTCTGCAACCAACGAAAAGGAGGGAGAATGGATGACTGCCATGGATATTTTTAATTATCTTCAAGAGAACACACGCGACAAACTGTCTATCAATAAAATAAATTGGTTTGGACGTATTCTCCGCAAACTGAACATTCCTAAAAAGACCAGTACCAGAGGTACCCTATATCATGTAACAAAGTTGAAATAATTTATTTTACCATAGGAAAGTATGAGGGCAATGCCCTCATACTCTTCTATGCTACCATCACAAATAACCTGTTCATTATAAACAAATTACCTCACGAATGAGGGCATGAGGGCATAATTGCATCTAACTTTGCAATGAGAGCACAAGTCTGAAACAAAAAGACGGAAGGTTTGTTTGTGAAAGTAATGAAAAGAAATTATCTTTGTCATCATCCTTAAACCAACAATCGTATGAAACCAGTGAAATTATTTTATCAGGAAAGATGCCCGTTCTGCAAAAAAGCACTGCGCTATATTGAAGAACTGAAAGCAGAATATCCTGAATTCCAACCTATAGAAATAGAAATGATAGAAGAAACCCAACATCCTGATATAGCCGACCAATACGACTATTATTACGTTCCCACGTTTTATGTGGACGGGGTGAAAGTGCATGAAGCGGGCATCTTCAAAAATGAGATGGAGGCATTGCTCCGTAAAGTGATAGAATAAACGAAAAGATATGAAATATTTAGAAGTAACCTTTACAACACATCCCTGTAATGAGATAGTGAATGATGTAGTGTCCGCATTGGCCGGAGAAATAGGATTTGAAAGTTTTGTAGAATGTGAAGGGGGAATACAGGCCTATATCCAGCAAACTCTCTTTGACGAGGAAGCACTGAAAGAAATGGTTGTGAACTTCCCTTTACCTGACACCCGGATAGAATACACCATAAAGGAAGCCGAAGACAAAAACTGGAATGAAGAATGGGAGAAAAACTTCTTTCAACCCATCGTCATAGGTGACCGTTGCTGCATTCACAGCACGTTCCACAAAGACACTCCGAAAACTGAGTATGAAATTCTGATTAACCCGCAAATGGCTTTCGGCACAGGGCATCATGAAACGACCAGCTCTATAATCAGCGAGCTGTTAGAAGCCGACCTGAAAGGAAAATCAGTCCTGGATATGGGATGCGGCACTTCTATTCTTGCCATCCTTGCCTCCATGCGAGGAGCCAATCCTGTGACAGCCATCGACATTGACGACTGGTGCGTCAACAATTCAAAAGACAACATTGCACTGAACCATATCCATAACATTACAGTGGAACTGGGTGACGCCAATCTGCTGAAAGGGCGCAAAGCGTTTGATGTGATTATTGCCAACATTAACCGGAATATTCTTCTGGCAGACCTTCCCCATTATGCCGCCTGTATGCATCCGGGTTCGGAAATATTTATGAGTGGATTCTATATACAGGATATTCCTTTTATCCGCGAAAAAGCGGAGAGTCTGGGAATGGAGTTCGTACATCATCGGGAAAAGAACAACTGGGCAGCTGTGAAATTCATCATGAAATAATACCATTTTCAAGTATGGCAAAGACGCGATAAAGACGGAATTGCCACCAACCACGCAGGATATGCATTGATTTATTCGAGGACAAAAGAACGGATTTTCTCTCTTTTGTCCTTTTGTTCTTCTTCCCTGAAAATTAGAACCGGAATCAAGCGGTGACAAACGCACGTAGGACGCTGCATTTTATCCAAAGTGACCAAACAATCATATCGGTATTATATTTATTATACAATCTCCTTTCCGAAAGGAGTAAGTGCCAAGCCCGCCAGCTTGAAATGTTGCAGTCCGAATGGAATGCCGATGACAGTGATGCAAAGCAACACCCCGAATGCCAGATGAGAGAGGCTGATCCAGATTCCACCTACAAGTATCCAGATGATATTCATCAACACACTGAGACATCCACCATCACCGGGACAACTGCGTATTTCCCGCCCAAAAGGACAAAGAGCCAGCATAGACAACTTCAAAGTCTGGAAACCGAAAGGAATGCCGACGATAGTAATCATCAGCAACAGGCTGGAAACAATATATTCCACGCAGATCAGAAATCCACCGCAAATCAGCCAAATAATATTGAGCAGTAAGTTCATAAAGCAAATATAAGCAAAGTTTTCGGAACCTCAGGCACAGTTCCCTTATTTCTTTATGGTCATTAATTGCAATTCTTCCAACGAACCGTTGAAAATATTCAAATCCACTTTCTCACGAATACCCGGCAACGTACCCACATCCGTATGCTGCCAGAATTTCCACTCCCCCCTGTATTCCACCGAGTCTACATAATAATGAGCTATCCAGTAAGGATAAGAATTGAAGACCGAATCATTCAGATAACGCGTTTTAAACTTATAAGAAGTATAAAGAATAGGCTTCACTTTGTAGTGCTGTTCTATTTTGTCAAGCCACAGTTTAAGGTCACGACGGAGCTGATTCTCATCCTTTCCCCTCTTCTCAATATCGAGCACAGGAGGAAGGTCACCTGAATCCAGCTTGACGGAATTGATAAAAAAATCGGCCTGACGGACAGGATCTGTCTTCGGATTGTAAAAATGATAAGCCCCACGGATAAACCCATGTGTTTTCGCCGAATCAAAATTGGAGCTAAAAGCCTTGTCCCCATAATCGCCTCCTTCCGAAGCTTTCATAAAGACAAAATGAATAGGAAATTTTCCCTGTCGGGTCTGGGTCAGCATTTTCCAGTCTATGTTTCCTTGATAATGGGAAACATCAATGCCATGCACATGAAAACCTGAGGGCATACATACACCGTATGCTTTAAAGCCATAGCAAGGCTTCCAACGGTAAGAGTAAGGACGGATAAAGAAATAAAAGAAAGCGGCAAGGAATAAAAAAGCAATAATTCCCGCAATGACATACCGAAGCCATGACGGCATCTCTCTTTGCGGTTTCTTTTTCGCCTTCCGCTGTGTGGTCCGGCGGACAGGTTTCGCGACTGCCTTTTTTTTAACAGGGGCAGGACGTGTGCTTTTCGCTCTTACCATTTTATCCTATTTAGCTGTTTTTACCTTACCTATTCCCACATACTATGCAATAAAACCCATCGGGAGAATGGTTTTACAATCAGCCCCGATGGGTTTCCTTTATGCTTTATAGAAATAAGAAAAAATTATTTTCCTTGTTCCAACTGCAATGTCTTGGTTGCCTGGTCACAAACTTCTGTAGGACCGAAGTACTGGATAGGACCCGGATATACATAGTCTGTTTCAATAGCCCAACGTTCACGCTGTGCGGCGAACGCCTTGAAAGGAGCACCGTCCAATTTTACCAACGCTTTCTGGATAACCGGTTTCATTTCACCGTGACGACGTTCCATGTTCATCATCATTGTGATAGGCACACCACCTGCAATCCATTCTTCGGCAGGAGCAGTAGTGTTACGTACAGAAGACATATAACCGGTCTTGCCGTTGGCAATCAACATAGAAGCGGTGTAACCCAACGAGTAGCAATAGTCAGCATCGAAGTTTGACGGAGCAGCGCAACGTCCTTCGTAACCGAAGAAGTGATGCTGAGCGGCAAATTTACCTACATACTTGCCTTCTTCTTTCCACTGAGCCAATTTAACGGCTACCATATCAGACAACAGCTTTTCTGTTTCAATCAGTGATACCTGTACGTTTCCGTGCGGGTCACGATCCAAAGTAAGCTGACGTGCAACGCCTTCGGGCAGAGAAGCATAGATTTCCGAGTTTTCCTTAGAAAGCTTGGAGATGATATATTCACGTTGGTGAGATTTCTTGATCAATGCGAACTCTGATGCGTTAGCAGCCAGGAAGTCGTTCAATTCAGCGATCAATCTCTTCATTGCGGGGATGAATTCGATCAAACCTTCAGGTATCAACACTGTACCGAAGTTATTGCCTTGTGCGGCACGGTTAGCCACCACCTGAGCAATGTAAGTAACCACATCATCCAATGACATGTTCTTCTCTTCCACTTCTTCTGAAACGATACATACGTTAGGTTGAACCTGCAAAGCACATTCCAAAGCGATATGAGAAGCCGAACGTCCCATCAGCTTGATAAAGTGCCAGTATTTGCGGGCAGAGTTACAGTCACGCTGAATGTTACCGATTACTTCAGAGTAAGTCTTACAAGCCGTATCAAAACCGAAAGAAGTTTCAATCATCTCGTTCTTCAAGTCACCGTCGATAGTCTTCGGACAACCGATAACCTGAACACCGCAGTTCTTCGCAGCATAGTATTCTGCCAATACACAAGCGTTTGTGTTTGAGTCATCACCACCGATAATTACCAATGCCTTGATGCCCAATTCCTTGATGATTTCCAGACCTTTATCAAACTGTTCTACCTTTTCCAGTTTGGTACGTCCCGAACCGATGATATCGAAACCACCGGTATTGCGGTATTCGTCGATAATATCGGAAGTCAGTTCCATATAATTATGGTCTACCAAACCACCGGGGCCCAGAATGAAACCATACAGTTTGCTGTCCTTGTTCAATGCTTTGATACCGTCGAACAAACCGGAAATAACATTGTGTCCGCCGGGAGCCTGTCCACCAGACAAGATGACACCTACGTTGATGGCAGGCATATTGACAGCTTCGCCTTCAACGAACTGAATCAACGGCATGCCGTAAGTGTTAGGGAACAAGGCTTTGATAGCTTCCTGGTCAGCAACTGACTGTGTAGGTTCACCTTCCTTTACTTTTACAGCGCCTTTCAACGCTTTAGGAAGTTTGGGCTGATAAGCAGCTCTGGCAATTTGTAATGCACTTTTAGTCATATTCTATTATTCTATTTAAAGGTGTATAATTTCATTTATAATTCACGTGCAAATTTCGTTCTTTTTTCGCAAATATGAAAACGTATACAAATAAAAATATTACCTTTACCGCGAATTTAGAATTATGTATTAACTTAAAACATTACATTTATGGCAAGTAGAAGAAATTTAAAGAAAAAAATAACCAATATAGCAAGTGATTTGTTTTTAGTCAGTTTGATGGAAGGTGTTAACCGTGAAGTAGTTTGCAACTCTGTACACAATGTGATCAAACTGATTATACGCATCAGTCACACTGAACCGGGTAACGTAAAAGGTTTCTACAAGAAACTGAATGAGGATTTGAACAAAGAAATAAAAGTGGTTGCAGACGAACTGGCTAAAGCTACAAAAGCATAAGATTTAAGGAATGAAAAAAGCTATTTGTGGTTTTATCTACTACAAACTATTGGGATGGAAGACTAAAGTATCCGTTCCCGATTATGACAAATATATTATCTGTGCCGCACCGCATACCACCAATTGGGATTTGTTCATAGGCAAACTGTTTATGGGAGCTATAGGTCGCGAAACCGGTTTTATGATGAAAAAAGACTGGTTCTTCTGGCCTCTAGGCCCTATTTTCCGCTGGATGGGAGGGATTCCCGTAGACCGTAGCCGCAAGACTTCATTGGTGGACCAGATGATTAAAATTGCCAAATCGAGTCAAAAATTCCATCTGGCTATCACTCCGGAAGGAACACGCAAAGCCAATCCCAATTGGAAGAAAGGGTTTTACTATATTGCGCAAGGGGCCGGTCTGCCTATTATTCTGGTAGCTATCGACTACGAGAAGAAATGCATCACAGCCGAAAAGGTAATACATCCCAGCGGTGATTTGGACAAGGATATGCGTGAAGTCAAATTGTATTATAAGAATTTCAAAGGCAAATATCCTGAAAACTTCAGCATCGGAAAAGTAGAATAACCCTTCCGTTGTAGTTCTTCAGATATGAAAACACTGATTATGCGGATTGTATTTTCACCCGCATAATCAGTGTTATTTGTATCTATTCTCTTGCTATACTCTCATCCCCATCCTCAAAATTATTCTTCTCTATCTTCACATTCCGGGTGTGAAGCAAGCGGAAACGGGACTTGTTATGATGAAAAGCCGGATAATCCGTATTCTGGCGGATCACATTGTTTTTAAAGATCAATCCGTCAATGGATTTTGCAAAAAGGACAGGGCGGTCAAAGGTTTCAAAATAGTTATCTTCAATCACTACTCCTTTTTCTCCTTTTCCACCATGGAAATATTTTTTCTGATGCTCCAAATCGGGAATCTCCGGATAAATAGAGATAACAGCTTCCGTAAACTGGAACATATTAGTCAATGCGTTGATAAAACGATTGTTACGAATCAGCACATTCCGGCAAGCTCCCGTTTCAAACCAGCCGTTACAATCACCGCACAGCAATATGGCTGTTCCTGATGTATGATCAAACAGGTTACGCTCTACCACCGTTTTCAGGGGAGTGCTGAACAGCGTACCGCGTGCTCGATTATTACGAATGACATTATCCGCAAAATAAACTTCCGGACACCAGGACAGGTTTTCAATGCCGAAACCTTCTTTATCCGTAATCTCCGCATCCAAAGGCTCGGCAAAAGTGATACGATATTCTTTTGCACCTTTCACCGTATCTTTGTCATTGGGCAGGATTTCCTTCACCCGGTTCTTTCCACCGGTCAGTTCCATGGTGGCGGAACGTACAAATTGTACTTCATCGCCATTCACGCCCCATTCGAATCCGTATGCTTGCGGATGCATGTATCGGGCAATCACCGTATGGTCATCAAGGCGTTGCTTGATTTTCAAATAAGTACCATGTACATTAATCGCATCATCCATCATTCCTTCATACAACCCGTTGCGAGAATCAATCTTCCCCCGGCAACTGGAGAAATGGGTAGCATCCGCCTGCGTGGTAAAGTAACGCGGATCCTTATCGCCACGAAGACAAACGCTGAATTCATCCAACGTGATATTTTCACATAACTGGGCCAGCAGTCCCATACCTTCGGCATAATGCACTTTCACATTCTGCAAACGGGTGTCTTTATCATTGGACAAGAATATACCCGGAGCAGGACGATAATAAGTACGAAGAGCCACCACTGTCCCCGGTTTCAACCGGGCGTCTTTCCATTGAGGAGCATGGTAGACACGTGGAGAGATTTCCTTCAATCCTTCCATAGGACACCATAAGTCACTGGTGCGGTATACCAGACGCTTTGTCTTTTCTTCAAAAGCAATCCCTCCCTGGGGAGCACTGGACCAGCCTTCACCGTATGCTTCGAAAAAACCTTTCTCATTGATACGGCATTTCACCCATGCGGCAGGTTCAAAAGTAATTCCCTCCTCTCCGCTTTCCAATATCTTGACATGAGCAATATGAGGAGTCTCAAAATCTATGCTGAAATTACGCAAAGTACAATTCTCTGAACGAAGCAGAGAAAGTGGAAGCATACGTCCATGAAAGATAAAATCGGCGCCCTGTCCGTCCACCGTCAGCCCCTTCCAATCCTCCAAAGGGAAACCTACCGTTTTCGGATTGTCCTGATCATGATTGGAAATATAATACTCACGGACAGCCGCCCCTTCAGGATGGAAATCGTAACGTCCGGATTCAAAAAGCAGAGTGACCTTATCACCCAAAGCAACTTGAGACTTGATGTCTTGTAACGCCTTCTGCAATTTGGGTGAAAGATTCTCGTGTGTGTCCGGTACCAGACCATAATTTCGCATTTCGACTACCTTACTTCCGGCAAAAGCGGAAACAGCCAGCCATACGAAGCAGAAATTAAAGATAATTCGTTTCATTTAGGTTCATTATAGATTAGTTAGAATGACAAAACTAACAAAAATTCCTAACTTCGCAACCATAAATAAAGAAGAAAACAACATGAAAAAGATATTTTTGTCCTTCCTGCTGGTAATGGCAGGAATATCACACACTTTGGCACAAGGGTTAGATGGTAATGTGGAACAACGTCTAAAAGACTTTTTCACCCGGTACGAAACATCTTATGCCAACATAGGTAAGTGTAAATTAGACCGTTATGAAGTAAATCATGACAAAAAAAGACTGAATGTATATGCCAGCCCCAGCTTCGGCTACCAACCGTTTACCCCCGAAAAGACAGAAGCTATCTACCGGTTACTTAGACAAAGCCTACCCGGTCCTGTAAATTATTACGATATAACCATCTATGCCGATAGCAAATCAATCGAAGACCTGATTCCCAACTATCTGAGGAAGAAACAGGACAAAAGCCGCTTATGGCAACGGACAGATTATAAAGGTGATCCATGGGTAAAAAATATTTCCCGCCCCTTTACTGCCGGCAAAGGACTGGAAGGCAGACACATCGCCCTTTGGCAAAGCCACGGAAAATATTATAAAAAGGACAAGGGATGTTGGGAATGGCAACGTCCCCGCCTGTTCTGTACCACAGAAGACTTGTTCACCCAATCATTCGTCATACCTTATATTATACCCATGCTGGAAAATGCGGGAGCCATAGTTTATACCCCTCGTGAACGTGACTGGCAACGCAATGAGGTGATTGTGGATAATGATACCCATCCCCAAGGTTGCATCTATCAGGAGATAAAAAGCCGGAAAGGTAAATGGAAAACCGCCCCCACCCCAGCATTCGCTCAAAAACGATTGGTTTACCGGGACGGACAAAATCCTTTTGAAGAAGGTACAGCCCGCTTTGCCTCCACCGAGAAAAAACCGGAAAAAGCCTTTGCACAATGGATTCCCCATATTCCCGAAACTGGAAAATATGCCGTCTATGTGACTTATCAGACTTTACCCGGAAGTGTGAGTGACGCTAAATATCTGGTTTTCCATAAAGGGGGTGTCACCGAATTTCTGGTCAACCAACAAATAGGGGGAGGAACCTGGGTTTATCTGGGCACTTTTGAATTCGACAAAGGAACCAACGATTACGGTATGGTGGTACTAAGTAATGAGAGCAGACAAAAAGGAGTGGTATGCGCCGATGCCGTTCGTTTTGGCGGAGGAATGGGAAACATATCGCGCGGTGGAAAAACCAGCGGCCTGCCCCGTTATCTGGAAGGGGCACGCTATGCCGCACAATGGTCGGGTTTTCCTTATTCGGTTTACAGTCCCAGCGAAGGTAAGAATGACTATACCGATGATATAAACGCCCGCAGCCGGATAATAAACTATCTCAGCGGAAATTCTGTGTACAATCCAAAGGAGAAGGGATTGGGCGTTCCTTTTGAAATGACCTTGGGAGTGCACAGCGATGCAGGTTTTTCCAAAGAAGATGATTTAATAGGCACGCTGGGTATCTATACCACCGATTATAATAATGGTGAACTGAACACCGGTATCTCCCGTTATGCTTCCCGCGACTTGGCGGACATGGTACTGACCGGTCTGCAACAGGATATCTCCGCCCAATTCGGTATCCGGTGGCAACGCCGCAGCCTGTGGAACCGCAATTACAGCGAAACCCGTCTGCCTGCCGTTCCCTCGATGATTCTGGAACTCCTCTCCCACCAGAACTTCGCCGATTTGAAATTGGGGCACGATCCGCGTTTCAAGTTTACCGTAGGACGTTCTGTTTACAAATCCATACTAAAATACCTGAGTACCATGCATGGGACGGATTACGTAGTCCAACCTTTACCGGTAAATAACTTTGCCATTCACTCCGGAAGTAGGAAAAACACCTTCCAACTAACTTGGCAAGCGGTAGACGACCCGTTGGAACCGACTGCCAAAGCTCAACAATACATAGTCTATACCCGTCTGGGACATGGTGGATTTGACAATGGAACGTTAGTACGCGGTACTGAATATACCTTCGAAGCCGAACCGGGACTGGTATATAGTTTCAAAGTAACCGCAGTCAACAAGGGCGGAGAAAGTTTTCCTTCCGAAATCCTGTCAGCCTATCAGGCAAAGAAAAGTAAAGGAACAATCTTGATAGTCAACGGATTCGACCGTTTAAGCGGACCTGCTACCGTAGAATCTCCTTTCTTGCAAGGCTTTGACTTGAATACGGATCCGGGAATACCTTATATAAATACACCCGCCTTCTGCGGAACGCAACAAAGCTTCGACCGCAGCCGCATAGGACGGGAGACTAAAGACGGGCTGGGATATAGCGGCAGCGAACTGGAAGGAATGTTGATAGCCGGAAATACTTTCGATTATCCGTTCATTCATGGAAAAGCCATCCAGGCAGCCGGAGGATACTCTTTTGTATCGTGTAGTGATGAAGCCGTTGAAAATGGTTTTGTCCGGCTGGCAGATTACCCCATTACAGACCTGATATTCGGAGCCGACAGGCGTCCTTTCTCCCACACATTGCAACAGTTGCTCACAACCTATTGTCAAGGAGGCGGCAACCTGATGCTCAGCGGCTCGTATATAGGAAGCAACATGAACAGTCCCACAGCACTGAACTTCACCGAAAACATATTAAAATATAGTTTCGGAGGCAGCATGATAAATTCCACTTCGGGAGAAATATATGGAGCCAACACCCGTTTCAGTATTCCCCGCACTATCAACGAGCAAACATACGCCGTACCCGCTCCCGACTGTCTGACCCCGATAGCCCCTGCTTACTCCGCTTTTGTATATAATCCGGGCAGTTACAGTGCCGGTATCGCCTATAAAGGCAAATATCGGACTTTTGTCCTGGGTTTCCCCTTTGAAAGCATTCAGGGAGTGAAGGAAAGAGCACGGGTAATGAGTGCCATCCTGGGCTTCTTTGGCAGCAAGTGATATTTTTAAACGAAAATAAAAGGGCAAATAAGAGGTTATTTCATAAAAACGCCTAACTTTGTCCGTATAAACCATTAAAATAAAACGACTATGTACACTATACAGACTAATGCCTCCGGCACACGCAGCATGGAAATCTCAGAAGAGAACCTGCAAACTATTGAGAAATATGCTTTATTCCAGCATCTGATAGACAGCAACGGTATCGTGGACGAGTCGGTGCTGGAGAAACTGAAGTTGAATATCCGTTCACTGATAACCAGCGAGGAAGGAAACAATAAAGAGCTGCTCGACCTTTGTATCGATGTAATTTATCATAATAACATGAAAGCTTTCGGACTTCATCAACTCATTCTGCTTTATATCCAATGGGAGAAAGAGAAAAATAAAGATGAAGAAGAGATATAATAAACAATCTCTGTGTTCTCTGTAGCAAAACAAAAAAAACAGTATTTATCATTGAAAGAATACAAACTTACAGACTGGTTGCCGACAACCAAGAAAGAAGTAGAGATGCGCGGATGGAATGAACTGGACGTAATCTTGTTCAGCGGTGACGCCTACGTAGATCATCCTTCATTTGGTCCGGCAGTAATTGGAAGATTATTAGAGGCGCAAGGTTTGAAAGTGGCCATTGTGCCTCAACCCAACTGGCGTGATGACCTGCGCGATTTTAAGAAGCTGGGACGTCCACGCCTCTTTTTCGGTGTGTCCGCCGGATGTATGGACAGCATGGTAAACAAATACACTGCCAACAAGCGTTTGCGCAGCGAGGATGCTTATACTCCCGACGGCCGCCACGACATGCGTCCCGAATATCCCAGCATCGTTTATACACAGATTTTAAAGAAAATCTATCCCGACGTACCTGTCATTCTGGGAGGTATAGAGGCATCTTTGCGCCGTGTCACCCATTATGACTACTGGCAGGACTGCCTGCGTAAATCAATTCTGATAGATTCCGGAGCCGATTTATTGATCTATGGAATGGGAGAGAAGCCGATTACGGAACTTTGCAAGAGAATGAAAGAAAGCAAAGACAGTCAGGACGGAGCCCATCTACCCTTACAAAAGGATATTCCCCACGATATACCACAAACGGCTTACCTTATCCGTAAGAAAGGATCAGTTCCGTCCGAGCACTCTGTAATTGAGTGTGTGAACGAAAAGCCAGATATCATCCTACACTCTCATGAAGCATGCCTGAAAGATAAAAAGAAACAAGCCGAGAACTTCCGCTTCATTGAAGAGGAAAGCAACAAGTACGAAGCCTCCCGCATCTTGCAAGATACAGGCAATGAAACAGTAGTAGTCAATCCGCCTTATCCTCCAATGAGCCAAGGCGAACTGGATCATTCTTTTGATTTGCCCTATACGCGTATGCCTCATCCTAAATATAAAGGAAAACGCATTCCCGCATTCGACATGATTAAATTCTCGGTCAATCTGCACCGTGGTTGTTTTGGCGGATGCGCCTTTTGTACCATTTCCGCCCATCAAGGGAAATTTATTGTAAGCCGAAGTAAAGAGAGTATCTTAAGAGAAGTGAGAGCCATAACTGAAATGCCTGATTTCAAAGGCTATCTGAGTGACTTGGGAGGACCTAGCGCCAACATGTATGCCATGCGTGGTAAAGATGAGAAAATTTGCCGGCGATGCAAACGGCCGTCATGTATCCATCCCAAAGTATGTCCCAATTTGAACACGGACCATCGCCCCTTATTGGATATTTATCATTCGGTAGACGCACTTCCCGGTATCAAGAAAAGCTTTATCGGAAGCGGTGTACGCTATGACCTGTTACAATATCAAAGCAAAGATCCGGCAGTAAACCGAAGTACGGCTGAATATACCCGCGAACTGATAGCCCATCATGTCAGCGGGCGCTTGAAAGTGGCTCCGGAACATACCAGCGACCAAGTGCTGCAAATCATGAGGAAACCTTCGTTTTCACAATTTTATGACTTCAAAAAGACTTTCGACAAAATAAATAAGGAGTTGAATATGCGGCAGCAGATTATACCTTATTTTATAAGCAGCCATCCCGGATGTACGGAAGAAGATATGGCAGAACTGGCAGTGATCACCAAGAAATTGGATTTCCATCTGGAACAAGTACAGGACTTTACTCCTACTCCGATGACTGTAGCCACTGAAACCTGGTACACAGGTTATCATCCATATACGTTGCAACCGGTATTTTCCGCTAAAACACCAAAAGAAAAACTGGCTCAACGGATGTTCTTTTTCTGGTATAAACCCGAAGAACGACGTGCCATCATCAATGAATTGCGCAAAATAGGACGCGCTGATCTGATAGATAAGCTGTATGGTAAATACAAAGCCTGAGTTTTAAATTCACCACAGATTATACAGATTTGATCTGTGGTGAAACTGTTTTTTAACGTCTTGTTTACCTTTCATCGTGTTTTGACGAAACACAGGAACAGGTACATGTGTTCCAAGTTACAGATATTGATATTTATTCCCCCCTAAACTTAATTAGAAAAGCACCGCAAATATTAATTGATAAAAATACGACCTATCCTATTGAATATCATTTATTTTTTGCTATCTTTGGGCAAAACCAACTTTTAAATCAATACTGCGTATGGAAACGTATCTATTCTGGATTGTGCCCATTGCCTCCCTCTTGGCATTGGTACTTGCATGGTATTTCTACAAACAAATGATGCTTGAAAGCGAAGGAACTCCGACGATGGAGAAAATCGCTTCTTATGTGCGCCAGGGCGCCATGTCCTATCTGAAACAACAATACAAGGTGGTAGGGCTGGTATTTCTGGGATTAGTTATTCTGTTTTCTATCATGGCATACGGCTTCAACTTACAAAATCCGTGGGTGCCCATTGCTTTTCTTACCGGCGGTTTCTTCTCCGGACTGTCCGGCTTTTTAGGAATGAAAACGGCTACATACGCTTCTGCACGTACCGCCAATGCCGCCCAGCACTCCCTGAACAAAGGACTGCGTGTAGCTTTCCGTAGCGGAGCTGTTATGGGGTTGGTCGTTGTCGGCTTGGGACTACTCGATATTTCTTTCTGGTACATATTATTGGACTATTGCATTCCCACAGACGCCTTGAACCCTTCTGCTAAATTATGTGTCATCACAACCACCATGCTTACCTTTGGTATGGGAGCCAGCACACAAGCACTTTTCGCCCGTGTAGGAGGTGGAATCTATACCAAGGCAGCCGATGTAGGTGCCGACCTGGTAGGTAAAGTGGAAGCCGGTATTCCGGAAGATGACCCCCGCAATCCCGCAACCATTGCCGATAATGTGGGTGACAATGTAGGTGACGTAGCCGGAATGGGCGCCGATCTGTACGAATCCTATTGCGGCTCTATTCTGGCTACCGCCGCTTTAGGTGCTGCCGCTTTTATTGGCTCGGACGATACCGTGATGCAGTTTAAAGCGGTTATCGCACCTATGCTGATTGCGGCAGTGGGCATCGTTCTCTCTATCATCGGTATTTTTGCCGTCCGTACTAAAGAAAATGCAGGAATGAAGGAATTACTCGGATCATTAGCCACAGGAACCAATTTAAGTTCGGTACTGATTGTCGTTGCCACTTTCCTTATCCTTTGGGCATTAGGTTTGGAAAATTGGGTAAACATTTCCTTTGCTGTGGTAGTGGGATTAATAGTAGGTATCGTTATCGGCCGTTCCACCGAATATTATACTTCTCAATCGTATAAACCCACACAACGGTTGGCCGAAAGTGGAAAGACCGGTCCGGCCACCGTTATCATTTCCGGTATCGGACTAGGTATGGTTTCCACCACCATCCCTGTACTGGCAGTAGTAACCGGTATCATCTTGTCCTACTGGCTCGCTTCAGGATTTGATTTTGCCAATATTTCCATGGGATTGTATGGCATCGGTATCGCTGCCGTAGGTATGCTTTCGACATTAGGAATCACCTTGGCTACCGATGCTTACGGACCGATTGCAGACAATGCCGGCGGTAACGCTGAAATGAGCGGACTGGGCAAAGAAGTACGCAAACGTACTGACGCCCTCGACTCGTTAGGTAACACGACTGCCGCTACAGGCAAAGGTTTTGCCATCGGCTCCGCAGCTCTGACCGGCCTGGCCCTGCTGGCATCCTATGTAGAAGAAATCCGTATCGGATTAACCCGGTTGGGGCAAACCATTCTGGAATTACCAAACGGCATTACCGTAAATGTTCATAACGCCAGTTTCACTGACTATATGCTTTATTACGATGTAACCCTGATGAACCCCAAAGTGCTAAGCGGCATGTTTTTGGGCAGTATGATGGCATTCCTGTTCTGCGGTCTGACCATGAACGCCGTAGGCCGAGCAGCCGCTCACATGGTAGAGGAGGTGCGTCGCCAGTTCCGTGAAATAAAAGGGATTCTGACAGGAGAGGCAGAACCCGACTATGCCCGTTGCGTACAAATATCCACCAAAGGAGCACAACGTGAAATGGTATTCCCCTCTCTACTGGCTATCATTGCCCCTATCGCTACCGGACTGATTTTTGGTGTTCCCGGTGTTATCGGTCTGCTGATAGGTGGTTTGTCCTCGGGCTTCGTTCTTGCCATTTTTATGGCCAATGCGGGAGGCGCATGGGATAATGCGAAAAAATTTATAGAAGAAGGTAATTTCGGAGGTAAAGGAAGCGAAGTACACAAAGCAACGGTTACCGGTGACACAGTAGGTGACCCGTTTAAAGATACATCCGGACCCAGTTTGAACATTCTGATTAAACTGATGAGTATGGTCGCCATTGTAATGGCCGGACTGACAGTTGCTTGGAGTTTGTTCTGATAGAAAAACGGAAAGCCGCTTCGGAGGAGGCGGCTTTCTAATTTTAAAAAAGATTCTGATAAACTATTTTTAAAACTTCCCCAACACTTCCATCATTGCCGGACGACGTTTGTATTTTATCCGGAACTCTGCCACCAAGCTTTTCACAACAGCCTGTCCACCGTTTAGTTTACGTATGCAGGATAATACCCGTGCTATAAATTCATAATGCTCCCGTCCCAGATTCCGTTCAGCATAATCATTCAATAAAGAAGTATATATAGCAATCAATTTCTCAGAATGAGTGTCCTTCAAATAATGGGCATATTTCATCAATGCTTCCAACTGATTGTATCGGACTGACGACAGCAAAGAGAACAAGCTGTCATTATCCTTTTCTTTCACATAAATTTCAGCCTTATCATTTCCGACAAAAGAAAAATAGTCACTTAACTCGGCTTCTTTCATCATCCTATCCAGAAAACTTTTCCATTGTTCTTTCGGTACCAGAGTTTTAAGTTTGCTGTAATATATCAATTTATCACTACCCACCACAAACAACAGACGACATGTATCAATTACCTCAGAAACCCTATGAGTTATTTCATAAATATCCAATTTCATTTTCAGCCATTCACCCACAGTGCCAGAATGCATTTCTCTTTCCGCTATTTCTATTCCGTCATTCAGCAAACAAATGGCTTCATCATATTGGCAACGGGCAATCAATTTATCAACCTCCATTCTTCGTATTTCAGTCAGATAAAGATATTGACGAATCGTATCATCCGCCTTTTGTTCTTCATTCTGTTCTAACAACAGATTGACCTTACGAAGGACTAACTTATAGATATCACAGGTTCCCTTTCTTACTTCAAGAAGTTCATCAATCAATTCCAACGCTTTTTCTGCCGGTTGAATCGAAAGATTGATCTGCATCATCAATTCGTCTACATCATAAAGATCATATTCACGAAAAATAGATATTTCAGCAATCTCACGCAAGCCCTGAAGTATCTCCATCTTTTGTGCCTGAGTGGTTTTAGGATGTTCAATCACTTTCAGGAGCAAATCTCCTGCCTGTTCACAATAGTCAGAAGAAGAAATACCATCATCATACAAAAGTTCATCATCATAGTTTTCACCGATGGAACGAAGTACTTGAAGAGCTATGGCAATAGAATTATCCATAGCTTCCAAATTCAAAAAGAAATCCGCTTTCTCCAAAAAAGTGTCCATCTGATTGAAAATAGTTTTCCAGTCACGGTCGTAATTATCATAACGATTGTGATAACGAGACCTTTTATGGTAACCAGATCCTTTAAAAACTTTTTGAATTTCAATTCTGTAATCTTTTCCCTTTGATGACAAAGATAGCTCCTTAGCTATGAAATGATTTGAAAGTGCCGTTTTAAATTCCAGATTCGTTGAAGCATACTCACAGATAAATTTCGAGAGTTCCTGCGGATCAATGAAAGACAACAGTCGCTGTATGTCTACCAAAGACGGACAAGGCTGCTTACCCACTTCTTTTATTTCCTCTAAAACAGGGGTTTCCTCCGCTTTGATTTTCATCTTCGAGAAAATACTATTACCCGCCTTTTTTCTATTGTCGCGAATTGCCAACAATGTCGCTACGACATGTTTGCAGATTTCTCCATCATACGGACAATCACAGTACCAGGATTCTATCTCGTTTCCATCCATAGATATCTCCACATTATAATCGTCTGTTCCTTCTACAGTCGCAGTCCATTCACCGGGTGAGATTTCTTCCAATTCGGAAACAGCGTCTATTTCATAATACTCTTCCCCACGCATCCATATTTTATAGGGAACAAAGTTCTCAAAATTATCCAATGTAATCATGTACAATACTTCGGTATTTTTTATCGGTTCGAGTGTCCCATTGTCAAAGAACGCTCATAGCATTCTGCATTCTCCAACAAACAGGTTTTGTTATTGATAGACTGTTCCATCAAAACAGCCACAGATTACCCGGATTCGCACAGGTTCAATCTTAAAGTTTTCAGCTTAAACACCCGTGTGAGCCCAAGTAACCTGTGGTAAAAAGACTTGTGATGCATTCATACCCACAAAGTCAAATTCATTACAGACTGTTCTTAGTCAAAACATTACAATTAAATTTGTTCAATATCTCCACACATCTCTCCACATTAGACGGACGGATAACCACATGTGCCGTATCTCCCTGAGCAAAAGCATACATATATTCAATAAAGATATTCTCTGCTGCCAGATAGTCCAAAACTTTAGCCAAAGAACCTGCCACATTCGGGCAACTGATACATACCACATCGGTCAGCATCACGGCAAAATTCTCGGCACGAAGTACTTCCACCGCTTTTTCCACATCCGAAACAATCAGGCGAAGTATACCGAAATCAGTAGATTCCGCCATGCTGAACGCATGCATATTGATATCATACTTTGCCAATGTCTTGGTTACGTCATTTATTCTTCCGGTTTTGTTTTCCAGAAAAACAGATAATTGCTTGATTGTCATATCGCATACTTTTTTATTTTAAAATCCGATTGTCTATCACACGTTTACTCTTACCTTCACTACGGGCAATGCTATTAGGTTCCATCAGCTTCACTTCGGCACTGATGGAAAGGACACTTTTCAGTTTGTCGCTCAATGCTTTCTTCATGGCAAGCATACTTCCCATATCATCCGAGAAGAAGTCTTTGCGGACTTCCACTTGTACTTGCAAAGAGTCGAGATTATTCTTCCTATCCACCACCAGCATATACTGAGGTTCAAACTGAGGCATATCCAAAATAACACTTTCCACCTGAGACGGGAAAACATTGATGCCACGGATAATAAGCATATCGTCACTACGGCCTACAATACCCGACATACGGATATTGGTTCTTCCACACGGACATTCACCCTCCATCAGGGAAGTCAAGTCCTTCGTACGATAACGCAATAACGGCATCCCCTCCTTTGTCAAGGTAGTAAACACCAATTCTCCCACTTCTCCATCCGGAAGACGTTCCAGCGTTTCAGGATTAATGATTTCAGGATAAAAATGATCCTCATTGATATGCGAACCATGTTGCTCCTGACATTCGTAGGAAACACCGGGTCCCATAATCTCACTTAATCCATAAATATTATACCCTTTCAATCCCAGCCGCTCTTCTATCTCCTTACGCATACTTTCCGTCCATGGCTCGGCTCCGAAAGCTCCGATACGGAGATTGATATCATTCTTGGTCAATCCCATACGTTCCACCACTTCTGCCAGATAAAGAGCGTATGAAGGAGTACAGGCAATTCCCGTTATACCCAAGTCGCGAATCAGACGGACATGCTTTTCCGTATTTCCTGTAGAAGCCGGGATAACAGTCGCCCCCAGATTCTCCACCCCATAATGTGCGCCCAACCCGCCTGTAAACAAGCCATAACCATAACTGACAGAAAAGGTATCATTACGGGTAACCCCGTATGCTGAAAGACAACGTGACATCACTTCGGACCATACAGACAAGTCACGACGCGTATATCCCACAATGGTAGGATTCCCGGTTGTTCCCGAAGAAGCGTGCACACGTACAATTTCCGAAGCAGGAGCAGCCTGAAGACCATATGGATAATTATCACGTAAATCCTGCTTGGTAGTAAAAGGAAGTTTTACGATATCTTCGATAGTCTGGATATCATCCGGAGACAAATCCATCTCCTGCATCTTGTTACGATAAAAAGGAACATTATGATAAACCAGGTTCACCAACTTGTTCAGACGTTTTCCCTGCAGAGCACTCATCTCGTCCCGACTCATGCACTCTTTATTTTTATTCCAAATCATAATAAATAATTTTTCAATGTGCTAATCAGCCAATGTACTGGCGCACAAACCCACCGTATGGCAATCGGCACATTATCCTATTAGCACATTATTTTCAATGATCTTCATGAAAAGCTCTCATGCGTTCCTCCATCACCGGATAAAGTTCATCGCGCATCCGTGACGTACAGGCGCGGACACCTTCCTGCTCGCTACCGGTAGTAGAAAGCGAGATGCTGCTTACCCCATAATACAATAACTCCCGGAGCAATTCACCCCCTGTCATATTTCCGTAACCTATGGTAAAGAAGAAACCATCTCCCACCACCTGGGTAGCATCATAGTCATATACGATATGGAAACCATTGTCGGTAAATATTTTCTTCATGCGTTCCGCACGACGGGCATATTCGCGGGTATCTTCCACAAAATTGATTTTACCTTCGGTAGACAGACGGAGCATTTCAGCGTATGCATACTGAGTGGAAGCCGTACATCCCGAAGTAATCATATAAAGAATGGAAGCAATCAGCGTAGGACCGAACACCCCTGCATCTTTATACCGTTCTGCCAAGGCAGGGAACTGGCGGTCGAACAGTTTGTCGCTGATACATGCCAATGCCATACGCTGTCCGGCATAACTGAATATCTTGGAAGAAGAAAGCATCAGGATATAATTATCCGTATATCTTGCCACAGTGGGCGGATAAGGCGGTTCAAAAGGATGCCCCATATCCCGACGGAAATCCATGCAGAAATAAGCCAGATCTTCCATGACAATCACATCATACCGGGTTGCCAGTTCACCGATTATCTGCAACTCCTCCTCTTCCAGACAAATCCATGCCGGATTATTCGGATTAGAATAGATAATCGCTGCTATATCGCCTTTACTCAGGAAACTTTCCAATTTCTCACGCAAGGCCTGTCCACGATAATGATAGATATCAAACTCTTCCCACTCCACGCCGATAATGCGAAGCTGGGATTTCTGAATAGGAAATCCGGGATCAATGAACAATACCTTGTCTTTCCCCGGAATACGCTGCGTACAGGCTATGAACGAGCCGAATGAACCCGCCACCGACCCGGTGGTAGGCACACAAGCGCGCGGAGAGATATCCAGATTCAAGAAAGCTTTTACAAAACGGGAAGCCTCCTTTTTCAACTCGGGCACTCCTGCGGCAGCCGGATATTGCGATCCGACTCCCCTGTCCAAAGCAGCTTTCTCCGCTTCAATCCCTATCTGATTGGCGGCAAGACCGGGAGATCCCTGATCCATGCGGATAAAAGGAATCCCCGTTTCCTTTTCCAGATACTGGGCTACCAACAGCACATCACCGATAGTAGCCTGTGCAAGATTGGCGATGTGCAGTTCCTTCACCGCCTTCTCCACTAATTCTTCACTAAATATCTTCATGGCATTACCAGTTCTTTACCGCATTCAATCCTATATCAAAAGCCTTCTGATTCATTTCAACAATCTTCTCACCTTTTGCAGCAAACACACGCCCTATGCTTTCGCGCAACTGTTCCGGTGATACGATTTCAATATACTTCGCAGCCATGCCCAGCAGAATCACATTCGCGCATTTAGGCATACTGTTTTCTTTTGCCATATCCTCTATTTCCAACTTCACCACATGCGGAAGACTCTCCAAAGCCCTCATCAGATCCACTTCTTCAGGATAGTCGGGAATGTTCTTGAAAGGATTAGCGGAAGTAATCACCCAACCTTCTTCCTGCAAGTAAGGCAGATAACGCAACGCCTCCATCGGTTCCATGGAAATAATCAGATCCGCCTCACCCTGAGCGATCAGATCCGAATAAATCGTTTCGTCGGATAGACGCAGATTAGACTGTACATCCCCTCCGCGCTGGCTCATGCCGTGTACCTCGGCCTGCTTCAAATTGATGCCTTCTGCCGTAGCAGCTTCTCCTATAATAGTAGCGATAGTCAGGATACCCTGTCCTCCTACGCCCGAAAGTATGATATCTTTTCTCATGCCTTATCTGCTTTTTTCTGTCTTAGTTTACGATTCAATGTCTGGATACACTCTCTGCGCGGAATAATGACAGACACCCCTTTATATTCTATTTCCTCACGAATGGTACGGGTGATTTCTTCCATATTCTTTGGTAATGGAACCACCACACGCACATGTTCGGGTTCTACCCCTAATCCCAGGCAGATCGCCTCGAATTTGTTCGTACCGGCAGAATCCTGTCCACCGGTCATGGCGGTAGTCAGGTTATCCGAAATCACCACCGTGATATTGGCACGGTCATTCACCGCATCCAGCAGACCGGTCATACCGGAATGAGTGAAGGTCGAGTCACCGATAACAGCAATGGCCGGAAATACCCCTGCATCGGAAGCACCTTTGGCCATGGTTATGGAAGCACCCATATCCACACAACTGTCGATAGCACGGAACGGGGGCAACGCACCTAATGTATAGCAACCGATATCACCGAAAATGCGTGCATCCGGATATTCCGCAGCCACCTTGTTCAATGCATCATACACATCCCGATGACCACATCCCTGACACAATGCAGGCGGACGCGGCATCACCACCTGAGGCTTGCCAAACGGACGTTTGATTCCCCATCCGATCGCCTCGCCCACATTATCCGGAGTCAATTCACCAGTACGCGGCAAAGTTTCCGTCAAGCGTCCCTTTACCTCATAGTCCGAGGAAAGTATCGCTTTTACCTGCTCTTCCACAAACGGCTGACCATCTTCCACTACCAGAACATATCCGCAGCGGTCTGCCATCGTCCTGATTTCTTCAGCCGGCAACGGATACTGCGAAACTTTCAATACCGGAATATGGCAACTGTCCGTATCCGCCTCCTTCACATAATTATAACCGATACCACAGGCTATCACTCCGAATTCATAATCATATTCGGGATTCAACCCTTCCAGATAATTATAAGGAGATTTGGAGGAAACTTCTTCCAGCTTCTCCTGCTTTTTCACTAAATCCAGATATTGTTTACGCGCATTACCCGGCAGCAATACCCAGTGGGCACGTTCATGATCAGGATTCAACTGATTTTCCTCACGGATATCGGCTACTTCCACACCGGCACGCGAATGTGCCAGACGGGTAACCACACGCATCAGCACCGGCAACTTCAGTTTTTCCGAGAGTGTATATGCGTAATCCATCATATCGTATGCTTCTTGTTGGGAAGACGGTTCCAGCATGGGAATCATAGCAAATTTTCCATAAAAACGTGAATCCTGCTCGTTCTGTGACGAGTGCATGGAAGGGTCATCGGCAGCCAGCACCACCAGACCACCGTTCACGCCGGTTATGGCAGAATTGACAAACGCATCGGCAGCCACGTTCATGCCTACATGTTTCATACATACCAAAGCACGTTTTCCTGCGTATGACATACCCAATGCAGCCTCCATGGCCGTTTTTTCATTGGTACACCAAGTGCTGTGCAATTTTCTTTCCTTTGCCAAAGGATTATTCTGGATAAACTCTGTGATTTCAGTGGACGGTGTACCCGGATAGGCATATACACCCGATATGCCGGCATGTATCGCTCCGAGGGCAATTGCCTCATCGCCCAACAATAATTTCTTTTCAGCCATTATCTATTATTTTGTTAATTGTTTCATATCAATGTAAAGGGGTCTGCATCATCCAATACCGGGAATTTCTTCCTGAAAGCCTGCAATGCCTCCATATCGATATCAGCCGATACCGCACTTTCCCTGCTCCACGGACATTCGGCTATCGTTTTTCCGTAGGGATCGATGATGGCGCTGCCACCCGAATATTCACAGGCAGGATCAGTTCCCATGCGGTTCACTCCGGCCACATAGCACTGGTTATCAATAGCCCGCGCCCGAAGCAGCGCGCTCCAGGCATCCACACGGGGAGTGGGCCAGCTTGCCACATAAAGTATCATGTCGTAATCCCCCAGGTTGCGTGACCAAACAGGGAAACGGAGGTCATAACATACTTCCAAAAGAATACGTACCCCACGGAAGTTCACCACCACACGCTCTGTGCCGGCAGTGAAACGCTTGTGTTCGCCCCCGAAGGTGAACAAATGTTTCTTATCATAATGCTGCACGGCTCCGTCCGGATGGACAAAGTAAAAACGATTATAATAGTTTCCATTCTCACATACTGCTACACTGCCTGCAATAGCACAATTCCGCTCGGCTGCCTTACGCTTCATCCAGTGCAGGGTTTCACTGTCGGCGCTCTCCGCAATTCCTTCGGGTTGCGTACAAAAACCGGTGGAAAACATTTCGGGTAAAACAAACAGATCAGCATCCAGCAGACAGCTTATCGCTTCGTCCGCCCTTGCTATATTGGCCTGTGGATTGGCCCATTCTATATTTCTCTGTAGAATTGTTATTTTCATTGTTTTTCATATTATAAGACCCACAAAGGTAACAAATATAATAAGATAGCAAGCATTTTATTACTAACTATTTCCTTTCACTCCCTTTTTTCTTACATGTTTTCATAAATATCCCCTATTTATTCCTCATAAAAAAAGCAGCCCAGCAAGGACAAGCCTTGCTGGGCTGCACTAAATGCCTTATTTTTGTCTCAAACAGTAACGGTTATATGAAACCAATCAGTTGTATTCAAAGTTTTATCGTTTTCACCTTACCCGGAATAACCGTCAGCCGCACCGTCCCATCCCCCTCTATCTCCACTTTCTGGTATCTGGCCTCCACCACCACCTTACCATCCGGTGCCATCAGTCCCCATTGACAAGCATTCTCCTCGAATACACAATAACCGCCGACGGGAGGACAGATGTTCCTATAACAAGGAGGAACCACGATACGCTCACCCGACTTCAGCCCCCATTTCAGCCCCATCCGGAAAGGACGGACATCGCCTATCTCCTCCAGTCTCTTCCGTCTTTTCTCCTCCTCATTCCGTTTCAGTAACAGGTTCATTTCCTCCGCACGCCGCCCGGCCTCTTCCTTCAATCTCTTCACCGCAGAGTCAAAATCCTCCTCACCAGCCTCAGGATTATTACAGGCGATATATCGTTTCCTCTTTCCTTTCTCCACATGATAATAACTCCCTTGCCCGTCCATCACCACGATGCTCCGGTCTGCCAGACGACCACAGCACCAATACACCTCCTCGTCATCCCCTTCCAGCAGACAAGCGAAAACATCGAACACGGTAGACCATACAGGATCCGCCAACTTGCAGGACTTCGGGACACGATAGTCCGGTATCTTCAGATAAAAGCCATAAAAACAGAGACTGTCCTTATGCAGCCCGCGCATGGAAGCATACGCCTTCCGTGTGCGGCTATGAAAGGTCTCTCCCACTTTCAGCAATTCCACGCTACCGTAAGAGCACACCACCGGCTTCTCCCGATAAGTCCTGTCCGTTTTCAAGTCGATGTAAGCATCCGTACCATCATTGCCCGTAACGGCCAGAAGCTCCCCTTTCAGGAATCGCAACCTCCGGCAGCGGTCTATGATGATCTTCGGCTTTCCGTTATCGTCCACCACCCCTGTACGGCCATCTTCCAAACAAACCGCCGCCCGGTCCGCACAGGTGTCGAACACTTCCTTATATCGAGGCATCACTGTCACTCTGTTTCTACGCCTCAGTCCCCACAATCCGCTACATCGGTCATGGAAAGCTTTCAGAACAGAGAGTGCATTCCGCCCCTCTTCCTGATCAGACAAATTCCGGTTCCTGATCGCATCCAGCAACTGTCCATGGGTCATCACCATTTCCCATTCTTCCTCCCGCCTGCCTTCCTCCAAGAGCGAACACGCCACGGACAGCCCGTTTTCCGCTCTTTTCCGAGAAAAGGTGTCACCCAGTATCCGCCCCTCGAACATCGCTTCCCAATCCCGCTCACGGACGGGCAGACCGAATATCCGGTGCAACCCCACATTATCTATCAGCATACAGGATTCCTTATCACCCGATTTCCGTAATCCCCTCCCCACCTGTTGCAAGTATTTCGCCAGTGAAAGCGTGGGACGAGCCAGCTGCACGAACTCCACATCGGGACAGTCGAAGCCCTCGGAAAAGATATCCACATTGACCAGCACCCTGATCCTTCCCTGCCTGAAGCCCTCTACCAGTTCCCTACGCTCCGAAGCAGGCGTTTTGCTGTCGATAGCCACAGCCGACACTCCGTGTGCATTGTAATAGGCGGCTATCTGACGGGCATGGGCTATACTGACGGCATACACCATTCCTTTTTTCCCGGCGGCATACCTCTCGACGCTCTCGTACAACCGCCGGATGCTGACCTGACGGTTCAATACCTCATTCATTTCCTTCACCTGATAATCTCCGTCCACCCCACGTTTCTTCAACGAATTTATTATCTGTTGCTCCCTGCTGTCAGCACGGATAGACACGTAGTCGAAAGCAGACAGCCAGCCTTTCCCGATGAATTCCGCGATGCTCCACGAAGTTGTCAGCGCATCAAACAAATCCGTGAAGCCCTTGCCGTTCAGCCGGCAGGGGGTGGCGGTCATGCCCAGTTTCCTCGCCTCCGGATATCTCTTCCAAAGCTCCCTGTAAGTCTCCGCCAGTGCATGATGCGCCTCGTCAATGACAATCAATCCGGGAGCTTCCCCTATATTCTTCCAGTTACGGGACAACCACTGGATGGAGAATACCCGCACCCTTCCGGATTCTTCCGGCATACTGTCTTTCCCCGTCTTTCCGTTCTTTCCCGTTTTGTCCGGTTCTTTTCCCATTCCATACCGGGCTGCGGTTTCCTCTATCTGCTCCACCAGCTCTCTGCGATGCGCCACAATCCACACCCGCGTGCCGATACCGATACCACAGAGAAACTCTTTCACCACCGCTGCCAGCAGATGTGTCTTTCCTGTGCCTGTAGGCATTTGTACCATGACACTCCGATGGAACTCCCACTCCTTAAAGAGCCTGAGCTTCATCTCCTGCTGGTAGTCACGAAGACCATCGTTCTTGCAATACATCATGGTGCGGATGCCGGTCGCCACCGACAACAAAAGAGGGAAAGGCTGCATGCATCATCGCACACAGCCTATAGTGAATATTCTATCTTTATGAATTCATTTTTATCAGCAGCTTGCTAGTTGATATCGTAAATATTTGATATCGCAAACCGTTCCGCCACTGAATTTAATACGAAACCGATGACAGGGGCTATTTTTCTATGAGCCAGTCGCCCAACGTATGCTCCTCCGCATCAAAGCTGATGCCCACTTTCACCACAGGCAGTCCGCTGAGGGTAAAACGTTCGGGATAGTTTTTCAAATTTATCTGAGACATGGCGGCATCGGCATCCTTGCCTAGTTTCAATTCAATAACATACAACATGTCGGCAGTGCGCATCACCACGTCCACACGTCCCTTCGGGATACGGACTTCCACATCCACATACATTCCGAAAAGAGAGAAGATGATGTAGAACAACTGCTGGTAATGCCCTTCATAATTCGTGTTATCGCAATAAGGAACGGTGGAGAGAAACTCCTGAAGCAGACGCAAGGCTCCATCCATATCGCCCAAGCGTATCGCACCATACATACGGCCTATGGTAGTAAGCCCCATATCGGTATTGTAAGCCAGATAGTTCGGCAACAGACTCTGCATCAGTCCCACCCGTATCTCCCTGTTCGGAATATCCAGCGTGTAAAGCTCGGTATATTTATCATAGTCCTTTATCGTGACATAGCCGCTCTGATAGAGCAAAGGCGTAATAGTTGTCATCCGCTCGGTAGGGGCATCAAAACTGGCAGCCATAGCCTGCATGCTGTGTCCCACTTCAGAGGGAAGAACATGGAACTTGCGCAGCATCTCTATCAGATAGGTGGGCGTGCCGCTGCCAAACCAATAAGAGTTTAACTTGCCATCTTCGAAAGCATTCAGCAGGCTGAACGGATTAAAAACATCTGGCGAAGGCCAGGTGAAATGATAGCCGTCATATTTCTCTTGCAGTTTCAGTAGGGTATCTTCTTTGCTCATCTCCTGCGAAAGGGCAAAGCGTTCTATATACCCGCCCATCTGTTCCAACATTTCCTCTTTAGTGATACCGCAAATGGCAGCGTAGGGCTCGTCCATGCTAATATTCTTGATATTGTTCAGCTCGCTGAAAATGCTGAGCTGGGAAAACTTGGTGATGCCGGTCAGGAACACAAAGCGCAGATAAGGGTCGCACGCCTTCAACGGACTGTAGAAATTATGCATCACATTACGCAGGACGGGGAGGTTCTCATCCTCGTGCACCACATCCAGCAACGGCGCGTCGTATTCGTCAATAAGGACTACCACCTGCCGGCCGGTCTGCTCGCAGGCACGCTTTATCAGGTCTGCCAACTGGACGTTAACCCCCGCATCATTGTTTTTCGTCAGGCCATATTTCTCATTATATTCCCGCAACCGCCAGGCCAGATACTCATTCAGTTTCTCCTTGTCCAGATGCTTGGCCAAGCTCATGTCAAAGTGCAGCACCGGGTATTCCGTCCACTCGGTTTCCAGCTTTTCGATGGCAAGCCCTTTGAAAAGGTCTTTCTTCCCGGCAAAATAGCAGTGCAGCGTAGAGGTAAGCAATGACTTGCCGAAACGCCGGGGGCGGCTCAGGAAACAATATTTGGAGGCACCGTTCGCCATCTGGTAAATATACTCCGTCTTGTCTATATAAAGATAATTCCCCTCTATGACTTTCTCAAAAGCCTGTATCCCTATCGGGCATCTCTTCAATGACTGTTGCTTCATGGCGCGCTACTTTTTCTGATTGTACTACAAAGGAACAAAATCTAACCGGAAATTCCTAACCGAATGCTCTTTTTTATTATTTCAGATGGACTTTAAAGACAAGACCTCCGGAGAAGTATTTCCCATTATTCAGCTCGGCTACAAGATTTACATAGTCTTTCCAAAAACTATACTCAAAACCTATATTGCAAGTTCTTGCATCATACTCCGCCATCAGGTTCAAGCCATTTATCATTTTTACAGCCCAAGACTCTTGCACAGGCAATCCCAACCGGAAATTCACCCCTATAGCCGGACGGTTATGATGCTCCCAGGTAGCCGGCCGGTCCAGCACCCAGGCAAGATGCACTCCCAACATTCCCAGATTATCAACCCCAATATGCTTCGTAGCAGCAATATAGTAACGGGTGAAAAAGCAATTACCGCCATTCTGGTCACGACTTGATATGCCTCCTCCACCGTAACTGTCATGAGTACCCGGATCGTCCACCCCTATCACGATCTGCGGAGTCCACGTTTTCCACCATCCCTCTTTCCAGACACGAAGACGGAAATTGAAAGACCTGTCCTGATTGGTGTATTTCCCCCACGACTGCTCCGGGAAATATGTAGAACCCTTATTGGCGTAATTCAACGTACAGGTATATCCCACTTCCAGCCAGGGAAAAACCGTAATATTGAGATAATAATTGAAGGTGTATCTCACATCAAAATCATAATAATGCAACGGGGTTATGTCCAGCACATTACCTCCAAGCATAAACGTTTTGTCCTGCTGCATATCGGCCGTCGGCGCATGAAGCAGTCCGGTCGTACCTCTCAACGCCTGTCCACAGACGGAAAAACTGATTGACAGAAATACCAAGACAGCCGTAAGTACCCTGTATAATCTCTTCTTATTTGATATAAATCCCATCTTTTTTCAGCGTTTCTGTGCCAACAGCCATTCAAAGTACTTTTCATGCTCATCCACCAAATGTTCCCACGAATACGCTGTACGGATCTCCTCTAAATTTGCCGCGATAAATTTTTCCTTATCACGCACTACATATACAGCCATATCATTCAACAGCCCGGTTACTTCCGCCGGAGTACTATAATACTCCGCATGATGCTTCAATACCGCCCGGTTGAACAGATTGTCATTGGCTAATATGAAACAACCGGACGCCATAGCTTCCAGTAATGAAGGGTTCGTTCCGCCTACCGAATGCCCATGAAAATAGGCCAAAGAGTATTTTCGTATGGAGTTCAGCTTTTTGAAATCATAAATGCCACCGATGAAACGTACCGACCGCTCTTTACCATACCGGGCCACCAGCTCTTTGCCATGAGGAGTATTGGTTTTTCCCACAATGACCAATGGCCTGCGCCCGTTCTCTTCGGATGCCAGATAGCCGTCAATTGCCATTGCTATATTGTTTTCGGGTTCCAGACGAGCCACCAGCAAATAATAACCATTCTCCTCCAGTCCGAATTCTTTCAGAAACTCCGGATTGTAATCCTCGTGGATATCAGCCCCATACGCCAGAAACTTGCTCTCCTTGCCATACTTCTCTTTGTAATAGTCATGAATGCCCATGTTGTCGGCTATCAAGTAATGACTGTGCTTCACAGTCATCCGTTCTTCCCAAAAGACGAACTTCCGCACCCATCTGTTGAATTTCGTACGCTTGTATTCCAGTCCGTCCATGTTCGTGGTAAACACGGGATGTCTGATGTTCTTTACATTAAACCAAATGTATGCCGGTACAATGGAGGTGTATCCCGCCTCATAAATGATGTCAAACCGCTCCCGTTTCAACGCATCACGCAGTGAAGCAAAATCATAGAAGAAACTCCCTACGGAACTTCCCATCCATGTCTCCGGACTATAGATGTGCTTGATGCGGACTCCTTTGTAACTGTTTTCCTTATAAGGATGAAAATGAGGGGAATAAACGGTCACCTCATGACCTCTGTTTGCCAGACCTACAGATATGTATTCGGCAAACTGCTCGAAGCCCCCGTAATCATTAGGAATGCCACGGGTGCTGATAAAAGCGATTCTCATTGAAAATTAAGTGTATGAAGTTTAGCCCGGCCGCAGAAAGCGACCGGGAATATTAAAAAAAATAAAACATTCGGTTTTTTGTGGGAATGCGGCTGTTTCAGCCCCTCAATCCTGTTTCAAGTTCGTGTTTCAAAGGTGAACACACATATTGGGAACTTTGGCTATAGAAACCTGGTCTTTGTTAAATCTCAGATATCAACCAACAAATCAGTCAAGAATTCATCCAAGCCTACCACTCTTATTTTGGGAAAAGGGAAAGTGGCCAGTATACGAAAATGAGCATCTTCAGATACTATGTACTCTGCATTTGCAACAATAGCACAATCTGCAAATTTATTATCATCCGGATCCGCCTCTATCAAATTGAATTTAAAAGAAGCCTCTTTATAAAGCGTATAAGGACTATGCACTATAGCACTTATAACATTCCGAGCTACACTGGCCGAAGAATACCGTTCTATAATCTCTTCGTATTCATTCAGTATTTCATTAGATACGCACAGCATAAACTTCCCTTGCAGAAAATCTTCCCATATCTTATGGTACGGGCTTTTTGCAGGAAGCGACTGCATCAAACAATTCGTGTCCAGAACCACCAATCGTTTCATGACCGATAAGGAGTTCTGAGATGTTGTTCTCTCAATTCATCCAATTTTTTCTGATCCAACACACCGGAGTCCCACAATTCGTCCAGTTCCTTTTGTGCCTTATCAGCAAAGAAATGAGAAAGAGCCAGTTTCAGCTCATTCAGTTCACTTTCTGTACGAATATTCTTTATAGCATAAAGCAACTCCATCTGGGCTGCATCCGAATACGAGATCCTCATACCTTAATACATTTAATCGTTTTTACAAAAATAATACTTTTCTAATTATCCGCATCACATTATGCCATTCTTTTCCGATTAAAATGAAGATTTAACTTTTCAGAAAAGTTTCCTTTTAATCATTCTAAAAGGAACAAACATGACATTCATCCATGCTGTCCAATAGGCATGTTTAGGGAAATACCGCTTGATGTTCTCTCTGTATCCGGTCGCATCAAAAGTTTCAATGCGCACAATGTATTTATTAAAAAGCAAAGTAGGAAGATATTGAGTACAGATATCTTTCAAAATCGAATCCTTACAATTCAATGAGATATGACCTTTCATATAACTGCCCACAATCAATGACGGATAATCTATGGTAAAAGCCTTGAACTTGTTATGCCCGCCTCTTTTTGCAATGCGTTGTACATGATATATGGGAGTATCGTCTATCAGAAAAACCTTGGCAGCATATTGCGTTAAGAAAACAGAAGTATGCGGAAACAACGCGTTCAATTCTATTTTCCCCATTGCATCAAAGTCTTCTTTCCAAATACTAAACCCTCCACTCCATGAAGACCAATACGATAGCGCATTCATAAAATCATTGAAATTTCCGTATTTACAAATAGCTTTCTTGCCTAAAAATCCATTCGTATGGAACATCAAAGTTTTATTCATCTTTTCTTGTAGTACTTCTTCAATCAAATGTTTCAGTGCTCCTTTCTGAAACAGGTTCTGGCTATTATGAAGTTTCAATAGTTTGCCCTTAGCATAGGTTAACACATGATATGAATTGAGAAACCCTTCACAATCAGCATGATAATAAAACAAATTTATTTTATCCGAAAATTCATCCATCAATGTTTTTACTTCCATTTCAGGATCGTTATCTGAAAGAATGACTTCATAGTCATCCATAGATATCTCTGAGTTCGCTTCATAAATACTGTTCAACGTATTTCGAACTTGATTTATGCGTTTATAACAAGGAATACAGATAGAAAGAACAGGCTTAAATTTATTCATACAATATCTATATTTCAAAAAGAGAAATTAAGCACTCTTTTATCACCACAAATTATATTTTACACAAAAACATTTCTAAATTCTTATGACTTCGTATTCAATACCACCTATCATAGCCCCTCTCATAGCAAATCCACCATTATACATTTCCTTAGACACAACATTATATGCTTTTTGGGCTTTTGATATTAAAAACAAATCAAGAAAAGTTTTTAAGGCAGCATCTGTTCCACTATCATAATCCATATGTGCAATATCACCAGGAATTATATAAACATAAGAAAAACATCTTACTTCATTAATAAAACGAGCACTATCAGAAGTTATCAATATTTTCTTATGAAATGGAGCTATTTCATGTATATAGGAACAAGCATCAAGGCACTTCTTGATCAATATTGAAGCATCTTTTTCCTTTAATATTTTAGATGGTGAGTCTTTAAAATCGCCTAATGCTTGTTGAAATCTATAAGAAATAGAAATATAATCCCCTCCTAAATTCTTCAAATTTTCGTCTATCAAGGATTGCAATTTAAAAGACGGTTTAAAAAGCTCAGCAAACAGATCGTGAAATTCACTTTCTGCAAAGCAAGCATTTGTGTAAATATGATATTGCATTTTATGTTTCTTGACTTTTGCAGCCATTCTCTTTTCTTGAATTTTCCACATTCGTTCAGATAATCCTGTTGAGCGTACTACTGGAGACGATTTTCTTCTATCATATACAATTTCCTCTGGTGAAATATACCAATCATACATATTAGGAACTAAATAATCATTCAATTCAAAAGGATGGACAAAATTTATTTTAAATACAAGCCCCATCTTTTTACATAATTTATAAACAGAAACAGCTCCTCGTAATCTATCAGAAATACCACCATGTCTCATTTTTCCATCGGCCATGTAAATCAACATTTTAGAAGTGACTAATTGTTTGGAAACTTTATAACTTCTCACAAATTTATTGGACAGATATAAATTTACGAACGATGCCAATATCGAATTCCATCTATTCCCGAATAAAAAAACGCCTAATTTAACAATAAATTCTACCATTTTAGTTATCTGAAGTTTAACAGTTTACAAGCCAATACAATGTCAATATACCAAATATATTGAATTTTATTTCTAAACAAAAGTTTAGAATTAGACATTACATTCCATAACTTTATGTCCGCATACACATTTTTACATAAATCATAACATACAAAAGCATCATCATCCCTCAATTTACTTAAAAGTTTTACAGTATATATAAAAGCATTTACTTTAAACGCCTCTATAAAACATTGATAATCGATACATTCACATCTAACCATAGAGAGAACTGCATTTGTATTATTAATAAAATCTTTAATAATTTTCTTATTTGTCGAAACAACAATGCTATTCTGTCTCATCCTATATTTGTAATATGGAGAGTTCATTATATAAGCCTGTTGATACGCTTGCACTACTTTAAATGCCATTTCTATATCCTCATAATAATCCCCCTCCCGGAAACGTAATGAATGAGAGATCCATATTTCCCTTTTATACAACTTATTACAACACTGACATCCCATACGTCCAGAAAGTTGCAACTTGTATAAAAGGTCTGCATCATAAATAGATTCTTTATCTGAAATACATTTTTTATACAACTTCTTTTTATTGTCCGACCAATACTGCAATATGCCACATATTATTAAAGGACAATGCGTTTCTTTTGCTTTAACATACATTTTTTCCAATGTATCCAAATCTATAAAATCATCACTATCCACAAAAAACAAATATTCACCTACAGCCATATCAATTCCTGCATTTCTAGCAGAACTAAGTCCTCCATTCTTCTTATTTATAAGCTTTATATTGGAATACTTTTGTTGAAACGACTTGATAATCGAAAGGCTATTATCCGTAGAGCCATCATTGACAACTATAATCTCAATCCCTTTTAGTGTTTGGCGACATATACTTTCCAAACAATCGGATAAATATTGTTCCACATTATACACAGGAACAATCACACTGACTTTATAATCTGAATTTACCGGCATAACTATATAAATTGAAAAGGAGCATTTTTTGCACCACGAAAAATGGCATTAAAGAACCACATTAAAGATATGACAACAAGAAATAATTTTAAACACTTATCCCATGAGTATTTTCTCCCTTGACAAGAGGAAAGCATATACATTAAAAATGAAAGCATTATAAATTTCACATTGACAAAATACATATTCACACGAATTAGCGCCAATGAACTTCCACTTATAAAATACAAAACAGAACCAATCACGTGAAGATTGTAAAAAACATCCAAATTAAGACTTTTATAAAATGCTTTCATCCTGTTAATATTAGCAACTATCAACAAATCCAAACCAAGCATTATAAATTTAGCCAAACCAAGGCTAGAAGTATCTTTGGGCAAAGTCAAATCATCCCGCTGTTCAAAATAAGAAATATCATCCAAAGCAGACAACAATTCGCCCAATCGAGGAAAAAGTACATTCCATAACAAATAATTTATTGGTCCGGACAATGCAAATGACAACAAAATCAAAACAGCCGAAATTTTCTTATTACTAAACATCCTTAAATGCAACACAAAGTAAAAAGGAAGCATAATCAATATGCTGCGATGAAAAAGACTTATGCAAACTATTGAAAGGAAGAAAGGAAAAAAACGCCTCTGTTCTACAAACCTCAAAGTACATAAAAACATGAAGAAAGCCGTCATTTGCCTCATACCATTTAATGAATCGAAAAATGTAAACGAAGTGACAAAAAAGAAACATAGCCACATAGACATGAAGCTATACCTCTTAGAAAATATATACAAAAATAAAATCTGCAAAAAAGCGATACTAATAAACAACCATGCAAAATGAGCTTTATATCTAGTAAACGCATAGACAATAGCCGAAAATCCCGGTTCGAAATAGCTCCAGCCATTTCGAGCTATAAAATCAGCATTGGGCGACATGGAATTTAAATAAGTTTCCTTATAAAGCAGATAATCAACACCTACATCATAACGAAGTCCTACAACCAATGTATAAATCAAAATCAGTAATATTCCGGTTGATGGAATAGGGTTATCAAAAAATTTTATTCTATAATTCTGATAACGCCCACAAAACACAAGACTTACAAGAAGAGTCAAATACACAAATACTGAAAATATCATCTTTTACCTATAAGACTTAAAATACAATCATCCATTTTATCACTAAACTTAAGCACCCCGACTGCCAATCTATAATATTCCCAATTAGCTAAGTAATACCCCATCCGATGATAAAATCTAATTTGAAACTCCTTCAAACACCTATTACTCTCCGGCCACAACTCTCTCCATAAATTGAAATTCCTTAAATTCTTATTTACTAAAAATGCTTTTTTTGCGTAAAAACATCGGCGCAAGAAAGGTATATGATATAATGAATAAAGACCTTGTTCCTTCAAAAAAGATTCAATAAGCACACATGCACCAATCATATCTTCCAATTGCTTCATAGTAGTATGATGAGACACAGAATTCATATAAATAACATAATGATAAAATGCCTCTTCCACATACGAAACTCGATGTGCAAAACAATGCAACCTTACAGAAGTACACAAATCCTCCCACATACTTATCCCAACAGGAAACTGAATATGATTATCCTCATACAAGCTTCTCCGGACCAAAGCCCCACATACACTGGAATGGAGTTTCCCCACCAACATCTGTTCCACAATGTTCCCCTTATGTCTGAAGGGATTCTGACTACAACGAATACGTTTACCTTGTTTCTCCTCATAATAATCACACATCACAATATCAGCATTGTCTTCACGAGCTTTTATGTATAGTTTTTCATACATATCAGGATCTACCCAGTCATCACCATCGCAATAAATAATATATTCTCCATCGGCTACCTCAAGCCCCGTATTACGAGCCACACCAGAACCCATGTTTTTTTCATGAGAAATGATTTTTATGTCTGACTTCCGTTGCGGATATTCATCTATGACAGACTGTAATATCTGAATACTACAGTCCGGAGTACAGTCATTCACAAAAACATATTCAATATCTTGCATTGTTTGGCAGAATAAAGAACGGGCACAGCGTTCTATATATTTTTCAACTTTATAAATAAGAACAATAACACTTACTTTAGGAATATTCATCAACTACAATTTATTAATCAGACTAAAAGATTTTTTTCTCCACTCATACAGCCTTTCCTCCACCAAATTCCAATTTAAATTAGTCATACCCAATTCTTGATTTTCATATAAACATTTCTCCAATCCAAACATTTTCAACAAAGATTTAACTCTGGCCAAACCTCTTTCCTTATTCCCCACAACCACAAAAGGTTTATGAAATAATATAGAAAACACACAAGCATGAAAACTATCCGTAACAACCAGTTCCGCATCCATAAAGCCTCGCAACCATTGTTCTACCGGCGGCTGGATACGCTCTGCCAAAGGTGCGCTCCAATCTTCCACACGTGAATTTCCGCGGAAAGGAACCAACCCCGTCTCACTAGCCAACCGTGATATCAGATCTGTTGTTGATTCCGTTTCATCCAAGATATAGCATAACAATGTACCTTTGCTTTTAGGAATATCCGCCCTTTTCACCAAATCTACATAATCCTGAACATCCAAAAGTATAGTGGGGTCTAACACATGGCTGGCATTCACTCCAAAAAACTTACGACACAGTTCCACTGCCGATTCCTCACGAACACTTACCACATCAAATTTCCGTAATAATTCCCTACAGCGCTCAGTCTGCCCGACAGTATATTCCCACTCACTTGTTCCAAAAGAAGCAGCATAAGCCATTCGTTTAATGTTCCAATCTTTTGCAAAGTCCAAATATGCATTCTCTATTCTAGTCGGATAATACATAGGACGCCACACCTGGTCACTACCCACCACAAAAGCATCAAAGTCCTTTTCTTTCAAATCGAGTAATTTCCCGACCTCAAAACAATGAATGTATTTATTTATAAATTGTAAAGTATATTGACCTACAATCGGATATACACGATTATGGTACGATTCAAAAAAAACCGGTTCATTCTTACCCAATATATATTTCCTTATCATCCGTTTAGGATAAGAATAAGGCCATTTCCATACAGGCAATTCAGCCTTATTGGATGTAGTTATCACCGAAGCTTCATGCCCCATTCGTTCCAATACCGTCTGCAACGCATACGCTTGAAGTATCCCTCCATAATTAGTATGGAGAGGCAATGTCAATATTCCAATCCTCATAATTTAAACCCTCTTACCATCTACTCCTCAAACTTCTCTTTCTCCCCCGCCAAATACTCCCACGAGTTCTCCGTCACCACATTCCACCACTCGCGTTTCACCGCCTCTATCTCCTCGTCCATTCCGCAATCGCCATAATTTTCCACCAAAGAATGCATGATAGTAGCATAAAAATTCAGATTGTCAGTTTACTTTTAAGAGCACTGTAATAGCTACGTTCCGTCATGTGGATAGATTTACAAAATTCTTTTACATTTACGCCACTGGCTTTTCTAAGAACCTTGATGCTCTCGGCCAACTTCTTCGTAGAAAAATTCCTGTCTTTCATCTTTTTTCAGTTTAAATATCGTTAATAATACTGTCTGTTTCCTAATTGTCTGTCCACAGTGGACAGACGCATCTGTTTTTTCCTTTATAACTTCACCGCCATTATTACAAAAACAAAGTGCACATGGCTATAAAAGCATTGAAACAAAGCGTCTCCATCAGCGAAACGCAGAAAATGATCCACCAGTGGAAAAGACGGGGAGTGAACGATCCTACCATCACCAAGTTACTGGATCTCTACCTGGGAATGCCTGCTTACATGAACTCTCAAGGCATCTATCCGCTCTGCAATTTCTATGACCTCCGGTTGTCACTCCGCTTTTCGTACACATCGGCGCTGGTGGCCGCAGTGACAAACTGCCAGTCTTTCGGAATGATATGGAACGAGGCGCACACCAAAATCATTGCATTTTACTCACCGCTATGGTATCACAAAGAGGATGGAAAACCGATGGAACCACCGCAGCATCCTGCGCGGAAAACACCGCAAGATGCTGCTTTTAATAATAATATAGTATATAATATAAATAATATATATCCTCCGGAGGATTCCCGTCAGGGATGTTCCGCCGGAAACGGAGTGCCAAACGCGAAGAAAACGAATACTCCAAGGCCCCCTTCAGAAACTCCTTCGGAAACGCCTGACGGCGAGAAAACTTCTCAGACTTTATCTCCTGCCACCGACTTCTTCCACCGGCTCAACACCACCCCCGAAGACAAGCAGCGGGTGCTGATACCGCTCATCAACCGCATAGCCACCAGTCACAACTACACCCGCCCAAGGGCATTGCAAACACTGGTAATCCTGGTGAACCAATTTCTCATTCCCCACTTCAATGCCGATCCCCGCTTCTCACGGAACTCGCACGCAGGAAGAATCATCTGGCTGCAAAACCTCATGAAGACGCGCCACGGACAGTCGTTGATGGAACAAGCCGTCGCCCGGCTGAGCAGCGAGCTGAGCAAAGACCTGGAGGAGAAACGTAGGAAACTCCGTGAATTCCGCCCCGTCTCACCCTTCGAGTGGAAGGACGCCGGCACGGATATCCGTTATTACGACGACCCCATAGACGGAAAAGTGGAGATACCGGAAAATGCGCCACCACGACCTGTCGAAACCGCCATCTGGAACGTGCTGTCCAAAGAATGGATAGACACGGGAGATTAGTGGTTAGTGGTTTATGATTAGTGGGCTGCGCATTGGCTGCCCGGCATTTATTTTTTAATTTTTAATTCTCAATTTTTAATTCAAATGAAACCTTATTATTCTCTCTCCGACTTTCCCGACCGTAAGAATGCGGGAAAAAATTTCATTGCCCGGTGTCCCAAATGCGGTACCATGCATCTGTATATCTCAAAAGCCAAAGGGCTGTATCATTGCTTCTACGCCGGATGCGAATTCAATGGCATCCTGACTGATTATTGCAAAGACAAGCGTCCCATGTTCTCTTACCCCAAAGAAAAGTCGTCCGATCGAACCGGAACATACCCACCCCCCGGAACGCGCCACCTCACAGGCAACCTACCGGAATATCGAAATGCGACAGAAAACAGCGTGAACGAAGTCCCCATGCTGCCGGGCGATTACAAAATCCTATCCCCCGCCGTGTTGCAAAAAATCAAGCCGCTAGATGAATCGCCCGAGTGTACGGATCCTGACCAACTGGCAGCACGCCGTTATCTGGCCGATCAGGGCATCTCTCTCGCCACAGCCATCGCAACGCATATCGGCTGCCTGCGTCATTACTGCATCACCAAGAACAGTGAGGACAAACGCGAACAGGCTTCCTCCGTCTTTCCCTGCATCGCCTACGTGAACTACGTGGACGGACGTCCCGTTAATGCCAAGTACCGCTCATGCAGCCCCTCGCCATCCGCAAAAACCGTTACCGCTGCCAACGCCTCCGCAGTATCCGGAGAGATAGAAATTCCGGACGGAACAACGGAAGAATCTCCCGTAACCTACAGCAAATTCTGGAGTCAGGATTCGCCCACCAAACCATGCGCTCCCTACAACATAGACTGCATCAATCCGCTGTTGGTGGAGGAAGAGACCATTCCCCGACTCATTATCGTAGAAGGCGAAAAAGATGTGTTGGTACTGATGGAAGCAGGATACCGCCACGTCATCAGTGTGCCCTCGGGAGCGGCAAGCGACCTGGCGAAAAGCTTCGAGGCATTCACTTCCTGGCTGGACCAGGTGCAGGACATCGTGATCTGCGGTGACACCGACCTGCCCGGACGCACACTGGTGAAACATCTGTCCGACTACTTCGGAGCACGCTGCCTTTTCACCACCCTGCCCGGAGGATGCAAAGACATAGGCGATGTGATGAATCTTTACGGCACCGAAGTGGTGCAAAGCGTCATAGAAGATGCCTGTGCCTGCCACACCACCGATATCATCACTGTAGAACAACGCAGGGAAGAGGTGATGAATGTGCTGCACGGCAAATACGACCACGGCTACAGCGTGGGCTACGGCCCCTTGACCGACCGCGTTTTCCATCCCACCGACACAGGCGGCCTGATCATCATGACCGGTATGCCCAACAGCGGAAAAACGGATTTTCTGAACGACCTGACCAGCCGCATCATGCGCGACACGGAACGCTTTGTATGCTACCTCTCTTTCGAAGTTCCGGACAAGGACAAGCATATAGCACACCTGATACACCTGCTGCTGGGCAAAGCCAACACCACCGCCTATACCGACGAGCAGCTGACACCCTATATTGATTTTCTGAACACTCACATGATTCATCTGGATATGCACGAAGTGCCGCCCACTCCCGGAAACATTCTGCACCGGGCCGATCTGGTACGCCGCAGGCAGCCGTTGAAATATCTGGTGATAGACCCTTATCTTTTTGTAGAGGCGCAAAGCGGAAAAGGCGAGACCGAAACCCAAAGCATCAAGTCGATGCTGACCCGTTTCCAGTCGTGGGGGCGCGAGAACCATATCTGGGTAATCATCGTGGCTCATCCGCGCAGCCTGAAGAAAATAGACGGAAAGAACGCAATGGAGGACATCAACATGTACACCATATCCGGCAGTGCCAATTGGGCGAATCTGGCCGATTTCATCCTCTCCATCACCCGTATAAACGAACCCGACCGTGCCTTCACCCGCCTGGATGTGCTGAAAGTGCGCGACCAGGAACTGTGCCGCACAGGAACCGTGTACTACACCCGCCAGCCCTGCGGACGTTATGAAGAGCATGAGAGCGAAGAGGAATGTAGTAGTAACAATGGTTAATCCATACGGCGACGTCGCCTCACATATACGTCTGTGTGAGGCGATACATACGTATGCATAGGTCTGCACATACTGACGTGTAGAACCAAGCATACGGACGCCCGACTCCTACGGTCTTCCCCAATAATGGAAAATCAACCCCACTTGTACCGAATTGAAAATACGCTGTCTGTCCGCATATCCCGAATCGAGCAAAGCCTGATAAAGCGGCTTATGATGGTGTATCCAGGCAGAAAGGCGGTTCAATGCTGCCACAGGAGTGATATCGGGGGCATATCCCATGGCCAAATCCCGTTTGTAATAAGGCTTCACCGGCCATTCGCCCATATACGTTTCTTCTTCGTTCATTACATTCACTTTTTTAAAACGTTTCTATTATCCGTAAATATCCAGCTATTACAACTCCTTTGCAGCAAGCTTATTCACAGAGATTATCTATCAAAGCAAATGTAACAAAAACAACTCACATATAAAAATATATCAAAACCTTTAATTCACTTTATTTCATTCTCCGCCACAATGTGTCACACACCTTCATGTCTGTTTATTTCCCTTCATATCCACACCTTTCCGAAGTGTTATCTTTGTCATGTTCAATTCATATTAATCATTTAACAACAAAATCATTATGGCATTAAATTACAGTGTTTCATTACGTCCCAATCCTCTGGATAAGGATGCGGCTCCCAAAGCTTACGCCACCTCACAGATCAATGGCGAACTTACCTTGAAACAACTCAGCAAACGTGTTTCTTCACAGACTACCGTGAGTCGCGCCGATGTGGTGGCCGTTCTCACCGCTACTGTAGACAATCTGCTGGAAGCCCTTACCGAAGGAAAGCAGGTGGATTTCGGTGAACTGGGCAAGTTCCGTCTCCAGATAGCCAGTATAGGAACGGAAAAACTGACGGATTTCACCGCCGCCCATATCACCGGAGTCAATATCCAATATGTTCCCGGAGAGGATTTAAAAACCATCTTCGGCACACTGGAATTCCAACCTGTAGCCAGCCGTGCCGCACAGGCCGCCGCACTGCGTGCCGAAAAGGAAGGAAAAACCGTGGCAGACCTGCTGAAGAGCAAAAACGAACCGGAAGTCTAAATCTTTAATGTATCACACTTAAAACTTTATCCTTTATGGAAAATCAGAAAAGAAAATCTACTTGGAGCACCATCCTGAAAGTTATCATTGCAGTGGCAACTGCTATAGGCAGCGTCATAGGTATACAAAGTTGTATTTAACCGGCCGGTATGCGCAAGATAACATTGATCATCATCCATTGTTCCGCCACCCCTGAGGGGCGGAACCTGGATTTCGAGACCTGCCGCCACGACCATATCCACCACCGCGGTTTCAAGGATATCGGTTACCATTTCTACATCACGCGCGACGGCGGGATTCACCGCGGACGCTCGCTGGAGCGAATCGGAGCGCACTGCAAGAACCACAACCGGCATTCTGTCGGCATCTGTTATGAAGGGGGCTTGTCTGCCGGCGGCATACCCGCGGACACACGGACACTGGAACAGAAAGCGGCTCTGCTGGCCTTGCTCCGGGAGTTGCGGGCTGTCCTGCCCGAAGCAATCATTGTAGGACATCGGGATTTGAATCCGCTGAAGGGCTGTCCTTGTTTTGATGCGGTGAAGGAGTATGGGGGGTTGTGAAAACAGCCCCTTACTTCAATTATGTTTCTACCAAAACAAACAAATCCACGCCACTCTCGTACATTTCTTGCATTTCATCCTCCATTGCACGTTATACAGTAGTATTTCCCGACTTCATATCCACGAAATAGATAGCAACTTCATCATTCAATTGCTCCAACAGGGCATCGATAATATAAGGGCTATGAGTCGTGATGAAAAACTGGTTGTTCGTCAAGTTTATAACACTTTGCACCACATTAATGACACTAAGAGGATAGATGCGCGCTTCAGGTTCCTCAAACAGCAATTTGCTTTGCTTGTTGCTTAATATGGCAGCTTTATAAAATATCAACCGCTACAAAGTATCTGCCCCAAAATAAAACGGTATCAAAAAAATTTCTCGTTGATTCAATTCCCTTTTTAATTTGTTTTCTATGCAAAGAAAGAAATTCCATTCCGTTTCTCCTAATCATTACAGTAGCGAAGATCGGAAGTATTATGGTTGTATTCAGGATACTACAAAGTACCATTTTAAAAATGGTATGCTCTAAATTGCTTACTATTTTATTACATTTACCTTTTTTATTAAATGTAACAAGCCTAACATAACTTTACTTTAGACCAGATAAAATTCTGTATTTTCTTTCTCATAATCTCATCTAAACCAACTGTATATATAGAAATAACTACTATTACAACTAATAACAGGAGCTCAGAAACAAAGCCTTTTACAGTAGAAGAATCTAGCAATTTATTCATGAAAAATGATGGTATTGCAGCAGATACAGTAACCCAAAAACATCGTATAAAAACTGATAGTATTTCATTCCACTTATAATCCACTATTTTCACTATAAGCAAAGGTTTTATCAATAAACCCGCAAGTACATAAACAATGAGATATGCCCAAGAAAGTGCTACAGGCGAGAAACCATTTTCAAACAACAAATAAACGACAGGGAAAGCCAATAGATTCAGCATTGGTGATATTAAAGCATTTTCTTTCAATTGTCCTTTTGCATATAAAGCTGTATAAAAAGACACATCAAAAACCTGAAATAAACTTTGTACAATAGCAATCTGAAGGAATATTGTAGTATATTCTGGAACATTATCACCTAGCCAAATATACAACAAAGGATCGGCCAAAAAGTACATAGGCAAGCTCATAAACAACATCAAATAATAAGAATACTTAGTTGACTGTAATAATAGTTTTTTAGAACCTTGATAATCATTAATAGCATAAAGCTTCACTATTTGAGGATTTACTGCAGTTCTAAAATTTGTCACTAGCTGATATGCCGCATTATTAACCTGCAAAGATATTGCTCTTGCAGAAACTACAGCGGGAAGAAAGAACATATTTAAAAGTATGAGAATTCCTTGACTTGATAGCGTACTCGAAATTCCTGCAACCATGCTCCAACTAGAAAATGACAAAATTGGTTTGAGAATCCTTTTATCTAAAGAGATTTGATATTTTGCTTCTGCAAACTTCCTTGAGCAATAAAATCTATAAAACAGGAGTAAACTCATTTGGACAATAAATATCATTGTTGCATAAACCATCAATCTATCAAAATCACCGACTCCTATTAAATAACAGATTCCTAGCTTAGCTACAACCTCAAAAACACTTGTATATGCATATATATTCATCTTTTCCCGCGCTATTATAATTGCGCTATACGGTACTTGAGTTAAAGATAAAAATGCTGCAAATATTGATAAATGAAATGCATATACAGCAGCACTCATACGATCAGGAGGTATGACCATTTTATTATAAATAAACCACGTCCCACCCGTTTCGGCTAAGAATACAATAAAAAGTGCTAAGATTATATGAGAAGTAAGTAGTGTGGAAAAAGTCCGTTTCAATTTTTCCATATTCCCAGTACCAAGTTCGAATGTTAGAAACCTAGAAGTACCAGTACTTAAAACACCATTGATAAAAGACAAAAAACCAACAATTCCGCCAACAGCCTGATATATACCATAATCATCAACACCTAGTTTTTCCAAAATAATACGTGAAGTGTACAAAGTCACAAGCATCATAACTATCATACGGGAATATAGATAAATGGTATTCTTGGCTATGCGTCTATTATCATCATTCATATTAAACTTTTACGTAATATATAGTCTGAATTTGTCCCCTTCCAATGAGCGTAGAATGCACCACTGAGCTTTGGAATGACTGTTTCAATCATTGTTTATGGATTTATCTCTATTTTTATATGCAAAGCTACTTACAATATAGAAAAATCACAGTTATCCGGATCATATCTTAATCTTGAATTAATATTTATGGCATCAATCGCCTTCAATTCATCATCAGTCAAATTAAAATCAAAAACATCCAAATCAGCCATTTGATTTTTCTTATGTCTAGCTCCAACTATAGGTATCCTGCCATTTTGTATATGCCAACGAATTACAATCTGAACAATTGTTTTCTTATATTTTTCTGCCATTCTTTTCATCAAGGGTAGTCTTGTCATACGAGTATCAGCCCTAGCTATGGGTGTATAAGCCTCTATTTGGATGCCATGCTCATTACAATAATCAACGAGTTCTTTCTGAGTAAATAACGGATGGCATTCAAATTGATTCAAAGATGGCATGACACCTGTTTCATTATACAATGTTTCTAAATGGTGAATATTACAGTTAGCGACTCCAATTGTTTTAACATAACCTTCTTGCTGTAGCTTAATAATTTCTTTCCATGTTTCTACGTATATATCTGTTACAGGCCAATGGAATTGAAGCAAATCGACATAATTGGTATCAAAAGCTTTTAATGTCGAAAAAAATTCGTCTCTTACTCTATGCTCTCGTTGAGCTGTATTACTAACCCTAGTCGTAAGAAATAATTCTTCTCTCCTACGGTTTGATTTTAATATAGCCATTCTTACTAACTGACTGGAACCATAAGCAGCAGAATTGTCAATAAGTTCGAATCCTAAATTTATGCCTCTTGCAACATTATTAATAAAGACAAGAGATTCCTTTTCATATATTAACTTATTCACAACCTTTTGTCCAATTTTAACTATTGGATTGGAAGATAAATGAGCGTAAGGTAATACTTCCTTTCGAACTACAGCTCCTGGTCCCAAGGCTATAACAGGCAGCTTATTTCCATCTCTTAGTTTGAAATATTCCATACATAACTAATATAAACAAGTAAGAATACAACTATTTTTGATCATGTAAAATGGCTGTTTCCTACTCTAAATTATTATTCTGTCACACCATTTTTTTTCAGTAAAGCTTCGATACTTTCAATGGTACTGAAATTTTCAGGCAAGATATCAATGCCATCTATAACTATATTAAATTCGGTATCAAGGGCATCAACAAGACACACCACATCAAATGAATCAAGCATGCCTTCCTCAATGAAGTTGAGACTTTCGTCGGTAAAATCGAATTCTGGACGAAGATCACTTAAAATCGCAATAATCTTTTCTTTCATTTTTATTTTAGTTTTAATACGTAATCAAATAATTTTTCTGGTTTGAAACCATAATGAACATAACGTTTGATAGCATTTATATTATGAGTTATTACCCATAACAACTGACGTTTGGTATTTCGTCCTTCATACATAAATGAATTGAATAACTTAGATCCTATATTCATTTCCCTAAACTGAGGCAATACAAACCAGTAACGCAAATACAATGTTAAGCCCGTAAGTTCAAATATGATAAAACCTACAATCTTGTGTTCCAGTTTATAAACTAAAACCCATTTGTTTTGTATATAATGTGCAATTTCTTCAATATCTGGAATCTGTTCGGATAAAGGGTCAAAATTAGAATATAAAAGCTGAAGAATAACAACCGAATCTTCCGGTTCTGCAAATGTAACTCCCAATCCCGGCTGAATCGAATCAGGCAAGCCAATTCGGCTCATCCGATTAAGTTCCTCATATAAAAGAAAGTCATTGTCAAAAAACACTTGTTTGATAGATTCTATTTTGGAGTCTTCCAAAATATCTACCATTACAGTTTTCTTGATTTGAGGAGTTATTTCTTGCAATCCTTTTCTTAATTGGAATTCGTCTGTTGTAATATAAAACAGATAACTTGCCATTGAATTATTTCTAAAAATAAAATATCCTTCAGTAGTAGCTTGATAAAACAATTCTTTCTTTTCAATCCACAAATTGTGTTTTTCGAAATGCAGAAATAAATTTGAAATGAATCCTTTACGTAAAGAACGTATTTCAGAAATAAAAGAATTAAGCTGATGATATGATTGTACTAATTCCATTTTTATAATATTGAAGGAGGAATTAAGGATAGTTTCTTATCCATTAAGTAAAGCTGTATAATATTTTCTATCTATCTTGCCGTTAGCATTGATTTCCATTGATTCCACACGATTGTTAACCGTGGGCATCATATAACGGGGGATAAACTTCAAGATTGACTTACGGAATTCACCTAAGTTCAAATCTTCATGAGACTGATAAAAGAGAACGATTTGCTTGTTTTTAAAATCATATACAACACAACAACTATCCACCATATGCGTACCTAATACAGCATTCTCGATTTCACCCAACTCAATACGGTAACCGCTATGTTTAATCTGAAAATCTTTACGGCCTACATACATAATCTCTCCCTGCTCATTCTTATATACTATATCTCCTGTACAATAAATAATTTCAGGATAAGCTGAGTTTAGAGGATTCTGTATAAATGCAGAAGCTGTACGTTCAGAATTGTTATAATATCCCAATGCTAACGATGAACCACGCACACATAGTTCGCCTTCTTCATTGATTGCACATTCCTTCTTTTCATCATTAAGAATGAGTACATCTGAGTTACGACAAGGGAAACCAATAGGTAATGGTCAACTAACCAATTCTACATTTTAATCATTTCATTATCAATTGTTTATATCTGATTTCTAAAGAAAGAGTAACAAAATAGCATCAAATGATGATTTTATTTGAAAGCAGATACAAAACGCACATGTTTTTCTAAAGAGAATGATTCATTATTGGGTTTTGCTTGCACATCATTTGTTTTCGCAAAGTTACGGGATTTTTCCGAATTATTCAATTGAAAATGCTTAATCATGATTAGTGTTACATAATCTTAAAGAGAGTCTTGTATAGTTTGATATTATAAACATGACAAACTCCCTCTTCAATTAAGAAAAGGGAGTTTGTCATTACAAGCCTTATGGCTGAATCACTTTTTACGTCCTCTTTTTAGGGCTTCTTACGGACAGCACGGACATGAATTACCTTGTTACGGTCCCATGGGTTAGTAGAACCTCCCGCCGTATATTTGTAAGCTGTGGTTCCCGGATTTGTGATAGCTGTAGATGTCCAATAATCACCAGACAGATTGTCGTTCATGCTAGAAGCTTCGTTTTGGGCGGGAAGATACCATACTATGTCGTTTTGTTCAAGCACCGGACGGTAAACAGTTCCATTTGCGTTAGATTCGACTTTTACTTTATATTTATTTTTCATTGCGCAAGCACGTGCTGCAAATTCTGTCGGATTGGTTGGTAATATTTTGTCAGCGACTCCGCCCCATGCTTCCAATTGATTCATAAGAGCTGAAGCCTCATTTATGCCATTGAAAGTATAAATCTCCCATGTATTCTGTGCTCCATCACTCGTACTGGTGGCAGTATTCAAATTCCCGAGTTTGCTAAAATTAATTGTTACTTTTCTTGCAGAACCAATTATCCCCTCAACTTTAATATATGTATAGCCAGAGAAGAAATTTAAATACCAACCTATTAATAAACGCCTCCATGAGGGTTGACTCATAAAATCATATGTTACTGTCATATCTGAATCCCAGTTGAATCCCCACGGATAATCTTTGTCCTGTATTCGTTCCACGCCTATGCCGTTGTTCCATGCCGGACAATATTGTGTAAACGAAAATTCTTTGGCCTCGTAATTTCCTTGAGCGACAGGTTTCAATGAAAGCGTGATATTACGGTCAGCTTCAGTTACGTTTTCTTTTAAGAATACGTATACCTGTACATCTCCTGTTGTTGTACTTGTCAATGTGCTTATTCCGTTATAACCATCAAGCCAATAGCCCGCATCCACAAGTGCTTGTACATCATTGCTTACAAATTTGTCTTTCTCCACGAAAGTGACATTAGTGGGATCATTAGACGTTAACGTCCAGCCTCCTGCCGGCAGCTTGTCATCACTCTTAATCGTAATCGGATAAATCACATAGTGCGCATCCTGCACTTCAGGTTGGGAAACAAATTCCAATTCATATTCCGGCGTGATGGAGAGTTTGTAAGTCACGGTAGTCCCCATAGTCCATTGCGTGTCTCCGATAGAGGCGGTAAGCGTGCGGTCAACACCTGAAGCATTGGTAAAGACGACTTTTATCATCGCATCTGCAGGCAGTATCTGCGGCAGCATCATGAATGTGCCTTCTGCGCTGGTGATTTCGTCTCCGTTGCCTTCATTTCCAGTTGTCTCTTTGTCCAAAGTCTGCGAGAAATCCGCAGTCGCATCACCGAGAGTCCATGCACCGTTAGCCATATTGTAGGTTCCGGCATTTTTGACACCTTTCAATGCCACGCTCTTAATCTGTCCGGGTTGCATCTGGCTGCCCACGGCAAAACGCACGGCGGTGCAGATGTGTTTGAAGGTGAGAGGTACGGCATTGTTATTGTCACCTCGTATCTCTGTGGTAGTGGCCACCACAATGTCTTTCTGTTCGGCTGCATTTGCTGGAACTGTATAGCTGAGTTCTTTGCTTTGCGGAGTGGATGGGGTGGTCAGCTTATCGGCATCCGTTGGTGCCCAAGCATAGAATTGGAACGAATGGTCTGCTCCCGGCCAATAATATATCTGATCCGTACTCCAAACGGAACCGTTATTGGCTGCATCCTCGTCCATATAGAACTGGTCAACAAGCGTTCCATTTTTACTCCAGTATGCCAGTACATGAAACTTCTCGAAATTATCTTTTGTGACAGGCACACCGCGTGTCAAGGTTTGTTCGTCCTCGAAGCCGGACACGTTGATACCGTCTGAAACAATGGCACGGACACAAAGCGTGTCTGCCGAGTTGTCCGACCGCAAAACGAAACGGCCAGCAGTATATCCTTCGTTATCACTATCGGCATATCCCCTTGTCTGTATGCTCTTATCGGACGATATGCCAAAACAAATGTTGTCACAGGCCTTCTCCGGATTTCCGTTTTCGAGAAAGTCCTCGTTATTGCACGAGAAAAGTAGCGTGCATAACAACATCGTTGCCATGCCGCCCGCCATCCAACTCGGATTTTTCTTATGTACCTTCATCTCTTCTGTTTTATATTTGTTGGCCAGAGGCAATACGCCCCGGCTGTTAGTGAGTGTAAGGGGACATTCAACCCCTTACACCCTGTAGGATTGCATCTCTATGGATAAGGCCGTTTTATTAAACCGGCTTTACGAGGATGCGAAATGAATCTTACTCAACGGTAATGTCATTATTAGTAAAAGCACCCCAAGGATCAACTTCTGCAGTAAATTTAATCGGGAAGAGCTCATCTTCTGTAATATTTTTCTCATTAAGTTCAGCGATGAAATTGTAGCTCTTGCTTTTCTCCATTCCGGTTGTAATAGTAGAGGTGTGCGGATATTCTGTTGTCGCTCCATTCTGATCCAATACTACAGTGAATGTGACTGTATATTGAGGTGAAGCGACCGGAATAAGATACATGTGCTCGGTCTCGCCAGAACCTGTACCGGCAACGAGGTCCTTAACATTATCGCTTGCGAATACAACTGACAGAGTGTTATTAGTAGCATTCCATACAGCATTCTCTTCAGCCGGAGTGATTGTTCCGTTCTGGTAAGCATTGGTAATCTTCACATCCTTTACGCTGATTTTTGCTGCGGCGTTTGCAGGGAATGTGTTCTTGAAAGTGAATTTTACACGGGAAAGCAAATGTTTGAATGTAAAGCCAACTTTTCCCAGATCAGTAGTAATTTCTTGATCTGTTGTTTTATCATCAGCCTTTGAATAAAGCAGGTCGGTTTCAGAGTTGCTGGCAAAAGTGATTGTACCACCATTTTTTGCAGCGGCAAATGTTATCCCCTTCTCACCTGACTTGGGAGCGATTGCCTCGAAAGCATAGGTGTAGTTAGGTTCCCAATACTGGATCGGTAAATAGGTTCCAGCACCCGAAGCTTCAACAGTTACCTCTTGTTTGTCGAAAAATTGAGCATCACCTCTCCAACCGTACACTTCAATGGTTGCAAGATTAGTGAGGTCAGTGTCTGTAGCACGGGTGCTCTTGTCAATAAATGATGAGAAACCGATGGCTTTTGTGTTCTGGGCCATTTCCACTGTCTCGTCGTTGCTGCAACTTGCCAACATAGCTGTTGCTGCCAATCCAATCAAAAAGATTTTTTTCATTTGATTAAAAATTAAATTGTGAATAAAAATGTTTTAATAACTCTCTATGTAAATCAAAGAGGAAGTTCTATGTCCTCGTAATCTCCCCAGTCTTCCACGTCCACATCGAAGCCGGAGCCTCCTTCCGTACCCTCTTTATCGGATATCTCAATACCCTTCACCACAATGACACCGCCCTGCGGTTGTGCCGCTACCTGGTCGGTCACGTCGAAATCGAATGACTTTATTTTTCCGTTCTTCAAGCGTACTTCCAGATTCAGCCCATACTTACGCTCGGCTCTTGTACCGTAATGTTCGTTAGGGAAACCGGGGATTCCGAAAGAACGAACCAAAGCCCGTGCGCCAAAATCTTCCACCGTACAATCGTACAGCACGGTGGCGGCTTCTTCCGAGGTTTGACCGCTGTTCAGCCATACAGCCTGCGCCATACCCGCCAAGGCACCGCGTGCCAGCGACACGTATTCCACCCCGTGGCTGAACTCGTAACGTACCAGATAGGTGAATACCAATGGATGCATGGTGACAGGTGTCACGTCGGTCTCGATCGAACGTTCTGCCACGTATGACTCCATGTAACTACCATAAAGCATATCGGGCTGGTTCACTGTATTCTCACTTTTTGTATCCATTAAGGAATTGCCGAGGTAAGAAGATCGGGTGCGAGAGCGAGTAGTCGCCTTTGCCGAAGCGAACGACTGCATTTCGTCGAACACGATGTATTCCGTGTCGTTGTTGTAGAACAGCAGGGAGTGTTCACCCGGTCTCATGTACACGACATCCCCCTCGGGCGCGATATTGATGATGTCATCTGAACCGTCCGTATTGTACACTTGCACACGCAACCCATCCGGCATTCCCGGGCGCAATGTGTTGTATTCCATACCGAACGATTCCTGCCATGTGGGATAGTTCTTCCAATCCGTACTCCCCTCGTGGGTGTATTGCCACTCTTTTTCGTATTCAGCTTCTATGCGTACCTCCGATTTCGTGGCATGCGGGTCATGGTCAAAACATAAGTCCTTGTGCTCGCAAGATGAAAACAGCATGAGCATTCCCGCACACAAAGGAACATATCTTCTAATTGTGTGTATCTTTTTCATTTTACGCCTCCTTTCTTATTGTTGCTGTTGCCCCTTCCGAGAAGCCATACCAGAGAGATTTCCGCTTTCGTCGGACCGAACCAGTGACGGTTCTTGGTTGCCTTCCATACATAGTGACCGTCCAAGGGGGTATATTCATAATATTTCCCTCCCCAGTAACCCACGCCCAGCGTGAAGTCGATGTTCAGACGGTTTGCGACGGGCAACGAGTAACCGTATTCCACGCCTGCCGCATAATTCGTCTTGTCCCAAAGTGTCCCACCGGGTTCACCGCCCATGTAACCTTTGCCTCCCCATTCGAAATCGTATGTGAATGCCTGCCCGTAAACACCTACGTGATGCCCCGTGAGTGGCTTTTCATTAGCTTTCTTTCCGAACCATTTACGCACGGCGATGTCACCGCCATAGATGCGCCAGTAACGGTGGTTGCTGTTCTTTTTCCACCAACCGTACATCCAGTTACCGGCGATTGACCAGTTCTTGCCCAAATAGAATTCCAACCCAATATTGGGAACGGCCAGCACGTCATAGAGCATATTGGTCTTGAGGGCCATGTAGAAAGGTTTTGAAGTTTCAGGGAAAAACGCCACGACCGTATCCGCTTTCTCTACAACGGATGTCGTGTCGGCAGGAGTCGGCACAACCGGGTCTTCCTTGACAACCGGTTTTTCCTCGATTATAGGCTTTTGGCGGATCGTCACGAGAATAACACTGGCATTCCGGATCTGATCAAAGAAATGTTTGTGCATGTAATGCCAAGTCCGGCCATATTGCAGCTCCATCAGGTGTTTCTTGCGGCTGTCAACCAGTACACCTTTATTATTATAGGTAAATTCGGGTACGTTGCGCAACACGTCCACCGCCTCTTCCTTGTGGGGCATATCGGACACCTCGACCAGCTCTGCAAGGCGTTCCCACGCGATAAATCCTTCGGGACGTGATATGATACCATCCGGAAGTGATATGCGTTCACGTACATAACGCTCCAAAGAATTGCGGCGTTTTTCCGCTAATTCCTTGTTTATTGCAAATCCGCCCTCGGGTGAAGCGGAACCGCAAAAAGACACTCCGACCAATTCGAGTGTATTGTCTTTTTTCACACTTTCCAGAAACGACACCACTTCGGACAGGCGTGTGGCGTTGTCACCATAAGCCGTGTCCAGTGTCGAGTCGCCGACCGGAAATCCGATACAGACCTCCTTCCGGCTCTCTTGCCCGAACGCCTGGATGCACCCGAGCAACATGAACGCTGATACTATTAAACCTCTCATGTGCATATTATCTTTATTTAAGTCCGTTTCTTATGAAGAAACGGGCGTCTTGCATAAGACATTGACAATCTGCACTATATCAGAGATTAAAGACTCGTTTGTTTGATAATAATTATGTTTTCGAGCACAACTTGTGAAAAATTCCATATTCCAATAGCATACTATTCTGGATTTTTTCATATTTTTACATCGGAAATCCGTTTCTTCATAAGAAACAGATAATTTTGTCTGACAATCATTCCCCCTTACAGATCCTTAATAATCAGTTCGTTTGCCCGGTCGATAGTGGACGTGTCAATCGAAGCCAGATATATCTGCGTGGTGGCTATGGAATCATGCCCGAGCGCATCCGAAATGACATTGACAGGTATATTCTTCGATTTGGCAATGGTCGCCCAAGCATGGCGGCTGACATACGTCGTGAGCGGTATCGGCAGTTTAACCATGCCGGCTATGGTTTTGAGGGATTTGTTTACGCGCCGCAATGCCGTTTCATACTGCCTGCGTTCATCACAGTGGGGACGGGTTATAATAGGAAGCAAGTAAGGGGAATCATTGCTTGAATAACGGTCAACCAGTTCTTTGATTGGTTTTATGATTTTGATGTGAAGCACTTGGTTCGTCTTATGCCGCCGGTAAGTCAGTATGCCGCTCTGAATGTCCGACTTCTTCAGGAACGCCGCGTCAATGAATGACATTCCCCTGCAAAGGAAAAGAAAAAGGAAGAGGTTGCGGGCAAATTCAAGATTGGGTTTTAGCGAGAGGTCAAGGTCTCTGATCCGTTTGATGTCACTGATTGATATGGCTCGTTTGCGAGTCTTCTCCACTCCGGTAAACACCGTGCGGAAAGGATTCCGGTCTATGGTCAGTTCTTGCTCCACGGCACGGTTATAGACTGCGCGGAGAATACGCATATAAAAGGAAATGGAATTGGGTACGACTCCCAACGAAGCCAAATATGCCTGATAATCCTCCATGAGTATGTGGTCTATTGCTTCCATCTGGATGTCCTCGTTATTACGGAACCGCTTGAAACTGCCGAGCGCGGCACTATAATTCTTGGCGGTACCGGAGTGATTCAACTGCCGTAACCGTTCGATGACACCCTCCATAAAAACAAAAAGGGTGTTCTCTTTTCCGGTACGCCGGAACTTTTCTACCACATCATCCGATGAATAATTACGGCTTAGGTTCTCGAACCGTTCTATGATTGCCGACAATCGTTCCATGTCCGAACGTAACTTCCGGGTTATCGACTGCACGATAGCTGCACGCCTGTCATTGCCTGCCGCTATCGGTTCGGAACACTTTTCGTCCCATTCGCGTGGGAACACTTTGTAACTGGTAGTGATCTGTCTGGCAATACGGCGGTGAGTTACCAGATAGACGATAGTGCCCGGACGGTCTTTGACCGTCGAGGGGCGGAATTTTGCTTTTACTGTCGTAGTCATACTTATATTGTTTAAATTGATAATGTACCATAGTCAGCGTTTTAACTTGTGGTATGTAAAAATGGTCAGCGCAACGCAGACGACAAAAAAGCCTGCCGTATAACCGAGCACTTTCCACAGCATGAGGCTGTGTATAAACTTGGCATTGGCCATGCAGATACAGGCGAAAGCCGCCAAAAGAGAAACAATCACCTCTATCATGCACCAGAAGGCGGTGGCGGAAATCACCACGCGGTCCCGCATCGAAAGGCGTTCGAGCAGTCTGGCGCTCTCCTTGTCGATCCTTTCGGCCATCTTCCGGCAAACCGCCTCACCTTCCTGCTCAAGCGTCCGCCGGGCTTCCTCGCTAATGGTAATTTTATTCGCTTCGCGCAGGGAAGAGACCGCCTCGTCCAGTCCGGGCAGGACTTCCGAGAGCCTGCCTTCGAGTTTCTCCACCCTGTCGCTCAAAATACCGACGGCCTTGTAATTGTTTTCCAGCGTATCGGTCAGGCGGTCTTTCTCCTGCATCCTTTCGGCTGCCGGGAGCGCCGCGTCTATTTCTGAAAAATCGAATCTGTCCTTACCCATGTCTCTTATCGTTTTCGTCCGGTCTTGGGTTTCCTGCCGATCATCCTTTCCGCTTCCCGGGCGCAGCGGCGGGCCCATTCCCGGTCATCCTCGTCCTCGCGTCTTCCCCAAGGCAGGTCGCTGGAACCGCCGCCACCTCCGCCGGAGGGTGCGGCCTGCGCCGACATCATGCCCACGAAGAGGGCCACCGCCCTGTCGGTGAGCTCGCGGCTGTTGGCCGTCTCGCGGTAGTCGAACTCCTCGTCGAACACTTTCAGGGCCTCGTCGGGTATGAAGTAGCCGGGGCTTTCCCTGTCGTCGCCGATACGGTACGGGACAGTGCCGGGGCGGTAGTCGGTATATTGCGGAAGCGGTGCCGTTCCTTGCGCCCTGACCGGTGCAGGGCGGGCGGTGGTCGGTGCCGGTGTGCCTGCGGCGGGTCTCGTCGAAACGGCCTTTGCCTTGGGAGCCGCGTGCAGCTTCTTCCACGTGCTTTCGAGCTTGCTCACCATGAGGTTGCGCCCCCTGCCGAGTTCGGAAGCCTTGTACCGGGCGTTGCCTTTCTTCAACACATAGCCGCGCAAGAGGTTCTTGCCGTCCTGCAGTTCCCAAAGCTCGTAGCCCTTGTCCCGTAGCCGGGCGGCGTATTCGAGCCATGACCAGCTTTCCATGGATTGCAGGATTTCCATGCAGTCCCGGTTCACCTGCCCGATGTTCGTGTCCCGCACCTCTGCGGCGGTAGTCCAGCCCCGTTTCAGGGCCACACGCTCGGCGGCACGCTGCGCACGCAGGTGGATGTCATGGTCGTTGTTGATGCGCCCCTGCTCGTCGATGCGGCAGAACGCGCCGTGAAGGTGGGGAATGCCGCTCTTGGATTCCAGATGAAGCCGCACCGTGCCCTTGCTGCCCGTGAGGTTGGTTTTCGGGGAATACGTCCTGCCGTTCTTGTCATACAGCTCGATGTTGTCGAACTCTCTGATGAAGTCGTCCCACAGTTTTTCCCAGTCGGCGATGGTGAAGTCTTTGGTGTGCTCCGGTGCGGGGCTGACCTCGATGCGAATGACGGAATTTTTGACCTTCTTGAACTTGTCCAGCGTCAGCCGCATGGAATCCCATATTCCCGTGGCGTCCAAACCGGGCGGCAGCAGATTGTCCTTGACGTGGAAGATGCGCTCGGGGTGTTTCTTGTTCCTCGACTCTCCCGTGATATAGCTGATGTCGTTTATCCCGTGGGAGATGGATTTCGCTTTTGCTATCATGGTTCCTCCTCCTCGTCTTTATCGTTCCTTGTCCCGTCGGGCAGGCGGTTGTCCGTCCGTAGCCTGTCGAGCACGCCCGTGATGCGCTCGGCGAGCCTGCCCAGTTCCTTGAGCCACCCGAGCATGAACGGGTAGCTGCCGAACATCTGCCTGCGCTTCTCCGGGGCCATGCCGCGGAGCGCGGAGGTGTAGTTCAGAAGGTCGCTCCGGCAACCGATAAGGGTTTCCATGACGGCCTCCTGCCTTGCCGTCAGCCTCGCCTTCGGCCTGTAACCGAAAGCCCTTGCCAGCATGTAGTTGCTGACGGTCATGCCGCACTCGTCGGCGAGGCGGCGGATATGCCGTTTCTGTCCCGGGGTGACCTTGGCGCCGACATACTCGGTGCGCCTCTCTTCCTCGGGCGGAAAGGGTGTATGTTGTATATTCTGTTTCTCTTCTGTCATAAACATTGTCTTAAAAAGGGTTATAAATAAGGTGCGAGCTTGCGAGCGCCGCCACCGGCGAACTGCCAGTGAGCCGCGAGAGCGCCGAGGAATGACCGACCAAAGGGAGGTGATACCTTGGCATATCTCGAAACTGAAAGACGTTTTTGCTTTCCCTGCGGCGTGCCTCCACTGCCAGATAGATACCGTTCAAAAGCTGTTCAGGGGGCGTTCAAGTGCCGTTCAAATGCCATTCGGGGCGGTATGGTAAGGGTTGCCCACATAGCTGCCCTGCCTGTCAGTCCAGCCCTCTATGCAGGTCACGGAGGCCACGGAAGCGACTTTGGTGCTGCTTACCGCTATCAGATCCAGCCTCTCCATCGTGGCGAACAGGTTGCGGACTTTTTTCCTCCCCATGTGCCATTCTTCCGCAAGTCCGGTTTCCGAGAACTGCAACTGTCCGGCCTGTAGCTCCTGCGGCCTGCGGAATGAACCGTCCCTGCCGGGGATTAAACGCATACGTGAAAGTAGGTTATAAAAGAGAGTGTGATTGCCGATTGCATTGTCATCGTCATCTTTCGTTGTTCCGTCGAGCCATTCGATAGCCTCTGCTGCAAGGTGGAAACGGATTGTCCGGAATCCCTGCGGCTTACTGAAAAGATATGTTTCCTTGTCCTTCATGTTTTCCTGTATCATTTAGCGTAGATAAGGGAACGGAACGGCGGAATGGTTGGCAACGGTTTTGGTAAAATGCCGTGAATGGAATTTTCCTTGTCCCCTGCGGTTGCATCCGACGTCCCGTTCCGGTTTGGTTTCAGTTCTTCCCTCCGTTCGTGGAGGGTTGGGATTGCAGGTGCTGCCGTGCTTCCTCCACCGCCTTGAAGTCGGACGAGATTTTCATCAGCGCGACACTGATACGGCAGAGCTGGCCTATGTCTACAAAGCCCTTGACCGCTTCCATCAGTCTTTGCACGCGCTCCTGACGGTGTCTCATCACGGCCTCGCTGCTTGTCCCGCTCTCACGGGTAAGCCCGTGGTTGAGAAAGCGGTTGACGGCCAGCATGTCGGTAGCCTCAATCGTGTCGATGTCACCCTGCCCCGTGCCGTAGCCGACCATCACCCGGATGGAGTCGGCCTCGTAGGGCGAACAGGCACGGAGAAACTCCAGAATGGTCTGGGCTTTCGCGCCGATCACGGGCCTGCTCTCTTTTTTCTTCTGTTCCTTGTTTGCGGAATCCTGAACCGTGCTATCCTCGATACCCGGCTCCTTGTTCGTCAGATTGTCCATGTGCATTTTTAATCATTCGTTAATAAATCATTTGTTCCTCTCACGTCCGGCCAGATAGCGTGCGGCCTCGCTGTCGATCTCGTCCTGCGATTTCACCCGTACCCGTTTCAGCCACGCGTCGAGGTCTTCCTTGGCGAAGAAGCACAGTTTGCCGTTAGGCTTGTAGTAAGGGATCGCACGGCGCATCATCATCTTGTAGAGATAGCTGGGTTTCAGCCCGAGATACCGGGCCGCCTCCGTGGTGGTCATCAGGTTGCGTTCATTTTCCATATTCGTTCATTTTTTGATGGTTCCTTAATTGTTCCTTGTTCTCTCGGAAAACCGGAAAACGCTGTTTGTCAGCCTTTTCCTTTCTTCTGTTTCCGATGCAAAGTTAAGTTTGACCTGAAGTGGCCCAATGTGGGACAAATGGGGAAAGTGCATGAAAAAGAAAATGCGCCATACCGTTGTGTATGAACGGTATAGCGCATGGCTACGGTCTGTCGTTTTTATATCGTATGGGGAAGCGGCGGGCGGCTATGGGGTACGGTTCAACCGCTTTGCGTTTTCAATGGCCTTGTCGATGGCCTTGCGGTAATCCTGATTCTCCCTTGTGGCACCTTTGCCGCAAACGTCGCTGCGGTGTTTGTCGTAGTACGACTTGGATATGCCGCAACGTTTCAGGAACTCTTCCGCCCAGAGTTTTCCACGTTCCCGTGGTTTGATGGTCTGCGAGACGGAGAACACCATGTAGCAGACACGCAGGTTCTCTTTCGGGCGCACGGTGACGGCCCGTGAAGCGGGTTTCAGGTTCAGGAAGTTCACGAAGTCACTGCCCGGCAGGAAGTCGAACTGGTAGTCGTTGCACACCTCGTAGATGAACAGGCACAGGGCGAGGTCAACGGTATCCGTCCATGAGGATGTCTCTTGCAGCAAGGCGTTCATGGCTTGCCCTCCTTCATGCGCCCGATATCGGAGATGATACTCCCGGCGATTCCTTTCAGGCGTTCTACCAATACGTCGAGGAATACCGGTTTGAAGCACCAGACACAGAAATACCGGTCACGCTCCTGCTGCCATTCTTCATATAATAGGTTCGCGTGCGCGTGGACTTCGTCATACTCCGCCTTTGCCGCGCTGCATTCCGCGTCGAGTGACTTGTATTCTTCCGAATCCAGCGGTAGGAAATCCAGCCGGTTGCTCATGGCCGAATACTTGCGCCAGAGTCCGGTGGCGACGGTTTTCGTTTCCTCGTACCGGAATTCAAAAGGTTTGAGGTGTTCTTCGAAAAGGGCTGCAAAGTCCACCTTCTGCAACGGTGTCCTGTCAAGCGAGAGGTATTTGTCCGTTTCCGAAAAGAGGGAAGAAGAAAATTCCAGAAGCTCTCCGGGGTTCTCCCTTACCAGACAGGCCGCCTCCTTGACAAGAATATTCGTGTCATTGAAATCCTGATAGAACAAGGATGGCGGCAAGGCTTGTTCAAAAGACAGTTCACCTTGTTTATAAGTGGCGAGAAGCGTGTTCACCTCACGCAATCGTTGTAAAATATCGGGTAGCATACAGTTATTCATAATCATAGAAACATGGTCATATATACGGGAAGATACAGCACGTCCCCGTCCTTGCGCAGGTCTTTCGTGTAAACCAGATACTTGTTCCTTATCCGAGAAGAGAATTTCATGCAAAAGGCGTCCAGCGAGGTATGCGCCTTATAACCAGATGATTTGACTTCGACAGGGCTCACCTTGTCACCGTCCGCAATCAGGAAATCCACCTCGTAGTTATGTTTTCCACTTTCAGTAGGGAAGGTATAATAGTACAACTCGTGTCCGGCGGCTTTCAACATCTGGGCCACCACATTCTCATAAACATACCCGAGGTCTGTGCTCAACTTGTCACTCAAAAGTTTATGATATATTGTATTGTCTGTGAATTTCCTATCCCAGAATGCGAGGGTGACGAACAGTCCGGTATCACCCGTGAACATCTTGTATTTGTTGGGGTCCTGATGCAATGCCATTCCCGCACTCGGATCGTTGGCATGGTAAGCCATATTGACGACCATCGACTCCTTGATTTCGGAAATGATTTCTGCCAGTACGGAATTACGCGTACCATCCGTTGCGCTCCATGCCAGATACCTGTTGGCGTTGTTCGTCAGTTGGGCCGGAATCTGGCGAAACATCTTGGAAGCGTTGCCTGTGGGGTCTATTTTGTTGAAATCATCCTCATACAGCGTTATGATGGAACGCTTTACACTGTCCACCTTTTCCAGATTGTTGGTTTCAAGATAAGCGGCCACAGCCTGCGGCATACCGCCGACAAGCATATACAACCGAAAATCGCGCATCAGCTTGCGGTTCGTGGCGTCACCCATGGACGTCCTGCCGTGAAAACATCCTTGGAGCAGCCTGATTGTGGCGGTGTCCCCCAATGCCCACCTGAACTCCTCGTAATCCATGGGAAACATGTGGAGTTTGACTTCCTCGCTCGGAATCAGGATGTCCCTGACATTCTTACGGATCGAAATCAGCGAACCGGTTTCCATGTAATCATATCTGCCGTCCTTTACAAGATACTTGATTGCCTGCCTCGCCTTGGGTGCAAGCTGGACTTCATCGAAAATGATGACAGACTTCCGTTCCTTCAACTCGACACTGTATTCCAGTTGTAGACGCATGAAAATACGGTTAAGGTCGGAAACATCGTTGAACAGTTCCCGGATTTCTACTGAACACGCGGCAAAATCCACCAGAATATGGGTCTCGTATTCGTTTTCCGCAAATTCTTTGGCGATGGTGGATTTCCCGACACGTCTCGCCCCTTGTATCAACACGGCTGTCCTGCCCTCGTCCGTCCGCTTCCATTGCAGAAGCTCATCATATATTTTCCTTTTGAATATCATATAGCTGCATCGTTATCAATCGTCTGCAAAGATAGTATAATCAACACGAATCTCAAAATGTTTTCATTAAGAAATTGCACAAATCTCAATAATTGAACAATGCAACACGATTCTCAATTTTAATATCGCCTGGAATGGCATGATTCTCAAAATATCCTGCTAATCAAACACGCTGTCCACCAGATTGACCGCCTCGACTTTCTTGCTGTCAACGATTTTCGCGTAAATCTGCGTGGTCTTCACGTTGGCATGTCCGAGCAGTTTCGATACCGTATAGAGGTCTGCACCAAGCGTCAACATCATCGTGGCGAATGTGTGGCGGCTGGTGTGATAGGTGATTTTCTTGGCTATTTTGGCCGTCTCCACCCACTTGGCCAATACCTTGTTGATATTGGGCTCGGCAGGCAATCCGTCAAATATTTTTAATTCGTTGCCTTCTCCGTTTCTCTCGGGCAGCCAGCGGATGGCATGGCGGGAAAGAGGCAGGTAAATCGGTGTGGTGGTCTTCTTCATCACGGTTGACATCCGGTATTGTTCCCCGTCCAGAATGATGTCCTTCCACCGCAGGGCGTACACGTCGCTCAACCGCAGGCCGCAGTAGCAAGAGAAAAGATAGGCACGCTTCACGTCCTCACGGGGACACTCGGTGTCAATCAGAACCTTTATCTCGTCAATGGTCAGATATTCACGCTTGGATTCCGGCACCTTGATGCGTTCCGTGGCTGCAAGTGTCATGATCGGGTTTTCCGGGATGACCTCGGCACGGACAGCGGCATTGAGGGCGGTGGAGAAATAGCCCACGTAGTCCGCTGCACTTTTGGGAGAAAGCGGCTTACCCCACCGAGTTTTGTAAGTATGCTGAATCCAGTCGATAAAATCCAGACACCACTCCTTGTCGATTTCCTGCATCCTCACCTTTTTCCTGTAAAGGGGAAGCATACGGCAGACCGTCCGCAACAGTTTCAGCCCTCTTGCGCCCTTACGTTCCTGTTCGGCAAGATAGGTTTCCATCCAGTCGTCCAGCAGCATTTTGGAACGGACGGATGTCTTTTTCAGCCCGGCTTTCGAGTGGGTCAGTTCGATGATGCGTTTCGACTTGATGGCCTCCACCGCTGCTTTGGTGGCCCGGTTCTGTTCCTTGATCATGGAATTGATTTCAGGCAGCAGGTACAGTTTCAGGAACTCGTAACTGCGCTTGCCGTCCATGTAGATGTCGAGATAATAGGATTCCGAGCCGTCGGCGAGCTTCTTGGTGCGCACTTTCACTGGCTCTTTGAGTCTGGTTGCCTTCCTTGTTGTTGCCATATATTATGATGTATTTAGAATGCGTTGTCAACCAATGCGATTGCATCGTCTTTCTTCTTGTCCACAATTTTCGCGTAAACCTGCGTGGAACGCACGGAACGGTGGCCGAGAATTTTGGAAACGGTATAGATGTCCGCCCCGAGCGTCAGCAGCAGCACCGCGCATGAATGCCGGGCCGTGTGGAAGGTCACGTTCTTCTTCACCCCGGCCTTTTCCGCCCAGTTCTTGAGATTGACACAAAGATTGCCTTCATTGGGCAGTCCTCCGAAAACAAGGCCGTCGGGCGTGCAGTCCCCTCGTTCCGGCAGCCATTTCACGGCTTGGGATGATAGGGGGATATAGACGGGATGGATGGTCTTCGTCATCACCACCGATGCACGCCATTGTCCACCTGACATGGAGAGGTCACGCCAGCGCAGCTTTCGGATATCGCTGATACGCAGCCCGCAGAAACAGGAGAACAGGTATGCCTGCCGTACCTGCTCGTTAAAGAACGGCGTGGCCATCATCCTCTTTATTTCCTCGATGGTCAGGAAATCCCGCTTGCTCTCGGGTACCTTGATTTTCTCGGTCATTTCCAGCCTGTACCACGGGTTCGAGGCAATCAGGTTCTCACGGACGGCCTCGTTCAATGCGGTGCGCAAGGTCGTATAATAGGAATGCGCCGTTTTGGGAGATACAGGTTTGCCCCATGCGGTCTTGCAGGAAGAGCGGAGCCAGTCGATATAGTCAAGATAGAATTGCTTGTCCACATCACAGAGCCTGACATCCACACGGAATTTCAACAGGTTCTTGCGGGCGTTGTCGATACCGTTCAGGTCACGCGCTCCCCGGTGCTCGTGGTTCTTACGAACAATGGCCATCCAGTCGGACAGCAGCATGTCGGAGGATGTGCTTTCCGGCACCGCTTCCACCTTTGCGTTGAGCAGTGCTTCCGCCCGCTCACGCCGGATGTCTTCCGCCTTGCGGAGTGTCCGCGCGTTTTGCCGCTTCGCTTGGGTGGATGTCTCCGGCACGAGATAGAGTTGCAGGAACTCGTACTCGTGCCCGCCGTTCACGCTACGGTCAAGAAACAGGGATAAACGCCCGTCCGCCAGTTTGCGGTGGCGTAACTTGAACGGAGATTTCTCTATCAATGATTTCTTTTTTCTTCCCATTGTCAGTCAGTGATTTATATCCATGCACAAAGATACGAAATAATCCGAAAATGAGTATCGTTTTAGGTAACAAAAATGGTGAATAATAGCGATTTTTAAGGAATACAATAGAAATCATTATCTATTTATAATATATTGATAATCAGTAATTACATGGATTTTCTTTGTTTTTATTTTCCCTTATTTTGCATACATTGGCTAATGGATCACTATCTGCGAATTCACGTTCTACAATATAATAGGTACAGTCTACGGTAATTTCCGTAGGTCCATAGAGATTAACATATCGGCAACTAGGCAAATGTTTACGCCAATAATTGAGGTGCTTGTTAGGCATCACTTCTCCAGCGAAAAACACATCTTTAAGATATTCTGGTTTCTTTGATTCAAAAATATTGAAATTGGCCACATTGACAAGCACAAAAGGAACCCAAAAAACAAAAGTAACATGATGTTCATTAAGGTAATCAACCAATTTTGCTGGGAACATAAAGTTCGACTCTGGAATGATATTCAATGTAGCACCTGTAGCCATCATCAAATAAATATCCAAAGTAGAGTTATCAAAATAGAACGGTGCTTGATTACCAATCTTAGCATCAGCTGTAAAATGGAAAGTATCTACCGCCCAATCAATATAATCAATCACACCACGATGTGAAATCACTACCCCTTTAGGAATACCCGTAGAACCAGATGTAAAAATTGAATATACAGGATCTGTATCTATCTGTCTGCTCCTTGCTGATTCCACTACAGATAAATCTGCCTCTTTACGCGAACAAAGGCATCCAACAGTCACAGTGGGAAGGCCAAAATTTTCTACCTGATCTTTGTGTTCTTCGTCAGTGATAATCAATCCAGGGTTAAGCGTAGCCAATATATTCCGTATACGAGTGTCTGGCGATTTAATATCCAATGGGACATAGAAATTTCCACTATAGTTAGTACCAACAAAGCTCGTTACCATCTCTTTTGACTTAGGCAAGTAAACACAAACCGGCTGCTTGAATATATTCTGTTCTACACAAAATTCAGCTATTTTCAAAGCATTGCGTTTCATTTCACCAAATGTGATACAACCATTTGCATCTTCCACTGCTATCTTCTCAGAATATAAACCTTCAGTGATATCCAAGTATTCAGTTACATTTTTTCTCATACTATTTTTTATTAACAGGAGCATAAAAATGAGTTTTACTAAAATTAGTAGCCATGCTACCGCAAGTCAATCCTACACCAAACGCACAAAGTATGGCACGAGAGGGTTGGGACATCTGTTTGTCACCATATAAATCACACAACAACAAAGGAATTGACGAACATCCCGTATTGCCATATTCCTTCATATTAGTAGGAAATTTTTCAGGCGTTGATTTCAAAGACATCCGTACATTTTTAATAATCATCTGATTGGACTGATGCATAGCAACAAGCTCAACATCCTTTTCTTCCCAACTTTCCTTTTCCATTACATTCAAAATACTAATCTTAGCATTGACAATACCATATGTGAATACAGTCATACCATCTTGATAGAGATATCCGTTATAAGGTATCATAATCCTATCTGCTTTAGAACCGTTTGAAGAAAGATGAATGGTCATATGACTATCACCCTGCGCTACCAATGTGGCAGTAGCAACTTCGCTGGTTTCTATGCTACCAACAGCATGAGAGTCTAGGTATGGAGTCAGCACTTCGCTACACAAGACAAGTATATTTCTGCACATACCACAATTAATCCATGCTGAAGCTTGCAACAAACCATAAATATAACCCGTACAACCATAATTAATATCCTGACAAACCGTTTCAGTGGACAATCCTAACCGGTGCTGCAATAATACTGCCGTATCAGGAATAATCCATTCACGGGTAGAAGAAACAAAAACGAGTCCGTCTATGGAGCTACGATCTATATTATCCCTCTCTATCAGATGTTCTGCTGCATTAAAACATAAATCAGAGGCTTTTTGTCCTTCTTCTGCACGATACACATATTCAGCACCGGAGGACCTGATCACATCCCTCACTTGCTTTTCAGGAAAAGATCCGCAAAATGAAAGTAATGATATCTTATTTGCAGGTAACCATGCTGCTACGCTTTTAATCTCTACATTCCGTATAGTTGTCTTCATGCCTGACGTTCATTGACCAGATTAAACAAATCTTCTATAGTATCTGCCTTGCGCACATCCTAGCTGTCAAGTTCCACGCCGTATTCTTGTATGATCATAGCTACCACACTCAGGCCTGTAAGTGATGACCATGAATCCAACTCATGATAATCGGTATCAGCTGTAAAAACAGAAGGGTCTTCATCTTCAAATTGGGAAGCAAACTTGCTAATAAATTCTTGTAAATTCATTATATCTAATTAATTATGATTTCCAATAAACTTTTGTTTCAATTACTTTAGCGGGGTCTCCACTCACAATACTAAAACTGGGGACATGACCTTGTACTACTGAACGGGCACTAATAATAGCTCCCGCTTCTATAGTGGTCCCTGGCATGATAGTACAATTTTCTGTAAGCCACACATGTTCTTTAATCACAATGGGAATAGAGGTCTTGTAACCTCTGATCGAAATGTGATGTTCTCCATTGTTATCGCGTATAGTCACATTTCGTCCGCCACCTGTCCATCTTCCGATAGAGATATGGTTGGCACAAATAAGATTCAGACCAACATTTACAGAAGCGTCACCTCCTATCTCAAGATGAGCACCTTTGAAAACCTGTATATCTGCTCCATAATAAACCGTATAGCTACCGTACTTGATTTCCATCCTTCCATTCTCCTCTATCAACAAACGGCTTTCCAACTTTGATCCTTCTATTCGTTTATAGCCCATAATGAAAGGAGCATTTAAAACAAGTTTAGCTTTGGGGTGTAAATCAAGCGTACAATATTTATTGATAATAATAAATTTTCTTTCTAATATGTCTGTTTCTATCTGACGGCAGAAGAGATTGTATCTCATATTCTTTATCCAAGTTCCTATATTCCATCCTGCCGCCCCCGTCACACCTTTTATAAAACAAGCCACATTCTTAATTTTTTCTTTGAGTGACTTCTGAGTTTGGCCAAAGTCAGGCATATATTTATCAATACAGGCCTGAAAAGAAATGTTCAAGGTCTTAAAAAAATCTTCTCTGTTATGCTCTGAGTGCTTTAAAGAATACATCAAATGATAATTTCCTTTGGTCGCCTCTTCAAAAGAGAAATCACTCCAAATGATCTTTTTCTTGCATTTGTTTAGCATATCAGCTCCTTTTTCGTTATTAGCAAAGACAACAGATGTGCCTATGTCAGAGTCCAGTTCTTTAGGTATGCTACCGGGACTAGACCATAAATCACCTATCGTCAAATCCGATGTTCGTGGAAATCCTTTGAAAGGACAGTCAAAACAACTGGGACGACAGACTTCCGGTATTTTATATTGCATGGATAACCATGGGTTTTCTTTCCCAAGAATATAATCGACATCCTTGTTTGCAAACTCCACACGAGTGGAAAGTGTTCTCCAACCTAATTCCTTGCTTTTCGCTTTGTAATAAACCACCGTTGAATGATGCTTCTGCTCCAAATAGTTGATAAACTGCTTAAAATAGAGAGGAGAAGCAATGCCACGGCAAATATAGTCTACCACCATCAGATTTTCATAAGGCTTACGAAGAAAACGTTTCATGGCTGCCATTTGACAGGGACTTCCACAAACAAGTACGGGTTTGCCAGTCTTCAGAGCTTCACGAACAGCGATATAAAAACCATCAAGATGACTTTGCAAATATTTACTGGAACGCAAACGAGACAAATCTTCCCTGCTTGAAGACAAGAACTGAGATACAGACCAATCTTCATTATAAATGGCTCCACCTACGTAACCACTTTTTTTATAAATCTCATCAGCCAAAGCCGAGAAAGCACCTCCGGAAGTACTATCAAATCGCACTTCTATATTCTTATTAATCAAGGCATAACAATGAGGCTTTTCAAATCCTCCACTTTCATGCCAGTCTTCTTTATTGATTATCGGACACACCTTCTCGCACAGTCCGCAATCGGTGCATTTGTCTTTATCAACTTCCGGATACCAAAATCCTTCAACATCAATATGAAATTTGATGGCTTGGTGGATACACACATCCCCACAAGCATTGCATCCACAACATTTGGATTTATCGGTTATATTTACCATTTGCAAGTATATAAGATTTATATTATTTAGGACTGTTTATTTAAAGCATATATCTTTAGCGGAATGCTTTTGCTAAGGGAGTATTCTACTACAAATAAGCACACGAATTAATAAGTTAACACTTGACAGAAAGCCAAGCAGATAAAATGTAGAGAATATATCCCATAAACTTGTCACAAGGTCATACCCAAGCCTATGAGAGTAGTTCCACCGATGATATATGAAAACAGTTCACTAAAAGACATATTTTATATTAGCTGACGAATTTTGATGTATCTCATATAAAAGCCGATGACCATCGGCTATAAATCCTTATAACCGATATGGTCGTTCTGCCTGATAAACTGATAGAAATGTTTCCTTTATAAATTACCATCACTCTATCTTCTCAAACGGAAATGCATGAAGACAGCTCACTGCCACCGTCATATTTCCGAAAGCGAACACCAGCCGGGTATTCCGGTGTAAACGCATGATGCACCCTTCCTTTCCCCGAAAGACGCCACCGGTAATACGAATTTTTTGCTTCTTCTGAAGATAGTCCTCCAAAGGACGGTTCATCAGTTCGATATTGTAAGGCATGGATTCGTACAGATAGATAAATTCCTCCATCTGGCTTTGAGGGATGACAGCCGCACGATGCGTGTTATAGTCCGTCACCAGATACTGGCGGGGAAGCATGGCAGACAGAATACGCTCCAACTGATCCAAGGGAGCACAGACAAACAGCCAGCCATTACCTGCAATTTCCTTCTCGTCCGTCAAAGTATTCAATTTTTGGGTGGAACCGGTAGCAAAAGCCTCTTTCACCACCCGGGCTGAGTCACGGCGGGCAGTATATTCCTCCTTGGTATAAGCACATTGCTCAAAACGTTTCCTATGATCGGCAGCTGTATAGGAAAACACTTTGAAACAGAAAAATTCCTCCTCTACACTCCCCGATAGAGTACGGAACCGGACAGCTTTCCTACCGCTGAATACACTGATATAGCGTTTCAGCTCTTTATTAGACAGATACAGATAGTACCAACTGAGTTCCGGGTATTCCTTTCCTATTCCCGCCAATGGCGTGACTCCTTCATTTGACCCCAGGTCTGAGCCGGAAGCGATTGAACTGCAGAGCAGTAACTTAGGCGCTTCGCTCGTTATGTTTTGATTGTCTGACGGGAGTACTTTTACAGATTCCGCATCGCTCTTTATTGCCATCAAAACATTACAATTTAAGTTCATAATCTTGAAATATAAGGCTCAGGCAAGCCCTTAAATTTCTTCTTTTTGGAGGGGTTCTCTTCATAAGAGAACCCCAATTTATCTTAACCAGCTGATAATGTGGTACATAATATTCCTTAGAATTAAAACCTTTGCAAACAATAATCATTCTTAAGGCAATTTGAAGACACTTTTTCTAATGCGAAAACTTTCAGATTGAAGAATTATACGTATATTTGCAGCAAATTGGGGTTCTCTTATGAAGAGAGCCCCAATTTGCTGCAAATATCTAAAACAAGAAAATTTTGATTATCAGACTATTATATCATAGACCTACTTACCGAAATTTATTCTTCACATTCAGATTCCCGTAATATCATTTAAGATTGGATTTATTGGCAATTACAGACAAGTACCTTTCAATAAAACAATACATTAACAAAGTAAACACGATTTAGGATACACCCTTTAATTAAGACACTTCACTGTGTCCTGCACATATAAACAGCCGACCGTACTGTCATAAAAAAGAGGAAGCGTCCTCTTCTGAGATTACGCTTCCTCCATCCATACTAATTAAATCTTAACTTTGCAGCCTGAAGACTACAGGAACAGTGTATTTCACCCTCACTGCTTTTCCTCTTTGCTTGCCGGGCTTCCATTTTGGCATGGAACTGATCACGCGGATTGCTTCCTTGTCCAGATACGGATCCACACTCTTCACCACTACCGGATTCAGGATCTCTCCATGAACACCCACAACGAACTGCACCACTACCCTTCCTTGAACTCCCTGCTCGGCACTGACGGTAGGATATTTGATGTTTTCACTCAGATACCTCATCAAATCAGCATTACCGTTACGAAATACCGGCATCTCTTCCACCACCACAAATTCCACATTTTCATCCACTACTTCTTCGGGTACTTCAATAGGGGTCGGTATAATTACCGGAGCATCCGTAGGGTCTGAAGCTGCAATATCGGTTTCTGTTTCCGTCGAGTTATTATCCACTATATTGAGCTCTTCCGGGTTGACGGCAGCCGGCGGAGGCGGTGGCGGCAGAGGTTTATCCTGATTATAGGTTACAGGAACTAATTCTTCAAAGAAATCCGGGTCACTGACTAAATCACTGATCGCGTAAGTTACATTACGTTCAGTCCATTCGAACGAAACAAACATAAACGACAGCGTCACAATGAGACCCATGAACAGCCAACGGGACTTACCCTTTTCAAGGTCGGCTCTTCGTGCTTTTTTCACTTCCATAACAAGTGTTTTTTAAATTAGACAATATGTGAGTAAAAATCTCAGTGTCCGCTTTTAAACTGGAAGTAAGATAGTAAAAATATAGATAAGTTAAAAGAAAAAGGAGTGTCTTATATTATTTTTTAATATAAAACACCCCAAATTCAATTCCGTTAAACAATTAATTAAAAATCAGCTGTTTATTTAGTTAATATTCAATTTTACGTTAACATATCCTGCTTACTCTACGGCAATGCCGGTTTCCGCCAATACAGACATCTTTTATCACAAGCTCACCATCTCCTGCAGAATACCTACCGCCGTCTCTACCGTTTCCACATTCTTGACTACCATACTACGCTTGCCGTTCTGCTCACGCAAATTGCAGTAACGCGGATTCTTGCTCATGTAATCAATCACCTTGCCAAAAGCCGCACTTTGATAATAAGGACTTTCCTGATTACTGATAAAGAACAAAGTCATTCGTCCGGCTTTCAAGAATACTTTTTCCACCCCCAACCGTTTAGCCAATCTGCGCAAAGGTACGATACGCAGAAGTTCCAGCCCTTCGGGAGGAACCTTTCCGAAACGGTCCTCCAACCGTGCCTTGAAAGCGAGCAGGTCCTTATCCAATTCCAATCCGTCCAGTTCACGATAAAGCAACATACGTTCGCTGCTGCTGGGGATATACTCATTGGGGAAAAGCAATTCCAAATCACTTTCCACCTGACATTCATCCACAAAGTTCTCGCCACTGATTTTCTCTTCTCCCGCTGCCTGCAACTCCTCTGCATAAAGATCGGCAAACTCATCCTCTTTCAACTCTTTCACCGCTTCGGCCAGTATCTTCTGATAAGTTTCATAACCCAAATCGGCAATGAAGCCACTCTGCTCCGCCCCCAGCATATTTCCTGCTCCACGGATATCCAAATCCTGCATGGCTATATGGATACCGCTGCCCAAATCACTGAAATTCTCAATGGCTTGAAGACGGCGCTTTGCCTCGGGAGTCAGTGAAGTCAATGGAGGCGCCAACAAATAACAGAATGCTTTTTTATTGCTTCTTCCCACACGTCCACGCATCTGGTGCAAATCACTCAATCCAAAATTCTGCGCCTGGTTGATGATAATCGTATTGGCATTCGGTATATCAATACCACTCTCGATAATGGTGGTTGCCAGCAGCACATCATAATCATAGTTCACAAAGTCGAAAATAATCTTCTCCAGCTTTTCGGGCTCCATCTGTCCATGACCTATGCAGACACGGCAATCGGGTATATTCCGCTTGATCATGGATTCCAATTCTACCAGATTCTGTATGCGGTTATTGACAAAGAACACCTGTCCGTTACGGCTCATTTCAAAATTGATCGCTTCCGTTATGATATCTTCATTAAAGGTATGCACCTCTGTCTGAATGGGATAACGGTTGGGAGGCGGAGTCTGAATAACAGAAAGATCACGGGCGCCCATTAACGAGAACTGCAAAGTACGGGGGATGGGGGTAGCGGTCATAGTAAGTGTATCCACATTCACTTTCATCTGACGCAACTTCTCTTTCACACTAACTCCGAACTTCTGTTCCTCATCAATGATCAGCAATCCTAAATCTTTGAACTTAACGCTTTTACCGATGATTTTATGTGTACCGACCAAAATATTTATTTTTCCATCCGCCAGTTCCTTCACTATTTTGGAAACATCTTTCGCACTGCGGGCACGGCTCAAATAATCCACCTTACATGGAAAATCTTTCAACCGTTCGCTGAAAGTCTGAAAGTGCTGATAGGCCAGCACCGTAGTGGGAACCAGCACAGCCACCTGTTTGTTATCAGCCACAGCCTTGAAAGCAGCACGAATAGCCACTTCAGTCTTTCCGAAACCCACATCACCACACACCAGACGGTCCATAGGACGGTCGCTCTCCATATCGGCTTTGGCATCCTGAGTCGCCTTCAACTGGTCGGGGGTATCCTCATAAATAAAGCTCGCCTCTAATTCATGTTGCATAAAACTGTCGGGACTATACGAGAATCCTTTTTCCTGTTTACGTTGCGAATACAGTCTGATCAGGTCACGGGCTATATCTTTGATTTTGCTCTTGGTACGCTCTTTCATTTTTTCCCACGCACCGGTCCCCAATTTGTTCAGGCGGGGAGTTTCTCCCTCCTTCCCTTTATACTTGGATATTTTATGCAGGGAATGAATGGAAACAAATACCACATCCTCATTCTGATAAATAAGTTTAATCACTTCCTGGGTAGTATTTCCATTCGGAATGCGTACCAATCCGCCAAAACGGCCTACACCATGATCTATATGTACCACAAAGTCACCCGGCTCAAACTGGCTCAACTCTTTTAAGGTCAATGCCACCTTACCGCTACGCGCCTTGTCACTACGAAGATTGTATTTATGGAAACGATCAAAAATCTGATGGTCTGTAAAAAAGCAGCTTTTCAATACATTATCTGTAAAGCCCTCATGTAAAGTCTTGTTGACCGGAATGAACGTAATATGATCGCCACGCTCCTCAAAGATATCTTTCAGACGCTTTGCCTGCTTCTCACTATCGGTACATATATATAAGGTGTAACCTCGTTTCTGATAATCAGTGAATGAAGTGCTTACCAAATCAAAATTCTTATGAAAAATAGGCTGGACCGTCGTATCGAAAGCCAACGTTGCCTGTGGAGTTCCTGTAGGTTTGTTACCAAATTCAATCCGTTTGAAATCCAAAGCCCGTACTGTAAATTCCGCCCCGTCTATCAGCTTCAGTTCCAAATTCATCAGTTCCGTCTTCTCTCCCTCGTATGCGGCAAGCGCCTGAGGAGAGAGTGCCTCCTCCCGTACTACCTGTATTCTTTCACGTACCCAAAGAAAGTCTTTCATTGCCAGAACTGTTTCCCGAGGAATGAATTCAAAGAAAGACACCCCGCTCTTGTCGGCGGCATTCGTCAGCTCGGGCACGATGGCAATGCTCTGTTTCTTCTCTTTCGAAAGCTGGTTTTCCACTTCAAAAGTACGGATGCTGTCTACCTCGTCACCAAAAAAGTCAATACGGTAAGGATACTCGGAAGCAAAAGAGAAGACGTCAATAATACTACCGCGTACAGCATATTGCCCCGGTTCATAAACATAATCCACATGCTCGAATCCGTAACCGGCCAGCACTTCCGTGATAAACTCTGTGTCCACATGCTCACCCACACCAAGTTTTAACGTCTTGTCCATCAGTACCTCTTGTGATACCACTTTCTCCGCCAACGCTTCGGGATAAGTCACCACACATAGCGGATCGCCTTTCTGTAAACGGCTCAACACTTCCGTACGCAGGATCTCATTAGCTGCATCTTTCTGCCCATATTTAACAGCCCGACGATACGAGGATGGAAAGAACAAAATATGCTCATCACCGTTCACCTGTGTCAGGTCATGATAAAAGTAACCCGCTTCCTCCAAGTCACCCAGTACAAATACAAATGTCTGTTTATTCTCTCTAAGAAAGGAGGAAACAAATAAAGCTGCCGCAGAAGCATGTAATCCTCCCAAGAAAATAGTCCTCACTGAGGAATCTTCCAATAACGCAGCCAGTCCCTTAGTGTTAGGATGACCGGCATAAATACGTTGCAATTCCGAAATATCCATATCTTTTTTTAAGATGGGGACAAAATTAAAGAAATATCTGATTACTTCCTCCTTTTTTTGCCAACTATTCAAGATTTTCCTATTTTTGTACGCTAATATATAACCCCATGGAAACAAAAGCAATAAACACAAAATTGAAAGGACACGCACGTGTAGATGTAGCTGATGTGCTACGCGGACTGGCAGTGATGGGAATCATCATCCTGCACTCTATCGAACATTTTAATTTCTACTCATTTCCCGATACAGCCGGACAAAGTGCGTGGCTGAACTTCTCGGACAAAGCCATTTGGAACGGGTTATTCTTCATGTTCGGCGGAAAAGCATACGCCATATTCGCTTTACTTTTCGGTTTTAGCTTTTTTATTCAAGATGACAACCAACGCCTACGGGGCAATGATTTCCGTCTACGTTTTTGTTGGCGGTTAATTCTTCTTTTCCTGATAGGTAATATCAATGCCAGTTTTTTCACAGCGGAAGTGCTAGTCCTTTATTCTTTAGTAGGTTTCATCCTGCCACTGACTTGCCGGCTGAAAGACAAATGGATATTTGCATTGGCATGTCTGCTATTGATCCAGCCATTGCCGCTTTATTATGTAATACGTGCCTGTCTCGATCCGGAATTTGTTACTCCGGCCATCCCCACCCGCAGCTTCTGGAATGCAACTTTTGCAGTGCAAAGCAATGGTAATTTTCTGGAAACCATCCGTGTCAATTTATGGGAAGGACAGTTGGCAAGCCTTGCCTGGGCCTGGGATCACGGACGGGTATTCCAAACAGCCGCCCTTTTCCTGCTCGGTATGCTGATAGGGCGCAAGGGACTTTTTTTGAAAGAGCACTTGAAGGTATGGAACAAGGTACTTGCAAGCTCACTCGTCGCATTTTTCCCTTTATATGGGTTGGGCAATATGCTACCGGACTTTATCACAAATAAATCCATTCTGACCCCTCTTTCACTAATCATCACCTCGCTTTCCAATTTTGCATTTATGCTGATTCTGGTATCCGGTGTCGTCTTCGCTTTTTACAAGACAAACTTACACGACGGATTAATGAAAATAACGCCATACGGAAAGATGAGCCTTACCAATTATATTACTCAAAGTATAGTAGGTTCCATGTTATACTACAACTGGGGATTTGCATTGCACAATCAGTTTGGTATCACAGCCAGCTGCCTGGCAGGAATAGTTTTCTTCATCTTGCAATTCTCTTTCTGCCGCTGGTGGATGAATCACCACTCTCACGGTCCGATGGAATATATATGGAAACGGGCAACCTGGCTGAAATAAGCCAAGAACCGAAGTCTGCCCGCATTTGTTTATAAAAGACATACAAATAGAACTTTAAAATATGCGCGAAGAAATCATAAAACTATTAGACCAATATCGGTTAAAAGAAGCATTATCCCAAATGACAGGATATGCCACCCATACTTCCGACTGGCAATTAAAGAATGAGCTAGAAGCCCTGCAAACGTCATACGACCTGATGCTGCAATATACTTCAAAAGGGATGAAAGATCCCAATAAAGTGGAAATATACCATAAAATGTTACGCACGGCATACGAACTGGCCGACCGTATCCATATAGCCGTACAGGCAACACAAAATTACGGAGCCTATTATGACACAATGCGCACTTTTGTCCAAAGCCCTCCTCACAGCTATGCCGAATTACAAATGCAACTGGAGGCGTATACAGAAGATATGGCTACAGCACCATTGATATATACCACCGAGGCCAAAAGAAATGAAGAAATGGATGCCATGAGAAAACGTCACGAAACAGCTGTAGACGAATTATTTGAAAAAATATGGGTATCCACCCGGTGGAGTGAATCGGAATATGCTGAAGCGCAAACTTTGTTCAACTCACTATTGATCCAAGTCAACGACCTTTCCATAATGGTCAGCGCCGTCACCATGAGCCTGCTGCAAATATTCGACATCCGCAAGTTCATGTTTCTATTGAACGCCTATACCCATCAGGATACCATGCTGAATCAGCGGGCTATTGCAGGGATCGCACTAACATGCTACTATTATGAAAAGCGTATCCTTCAATACCCTGAAGCCGTGTCGCGCATAAATGAACTGAATGAAAATGCCGAGTTCATCAAAAACCTGCATCATATCCAGATTCAATTATTGCAATCTTCCCGTGAAACCCGAAAGATAGACAAGAAGATGCGTGAAGAAATCATTCCCGAAATGATGAAAAATCCCAAACTTAATTTGGAAGGACTGGATGAAGATGCCGAAGATCATAATCCGGAATGGGAAGAATGGATTGACCGTTCAGGCATTACCGATAAATTGCGCGAATTAGGTGAACTGCAAATGTCCGGGGCAGATGTGTATATGAGTACCTTTTCACAGCTGAAACAATTCCCGTTTTTCCGCAAAATTTCTCACTGGTTCTATCCTTTTGACCCCCAATATCAGGATATCGCCAAATTATCTCTCGGAAATGACGAACAAAAAATCTCTCTGCTCAACATTTTGATGAATTCGGATGTATTCTGCAATTCCGACAAATACTCTTTTTGTTTTACCATGTTACAAATGCCGGAAAGCCAAAGGAATCTCATGCAGCAACAATTGAACGGACAACATGAAGCTTCTGAAGAACTGAAAGAACGTTTAAAAGAGATGTCACAATCAAAAGCCCGCGCTGAATTCGTGAGCCGGCAATACATTCATGACCTCTACCGTTTCTTCAAATTATGGTCAAGAAGACATGAAATACATGACATTTTTGAGGACACTCTGGACTTATGGAATAAAGAAGCATTGTCTCAAGCCTTGTTACACAAAGAGTATATCAACAAACTGGCAGATTACCTATTCACACACAACGACTTGGCAGAAGCTGGAATTCTCTATGATAAATCAATTGAATTATACAATCGTAAAAATGCCGAATTATGGCAGAAAGCAGGTTTCATTTATCAGAAAATCGGTTCCTATAAAAAAGCGATAGATTATTACCTGCAATCAGATCTGCTGATCCCTGATAATACATGGAACAACCGCCATTTGGCACAATGTTATAGAAAAGAGGGAAACTACCCAAAAGCTTTGGAATATTATAACAAGGTGGAACAGGCACAGCCCGACAGTCTGAATCTGGCACTACAAATAGGACAATGCCTGATGGCACTGGAACGATACGATGAAGCACTGGCTTATTTCTTCAAAGTGGAGTATCTGGATAAAAAGCCACAGAATGCCCGACGCGCCATCGGATGGTGTTTCTTCATCACCGGCAATTATCAACAAGCCAAGAAATATTACGACTTGCTGATATCCGAGCCCAAGCCCATTATGGAAGACTGGATGAATGCAGGACATGTGTATTATATCCTGAATGAAACAGAAAAATCAATAGAATATTATCGCAAAGCCCAGGAACTATGCGACAGTCATGATGAGTTTGTCCGCCTTTATCAAATAGATAAGAAAGACTTGATAAAGCAAGGCGCCAATGAAGTAGACTTGTTTATACTTCCCGATGAATTAATTTAAAGGATTATAAGATAAATCTATTCGGGATAGAAGTTTGGTATAATTATATAAAACTTCTATCCTGACCGGATTCTCATCATCCAGACGATAATTGGCATGCACATTATAAGTGCTTAAACCATGATTCATACAATATCCGATATCATTAGGTAAGGCTGTTCTATTCCTCAACTGCCCAAGATTCAATAAAAAATAGAAGAAACTATCCACCCCATCATAATCAATCACATAAGCCTGTAAATTCAGATTCGCCTGATAGTTGATGTTATTATCATAATTATAATAAGTATGACAACTGGACACACTATCATTTGCCTCAGTAAAAACAGTCATCACCTCCTTCAACCGTCCCAACTGATCAAAAACATATTTTCCTTGCACTTTCTTCAAGAAACGATAATCGGAAGTAGCACGATAATCAGAATTGATAAAAATAGTATCTCCTTTATAATCATAGACAGTCTGTTTATCAGCTTCATAAACCTCTTCTCCTACCTTCAACATACAACGGGCCCTACTCTCCCTCGCCTTGCCTTTTCCTATTTGAAACGTAACATTGCAAAGCTTATTGCCGGTATTCAAACAATCCATCTGTCCGATGGTTATCTGGTCGCCCTCATACCTTACCGGGGTATCCCCATACTTTATAATTTTACCATCACGATCATATTCCAATTTCAAAACTTGTTCTTCCTCTCCCGTTAAATCGGTGACCTTAGTCACATATGTGTCAGCTTTTTTTTCTTTACAACCATCAGCAACAAACAAGAGAACTAACAAAGAAATATATTTTACAAACAACTTTATTTTCATAAGTCAAGTATCATCTCTATGCAAATAAAATAAAAAATATTAGAACTAAGTACAATTTGGAGCTTTTTAACTCAACTTCTTTACCCCCACTCTGTTTTAAACAGCAATTATAATAAGAAAGAAATATGGAATGGGTTATACATCTTTTGAGACAGCATTCAGAACTGGCGATTTTTCTGACAATCGCCGTAGGCTTCTGGATTGGAAAAATGAAAATAAAACAATTCAGTTTGGGAATCGTCACCAGTGTATTGCTAGTAGGGGTATTAGTGGGACAGCTTAACATTACAATAGAAGAACCGGTGAAATCCGTGTTTTTTCTTTTATTCCTTTTTGCTATCGGATACAAAGTGGGACCACAATTCTTTCGCGGACTGAAAAAAGATGGTTTACCTCAAGTAGGATTCGCCGCGCTCATGTGTGTAGGTTGTTTGATTATCACTTGGTTATTAGCTATCTTAATGGGATATAATGCCGGTGAAGCAGCCGGGTTGCTGGCCGGAGCACAAACTATCTCTGCCGTCATAGGAGTAGCAGAAGATACCATAAACGGACTCAACATATCCTCTTCCCAAAAAAGTGATATGATTAATATCATTCCCGTGGCATATGCTGTAACTTACATTTTCGGTACGGCAGGCTCTGCCTGGGTCCTCTCTTCTTTAGGTCCTAAAATGTTGGGAGGATTAGAAAAAGTGAAAGCCGCTTGCAAAGAGTTGGAAACCCGGATGGGTACCAGTGAAGCAGACGAACCCGGATTTGAACAGGCCCGCCGTCCGGTAGTTTTTCGCGCTTACCGCATAGAGAACGATTGGTTTGGCAACGGCAAGACTGTTGACCAACTAGAATCCTATTTTATTTCACAAGGGAAAAGATTGTTTGTTGAAAGAATGCGACATGGAACTTCCATTGTCAATGATATTATTCCCGGACAATTATTACAAAAAGGGGACGAAGTGGTACTGAGCGGAAGAAGGGAATTCGCCATTGGTGAAGAAGACTGGATTGGAGAAGAAATCGTCGATCCGCAACTGCTTGACTTCCCTGTGGAAGTACTCCCTGTCATGATACACAAAAAGCCATATTCCAACCAAAAATTGGACTTCATACGCCGTCAAAGCTTTATGCATGGCGTCAGTATACGCCGTATCAAACGGGCAGGCATTGATATCCCTGTTTTTGCACAAACCACTATCGACTGCGGAGATACTTTGGAATTGGTCGGCCTGAAAAAAGAGGTGGAATCTGCTGCAAAAGAACTAGGATACATAGACCGCCCCACCAATGCCACCGATATGATATTTGTAGGACTCGGCATTTTACTGGGAGGTATCATCGGAGCACTTGCAATCCATATCGGCGGAGTACCTATTAGCCTGAGCACTAGTGGAGGAGCCTTGATAGCCGGATTAGTATTTGGCTGGTGGCGCAGCAAACGCCCTACCTTCGGACAAATACCGGAATCCTCTTTATGGGTGCTGAATAATGTAGGCTTGAATATGTTCATCGCCGTAGTCGGCATTTCTGCAGGACCCAGTTTTGTACAAGGACTAAAAGAAGTAGGTCCTATGTTGTTTATCATAGGTGCGTTGGCCACCTCCTTGCCTCTATTATTAGGGCTGATTCTAGCCAGATATGTATTCAAGTTCCATCCCGCCCTCTCTTTGGGGTGCACGGCAGGAGCCCGTACTACCACTGCTGCATTGGGCGCCATACAAGAAGCAGTAGGCAGCGAAACACCTTCCTTAGGATACACCGTGACCTACGCCGTAGGAAATACACTACTCATCATATGGGGAGTGGTCATTGTATTATTAATCAACTAAAAAACTAAACTCATACATTATGGAATATTTAAGTGATAAAAGCAGCGTTGCCCGAATGGACAAGAATTTGGAAAAGATCAGTCCCTTCGAATTAAAAAACCGTTTGATTGAAATGGCAGATGAAAGTGTGAAGAAAATGGCGCACGTCATGCTGAATGCAGGCAGAGGTAATCCCAACTGGATTGCAACGGAGGCTCGTGAAGCATTCTTTGCCTTGGGCGGTTTTGGCATTGAAGAGTGTCGCCGGGTCATGGACATGCCCGAAGGCATTGCCGGTATTCCTCAAAAAACAGGCATAGCCCAACGTTTTGAGGAGTACCTGAAAAAGCATGAAGGAAATGCGGGGACAGATCTATTGAAACGTACCTATAATTATATGCTGATGGAACATGCAGCTGATCCGGACGAACTGGTACACGAATGGACCGAAAGTATTGTAGGCGACCAATATCCTATGCCTGACCGCATCTTGAAATATACAGAAATTCTAGTACAGGATTACCTGAATCAGGAAATGTGCAACGGGCAACCCCCGCAAGGTAAATTCGATTTATTCGCCACCGAAGGCGGAACAGCAGGGATGTGCTATGTATTCGACTCGCTGGAAGAAAATTTCCTGCTACACAAAGGAGATAGTATAGCATTGATGGTTCCTATCTTTACACCCTATATCGAGATACCCGAATTGACACGTTACGATTATGATGTGCTCAATATTCCTGCAAGTACTCTAAATGAAGAAGGACTTCATACCTGGCAATACAAAGTGGAAGATATCAATAAACTGCGAGACACGAAATACAAAGCCTTGTTTATTGTCAATCCGAGCAATCCACCCAGTTATCAGTTGAACAAAGAATGCGTAGATGCCCTGAAAGACGTAGTAACACGCTGGAATCCCAATCTGATGATTATAACAGATGATGTATATGGTACTTTTGTTCCCGGATTCCGCAGCCTGATGGCTGATTTGCCACAGAACACAATTTGTGTCTACTCTTTCTCCAAATATTTCGGAGCGACCGGTTGGCGCCTTGCTGTAATTGCCTTACATGAGAAAAATGTATTCGACAGAATGATTGCCAATCTGCCCCGCAAACGAAAAAGCGAACTAACCAAACGGTATGGCAGCTTGAGTATGCAAGTAGAAAACATGAAATTCATTGACCGTATGGTAGCAGACAGCCGTCAAGTAGCCTTGAACCATACAGCAGGACTGTCCTTGCCACAACAAATGCAGATGTCACTCTTTGCTTCTTTTTCATTGCTGGACAAAGAAAATACATATCGTCATGCCATGCTTAATTTAATCCATACCCGTCTGAAAGCATTATGGGACAACACAGGGTTCATTCTCCCCGACGATCCACTAAGAGCCGGTTATTATTCAGAAATAGACATGCTGGTATGGGCCAAGAAATTTTACGGAGATGAATTCGTACAACATCTGCAGACAACTTATAATCCATTGGACGTAGTATTCCGTCTTGCCAATGAAACAGGCCTGGTCGTATTGAATGGTGGTGGATTCGACGGACCCGAATGGAGTGTACGTGTATCACTTGCCAACCTGAACGAGAAAGATTATATCAAAATCGGACTCAGTATCCGCAGAATTCTGAATGAATATGCTGACAAATGGAAATCTGAAAAGAAATAAAAAATTAAGAACGTCCGCCGTGAAGTCTGCTTGACCTAACCGGCGGATTTCTTTTTTATATAAAGGTTTTTTGGATTATTTATTCCAAACCTTATCCCTACTTTAAAATAAAATCCCTAGCTTTGCAGTTCGAAAAAGGAATTAGATTATGAAGCATATACGGAGCACTTTTTTTCTTCTAACCACTTTATTTATAATGGCTTCATGTGGCGAAGACCGCAGTGGGGAATACTATGCATTAATTGGAGAGAATGTATGGATAGAACAAATAATGAAAGAGCATTATTTGTGGTATGACAGTATTCCGGCAATAAAGGAAACGGACTATTTTGCCGAACCGGAAGACTTCCTGCAAAAATTGGTTTATACCAAGGCACAAAACGGAAAAGGAGACCCGTATTCGTATATAGAAATAAAGGACGCTTCCGATGCGGCACGTTCCTACCTGCAACGTACTTCTACTTACGGATTTGATTTTGAATTAATGACCGATCCTACCGGAATCTCATCACATGTATTTGCCCGTATTTTATTCGTACTGCCCAATTCACCGGCCTCAGAAGCCGGATTGGAACGAGGGAACTGGATATCAGCCATTGGCAAAGAAGAACTGACCAACAATAATTACGGATATCTGATGGAAGGCGGCAATACAACTTTCGCCAGAGAAAGTTTGGTTTTTGATGAGGAAGGCAATTCCAGCTGGATTGCAACAGATACAGTCAAAGTAGCGGCATCACGCCCCGTAGAATTGAATCCGTTCTATATAGATACAGTATATGAAGTATCCGGAAAAAAAATAGCCTATATGGTCTACAATGAATTCAGTACAGGCCCCAATAACCAGGCAACAGATACAGAATACAGGGAACAGATGAAACAGATATTCGCCCGGTTCAAGGGACAGTCACCCGATGCTTTTATTCTGGACTTACGCTACAATCCCGGTGGTTATTTGAGTTGTGCCACAGATTTAGGAAGTTATCTGGCACCCGCGGCAGATCTAGGGAAAGTATTTTGCACAACTTTGTATAATGACATCAGTGACCCGCAAAAAATTGATTTCCCTCTCAATACAGGACTTGCTTCCGAAAACTTGAACTTAAGCAAGCTCTACGTACTGACAAGCAAATTTACTGCATCGGCCTCAGAAGCAGTCATAAATTGTCTCCGTCCATATATAGGTACAGAAAATGTAGTGGTAATAGGTGAAACGACTGTTGGCAAAAATGTAGCCATGGAACCATACCAAGATGAGCGTTACAACTTTATTTTATGGCCGGTTGTGGCATACGTTCTCAACTCGGCAGGACAAGCCAACTATGTAAATGGAATCACCCCCGATTTCACATTGAGCGAACGTAACCTCATCTCCCCTCTCTACCCACTGGGAGATACCAAAGAGTATTTATTGAAGAACACTATAGCTTATATTACGACAGGAAGTATGCCCGACCTGCCACAAACAGAAGAACAAGTATCAAAAGGAAAAATCATCTATAACTCACTGCTTCGAAGAAGTATGAACGGCATACGGCTACGGTAGTCCGATTTATCCAGATACAACGCCCTATTTATTAAAGACCGTGTTTAATGCATTTTAAACATGGTCTTGTTTTTTCTGAAAAGAGAGCTTATTAAAAACAAAACGGGCATAACAAATGTTATGTACCCAAATAACCATTAAAAACCTGACTTAACAATGAAAAAAGTATTTATTGCAGCAGCTTTGGCTGCCATGATTGTTTCCTGTGGCTCTAAAGGAAACAAAAGTGCTGAAATAATAGCCGAAAGTGAAAGTGACTCTATTTTCGCTGTGAACGACAGCACACTGGGTGAATTACAAACATATAGCTATGAAGGTATTCTGCCAGCTGCCGATGCCGAAGGTATCAACTATCAACTGACACTTCAGGAGGCAGGCCAAGACTCACTGGGCACGTACAATCTGACGACCACTTATTTAGGAACAAAAGATGGTAACCAGGCATTTACCGACAGTGGTACAGTTGTAACTATTATTGGAACTCCTAATGACAGCACCGCTATCGTTTATCAATTAATTTCCGCTACTCCGGGACACGAAAAGACAAACTTTCTGGCAGAGGGTGACAGTGCACTGACAATGATTGGCAAGGACTTCAAGAAAGCTGTTTCTAAACTAAATTACACTTTAAAAAAGAAACTCTAATTAACCTGGCTGCAAAAAAATTCACTAAAGAACAGACTGTTAGTGAACAAAAACATAAGCTGGCCGTTGTATGAGAGAAACTAGACGAAAAACAATTAGTATTAACTTAAACAAAAACTTGACATGAAAAAATTAATTCCTATCCTACTGGCGGTCTTTGCCTTGGTATCTTGCGAGAAAGACCCGGACATGGACAAATTGGACAATGAGTATCTGGTATTCACCAGTCATGACACTAGTACTAAGTTCAATGACTTCAGTACTTATTATATCCCCGACAGCATCCTGATCATCGGTGACAAGAAAGACCCTGAATACTGGAAGGACGAGAATGCACAGATCATCATCAATGCATTCAAGACTAAGATGAACGCTGCCGGCTACACCGCAGCTAATAAAGACGAAGCCGACCTCGGCCTACAGGTAAGCTACGTAGCAAGTACTTATTATTTCCACGGTTACTATAATGACGGACCCTGGTGGGGCTATTATCCCGGTTATTGGTATCCCGGCTACTGGGGCGGCAATTGGGGAGGTGGATGGTACTATCCCTATCCTATCACTTACAGCTATAGCACCGGTTCATTGCTGGCCGACATGATTAATTTAAAAAATGCTCCGGAAGGACAAAAAGAAAAATTAACTGTTGTCTGGAATGCATACATCAGCGGGTTACTGGGCGGAAGTGGCAGTTTGAATGTAAACCGTACAACGACTGCCATCAACCAAGCATTCACTCAGAGTCCTTATCTGAAAAAATAAACGTAAGTGAAACAAGTATTCATTTAAAATAAAAAGGAAATATGAAAACTATAAAATATTTAACTCTCAGACTGATGGCGGTAGCCGCTATCGCCATAGCCTTTGCCCTGCCGGCAAAAGCACAGGTAACTCCGTTTACCTATTTCAATGTAGACTGGCAGTTCAACGCTCCTATCAGCAATAACTTTGCAAACAAAGCAAGCGGTTGGGGTATGAACTTCGAAGGTGGATATTATGTACTGCCGGATTTGTCAATCGGTGCCTTTATCAATTATCATACCAATAATAAGTATATTTCACGTCAGACACTACCAATCAGCAACTCGGCAGCCCTGACAACCGACCAGCAACATTCCGTATTTCAGTTGCCTTTCGGTTTCGCAACACACTATCGCTTCAGTGACGGTGCATGCCAACCTTATATCGGATTGAAGCTGGGTGCCAACTATACCAAAATGTCCAGTGACTTTTACATTTACGAAGTGAAAGACAACACTTGGGGTTTCTATGTATCACCAGAAGTCGGTGTGAATATCTACCCCTGGACAAACAGTATCGGCTTCCATCTGGCAGCATTCTACAGCTACTCTACTAACAAGGGAACCGTATTTAACTATGATATGGATAAATTAAACAATTTCGGTTTCCGCCTTGGTGTGGCATTCTAAAGATTTCTAAACTATTCTGTTAAATAGGGGGATTATCCGTGCGCCAGGCAGGGGTAATCCTCTTTTTTTAATTAATAAAATTAAATTCTGACGGGAGTGTTAATATAATAGTTACTTTTGTATGATATTTATTCAGCTAATACAAAAAATGTATGGAGAAATCCGATAGTATTATTATTATACCCACCTATAACGAAAAGGAAAATATAGAGAACATTATCCGGGCTGTATTCGGACTGGAAAAATTCTTCCACATATTGATTATTGAAGATAACTCACCAGACGGCACGGCAACTATTGTCCGTAAACTGCAAACAGAATTCCCCGACCGTCTTTTCATGGTTGAGCGTAAAGGTAAATTAGGGCTGGGTACTGCTTACATTGCCGGATTCAAATGGGCGATAGAACATCAATATGATTTTGTATTTGAAATGGATGCCGACTTCAGTCATAATCCGAATGACCTGCCAAGGCTGTATAACAAATGTGCCGTTGAAGGCTATGATGTAGCTATCGGTTCACGCTATGTCAGTGGTGTGAATGTAGTGAACTGGCCGATGGGGCGTGTGCTGATGTCCTACTTCGCCTCCAAATATGTACGGATTATCACAGGGTTACCCATACATGATACTACCGCCGGATTTAAATGCTATCGCCGTGAAGTCTTGGAAACAATCGGTCTGGATGGCATCCGTTTTAAAGGGTATGCATTCCAGATTGAGATGAAGTTCACTGCTTACAAGTGCGGATTCAAGATAGCCGAAGTTCCTGTGATTTTTGTCAATCGCGAATTAGGTACTTCAAAAATGAACGGAAGTATCTTCGGTGAAGCTGTATTAGGAGTCATTCAATTAAAACTGGGTAGCTGGTTCCGCAAATACCCACAAAAGAAAACAGTATGAAACGTACATGGATAAAGAATGCACGGATTGTGAATGAAGGCAAGATTTTTCACGGTTCGATAGTGATTGAGAATGAAGTCATAGCTGAAGTACTGGCAGAAGAAACAGTTCCCTCCCAGCCTTGTGGAGAAATAATAGATGCGAAAGGCTATTATCTGATGCCGGGAGTAATAGACGATCATGTACACTTCCGTGACCCGGGACTGACTCATAAAGCCGACATACATACTGAAAGCACAGCGGCGGCGGCAGGTGGCGTCACCAGTTTTATGGACATGCCCAACACCACTCCGCAAACTACGACCCTGGAAGCTTTGAATGCCAAGTTTGCGGATGCGGCAACCAAAAGCATCGTAAACTATTCATTCTATTTCGGAGCAACCAATACGAATGCGGATGTACTCCCCACACTAGATAAAAGCCGGGTATGCGGTGTTAAATTATTTATGGGAGCCAGCACGGGAAATATGTTGGTAGACCGCATGGAAGTACTTAGAAAAGTATTTGCCAATGCAGGTATGCTGATTGCAGCACATTGTGAAGAACAATCTATAATCAGTGCCAATACAACAGCCTTCAAAGAAAAATATGGAGAAGATCCTGATATAAAATATCATCCGCAGATACGTAGTGCGGAAGCATGTGCATATTCTTCCTCACTGGCCATCCGGCTGGCAAAAGAAAACAATGCCCGCCTGCACATCCTGCACATCAGCACCGCACAAGAACTGGATTTGCTTGAAGACAAACCCCTGAGTGAAAAAAAGATTACGGCGGAAGCTTGCGTGTCACATCTATACTTCTATGACAAAGACTATGAGACATTGAAAGGACGTATCAAGTGCAATCCGTCCATCAAAACTTCAGAAGACCGGAATGCTTTACGCAAAGCATTGTCTACCAATCTGATAGATGTAATAGGTACCGACCATGCCCCTCACTTACTGAAAGAAAAGGAAGGGGGAGCATTGAAAGCCGTATCGGGTATGCCGATGATACAGTTTTCATTAGTAGCTATCATGGAATTAGTACGCGAAGGCATATTAAGCATAGAGCAACTGGTTCAGAAAATGTGCCATGCACCGGCCGAACTTTATCATATTGAAAGACGAGGCTACATCCGTCCTGGTTATCAAGCCGACCTCGTATTGGTAAATCCGGATCATGAATGGACTGTAACTGCCGACTGCGTTTTAAGCAAATGCGGATGGACTCCGATGGAAGGACAGAAATTCCACACACGGGTAGAAAAAACATTCGTCAATGGTGATCTGGTTTACAGTGACAACAAGGTAGACCAAAGTCATCGCGGACAAGAATTAAGGTTTAAAAGATGATTGTAAATTACAAGATTCACGAAGTAAGCGAATACATTAACTGGATTTATTTTTTCCATGCATGGGGCTTTCAACCCAAGTTTGCCGCCATTGCGGACATACATGGATGTGATTCATGCCGGGCCATGTGGCTCACCGGTTTTGCGGAAGAAGACCGTCCGAAAGCCAGTGAAGCCATGCAGCTTTTCAAAGAGGCAAATCGGATGTTGAATGAACTGGATACAGCGTATCAGACCCACGGAGTGGTCAATATCATGGATGCCAATGCCGACGGAGATGATCTGCTGCTGAACAGCAAGCGTTTTCCGCTTTTGCGTCAACAAACAGCAAAATTGAAAGAAGATGACCCGTTTTTATGTCTGAGTGACTTTGTGCGTCCATTATCATCGGGTATCACAGACAAAATAGGAGCATTCGCCACTACGGTAGATGCAGAAATGGAGCGGCTCTATGCAGAAGACGATTACAAACGTATGTTAGTGCAAACATTGTCCGACAGACTGGCGGAAGCTACTGCCGAAAAACTGCACGAAGATGTACGCAAAAAACTTTGGGGATATGCACCTGATGAAAACCTAAGCGTAAAAGACCTGCATAATGAAAAATATCAAGGGATACGTCCTGCCGTAGGTTATCCTTCCTTGCCCGACCAATCCGTCAATTTCCTATTAGACGAGTTGCTGGATATGAAGCAAATAGGAATTTCATTGACCGAGAATGGTATGATGAAGCCCCATGCCTCTGTATGCGGACTCATGTTTGCCCATCCGGCTTCCCGCTATTTCTCCATCGGAAAAATAGGTGAAGACCAATTGGCAGATTACGCCGCCCGCCGGGGCATGAGTATAGAAGAAACTAAAAAGTTTCTCGCCGCCAATCTATAAAAAACGAATAAATTATGATGCTGATAAAGTTATTTCTGTTTTTTCTACTGCTACTGATATTGCCCGATATGTATATATACAAGGCATATATACGCCGTGTTTCCCAAAAATGGACACATTGGGCTTATTGGCTTCCCAGTCTGTTTCTTTTATTGGGAATGACATTAGTCTTTTCTATACATGAGCCACGTCCGGATTCCATGCAGCGACTTAGCAATTTCTTATTGATTTTTCTTTGTTTCTCCGTACCCAAGGCACTTTTCGTCATTGTTATCCTGTTTATGAAGCTCCTATATATCATCTCCGGCAAAAAACTGTATGGAGGATATGTAGCAGGAGGATTGGCTTTAGCCTCGTTAATATATGTAATATATGGAGCAACCGAAGGAAAACAGCATTTTCAAATCAGGGAGGTAACCATCAGTTCCGATGAACTTCCCAGCGGCTTTGACGGCTACCGCATTGTACAAATATCTGATATCCATTCCGGCAGCTGGACTGGCAACGGTGCTGCTTTACAGAAGGCTGTAAACCTTATTAATGCACAACATGCCGACCTGGTACTTTTTACAGGTGACCTGGTCAATAACGTGGCAACGGAATTGGACGAATTTATCCCTATTCTAGAACAGATAAAAGGAAAAGACGGAGTGTATTCCGTTTTAGGCAACCATGACTATTCCCCTTATATAAAATGGGAAACGGAAGAAGCTCAAGAAGCCAACCTGAACAGCTTGAAATCCAAACAGGCTGCCATGGGATGGAAAATACTCAATAACGATCATGTCATTCTACATCATCATGGAGACAGTATAGCCCTGGCAGGTGTAGAGAACAGCGGAAATCCCCCATTTCCCAATTATGGAGATCTGCAGAAAGCATTAAAAGGAACGGAAGGAATGTATAAAATATTAATGAGCCATGACCCCACTCATTGGCACAGAGAAGTCTTGCCGGAAAGTGATGTACAGCTAATGCTTTCAGGCCACACCCATGAAATGCAGTTCAGCCTGTTTGGCTTCTCTCCTGCTAAATTCGTATATCCCGAACACAACGGTTTATACCAGGAAGGAAAACAATCCTTGTTTGTCAATATTGGTTTGGGCTACCTGATGTTCCCTATGCGCCTTGGAGCATGGCCGGAAATTACAGTAATCACGTTACATAAAATATAAAATAGTTTTTCTATCTTTGTACAACTAAAATTCAGACAAATGAAAGTACTATATATTTTATACCAACTATTCATAGCACTTCCCATTTTGCTGGTATTAACCATACTTACAGCAATAGTTACCATTATTGGTTCATGGATAGGCAATCCGCATTTTTGGGGATATTATCCGGGAAAAATATGGTCACAGCTTTTCTGCTATGTATTACTTATTCCTGTCAAGGTAGTAGGACATCCGGAAGTACTTAAAAAAACATCCTATGTGTTTGTAGCCAATCATCAAGGCTCTTTCGATATCTTCCTGATTTATGGTTTTCTGGGACGAAACTTTAAATGGATGATGAAAAAAAGTCTGCGCAAAATGCCTTTCGTCGGCAAAGCCTGTGAAGCTGCCGGACATATATTCGTTGATAAATCCGGTCCCAAGAAGGTAATAGAAACCATAGAACATGCCCGTCACGTACTACAGGATGGAACTTCCCTAGTGGTATTTCCCGAAGGTGCACGTACTTTTACCGGGCACATGGGATATTTTAAGAAAGGTGCTTTCCAACTGGCAGATGATTTGCAACTTCCCGTAGTACCACTCACTATTATCGGCTCCTTTAATATTCTTCCCCGTACCGGCGGTTTTGTATCCTGGCATCCTATGACATTAGTCGTACATAAGCCCATTTATCCGCAAAGCCAGGGAATGGAAAACATCAAAGCAACCATGGAAGAGGCTTACAGGGAAATTGAGAAAGACTTACCTGAAAAATATCAAGGAAAAATAGACAATCCAGACCAAGACAGATAAAAAAAGGCTCCTCATTAATGGGGAGCTTTTAATTTTTCCATATTCGAACGGGCTACTGTCACATAATCCTTTACCAAGGAGTTATTTTTAAATCGGTCAGGAGCCTCCTCTATAATTTCCTCAATCAAGGGAGTCATGACAGGATAAGGAAAATTGCTGCACAACATAATGAAAACACCCGGTCCCAATACATTATCATAATTCTTCTGGATAAACTCCTTAGCCAATGCATTCATTTCAGCAGCCAGTTTCTCACGTTCTCTCGTTATCTCACGTTGAATTTCATCCGGTGCTTTTCCATCCATAATCATACGGCTCTCCTGACGCTCCAACTCGTATGCCCTGTCATCCAAAGAAGTCTTTTTTCCCACAAAATCATACAGACGATCATTCAACGGAGTTCCGGTAACTACAATACGGGCATTATCAATACTGATGGATATTTTCCCTTTTTCAATGACAAAAGGCATGATGCTCTCATCATCCATATACAAGGATGCCATTGAAGTAGAATCGGTTATACCTTCCATCTTGAACATTCCATGAATTACCTCTGCCGAATCAATACTCAGCATCCGGTCTCCACTAGGAACTTTTACAAATAGCATTTTCCCATCCAGACGAGAAACAGAAGAACTACCTTCTATCTTATACTCACTGGCACATGAAGTAAAAGCCAATAAAGATACCACAGAGAAAAAAAGTTTATTCATGCTTATCTACGCCCCATTACTATTTTTCGCATACAAAGGTACAATCTATAATTTAGTGACAAAAATATTTTATTAAAATTTAAAACTAAATAGAAGATTATTACCGAGAAGGCAATTTATAGTGCAAAGTTCCCTCTTTTTTTCTATTTTTGTAACCGATATAAGGATAAAGAAATAACAATTAGTACACAACATGAAAAAATTCAAACTTTTATTGCTCGCATTGATGTGTGTAGCATTCTTGCCGTCGAAGGCAGACGAAGGTATGTGGCTGTTGCAACTGATGCAAGAGCAGCATTTGGCAGACCGCATGAAAGCACAAGGCTTACTGCTGGAAGCAGACGACATTTATAACCCGAACCGCGTTTCATTAAAAGATGCAGTAGGCATTTTCGGAGGAGGATGTACCGGTGAAATCATCTCACCGGACGGACTGATCCTGACCAACCACCACTGTGGCTACGGAGCGATACAGCAACATAGCTCGGTAGAACATGACTACCTGACTGACGGTTTTTGGGCAAAAAGCCGCAAAGAAGAGCTACCGACTCCGGGATTGAAGTTCAAATTTGTAGAACGCATTGTCGATGTCACAGATAAAGTAAACAATAAAGTAAAATCAGGCGAAGTAAAAGAAGAGGAAACCTTTGAATACGACTTCCTGAAAAAACTGGCCGACGAGGAACTGAAAGCCAGTGACCTGAACGGAAAAGCGGGTATCAGCGCACAAGCTCTGCCTTTCTATGCAGGCAATAAATTCTATCTGATTTATCTGAAAACCTACAGCGACGTACGCATGGTTGCCGCTCCGCCTTCATCCATCGGTAAATTCGGTGGTGAAACAGACAACTGGATGTGGCCCCGCCATACTTGCGACTTTTCCGTCTTCCGCATTTATGCGGATGCCAACGGCGAACCGGCAGAATATAATGAAAACAATGTTCCTCTGAAAGCCAAAAAGCATCTGGCTATCTCACTGAAAGGTATTAACGAGGGTGACTATGCCATGATTATGGGATTCCCCGGAAGCACCAACCGCTATCTGACTCAAAGTGAAGTGAAACAACGGATGCATTCCACCAACGAACCCCGTATCCGCATACGTGGTGTGCGTCAGGATGTACTGAAGAAAGAAATGGCTGCCAGTGACAAAGTACGTATCCAATACGCCAGCAAATATGCAGGTTCCAGCAACTATTGGAAAAACTCTATCGGCATGAATAAAGCCATTATCGACAATAAGGTATTGGAAACAAAAGCAGAACAGGAAGCCAAGTTCGCAGCATTTGCTAAAGCCAAAGGCAACACTGATTATGAAAAAGTAGTCAGCGAAATTGATGCCGCCATCGAAAAGAGTAATCCTATTCTTTATAACTACACCTGTTTCCGTGAAGTCTTTCAAGGAGGTATAGAATTCGGCACTCCTTATCTGATTCTGGACAAGCTGAAAGACGCAATCAAAAATAAAGATAAAGAAGCGATTAATAAAAATATTGAAACGCTGAAAAAAGTATATGCCGATATACATAACAAAGACTACGATCACGAAGTAGACCGCAAAGTGGCCCAAGCTCTGTTGCCCCTGTATGCCGAAATGGTTCCTGCCGATGCTTTACCTGCCTTCTATACTACCATCCAGAAGGATTTTAAAGGTAACTATGACGCATACGTAGACCATTGTTATGACAATTCCATCTTCTCCAACGAAGCGAATTTCAATAAATTCATCAAGAAACCTACCGTGAAAGCCATAGAAAAAGATCCTATGACTGCATACGTACGGGCTAAATATGACTTGATGGACAAGCTGGGAAACGAACTGGCTGAATCGATGAAAGGTATGGATTTATTACATAAAACTTATGTACGCGGCCTGTGTGAAATGTATTCACCGGAACCCAAAGCCCCGGATGCCAACTTCACCATCCGTCTGACATACGGCAATGTGAAATCATACAATCCCAAAGACGGCGTACACTATAAATACTACACTACGCTGAAAGGTGTCATGGAAAAAGAGGATCCTACCAATCCGGAATTTGTTGTTCCCGCCAAACTGAAAGAATTGTATGAAACAAAAGATTTCGGACGTTATGCATTGCCCAACGGTGATATGCCTGCTTGTTTCCTGACTACCAATGATATTACCGGCGGTAATTCAGGTTCTCCCGTCATCAACGGTAACGGCGAACTCATCGGTGCCGCTTTTGACGGCAACTGGGAATCACTGAGTGGTGACATTAATTTCGACAACAACCTGCAGCGTTGTATCGCAGTGGATATACGTTATGTATTATTCATCATCGACAAATTGGGCGGATGCAAACACCTGATTGACGAAATGACTATTGTTGAATAATGAAAAAGATACTATTACTCTCGCTATTTACCTTCACAACCCTTGCCGGCCATGCCGACGAGGGGATGTGGATGCTGACTGATCTGAAAGAACAGAATGCGGCCACCATGTATGATATGGGACTGGATATCAGCATTGATAAAGTATATTGTCCGGACAGCATCAGCCTGAAGGATGCTGTAGTGCATTTCGGAGGTGGTTGTACCGGTGAAATCATTTCTGCCGAAGGTCTTGTGCTGACCAATCATCATTGCGGTTACAGCTATATCCAGCAACACAGTTCGGTAGAACACGACTATCTGACTGACGGCTTCTGGGCTATGAGCCGCAAAGAAGAACTTCCCTGCAAGGGGCTGACTGTCACCTTCATAGACAGAATTCTGGACGTCACTCCTTATGTAAAGGAACAACTGGCCAAAGATGAGGACCCGGAAGGACTGAACTACCTGTCCCCCTCCTATCTGAGCAAAGTAGCCAAACGTTTTGCCGAACAAGAAAATATAGAGATCACTCCGTTCACCGCTTTGGAACTAAAGCCTTTCTACGGAGCCAACCGCTATTACTTGTTTATAAAGACCATCTATAAAGACGTCCGTATGGTAGGCGCTCCTCCTTCCTCCATCGGAAAGTTCGGAGCTGACACCGATAACTGGATGTGGCCCCGTCACTGTGGCGATTTCTCCATGTTCCGCATTTATGCAACACCCGACGGTAAACCTGCTGACTATAACGAAAGCAATGTACCCTTGAAGGTGAAAAAACATCTGACCATCAACCTGGGAGGAGTCAAAGAGGGAGACTTCACTTTCGTAATGGGATTTCCCGGACGCAACTGGCGATACATGATTTCGGACGAAGTGGAAGAACGTATGCAGACTACCAACTTCATGCGTAAGACCGTCCGCACCGTACAATTGAATAATCTGCTGGAAGAGATGCTGAAAAGTGATAAAGTACGCATCCAGTATGCCAGCAAATACGCCTCGTCAGCCAATTACTGGAAGAATGCTATCGGTATGAACGAAGGACTGGTTCAGCTGAAAGTACTTGATACGAAAAAGAAACAACAGGAAAAGCTTCTGGCTTACGGACGTGAGACGGGTACTGACGCCTACCAGAAAGCCTTCGATGCTATCCGGGAAATCGTGAGCAAACGCCGGGATGCCGTATATCATCAGCAAGCCATTTACGAAGTTTGCAAACTGGGAACGGAATTCTATAAGATTCCTTCCACAGACAAAGTCCTGCAAGCATTGGAAAAAGGATATAAAGTACCTCATGCTACTAAAGAAATCAATCCGCTGGATCATGCATTAAGCACACTGATCAAACAAGCCGATAATTTTTTCAATAAAGACTATAATCCCGAAATAGACCGTAAAGTTTCCAAAGCTTTGCTGAAAACTTACGCAGAATTAATTCCGGCCGAACAGCGCATCAGCATCTTTAAAGTAATAGACAAAGAATTCAAAGGAAACATTGACGCCTTTGTCGATGCTTGTTTTGATACATCCATCTTCCGAAGCCGTGAAGCCTTTGACAACTTTGTGGCAAAGCCGGATGCCAAGACATTGGAAAATGACCTGATGGTGCAATATGCCAAATCAGTAGACCAAGGTTATGCAGATACCGATGCAGCCATGAAAGCCGAAACCGATGCTTATAATCTGGCCCATAAAACCTGGGTAGAGGGTATGATGAAGCTGAAACAGCATGAAGGCACTCCTATTTATCCGGATGCCAACTCCACGTTACGTCTCACTTATGGTAAAGTAGGTTCATACAGCCCCAAAGACGGTATGGAATACAACTATTACACCACGTTGAAAGGAGTGATGGAAAAAGAGGATCCGAACAACTATGAATTCGTGGTTCCGGCCAAACTGAAGGACTTGTATAACAAGAAAGACTTCGGGCGCTATGCCATGAAAAATGGTGAAATGCCCATCTGTTTTGTTACAGGAACAGACAATACAGGAGGTAATTCCGGCTCCCCCGTTTTCAATAACAAAGGGGAATTGATCGGTACCGGCTTTGACCGCAACTACGAAGGACTGACCGGTGACATTGCTTACAATCCCCAGTTACAACGTGCAGCCTGTGTGGATATCCGCTATACCTTATTTATTATTGATAAGTTTGCAGGAGCGAAACACTTGGTAGATGAAATGACCATTGTGGAATAACAATACCGGACAACTATTTTTTAGAACGCGGACCACACGTAACAAGTGTCGTCCGCGTTCTCCTATTTTTCACAAGATAAGCCTCTATAAACGCGGACAAGAAATGACACTGGTTTCTTAACGTTTTTCCTTCTCCAACTCCTGCGGAATACGGAAAGCCGTATAAAGTTCCAGGACAGCGGCAATGGAAAGACAAACAATCCATTCGTTACGTTTCATGGTAAACATCAATACTCCTGTAAAGACCAGTGCGACAGCCCCGAAAATCTGCTGTCTACGCAAACGCTTGATGATAAAATTCCTTCCATCATAACGATTCCCCATGACCTGCACATAGCCGAACATCACAGCACCCAGCGTATACAGATAAGGCGCAAGCTCCCACCGGGTGATTTGCAACACCGCACCTGCCAGCAGCAGGACTGCCCCTGCCATCGAAATTATATTATAAGATTTACTCATTCTTCAAACACAAAAATATCCTCGTCGGGCTTCTTCATCAAATACTTCTCGCGTGCTATTTTCTCCAAAGCCTCAGGATTCGTGGTCAGTTCCTTCAGTTTCTCCGTATCTTCCTCATATTGCTTTCTATATTTCTCTATCTCACTATTCAGCGCGCTGATCTCACTGCGATGCTTTACCCGCTGAATCAAGCTGTTCTCATCCAGAAAACCAATAACTACAATAAAGATCAGCACCGTAATCATATACTTATGGCGCCGGATGTAGTTCCAAATAGTCAGCAATTTGCTCATACAAAGAATCCCTTTTTTGATTTTTGCAAAGATAGAAATATTTCAAGCAATCCTACCCATAAAAACGGATAATTTATGTACTTTTGCAGAACTCATATTAGAAAAAAGAACTCCGCTTATGGAAAATTATATCGTATCGGCACGAAAATACCGTCCCGCTACATTCGAATCGGTTGTAGGGCAACACGCGTTGACCATCACCTTAAAAAATGCTATTGCCACCGGCAAGCTGGCACATGCCTACCTGTTCTGCGGACCGCGTGGAGTGGGAAAAACAACGTGTGCACGTATCTTTGCCAAGACCATCAACTGCCAGACCCCCACTGCCGAAGGAGAAGCCTGCAATCAGTGTGAGTCTTGTCTGGCATTCAACGAACAGCGTTCTTACAACATACATGAGCTGGATGCCGCCAGCAACAACTCGGTAGAAGATATCCGTTCGCTGATTGAGCAGGTACGTATCCCGCCACAAATCGGCAAGTACAAGGTATATATCATTGATGAGGTCCATATGTTGTCGCAAGCCGCCTTCAATGCTTTTCTGAAAACATTGGAAGAACCGCCTCATCATGCCATCTTCATCCTTGCCACAACGGAAAAGCATAAGATACTGCCGACTATTCTGAGCCGTTGCCAGATTTATGACTTTAACCGCATCGGCATCAAAGACACTATCGACCATCTGCAATACGTTGCCAAACTGGAACATATCAACGCCGAACCCGAAGCCCTGACTGTCATCGCACAGAAAGCCGACGGTGGTATGCGCGACGCTCTTTCCATCTTCGACCAGGTAGTCAGCTTCACAGGTGGGAACATCACTTACAAAAGTGTGATTGAAAACCTGAATGTCTTGGATTACGAATATTATTTCAAGCTGACCGATTTGTTGCTTGAAAACAAAGTTCCCGAATCCATGCTGCTTTTTAACGACGTATTGAAAAAAGGATTTGACGGCAGTCATTTCATCACCGGACTATCCTCTCATTTCCGGGATTTGCTGGTGAGCAAGGACCCTTCCACCCTGCAATTGCTGGAAGTAGGCGCCGGTATCCGCGACCGCTATAAAGAACAAGCACAAAAATGCGACCAGAAATTCCTGTACCGTGCCATGAAGCTATGCAATGATTGTGACCTGAACTATCGTGCAAGCAAAAACAAACGTCTGCTGGTAGAACTGACACTGATTCAATGCGCCCAACTCACTCTGCCCGATGCCGACGATGCAAGTGGTGGGCGTGGCCCTAAGAAGATATTAAAACCCCTATTTACGCAGCAAGCGGCTTCCACAGACGCCACGCAGTCACAGCCTCAGGCTAAAACTGCCGCTGCACAGACCGCAGCAACTGCCGCTCCTCAGCTACAGGGTACAAGTACAGCCGGCAGTATGAACGCAAACCGTCCAAGCCCGCTGCCTCAGACCAGAGAAGAGAAAAAAATCCCGGTGTTCAAGGCGGGCTCACTCGGTATATCCCTGCGCCGTCCTTTGCACGAACAGCAAGCCGCGGAGAAGCAAGAAGCAAAAGCGGCAAGCACCGCTGTCCAAAACGATGCCACATACGAAGATTATATTTTCAATGAAAAAGATCTGGACTATTACTGGCGTGAATTTGCAGCCGCCCTGCCCAAAGAAGAGAAGGCTAACTCAGCACGAATGATGAACATGCATCCGCATTTGTTGAATGACACGACTTTTGAAGTGACAGTAGACAATGATATGGTGGAAAAATATATGGTACAATTGATACCATCGGTTCAGAATCACTTACGCGAACGTCTGCACAACCGGAAAATCACCATGACGGTACGTGTCAGTGCCCCTACCGAGAACATCCGTGCTTACAGCCATGTGGAACGTTTCCAGATGATGAGCAAGAAAAACCCGAATCTGCTGAAATTAAAAGAAGCACTGGGATTGGAGTTATCATAAAACCTATTTAAATAAAAAAATACCGGGAAATCCTTCAAATCCTTCATATTTACACAATACATTGTTTTTCAATGTGTTGTCGTGAAGGATTTTGAAAGGGATCCTTCATAAATGATTCATTGAGCATAAGCTATACTTTTCCAGCCTTTGCGTCAATCAATTTATATCCATAATAATATCCCGATTAGATTGTTTTTACATCCATTATAAAATCAATCTGCCTGAACTATGGGTACTGTTTCTTATTCACCTTTTGTATTCACCACTTTCCGCATTATCATCCATACAGATAAGTGCTGGAAAAAGAAAAATTCTTGAATTGTTCAAATTCAAGAATCTACAACTTTAACTTTTCTACTTTTGCGGAGAGACGGGGATTCGAACCCCGGATACCCTTTTGGGGTATACACGCTTTCCAGGCGTGCCTCTTCAACCACTCGAGCACCTCTCCTTTTTTCGGAGTGCAAAAATAGAACAAATTTTCAAAACCAGCAAATATTTGAGTCCACAATCTATCTATTCATTCCAAGAGATACATCTATAAATCGTGATTACGCATCCGATACTCCGCCAATTCCTCATACTTAGTACCCGGACGGCCGTAATTACAATACGGATAAATGGAAATACCACCGCGCGGAGTAAAAATGCCCGTCACCTCAATATATTTAGGATCCATCAGCTTAATCAAATCTTTCATGATGATATTCACGCAATCTTCATGAAAATCGCCATGATTACGGAAACTAAACAAATACAGCTTCAAGCTCTTGCTCTCCACCATTTTCACATCAGGCAGGTAGGAGATACGGATTTCCGCAAAATCGGGCTGTCCTGTAATAGGACACAAACTGGTAAATTCGGGACAGTTAAAACGTACCCAATAGTCGTTTCCGGGATGTTTGTTCACAAAGGACTCCAACACTTCGGGAGCATAATCTTGCCTGTACTCGGTCTTCGACCCGAGAAGGGTCAATTCATCTTTTCTTTCCATTAAAATCTGTTTTTTTCATATTCATGTTTTCTCTTTCATACCTTGGAATAAAAATTCTCTCCCTGCCAAGTACATCGTTTCACTGAAGTGATGAAACTGTACCACTTGAGTGATGAAACTTCTTCACTTCAGTGATAAAACTTGCTCACTAAAGTGAAACGATATACCCGGCAAGAAAAGAACACCTTTCATACAAAGAGAAAACACCTTCGTTTATCCTATCGTTTCTCTCTTTCCGCCTTTATCTCCAGATACTTTTCCAATCCTTCACGACGGAGCTTACAGGCCGGGCAATGACCGCAGCCATCCCCCTGTACGCCATTATAGCAAGTCAGCGTTTCATGCCGGATCAAATCGAGCACGCCCAATTCGTCCGCCAACGCCCATGTTTCCGCTTTATCAATCCACATCAGCGGAGTATGAAGCACGAACTGCTCGTCCATGGCAAGGTTCAATGTCACATTCAGCGACTTGATAAAAGCATCCCGGCAATCGGGATAACCGCTGAAGTCTGTCTGCGACACACCGGTCACGATATGATTGATTCCCAATTCGCGTGCATAGACAGCCGCAATGCTCAGAAAGAACAAATTCCGCCCCGGCACAAACGTATTAGGGAAACTATCGGCAGGCTTCACCTCATCCATCGTTATCGTAGTATCTGTCAGCGAATTTTTACCCAGGTTGCCTATAAAGGAAACATCCATCGCTTTAAACTCCACCCCTGCCTTTCCGGCAATAGCACGGGCCAGCTCCACTTCCTTCACATGCTTTTGTCCATAGATAAAGCTTAAAGCATACACTTTGCGGAAATGTTTTTTTGCCCAAAACAGGCAAGTGGTTGAGTCCTGCCCTCCGCTGAACACAACCAATGCGTCACTTTTATTCATTGTTGACAATTTTTCAATTTACTAATACGCCAATGTGCCAATTGCCGCGCTATGTGGATATGCTGCGCCATATACCGCATGGTAATTGGCTAACCGGCACACTGACACATCAGCACCTTATTAAAGTTCTTTGATTTTCAATACATTGTATGAGATATGCTCATCAAAGACATCACTGCCATCCACCTTCTTGATGTAATTTACCACACGGATGGTAACGGGCAGGATAATAATTTCATAGAGTGTCTTGAGCACTGCCTGAATAACCATCATCTTTATCAGTTCACCAGCAGGCATCAAACCTCCAAAGGCAACAGGAAAGAAAATCATGGAATCGGCGCTCTCACCCACCAAAGTAGAAGTGATGGCACGAAGTGAAAAGTTCTTTCCTCCCGAAGCCAGCTTCATTTTACTCATGACATAGGCATTGAGAAAAGAGCCGACCAAGAAAGCGGTCAGACTGGCTACAGCGATGCGGGGCGCCATGCCGAAAACGAAGTTGAAGCCCTCCTCTCCTTCCCAAAACGGAGCTGCGGGCATCAGAATGGCAAGCTGCGCCAAAGCTACCACCATGAAATTCATGGCAAAGCCCATCCAAATGATAAGACGTGCCTTGCGGAAGCCCCATACTTCGGCTATACAATCATTGATAATGTAAGAGATAGGAAATACAACCAATCCGGCAGTTGCCGTAATTTTCCAGATCTGGACAACTTTGGTTTCCAATAAATTTGCTGCGACAAGACATACACAAAACAGTATGCCAAGCAACATGAACGATACAGATACAGTATTATTATTCTTCATTTCTCCTGTTTTTTACGTGGTGTTCTAGAATACACGACCGCTATTCACGGCATCATACGTCTATTTTTTAATTCGGGGTGCAAAGATAGAAATTATTTCCGAGTTAACCGGATATAACTGCATTAAATATTCTTATCAAGAAGAAACAGCCTCATCAAATAATTACCTTTTCTATAGCCAAACAGTATGGAACAATGAAAGATGAAGCGTCACAAACAGGTGGGTATCAGTAAAAACGATTTTAGGGGCAGATTGAATCCACCCCTAAAAGACAGGATAAAAAATCCTTTATTCAAACAAAGCAATCGTCTTCTTTATAATTTCGATACACTCCTTTAATTGTTCCTCTGTAATCACCAATGGCGGAGCAAAACGAATAATATTCGTATGTGTCGGTTTGGCCAGCAAACCGTTTTCGGCCAATTTCAAGCAAATCTCCCACGCCAAATCCTTCGTTTCATCATTATTGATTATCAACGCATTCAGCAATCCCTTGCCCCGGACAAAAGAAGCCACACGAGATGTTTCGCACAGTTTTCTCATCTCTTCCCGGAATATCAGTCCCAACCTGTATGCCCTGTCCGCCAACTGTTCGTCCCGTACTACCTCCAGCGCCGTAACAGCCACTGCCGCAGCAATAGGATTTCCGCCAAAAGTGGAGCCATGTTGCCCCGGACGGATAACATCCATCACTTCATTGCATGATAATACCGCAGAAACAGGACAGGCCCCACCCGATAAAGCCTTTCCCAAAATCAGGATATCCGGATGAACATTCTCATAGTCACAAGCCAGCAATTTGCCTGTACGGGCAATGCCGGTCTGCACTTCATCGGCTATAAAAAGTACATTGTGGGCACGGCACAAGTCGTAACATTTTTTCAAATATCCCTCATCGGGTACATAAGCACCTGCCTCTCCCTGAATGGGCTCAACCAGGAATCCGGCCACATGAGGATGTTCGTCCAGCACTTTCGCCAATGCTTCGGCATCATTGTAGGGAATCACGACAAAGCCGGGGGTAAAAGGTCCGTAGTTATTGTAAGCGTCCGGATCAATGGAGAAAGAAACGATAGTGGTAGTACGCCCATGAAAATTATTCCGGCATACAACGATTTCCGCCGTATCCTTGGGAAGCTTTTTTACTTCATACGCCCATTTGCGGCAAAGCTTCAATGCGGTTTCTACCGCCTCGGCTCCCGTATTCATCGGTAAAACCTTGTCATATCCGAAATAACGGGTGACAAATTCTTCATACCGTCCCAACTGGCTGTTATAAAAAGCGCGTGAAGTCAAAGTCAGCTTTCGCGCCTGTTTTACCAACGTATCGATAATACGCGGATGACAATGTCCTTGGTTCACTGCCGAATAAGCGGAAAGGAAATCATAATATTTCTTTCCTTCCACATCCCATACAAACACACCTTCTCCCTTATCCAATACCACAGGAACAGGATGATAATTGTGTGCTCCATGTTTGTTCTCAAGCTCCATCAATTGAGCTGCCGATAATTTTGCATCCATAAGCTTTTTATCATTTAATGTTTTTCTTTCTTCAAGAATATTTCCGCCATCATGCAACGGGCACTTCCTCCTCCCAGCGTTTCAATGGTAGGGATGGGCATGGGAAGCAACGCGTTATACTTAGACAGCCGTTGTAACTGGCCTTCATCCAACGAATCGTAAGCACTTTGAGACATCACTAGAAACAATGCGCCTTTCCCGTTCTCCACCTGAAGCATATTTCCGGCAAAATGATGCATCTGTTCCTCGGAGATGGCAATGATTTCTTTCCCTGTCTGCCGCAAGACGTGACAAACCTGCTCACGCTCTTCCACGTCGTCGATGCTGTCCAGACAAACGACCGCATAATCTGTCGCCACACACATCATGACATTGGTATGATAAATGGGCAGACGTTGTCCGTTTACAGTCTGATAAGCATGAAAGGACACCGGACTAAAATTCTGCTCCTTGCAGAACCGACCAAATAAAGCTTCGTCCACCCGTTGCGACAAAGCCGCGTATGCATAACGGTTCACCCGGTCCAGAATGATTCCCCCGGTCCCCTCCAGGAACCGGTTTTCTTCTTCAAAACCTGTATAATCTACCTTCCGACGGATGCTGAACCCCTCCGACTCTATCCGCTGCAAGATATCCGCCCGTCTTTCCGCCCTGCGGTTTTCCGCAAACATAGGATACAGCACCACCGTTCCGTCGTCGTGAAAGGACACCCAGTTGTTCGGAAATATGGAATCCGGAGTATGAGGTATCGGGGTATCCTGCACCGCTATTACCTCTATGCCGTTTGCACGCAACTTATCCACCATGCCCCGAAATTCCTTCAAGGCACAAGCTTGTACTGTTTCACCTGCCGCAACTGTCCGCTGCTGGAAATAATTGTTGGCCGCTGTTTCTTCATTGAACCCGAAGGCCACGGGTTCCACCATCAAAATGTGGTTTGTTGTTTGTTTAGTCATTTTCTCGGATTAATGGTAAGGTGGAGCAGCGCAACAGTCCGCCCATCTTAGATATTTCATAATAAGGTACACGCTCTACCGTCATTCCCCATACCTCTTCCATAAAGGTATTCAGGCGGATAAAGTTCTTTTCAGAAACCACTACCTCAGGAGAGATGGAAAAGACATTCGTATTCATATAGTACATCTCTTCCCGCGTTATTTCAAATACATTCTCCCTGCCGAACAAATCGAGCAGAGTATGATAATCCTGAGGATACATAAATCCGTCCTTATAAATAATCGCATGCCCTTTCCCTACCGGCATAAAGGTACAATCCAGATGCAGAATCCCCGCACGTGGATCTGTATTATGTTTTTTCAGCTCCAAGGGGATGAATATCTTCCCCGGACAGATTTCTTTCAGAAAGGAAAAAGCATACCGGTTGGTACGTGCCGTCTTCATCTGCGGGTAATCGGGCTGGGTATAAAGGCCTACAAACACTATATTATTGTAAAGCACCACATCACCTCCCTCTACGTGCGCCTTTTCGGGAAGGTTGAAAATCTTGTTATAAGCTATCTGATTATAGACCACTTCGTAGGCTTCCTTCTCATCCTCCCGGTTGGGGATGATGTTGGAAACAATAATCTTGTCGTCAATCACAAACCCCACATCACGGGCAAACACCTGATTACAATTCTCCAGTGTCCACGGGCGATAGACCTGTACCCCATATTTCAACAATACGCTTTCAAAGCATCTCATCTCTTTGAAAATATCTTCTTCATGGGGATATATGTTATGCAATACGGACTCGTATGACTTGGCGTCATAAGTTTCTTCCAGCGTGGGGACCTTTCCTATGGAACCGGGTTGTCCAAGCACCACAGCTTTCAATGTAGAAGTTTCATTCTTTACGTTAAGCTGCATAAATCTAATATATTTATGCAAATATAAGAAGTTTACTCAACTAAACAAATGAATTGCCCGAATAATTCTACCTTATTGATTTATCAATTATATTTGCAACCGAAAAAAGAAGGTAATATGAAAAAACAAGAACTTTATAACAAGGTGATCGCTTATTTTCAAGAAACGATACCTGTTGCCGAAACTGAACTTCATTACAATAACCCATTCGAGTTGTTGATAGCCGTTATCCTGAGTGCACAATGCACGGACAAACGGGTAAATATGATCACCCCTCCTCTTTACCGGGATTTCCCGACTCCTGAGGCACTGGCCGCTTCGACGCCGGAAGTGATTTATGAATACATACGGAGTGTAAGTTATCCCAACAACAAGGCAAAACATCTAGTAGACATGGCGCAAATGCTGGTGAAGGATTTTCATAGCGAAGTACCGGGAACATTGGAAGAACTGATTAAACTGCCGGGAGTGGGACGCAAGACGGCTAATGTCATTCAAAGTGTAGTATTCAACAAAGCGGCCATGGCAGTAGATACACATGTGTTCCGCGTGAGCCACCGCATCGGACTGGTTCCTCAAACCTGCACCACACCGCTGGCTACCGAGAAATATCTGATGAAGTATATTCCGAAGGAGATTGTGCCCACCGCACATCATTGGCTTATTTTACACGGAAGATATGTTTGTATGGCACGGACACCGAAATGTTCGGAATGCGGATTGAACGGATTGTGCCGGTATTCGTTGAAGCCGGCTTTATAAACTAATTCTCATTCCATCGTATGCAAAATGCACATGCGGCGGCAATAACCGTTCAGCATCAGCATGTAATCCTATATGATGACTCATGTGAATAAAATAAGTTTCCCCGGCTCCTATTCTTTGTGCATTGTCCAAAGCCTCCTTCAAATTCTGGTGGGTATTATGAGGCTGGGGACGCAATGCATTCATTACCAACACATCCAGTCCTTGCAACAAATCATATTCAGCCCCGGGCATCGTCAGCATATCGGTAATCCATGCCATCTTGCCGATACGGTATCCCAAAATGGGCAATTTGCCATGCATTACCCGAAGAGGTGTCACTTCTACTTTGTTTCCTTCGGGATTGCCGATAATAAAAGGAGAACCGGGAACAATTTCCTCTAATGTAATACGGGGAACTCCCGGATAAAGATGTTCGGCAAAACAATAAGGAATACGCTGGCGTAAACGCTCTGCTGTATATTGTTCGGCATAAACCGGCACATCACGAAAACGACAGAAAGGACGCAAATCATCCAAGCCTCCTACATGGTCATAGTGTTCGTGAGTAATCAAAACACCGTCCAACGGTTTGAAATCGTTCAACCGTATCATCTGTTCACGGAAATCGGGACCGCAATCTATCAGAATCCGGAGCCCTTCCGTTTCTATCAGTCCCGAACAACGCAAACGGTTGTCCCGGGGATCGCTGCTGGTACATACCGGACATTTGCACCCTATTTCGGGTACTCCCGTAGACGTTCCGCTGCCTAGTATTGTAATCTTCATATCATACCTTATATAAAATTCACTTCGGGAGAGATAGCCACCCCGAACTTTTGAAGCACAGACTCCTGTATCCGTCTGGCAAGAGCAATCACTTCATCTCCCGTAGCGCCTCCACAGTTCACCAAGACCAATGCCTGTTTAGAATGAACACCCGCGCGTCCTATTTGTTTGCCTTTCCAGCCGCAACGGTCTATCATCCATGCAGCAGGAATCTTCACCCTATTGCCATCCACCTCATAATGTGGCATATCAGGATACTGTTGCTGTACTATTTCAAACTGCCTGCGTGGAATAATCGGATTCATAAAGAAACTTCCGGCATTTCCCTGCACCCGGGGATCGGGCAACTTGGCTTCACGCACGGCAATAATCACCTTCCTTACATTCTCCAATGCCACCTCACCTCCTCGCTTTTCCAATTCGCCACGCACATTTCCATACTCCAGATTAAAAACCGGCTGTTTACTTAAACGATAGGTGACGTAAGTCACTATATATTTACCTTTCAAATCTTTCTTGAAAATGCTTTCACGATAAGCATAACGGCATTCCTCTTTGGTAAAAATCCGTTTCCTGCCGGTTTCCACCTCGACGGTTTCCACACTTACAATCAAATCTTTTGCCTCAACACCATACGCACCGATATTCTGAACGGCAGAAGCACCCACTTCACCGGGAATCAATGACAGATTTTCAGCACCATACCAACTGTTTTTCACGGTATATGCCACAAAATCATCCCACACCTCACCGGCTCCTGCCCTTACCTCTATTTCCTGTTCGTTTTCAGCAACCACCTCATACCCCCGGATAGCCGAATGCAGGACAGTTCCCGCATAATCACCTTTAAAAAGCAAATTGCTTCCTCCGCCAATATGCAACCAGTTACCGGCCATCAGTTTTTTATCCGACAAGATGGATTGCAGCTCTGTCACCGATTCATATTCCACAAACAAAGATGCCTTCACATCCATACCAAATGTATTATGAGGCAACAGAGAGTAGTCTTTTATTTCCTTCATTTACAATCAAATCAATCGCTCAGATCCTCAAACTGCATCAGTTTCCACAGACCGTGGCGCCGTTCAAAATAGAGCGTATTATTAAATCCATTGCCAAAACCTTTCATTTCAATCACCTTCGTATTGGAATGCACATTCTCGTTTTGGCCATAGTTTACATTAGTCAGATTCTCACGAGGCAATACAGGCTGGAATGCGAACCATTGCCCGGCCTCCAAAGTCGTTTCCAGTATCTGAAACTCGTCTTCGGGATCAGCGGTCACAAACTTCAACGGTTCGTGCAAACGAGACAACTGGAAAACAGAATCATTGGCAAAACGTTCATAAAACTCAAAGAAGTCCTCCTTACCGGTATCCTCTCTCGGCATATCCGCAAAATCTATGGCTTCCAGTTTCCACAGCCCCTTCAGCCGCTCAAAATAGTACCGCTTGATTTTTCCCTTCTTCAAGTAAATCCATTCTATCTTGACACTGGTTAGACCCGTATCTTTCTCCATTTCCATGTCTTCCGCCTTATCGAACAGAACTGTATAGGCATCCTGCCGGCTAAATAAAGGATCGTGTTTCCATTGCTCCTTTTCAATGTGCTCTTTCTTTTCCATTGTATAATACGGCAAAGGGAACACGATGCGTGACAATTGTAATTTTTCATCACTGGCAAAATTGTAGAAAAAGTCGGCAAAACTTTCGTCGGCCGTAGCGGGAACCATTGGTTCTTCCTCTACCGCAGCCATCGCTTCTGTTGTGTCCGGGGTTGCAGTCAGCGAATCAATCTCCTCAGTAAGCGTCTCGAAGGGGTCCATTTTCTTTTTCCCACCTCCACAGGAGCTTATCAGCATAAGCAGACAAACTCCGATTATAAGTTTTCTCATTTTCTATATTTAGAAAAAATCGATGCAAAAATATCGTTTTTTTTAGTTTTCAGCAAAATATATGGGTTTAATTCGCTAACTTTGCGGTCATTAAAAAATAAAGAAGAAACTATGTTAGCTAAAATAGAACAATTACTTCAGGAAATTGAAGGCTTGCAAGCAGCCAATGCGGAAGAATTGGAAGCCTTGCGCATTAAATATCTTAGCAAAAAAGGAGCGATTAATGAGTTGATGGCAGACTTCCGCAACGTACCTGCCGAGCAGAAAAAAGAGGTGGGTATGAAACTGAACGAGCTGAAGAACAAGGCTCAGGAGCGTATCGCCTCATTGAAAGAAGCTTTCGAAACCCAAGATAACAGCGCAGCCGAAATGGATCTTACCCGTACGGCTTATCCCATCGAACTGGGAACACGTCACCCGCTGAGCATTGTAAAGAATGAAATCATTGATATATTCCATCGGCTGGGCTTCAGTATTGCCGACGGTCCCGAAATAGAAGACGACTTGCACGTATTCACTGCCATGAATTTTGCCGAAGACCATCCTGCACGTGATATGCAAGATACTTTCTTCATCGAAGCCAATCAGGAAGATGTGAAAAAGAACATCGTACTTCGCACTCACACCTCTTCCGTACAGGCAAGAGCTATGGAACATTCGCAACCTCCTATCCGCATCATCTGTCCGGGACGTGTATACCGCAATGAAGCGATCAGTTATCGTGCCCATGCATTCTTCCATCAAGTGGAAGCACTCTACATTGACAAGAATGTATCATTCACTGATTTGAAGCAGGTATTGCTGTTGTTTGCCAAAGAAATGTTCGGCGAAGATACTCAAATCCGTCTGCGTCCGTCCTATTTCCCGTTCACCGAACCAAGTGCCGAAATGGATATCAGTTGTAATATTTGCGGCGGAAAAGGTTGTCCGTTCTGTAAAGGCACAGGCTGGGTGGAAATTCTGGGATGTGGTATGGTGGATCCGAATGTATTGGAAGCCAACGGCATTGACAGCAAAGTTTACTCAGGCTATGCGCTAGGTATGGGTATTGAACGCATTACCAACTTGAAATATCGTGTAAACGACTTACGATTATTCTCTGAAAACGATACCCGCTTCCTGAAAGAATTCGAAGCAGCCAATTAATAATGTGTCAATGTGACCATGTGCTGATATGCCAATTGCCATGCGGAATAGAACGCGGTCAATTGGCATATTAACATATTGCCACATTAGCATATTGATACATTGACATATTAGCACATTATTGCTTATGAAGGACAAGCTGATTACCAAAAATTATATAGAAATACTGGCAGCCAATTTTCTATTATTCTTTGGATTCTGGTTACTGATGCCTGTATTGCCTTTCTATCTGGCAGAAGTTTTTGACGCCAACAAAACAACCATAGGGGCCGTACTTTCCTGTTACACCATTGCCGCCCTGTGCATACGCCCCTTTTCCGGCTATCTGTTAGATACATTTGCCCGCAAACCACTTTATCTGTTGGCTTATTTCACTTTTACCGCCATCTTCGGAGGATATCTCATTGCAGGAACACTAACCTTATTTATTTTATTCCGCATTATACACGGAGTATCATTCGGCATGGTGACAGTCAGCGGAAATACCATTGTCATTGATATCATGCCTTCTTCACGTCGTGGGGAAGGATTAGGATATTATGGGCTGGCAAACAATATAGCCATGTCCATCGGACCGATGACCGGACTCTTCCTACATGATGCAGGAGCAGACTATACGCTTATCTTCTGTTGCTCATTAGGTTCCTGCCTGATAGGATTTCTATGCGCCTCATTGGTAAAGACCACCTACAAACCTCCTGTAAAACGAGAACCGATATCATTGGACCGCTTTATTTTGCTTAAAGGAATACCGGCAGGTTTCAGTCTGTTATTACTATCCATCCCTTATGGCATGACCACCAATTACGTTGCAATGTATGCCAAGCAAATAGGTATCCAGTCATCCACCGGTTTCTTCTTCACCTTCATGGCGTTGGGAATGGCAGTTTCCCGTCTTTTCTCCGGACGCCTGGTAGACCGGGGAATGGTTACTCAAGTTATTGAAGCCGGCCTGTATCTGGTCTGCTTCTGTTTCTTCGGTTTGAGTTCATGCGGATGGCTGACAACATGGAGTCTGCAATGGACCACTTATTTTCTGTTCACCATAGCTCTTTTACTAGGTATTGGGTTTGGAACCATGTTCCCTGCCTATAACACGCTGTTTGTGAACTTGGCCCCCAACAACCAGCGTGGTACGGCAACCAGTACCTACTTGACTTCGTGGGATGTAGGTATAGGCGCCGGCATGTTATTGGGCGGATATATAGCAGAAATAGCCACCTTCAAGATGGCCTATCTATTCGGAGCCGCACTCACTGTTATTTCGTTATTTTATTTTAGAAGCAAAGTGGCTCCCCACTTCCACCGACATAAGTTGCGCTAATCCTTATATGTCAGTACCATGATATGGGAAAGCCGGTCGTTCACAACCGACAATTGGGTTGAAAGAATAAACGAATGGAATAAAGGAGCATTCTCCAACAGAAATGCCGGCAAATAAGGCTCGAAACGTTCCGGGTTGCGGGAAATCTTGTTCATGTCCGCCACAAGCATAAAGGCTGCATCACGTGAAAGATTGGCTACACATTCATTGAACAATGTCCTGCTATTTCTTTCGTAGGCCTCTTCCATATAATTTGCCATGGAATCTTTATCAGCAGAAATAATCAAACTATCTTCCCTTATATCCGGAATATTCTTCAATTTTTCGGCCATCTGGTTCACACAGCCGCATGAATCAGGCATAAAAGTATCTCCGGTGAGGTACACCACATCACTGTTCATGTGAAAGTCAAACTCACTCCAACAGCCACTGTTATCCTGCAAGAAAGGCATAGACGGTGTACGTCCGTATAAAGTCAGGAAGTTATGCGTTTTCTTTTTCTGCATCGCTTTGGCAAACACGGGATCATTACTCAATGCTTTCTCTTCATCCTCACGCGCATCAATCACTTTCTCTATCAAACTCTTCTGATAACTCACCACATAGAATCCCGCCTCGCTATAGACAGCTAGAAAATCATTATTGCCCAATGGATAGACTGCTATAGTTTTTCCTCTGTATTTCTCTTTTTTAGGTGAAAAACTTCCCGGAGTTCTCTCTAACAACATATCTCCCAATGTTTCCTTATCATCAGCCCCCATACGGAAATATACCACCTGGTCACGCGGAGTACCCGGAGAATGGAAACTGACCACCACCCGGCTCATCTTACTGCTCAGACCATGAGCAGTGTTAGTGGTATATTCGTTCAAACCTCCCAACACATAATTAAACAAACCGGGAAACTGGAAATTACCCAGTTCTTCAGAATAGTTCAATTGAGGAAATTCATTCAGAAAATAATTAATATTATCACTCTCCAACACACCGATGCAATCAGCCGGTACAAGTGAGAAGAGATTGATCTCACGACTCTTATCCGTCAGGCTTAATTTAGCAAAGCCATAAAAGCCCACAGCCGTACAAAACAATACCACTGATAGCACCATACCCAACTTGGCAACTGTCCGCAATCTCATACCCTACCTATATTTATATTTTTTTTGCAAATATAGCAAATTATTTAAGGAAACAAACAAAAATCTTCAAAATTCCACCTTCTTTCTTATTATCCGTAAATGGTTCCGGTAGAAAATTCCAACGCTCCCCATTTAATCATAGCGTTAAATAACCTAACAAAAGAATAAGAGGATAGTTCTTCCGGCCGGATATCTTTTTCTTTTATAATTCCGTTGTCAATCAATGCTGTACGGCAAGTCCCTCTCAACAAAGGTAATTTAGGTGTGAACCAATCCTTACCATCAAACAAGGCAATATTAGCTATGGAAGTATCGGTCAGCAGTCCGCGTCTGACAATTAAAATATCATCTCGTTCTCCACGGCAGGCAAAAAGCCGGTTTAAAGCTTCCCTGTCTGTACTTTTATAAGTATAATCTATATCATCCGAATAAACCAACTGCAAAGAATGTACCGGACGCATCTGATAGGCTTCATAACTAATTTCTTTTATTCCACCTCCATCATAAATCACCCTACATTTCATTCCGTTCATCTCCGGTGTCAATTTCAGGTATTCACCTAATTCTATGCCGGCACAGTCCGGCCAGAAATGATGAAGGGTATTGTTCAGTCTTTCATTATGATAAGACAAATTACACGCTTTTCCTTGTTCTATCCGTATAGTTTCAATAAATGGGTACATAAATCTTCTGTATCATTTCATTATATTCACTTTGTAAATCACTCTTTGAAGTAATTCCTCCCCCCGCCTTATAATAAAGATTCTCTCCTTCCTGTTCTAAAAAACGGATCATCACCGCACTGTCTAAAGTCCTGCCGTCACAATAACCCATTATGCCCGTATAAAATCCACGCTCATAATTTTCCGCTTCTTCAATAATATCCATCGTCTTGGATTTGGGCGCTCCGGTTATGGAACCGGCTGGTAACAAACGAAATATAATATCTCCTATATGCGACGGGTAATCATCGGGCAAGACACCACATATTTCGGAGCTTGTCTGAAAGATAGGTCCCTTATTGGTTTCAAGCCGGTCACAATAACGATAGCGGACAACCCTGACCTGTTCCGCCACCATACTCAAATCATTACGAATCAGATCTACAATGGTAGCATGTTCGGCAGTTTCCTTAGGATCATCCATCAACAGTTTTTCCGCATTAGGTAAGGTAGCGTCAATCGTTCCTTTCATGGGGAAAGATTTTATCTCGCCATCTTCTATACGAACAAAAATTTCGGGTGAGAAACAGACCAGTTTATCTTTCAACCAAAGTCTATAAAGCGCTTTGGAGTACCGGAACACATCCTCCAAAGTAAGATTAGTACTGACAGGAACCTTGCAAGTCAAATTAGCGAGATAGCTGTTACCTGCCAGAATATTCCGTTTTACGATTTCAAAAGCCTGCCGGTAGTCTGTCAAAGACATTGGAACAAAGTTCCAGTCTATCCGCCCACTGTAACTTTCTGTTACAGTATCCACATTTTTCACTCCATTAAAGTTATAACGGCAACGGGTAGAATCAATCCGACTTATTTCCTCTATCAAGGAACACTGCTGTTTATAATCTATAATAAAAAGGAAAGGCTTCCGGCTACCCGCCAGCTCATTCATACGTTTTATAGCTTCCGGTCTTTTATATTGTTGCATTTTTAGCTGTTAAATTATCTTGTAACAATCATTTTTCAAGGGGAACAAAGTTAAGAATTTAAAGTAAACTGTTATCTTAACATAGAGAAATTCTTTCTTTTACTTGTTTTATTCAATCAACAACGTTTTGGAGAAAGACCTACCTATTTTCCATTTCCATAATCCCCCCTAAAAAACAAATGATACCTACTCATCGCGAGCAAGTATCATTCAAATTAAAATCTAAATTCTCTACGAGAATAAGGTGACCTCGCCTTAAATCTGAACACAAGCATCCAACGAGACCACCAAAAAGTATTGTACGCTTACAATACCTATGCGTTTTATTTATAATATTTATTATAGATCAATATCTCATCCTCTGATTATATTGCAAAGGTAAACTTTTAACTTATCCGACAGACAATATGTTCTTCAAAAGGAAAACATTAAAGAAATACAGGTCACACATTAGATTTATTTAAAAAATAAATACAATACAGAACATCACTATCTATAATAAAACCATATCATTCCTTCAAAAAAAACATATTCCATAAAAGAAAAAACAGTAGACCGGACATTCCCAGCCTACTGCTTTATGAGTTAAAAAACACATTTCTTTATTTTGCTCCGTTTACAAACTTTTCGACGGTATTATAAAGATCATCTCCACGCAACTCCTTCGCTACAATTTTACCTTCCGGATCTACTAAAATTATATGTGGGAAACCGACAATACAGTATGATTCCAACACATCCTTCACGTCGTCTTTCTGCAACAGAACCTGATTCCAATAGCTCTTGTCTTCTTCAATAGCCTTTTTCCAATCTTCCTCACGACGGTCTGTAGACACACCATAAATAGTAAATCCTTTATCTTTGAAAGCATTGTACGTCTTCAACAGATAAGGAGTTTCCTTACGACACCAACTACAACCGGCAAACCAGAAATCGACTAGAACATATTTACCCTTGAAATCGTTCAAACTGACAGAATTCCCTTTCAAATCAATTCCTGTTATAGCAGGAGCAACGCTACCGGTAGCACACCTAGCAAATTTATCCAAACCTTCTTGCATTTTTACATATATACCACTTTGCCTGGACGCCTCATCAAAACTGCCTATGAAGTTACGTACCTCATCAATCTCCTCAACTGTATTAAAAGTATGATTTTGGAAGCGATAAGTATAATAAAGATACAAACCGAAGTATGAGCCTTTATTTTTAGCAATTTCCCCATTTATCAGTTTACGAGTCTGTTCCGAGGCACTCTCATAATAAGGACTGGAAACCTCCCGGATACGCTCCATTTCCTCACGATCCCCTTTTTCACGAGCTTCATAGAACATATGATCCAAAGAATCGAGAACCATACGATTACCTGCTACATATTTCGCTTCTTGCAAGGCTTCGTATTGCTCCTGCAATGCAGACCCTGTAGCATGTAAACTCAGTTGATCATACTTATCCTTACCCAAGGTAAGCTGCATGGATTTGGGTTCCAAAAACAAATTAGCGTATTGCTGTAAATACTCTCCACGCTCCATATTCTGCAAAGAGAAACAATAAAGACCGGCTTGTATAGAATCAGTGGGATAAGCAAACCTACCATCGGTAACAGCAATAGATTTAATCAGTTTCACACTACCATAATGCTCATTGTCTACTTGATATAAATAGATAGAATCAGCCTGGATTCCATCAAGACTACCCTCTAAAGACACAGACTTAGACTCATTGCAAGCATTTAACATGCATAAAGAAACGCCTAATAATAGATATTTTTTATAAATCATAAATTTACTATTTATTAAGAACAGAATCAATCAAAGTACCAATCTCTTCACTTGACGGACGTGGAGCGTATGCATTCACAATATTGAAATCCTTGTCAATCAAAATAAAACGAGGAATATACATGATAGCCCAACTTTCTTTTAAAGCAACATCATTGGAATGATATTGAGTCAATTCTTTCTTATGTCCATCCAAATACCTTAACCAAGGTTTCGTTGTAGTATCTGTAGAAACCGGAAGAAAAACGATATCCTTACCCACATATTTCTTACCTAAAGCCTCAAATGCCGGAGATTCCTGAATGCAAGGCCCACACCAGGTCGCCCATAAATCAATATAAATCACCTTACCCTTAAAATCTGCAAGATGCTTCACATTACCCTCCACATCCAACATCTCAAAATCAATGGCAGGTTGTCCGGGAAGCAACTTGGAAGCTTGAATAATCTTTCCTTCAATTTCTGTTGCAAAATCAGCATTCTTCACTGTCTGCAAAAATGCCTTCGCCTCGTTCACAGTCTGTTCTGAAGCTTCATTTCTCAGATTATCAACTATTTTAGCACAAGCATATAATTCCGTAGTACGCGCAGGAATGGAAATATCCTTAAACCAAAGAGAAGCTAATGTAGAATCTTCCTGATAAGACAAAACATCGCGCACCACAGCTACATTCAGCATATCTTCATTCATAATCTCCTTACATAGCGGAGTTACATCCTGAGTTAATGAAACATTAAATTCATTCCATTTAGCCCGCATCTCTTCTTCCGTCTTCACTCCGGCAAACATCCTTGAATAACTTGCATAACAGATATAACTATTAATAATATCCGCTTTGATCCGTGCTGTTTCCAGCTTTTTAAATGCATCAGACACATTACTTAACGTATCCAATGTATGCATACGTATAGCGGCCAAGCTGTCAACCAATGCTTTAGTGGACACAAAATCTCCACGCAAGTTACCACCGGCTTCCAGATAAGAACCACCTTTCGGAAAAAGACGGAACTTCATGTAATTATTGGCTTCGGCTCCGATTCCCGAGAATTCCGCTTCTGTATTTGTCTGAGTTACTTTGATAGTCATGTCATCTCCTGGAGTAAGATACAATGTGTTGCGGCTGATAGTATAATATGTCGGCTCTTTAAGTACAAAAGTAGTATCAAAATAACCGGCAGCATCCGTTTTCAACAAAATATCCCGGCTGTCACCTAGCATAGATGCTGCTCCGTCAAATCTCATACGCACATTCTGGCTACCCATATCAAGCAACTGGCCTTTCAAATGAACCGTATTCGCCAATTCTTGCTTAGTTCCACTGTTACAGGAACCCAGGCAACAGCATAATGCTGCTGTTGCCATCATAATCGTTAGTTTTTTCATTAAAATATCTTTTATCTTATGTTAGGAATCATATCAGGATTAAAACGAAGTACAGAGGGTGGAATAGGCAAAATATATTTAGGACTATTGGGCTCCAATCTGTACTCTACACCATTCACCTCATGCACAATAGTCTTTGCGAATTCAGGTTCACGATTCAAACGTTTCAAGTCAATCAAGCGGGTACAGCCAAGCATAGGCATTTCCCGTCTTCTTTCCTCCAAGACTTTTACCAATGCATCCTTGTTATCACTTGCAACCAAAGGGACATTATCAATAATACGATTATCACGCAAGGTGTTAATATATTCCATAGCTTTGTCTTTACTACCTATACGAGCTTCACACTCTGCTGCTATCAGATACATTTCCGGGGTAGACATAGCCATGTTGGCATAAATATAAGGCGCCCAAAGAGGATAATCCAAATCTATCCCACCTAAATATTTCGTAAAATACAACAGATAACGCTGATCCTTTTCCTGATCATACAAAGAGGCCAATTCTTCAGAAGCATATGCAGTAGCACTAAATCCAAAAGTCCAGGGGGCCAAACGAATATAAATATTTTCCGGGTTCTCATCTCCATCCGGAACATCAATCCTACCAATATATTTATCACGATCCACTACTTTATACGGGAAAAGACTCATCAAAGTTGAATTATTCTGTAATGAGATCACCGCATTCTCCAAAGCTTTTTTGTAATCTCCCATATAAAGATACATACGTGCCAACATCCCATACCCCACCGGCTTAGATGCACGATAGGCATTCAACACCGGTTTTTCCGGTAAATTAGGAGCAGCCTCATCCAGATCCGCCTTAATTTGATCATATACTTCCTGCACTGTAGCGCGCTGCAAATTTGTTTTATTGATATTTTTATCCAACATCAATGGAACGCCAGGATCTGTAGCAGCAGTCGACGGATCGTAATGGTTAGCATAAGCATTAACCAAAGTCAAATACTCAAAAGCACGCCCAACCAATGCTTCAGCCCTCAATTGCTTTTTATGTTCTTCAGTATCTTGAGTAGCCCCCATTATATCATCAATAACTACGTTATAATAATAAATACGATTATAAGAGTATTCCCAAAGACCGTCACTCTCTCCTTCTCCAAAGATTTCACTATTAAACGCATATAAATGCTGCTTCGGCAACTCCAGAGAAACAAATCCTCCAGTCATATCATCTTCATAAGGCATGAAAACATCATCTGTCATAAAGTTAGGATATGATTCAGAAGCCTTTAGCAATTGAGCATAATTCAATAAACGTTCATAGTCTTCACTCTTTTCCGGAATTACAATCCCTTTAGGTTGTATATCCAAATAATCATCACATGACATTACAGGTAACGCCAAACATGCACAAAGTAAAAATTTATATAATTTCATATTTATCTATTCAATCGTTTAAAAATTAAGAGACAAACCAATTGTATAAGTAGTAGGATTCGGAAGAGTCAATGCTCCCCATCCATATCCCGATGTAGTATACGCTTCCGGATCAATATCTCCGTTAGCAGCCCACCACCACACATTACTAATTTGACAAGTCACAGCAGCCGATTCTATAAAATATTTCCTCAACCAATTCTTTGGCAAATTGTAACTCAGTGAGATATCTCTCAATTTAATATAATCTGCCTTTTTTACATGGATGTCTGCCGAATACCATGCCTGCGCATCTGTATAATAAATATTCCTATTAAAAGACGGAGCTACTCCCGGAATATTTTCATCCCCCGGTTTCCTCCAATGGTTTAAAGCCTTACGAGTAAGATTCGCACTTGGTGCACCACCCATATATCCAGCTACAACATCACGTAACACATGCCCGCCATAATATACAAACATAAATGAAAAATCAAAATCACGATAAGAGAAGAAATTTTTCAATGATGCCGTATACTTTGGAGTACGAGTTCCAGAATATACCATATCATCAATAGAACTTACTTTTGAAACTTTTTCTCCTTCTTTATTATACACCAACACATTCCCATTTGTCGGATCAAGTCCTGCATAACGATAACTAAAGACACTATTAATAGGATAACCAACAGCTGCTACATTATATGCACTATAATAAAAAACCGTTTCTTTTGTACCTTCTAAATTTGTCAATTCATTTTTATTATAACTAAACATTAAATTTGTTCCCCAAGTAAAATTCTTATTTTGAATATTTACACTCTGTAATGACAATTCTACACCTCTATTAAACATCGAGCCATAATTTTGCAATAGACTTGCCCAACCCAACGTCGGATCCGCATTACGATTTCCTAATAAATCCGTAGTTTTCTTATAATAATAATCAATACTACCGCTTAAACGAGAATTGAATGCTGAAAAATCAATCCCGACATTGGTAGAAGCCGTTTTCTCCCAACGAAGTTGAGAGTTGGGTGGATTCTGTATATACGAACCAAAATCTCCAACCCATTCATTATATCCGCTATCAACCACAGTCATATACGGCCCTGCATCCTTAGGAACATTACCACCCACACCATAAGTCATACGCAAATTCAAACGATTCAACCACATACAATCTTCCATAAAAGGCTCATTAGCTATCTGCCAACTACCACCAACGGACCACAACGGACGATACTGATATTTAGGATCAGTACCAAATAAATTAGATTGATCGATACGAATACTTCCAGTTAATGAATAACGTTCGTCAAAGGTATATGAACCATTAGCATAAAAAGAAACATATCGGTCTTCTGTATGAGTCAATGCATTATATTCACCATAGACCCAATTAAACGACCCCAACAAAGCTTCAGTACCATTAATAGGAGACATTGCTAACGGATTTATAGGTTTTACTCCCAAGCTATTATCATCATATCCCATATAATAATTCTGCGCACCAGTACGACGCACCAACCGACGTTCAGCACCGCCCAACGCAGATATAGCATGTTTTCCAAATATACGATTAAAGTTCACTTGAGCACGCATTGTATATGAATAAGATTCATAACGGCTTTCATCCAATTGACCACCTTTAGGAACATTCAGTGTAAGGCTTCCTGTTGCCGCATCATATTGAGCTGCATCATTTATCATATTACGCACTGTATATGACATATTACTATATAAAGTACGATTCTTATCATAAGTACCTTCTGTCTGATATTTTAGATCAATATTAAGGCCTTCCAGAAGTTTAAATTTCAATCCTGCATGCAAACGATAATAATTGGAATTATTATGATAGCTTTCTTCTGCACGATTCTTTATCGGACTATATGTTTCATCCATCAAACCTATACTTTGCAAACGTTGCAATTCATAATCTGATTTAGTACGTTGAAAATTAAGTGGATTACCCTGTAAATCCCTTAACATATAATAACTAGGATAACTACTCATCAAGCTGCTATAACTACCTGCTCCATTATCACCCTTTGAACGATAAAAGCTTCCTGTAACTCCAAAATCAGCCGATAACCAATCAAAAAAATCCACATCATCTTTTAGGCTAAATCCTATACGATCTTTACTTTGATACTTTTGATTACCATAATCACCCATATAATTAACAGTAGCCATGTATCTATTTTTATTAGAACCACCAGAAATAGCTAAATTATGTTGATGAACAATACCTACACGCGCAAATTCATCTTCTATTTGTTTACGATTATCATTTGTACGATAAGGTAACAGAGCATCTGCCAATTGACTATCTGTCAGCTGACCTCGTTCATGCTGATACAATAAGTCAACTACCGGATTTACAGCTTGACGCTTATTCAAATTCTCATAAGCCGTATGATAATAATCAAACCCTTCAATCTGCATATCTACCAGCTCGGAACTACTCATCAAATTCAAATAATCAAAATCCGGTTTTGGAGACAACTTAATACTACCATTATAACTTACTTTAGTTTTACCTTCCTGTCCGCGTTTAGTTGTAATAACAATTACACCATTAGCTGCACGGGCACCATAAATAGAACTTGCAGCAGCATCTTTCAATACCGTTATATTTTGTACATCTGTCGGATTTATTGATGCTAAATCACCTTCATAAGGCATACCATCAACTACATACAATGGCTTTGTATTTCCCATATAAGTAGTAATACCACGAATAACAACATCATTACTGTTACTGGAAGTTTTATTTATACCCGCTACCAGTCCTTCAATACGTGACAACACATCCGTTTCCAGTTTACCCTTCGTGCTTTTCTCTGAAATCACAGAATAAGATCCTGTTGCCCGTTCTTTGGACAAAGTCTGATAGCCAGTTACTACAACATCAGCCAATGCAGTGGCATTAGTTTCCATTTTCACATTCACAACTTTCTTACCAGCTTGTACCTTGACTACTTTATCTGCCATTCCAACAAAAGTAAATGACACTAAATCACCAGGAGTAACCTGCAAACTATACCGACCGTCTATATCGGTTACAGTACCCTGACTTGTACCTCCAATCATAATGGTAGCCCCAATAATACTTTCTCCGGTTTCATCCGTAACTACACCTGTCATATAAAAAGGCTCATGTTTTCCGGTTGTTTTCTCAGCCTTTGAAGGTAAAATAAGAATCAAATTTCTTTTTACTTCATATCGTAACGAAGTCTGTTTACAAAAATCGTCCAAAACTGCATTCAAAGGAGTTTCGGTATAAGATAAACTTACCCGTTTTCCTGAATCAATATTTTCTTCATCGTAAACAAAATGGATCTTTGCTTCCCTTTGCAGTTGATCCAAGGCTGTTCTGATTAAAACATTGTTTACATTGATAGTCACCTTAGTATCCGTTTGGGCAAACGCTTCGCCCACCGAACAACAAAACACTATCAATGCAACAAAGCATTTCACCATGAGGCCTTTGCGACAGATAGTTTCGCTCAAAAGTTTTGTACTCATAATTGTTTGTTGATTTATTATTTAAAAAAGTCAATTCTCTCCTATCATTTTGCTTTCTCATTCATGTTTATCTTCAATGTAAATCGTTTCTCCTTCGCGAGTAAAATGTACATTAGACACTCTCTCAATCACTTCAATAGCAAAATTCAACTCTTCATCCCTGAAAATGATACCTGCAAATCTTTTATCTTTCAAAGATTCATTTTTAAAATAGATATCTACATTATACCACCGTGACAGTTGGGCAACAATTTCAGACAAAGACGTATTACGAAACTCATAATTTCCTTTCGCCCAGGAAGTAAATAGATAAGCAGGCACATCACGTGTCACTATATCATCATTATTCGGTTCAATAACCGCTTGTTGGTCAGGATTTAACACAACCGAAACTTTAGTTGTACTTACTTTGATACGCCCTTCTGCAAGAGTCGTATATACCTTATAATCAGGATAAGCAGATATATTAAAACTTGTACCAAGTACCTCCACCGAATGTCTGTTTGTATGAACTATAAAGGGGTGCTTAGCATCTTTCGCCACTTCAAAAAAAGCTTCCCCTTCTAGGAAAACTTCTCTTTTTTCTCCAATGAAAGAAGTTGGATAACGCAAAAGACTTTCAGCATTCATCCATATCCTTGTTCCATCCGATAAAATCAACTGATATTCCCCTCCTCTTGGAATAGCCAATGTATTAATCTGAGGAGTTGAAGAAACCTCTTCCACTTTTCTATAAGTCAATAATTGATTGGCATTATTATTGATTACAGTAGAATTTGCATTAGAAATCGTACCCTTTTTAACAGACAGATCCACTTTTTCTCCATTCTCTAAAGTAAGGATAGCCTTGCGGCTGCCTGTTTCCGGAAATGAAACCACAGCAGCCACTACGGCCTCCTTGTTTTGTGTGTTATTGTGAAGAGAGAATATGTGACTGACTCCTAAAATAAGAAAAAGAAAAGCTGCCGAGGCTGCTACACAATATAAACTGAGACGGTGATTCTTTCTTTTTTGAAGCTTATATTGCAGGTTTTCCCATGAACGTTCATGATCATATTGACAACGAAATTCTTCTTTTCGCTGCGCTATATAATATTCAAAAGACTTTTTGTTCTTTTTTGGATTCTCTTTGTTCATTGATTACTTTCTTTTAATAAAAGAGAGTCCAAATTAATAAATGGGTGACAGAAAAAGAAGAAAAATTTAATTTTAGTAAAACAGTGAGTGCAGATTGTATTCTTTTCTTAATTGTTTCAATGCTCTTGTCAGATGAGTTTTTAGGGTATTCACAGAAATATGAAGTTCCTCAGCAGCTTCTTTATATTTCTTATTTTCCATAATGACAGCTCTCACCACTTGTAATTCCTGATGAGGTAATTTTTGTAGTTTTTCCAATAATAACTTATTTCGTTCCTCTTGCTCCTCTTCATCTATAGACTCTTCAGGAATACCCATATCAATGCCTGAGAGTTCTTCCATAGACAACATGTTGTTTTTCTGCAAAGCATTGATGGCCGCATTCCGCACAGACAAATAAAGATAATAACGAAGATTCTGATTTATTTTCAAATAATATTTCTTCTCCCAAAAATAGATAAAGAAATCCTGCACAATATCTTCAGCCATCTCAAAAGAATCGGTCAGCTGCACCGCATATATACATAATTTCATGTGATAAGCATCAAATAATAAACGAAAAGCCTCCTTAGGAGATGTCTGGAACAACTCCAAGATATACTTATCCTTTTCGCTATTATCTTTCAAATTTATCATCATGATAATACACTAATAGACATAAAAACTGAAAAAGGTTCTATAAATCATTAGATTTACAGAACCTTTCATAGGTGAAGGGGTGACTAGTGGGATTCGAACCCACGACATTCAGAACCACAATCTGACGCTCTAACCGACTGAACTATAGTCACCATGTTAGGCTTTCCTTTCGAAAGCGATGCAAAGGTACTGCTTTTTTTTATATCTGCAAACTTTTTGAGGAAAAATTATTCAAAAAAATACTCTTTTATGCCTCCATTCGATTTTCCTAATAAATTTTCAGTTCCTTTCAAGAAACGTTTCATCACATTAAGTTCCTCATTATTAATGGATTTATTAATAAAAGTAACAGGATATAATTCAAAGTTCTTTTTTTTACTTAAAACAGGTCTTGAAGTCCAAACCAATGCATATTCACAATCCGCTAAACGGGTTATTCGAAAAATCCGTTGCAACTTCAATCTTACCATAGCTCCTCCATCCGTTTTTTCTTTCGACATATTTGAGATAAAATTACCTAATGAATAAACAATGACATGCCGGGCAGGAGTCCGGGGGTCTTTTACAATTTCCATAGGCTGGAGTACATGCGGATGCGAACCTATTACATGATCAACTCCTTGTTCAATCAACCAGTTAGCCAATTCACACTCCGATCGTTCAGGGAACGAACAATATTCCACTCCCCAATGCATACAGGCTATAATAACATCAGGAAGTTTTCTGCGTGCATCAAGAATATCTTTTTTTATTTGTTCCCGATTAATATAATTCACCACATTCGGAGCATCAGTCTTCAAGCCATTCGTTCCATAAGTATAGTTCAACAATACAATTCTAAAACCATTCTTCTCAATCAATAACGGGTAGTTCTTATGACGTTCTTCCGGGTTCCTATAGGTTCCAGCATGATGTATTTTCAAAGAATCCAACATCAGAATAGTACGTTCCAACCCCAACTTCCCCTTATCCAGACAATGATTGTTAGCGGTCAGCAATACATCAAATCCGGCTTCCTTTATAGCATGAAGATATTCATCCGGAGCACTGAACGCCGGATACCCTCTATAAGGCTTTCCTCCCAATGTCACCTCTAAGTTCCCTATAGCCATATCCGCCTCACTTATTTCTTTCTTCACATGACGGAAGCAATCATTATAATTATACCCGTCTCCTTGCCTGGCTGCATCAATTTGAGCCTGATGTTGCATCAAATCACCGACAAACAACAAAGAGATCTGATCTTGCGCCGATAGCGACAAACCAAACCATAGCAAAAAAAGAATGAAGATCTGTTTCATCTATTCTAACATTAAAGGGTACAAGATAGGAAAAAATTCGTAAAGAACAAAGTTCTACACTAATTTACAGTTTTCATACGCTTGAATTCCGTAGGAGCAACCCCGAACTGTGCCAACAGGCTTCACTAACCTGCACCCGTTCTGAAACAGCAGTACCATCGTTTTTTTCAAGCGAATAATACAAATAAAAAATTAGAAAGAGGATCTACAAGCATTTGCAACAAATCTTTATATATCACACACATGCCTTATTGATGACAATGACCCCAACAGAAACCACGTCAGCAAGCATGCCAACCGCCAGTCCAAAAGACAAGGACATTTAAAAAAAAGACCAAGACGTTTTTAAAAAAGACGGCGGCCTTTTAAAAAAAGCTCGTCATCTTTTTTAAAAATGACCTGATCTTTTTTACCACAGCCGGAATCCGCCATATTCCATAAAGGTACAAATCCTCCATGCGCACTTCTTACAAAAAAAACCTAAAAATAGCCTACTTTACATCAAAACGGAATAGCCTATAAAAAGTATATATATAACTGTATTCAAGCATTTTATGCAAAATTCAGCTTCACAATACAGTGAGGGCATAAGAGCATAAGTGAGAGCAATATTTTTTGCCCTCACCATCTAAATCTTTTATAATAAACCTATTATACATGCAGTGAGGGCATGAGGGCATAAATGTCCCGAACTTCCCAGCGAGAAAGACCGATACATCAAGGACACTCCCGAAAGTATGATTACTCCGAAGAACAAAATAATCTTTTAAGAGCGAAAATCCTTCCTTATGATTTTACAGGTAAGTCCGAAAAACAGGCATAACTTTTGTTCATGAAAACAAGTGTGTCAAAAGCAGGTCAGCTTATCTTGTAAGCATTACCAAACTTTTGACACATTCTTTTTTATCCAGCAAGCTTCGCAAAGCGTGTGGCACTTATTTGTAAATGGCCTTTTTTCCAGCCAGCAACGTATTCTTCATTAAAGATACAATAGTCATAGGTCCCACACCACCCGGAACAGGAGTGATATAAGAACATTTGGGAGCCACTTCATCAAATTTCACATCTCCGGTCAGTTTGAATCCGGATTTCTTTGTGGCATCCGGCACACGGGTAGTACCCACGTCAATAACCACCGCACCTTCTTTCACCATCTCAGCCTTCACAAAATTCGGCTGACCCAGTGCAGCAATGATAATGTCAGCTTCCTGACATTCTTTTACCAAATCCTTGCTGCGGCTGTGACAAACAGTTACAGTGGCATCACCCGGATAAGCTTTCTGCATCATCAGGCTCGCCATAGGCTTACCCACAATATTGCTACGGCCCAATACTACACACTTCTTTCCCTGTGTTTCAATATGGTAACGCTTCAGCAATTCCAGAATACCATTAGGAGTAGCAGATACATAGCAAGGAAGACCAATGGACATACGACCTACATTGATAGGGTGAAAACCATCCACATCTTTCCGATAGTCAATGGTTTCAATCACTTTCTGCTCGGAAATATGCTTCGGTAAGGGAAGTTGTACGATAAAACCATCCACGTCAGCATCCTCATTCAGTTCTCTGACCTTTGCCAGTAATTCTTCTTCCGTCACATCTGCTTCATAACGGATCAGACTGGATTTGAAACCACATACTTCACAGGCCTTTACTTTAGCCGCCACGTATGTCTCACTTCCCCCGTCGTGTCCAACGAGGATTGCAGCTAAATGGGGACGCTTGCCACCTTTAGCCACGATTCCGGCAACTTCCGCAGCAATCTCCTGCTTCACCAGTTCCGAAATAGCTTTTCCATCAATTAGTTGCATACTATTTATTTATAAATAATCCATTGAGCAACAAATGTAGCATAAATCAGCCACGTTGCATAATAAAAAAAGGAGAAAGTTCCGCACTTTCTCCCTACCTGTTTATTTAAACCTTACTTTTTAAGTTTCGGCATCATCTTACCCATCTTGCTGCCGGTCACCATCTTCATCATCTTGCGGGTCTGGTCAAACTGCTTCAGCAGACGGTTTACCTCCTGAATGCTGGTTCCACTGCCTTTGGCTATACGCGTACGACGTGTTCCGTTCAGGATTTCGGGATTTGTACGTTCCTGCGGAGTCATGGAATAAATAATCGCCTCAATGCTCTTGAATGCATTATCATCGATATCAATGTCTTTAATCGCTTTACCCACACCCGGAATCATGGAAGCCAACTCTTTCAGGTTACCCATCTTCTTTATCTGATGAATCTGGCTCAAAAAGTCATTGAAGTCGAACTGGTTTTTGGCAATCTTTTTCTGAAGGCGCTTTGCCTCTTCCTCGTCATATTGCTCCTGCGCACGTTCTACCAAAGACACGATATCACCCATACCGAGAATACGGTCTGCCATACGTGCAGGATGGAACTGGTCGATAGCATCCAACTTTTCGCCGGTACCCACAAACTTGATAGGCTTATTCACAACGGTACGAATAGAAAGAGCGGCACCGCCACGGGTATCACCATCCAACTTGGTCAGCACAACACCGTTAAAGTCCAGACGTTCATTAAATTCACGGGCTGTATTCACCGCATCCTGACCGGTCATTGAATCGACAACGAACAATGTTTCATCCGGATTGACCGCTTTCTTAATCGCCTCAATCTCATTCATCATCTGTTCGTCGATAGCCAGACGACCGGCTGTATCGACAATAACCAAATCATAACCTTTCGCTTTTGCTTCATGAATAGCGTTCAATGCAATCTGCACCGGATTCTTGCTGTCCAATTCACTATATACAGGAACCTCGATTTGTTCTCCCAATACTCTTAACTGTTCGATAGCAGCGGGACGATAAACGTCACAAGCCACCAACAGCGGCTTACGGTTCTTCTTGGTTTTCAGCATACGGGCCAGTTTACCGGAGAAAGTAGTCTTACCGGAACCTTGCAGACCTGACATCAGGATAACCGCCGGACGACCTTCCAACACCAATTCGGCAGTCTCACCGCCCATCAATGCAGTCAGTTCATCATGTACAATCTTTACCATCAACTGGCTGGGCTTCACAGCCGTAAGCACATTCTGCCCCAAAGCTTTTTCTTTCACAGTATCAGTAAAGCCTTTGGCGACCTTATAGTTCACGTCAGCATCCAACAAAGCTTTACGCACATCCTTCAATGTTTCCGCTACATTAATCTCGGTGATTTTCCCCTCACCTTTCAGAATCTTAAAAGACCGTTCCAGTCTCTCACTTAAATTATCGAACATATATATTTAATTATAAATTACAAATTATGATTGCCTGTCCTTCTTTACTAACCTTCAGAATAACAACAGGGTGCAAAAATACAAAAAACTTATGAACCTTATATCTTTTTATTCTGCCATTTTGCTTTTTTCAAATAAATAATGCTGCTAAGCAGTAACAAACTATAGTACACCACCTCTATAGAAAAACAAACAGAAACCGGTGCTTTCACCACCATGCCTATCCATAGAATGTAAAGGGCGTAGAATACCAAAGTCCCCATTTCAAGTATCAGAGCAGCCTGCGTATTTCCAGTTCCCGAAATGGCATTGAAATAAATATTCGCCACTGATGCAATAATCATCGCTCCGGCAATGACATACAACGAAGGCACAGACTCTACCAGCAACGCCGGTTCGTTGGTGTAAACCGAAAGCATGGCATGAGGAAAAAGCACCACCACCGCCACACAGACCACCATAATGAGAAACGACATCCGGGCTATACGCCAAATCAAACGCATGACATGGGTTATCCCCCCCGCACCAATCAGATTGCTGACCAATGAATTGGTAGTAGTAGACAATGCCTGAACCGGAATGAGCATCACAATATAGATACTACGCACGATATTGGCAATCGCCAGCTCGCGTTGACCCAACCGTTCTATCGCGATGAAAAAGACAAACCAAGTAGCCATGGCCAAAAAATATTGTATCATGGTAAAACACGAAATACTCAGAATTTTTCCCAATAAAGAAAAGTCAATCTTCTGCCAGTGATTCAAGCCGAATTTCTTAAAATCCACCTTTGCGTAGGTATAAATCAAGAAAAAAGCCAATGAAGCGGCTTCAGCCATCACCGAAGCGACAGCTGCTCCTTTAATCCCCATCTCCGGCATTCCAAACTTACCGAAAATCAAAATATAGTCCAACAGCACATTCACCAATGCCATGACCACTGCATTCATTGTCAGCACCTTAGTACGTGTAATACCAATATACAGCGCACGGAACATCACGTTGACAAAGGCGAAGAAAAAGCCCCAAATACGCCAGTTGAGAAATTCCATGGTAGCATCAAAAATGGAATCAGATGAAATGAGCAAGCGGACAATGGATGGGGCCAAAAGATGTGTCAGCCCAAACATGAGCACCGCCAATCCCAGCAAGAATGTCCCTCCCTGTATCATTACGGGACCCACATCTTTGTAACGTCCTTCTCCATTACGACGAGCAATCAAGATTTGTGAACCGACACTAAAACCGAAAGCAATAGTGAAGACACAGATATAAAACAATCCACCCATGGCGGAAGCTCCCAACTCGACTTCTCCTACCCTGCCCAGGAAAGCAGTATCTGTCACATTGATAATGTTTTGCGCCAATAATCCGAGAAAAATCGGATAACTTACGTTCCATATTTCTTTGTTGGTATACATATATTTTTTTTGCATTGAGTAAAAGAGTTGCAAAGATACTACATTCTTTTCAATCCGGTGTTCTGAATGGAGTGAAGAAACTGTAAACAGACCAGGAATTTACTTAGCGGACAGGCGTGCCGGAACAAATATATCACAAAAGCATCAGCATGCTCCCTCATTCCACAGTTCCTACCAATCAATCACACAAATAAAAAAAGGATATTCATCATCCAGGCAAATAGTTTCTGTTGAAACAGTTGATTTTTTCAATAGACGACACAAATAATTGCACAAAAGGTTTGCCCGTGTGTTATTTTATCCTACCTTTGCGCCCGCAAACAAAAAATCAAGTAATAAATGAAGAAACTATTATTAATTAGTGCAGCGACACTAATCGTTTCAAATTCAACTTTCGCAGGAGGTATTTTAACCAATACAAATCAACATGCAGCTTTTCTCCGTATGCTATCTCGTGGTGCTACAACAGAAATAGACGGTGCTTTATCTAATCCTGCCGGCCTGGCTTTCTTGCCCAAAGACGGATTCCATGTAGGATTGAGCATTCAGAGCGCTTATCAGACTAGAAATATTGATGCCAGTTTTATGACATACAATGGCGTTAACGCCACAGGTCCTACTGTTGCAGACAAGCCTTTTGAAAAATATTACGAAGGAACAGCCGCCGCACCGGTTATCCCCAGCCTCTTCGCCGCATATAAAAAAGGTGAGTGGACAATTTCAGGATTCTTCGCCATCACTGCCGGAGGTGGAAAGGCGTCTTTTGATGACGGACTGCCTATGTTCGACGCCTCAGCTATGGCAGGTATTTTTCAAGAAGGTTTAAAAGCAGAAAAACCTACGGTTATAACTCCTGATATGTATGATATAACAAGTGCCATGGACGGTAAACAATATATTTACTCTTTGCAGCTGGGATTATCCTATAAAGCTACCGAATGGCTTTCCGTATTCGGTGGAGGTAGAATGAACTACTTTACCGGTGGCTACAAAGGCTTTCTGAACGCTATTGTAAAAGGAACAGACACAAACCTGTTGCCTCTTGCTCTAGACTGTGACCAAACCGGCTGGGGACTTACTCCTGTTATCGGTGTAGATGCTAAACTGGGTAAACTGAACATTGGTGCCAAATATGAATTCAAGACCAACTTGAATATCGAAAACAATACAAAGAACTTACAATATCCACCCAGTGCCAAAGATATGGTAGCCCCCTACGAACACGGTGTGAATACTCCCAATGATATTCCAGCCATGCTCTCTATCGCAGCCGCCTACGAATTCCTTCCGGTACTTCGCGCTTCTGTAGAATATCATTTTTATGATGACAAAAATGCAGGTATGGCAAACGGCAAACAAAAATATCTGACTAAAGGAACCAATGAATACTTGGCAGGTATTGAATTTGATGTAACCAAGCAACTAACTCTCAGCTGTGGTGGACAAATCACTGACTACGGACTATCAGATAACTATCAATCAGACACCAGTTTTTCTTGTGATTCTTACTCTTTGGGAGTCGGAGCCAAAATAAAGATGAACAAACACCTCTATTTAAATGTTGGTTATATGTGGACTAATTATGAGGATTATACAAAAAAATCAACCAACTATAACGGAACCGGACTACCCGGAACAAATGTATATAGCCGTACCAACAAAGTGTTCGGTTTAAGTGCAGATTATAGTTTCTGATTCCTGTATATGAAATAAGAACAAGACCATGTCCAAATAACTGAGACATGGTCTTGTTTTATAAAAAACTCCAAAGAAACTGATAATCCTTCAGCTGCACCCGCAACTGTTTCAGCGACCGGGTGATATGAAATTCTACAGTCTTTACAGAAATATCCAGCCGCAAAGCAATTTCCTTGTTCGGTAAATTTTTCATCCGGCTCAAAATAAACACCTCCCTGCTTGTAGGAGGCAATTCACTAATGGCTTCCTGCACCAAAGCTTGAATCTCATCACAAAACAATTTATCGGGATCACAAGCCTCCAAAGTCGAGATACGCAAAGCCAGTTCTTTCTGCCGCATATCTCCTATATGCTGCTCGGCACGCATACGTACCTCCAAGTGTTGCAAATGATTCAATGAACGATTTTTTATGGCAGTCAACAGCAACGCAGAAATATTGGTATCCTCCTGTAACTCATTCCGGTGCTCCCATACATTAGTAAAAGCCCCCATTACAATATCCTCAGCCTCTTCCCTGTTCCTGACATACGAGTAAGCAAACTGAACAAACTGTTGCTGACGTTTGCTAAACACCTCCGTCAGTTCTGACATAAAAACATTCTTCGTCTCTTTCATTTAACTAATTTTCTGTTTCCGTTTTTAGATCTTGACATAAATACCTTTCTTGTATAAAATATGAACAATACTCCAACAAAATAATACATACAACAAAGCATAGGCTAATGAACCGGGATAATTTCCCAACACCGGAACCAGTACCTTTTCATAAATAAAGACACTTGCCCCCGTAGCGCCCAATAGAATCCCCATTATTTCCGCAAACACATAGATAAACAAAGGGTTCACTCCGAACGACCGGAAAAAAACGCACCAACCTTGATAGCCTTTTATATCAATGATCCAGATAAGCAGAGCCAAAAAGCTGGATGCCAATCCGCAGGTTGTAATGACAAAAGTAGGCGACCACACTTTCTTATTGATAGGGCAGCCGTAACTTAACAAAAAGCCAGCAAATGTGAGAATAGTACCCACCAAAAACAATCGTTGTATCTTCTCGTCATTATCTTTAGCAGAAAACAATAACTTTCCACAATAAAACCCTACCATTACATGGCACACCGCAGGAAGCGTACTCAATAGTCCTTCCGGATCAAACGCCATTCCACCATCATGGTACATGTGGGATGTACCCAATGCCCATACATCAAAACGGGCCACTATATTAGTGGCCGACAAGTTAAAGCCGTCTCCCATAGCCAATAAAAGAAAATAGACGGCCAAAGTTACCAAAATGATAGCGGGAAAATATTTATGCTTCACCGTTATAGCAACCAGACTAGTCACACCGTATCCTATAGCAAGCCGTTGCATGACTCCTAAATAACGCAACTCTTCAAAATTCAGATGATGTGTAAAAACCGATTTGGCCAGAAGATTCAAAAACAGACCGATACAAAAAATAACGACTGTACGTTTCACAATCTTCCGTAATGTAGCATGAGAATAAGTAAAATTATATTTCCGCAAAGAAATATAAGTGGATATTCCCATAATGAACATAAAAAAAGGAAAAACGAGATCGGTAGGGGTTAACCCGTTAAAGGCGGCATGCTCCAACGGAGTATACACATACCCCCATGAACCGGGGTTATTTACAAGAATCATGCCTGCAATAGTGATGCCTCTCAATATGTCAAGAGCAAGCAACCGTTTGGGGGTATTTGCTGTCATGCGTGTTAGATTAATAAATTGGTTAACTCGGACAAAGATAGCATTCTATTAGCAATAAAGAAACAAATCTGTGAAAAATATTTTTATATTGTAAACATATTAATCTCTCTGAAAAACATGTTTATTCCGTTTTTATTGCTATTTTTGTCCAAAAAGAATTTCTATACCCCCTTTATTTAAAAACTTAACACAGATTTATTATGAAGAAAAAGAGTCTGCCAGTATTTTTCGTTGGGTTATTAATGTGTGGATGCCAAATGAAAGAAGTAATCAATGAGTACAATGTAGTTCCATTGCCTGTTACCATGAGCGAGCAGCAGGGACGTTTTTACCTGAACAGTGATGTTCCTATCGTCGTTAACGCCTCACAAGAAGTGAAACACATTGCTTCCGGCCTGTCAACCACTCTCCTGGATATAGCCGGTCTCAAGCTGAAACCGACTGACGAGTTACATGAAAATGTACCCTCCATTGTTTTTGACAGCATTCCGGGGATGGAAAAAGAAGCCTACAAGTTATCGGTCACCCCTCAACTGATAAAAATTACCGCATCGGCGCCTAACGGCTTTTACTATGGATTACAGACCCTGTATCAACTGTTGCCGGTGGATGTCTATTGTAAAGAAAGAGCACGTAATGCCGAATGGAGTGTACCTTGCGTTGAAATAGAAGACGCCCCGACATTCCGCTATCGCGGAGCCATGCTGGATGTATGCCGCCATTTCGCATCTATAGATTATATCAAAAAATTCATAGATGTATTGGCTGCACATAAAATGAACACCTTCCACTGGCATCTTACAGACGACCAAGGCTGGAGAATTGAAATCAAAAAATACCCCAAACTGACTGAGATCGGCTCTCAACGTTCAGAAACCATGGTGGATTATTTCTATACCCATTACCCATTCAAATATGACGGCAAGCCCCACGGAGGTTTTTACACACAAGACGAAATAAAAGAAGTCGTTGCATACGCTCAAAGCAAATATATCACTGTCATTCCGGAGATAGAGTTACCTGGACATGCCTTGGCCGCTATCGCTTCCTACCCTGAATTGTCCTGTACTCCGGACAGCACCTACGAAGTTTGCAAATTATGGGGTGTGTTTGACCAAGTATTCTGCCCTACCGACACCTTCTTCCAGTTTATGGAAGGAGTCATGGACGAAGTGGTGGAATTATTCCCAAGCTCTTATATACATATAGGTGGTGATGAATGTCCTAAAACAGCTTGGGAACAATGTGAACATTGTCAAAAACTGATACGTGAACTGGGATTGGAAAATGACATCACTCCCAATCCCGTAGACGGAAGAAAGCATACGAAAGAAGAGAAATTACAAAGTTATATCGTAAGCCGTGTGGAAAAATACCTGAACAGCAAAGGACGTAATATCATCGGTTGGGATGAAATACTGGAAGGAGGGCTTGCCCCCAACGCCACAGTGATGTCATGGCGTGGTGTGGAAGGCGGAATGACCGCAGCCAAAGCCGGACATGATGCTATTATGACTCCTAATCCTTACGCTTACCTTGACCATTACCAGGAAGAACCGGAAATAGCCCCTGTTACTATCGGTGGATACAACACACTGAAAAAGACATACAGCTATAATCCTGTACCGGCTGATGCAGACAGTTTGGTAAAACAGCACATCATTGGTGTACAGGCCAATTGCTGGGCAGAATATATGCCAACTGAGGATAACCGTGATTATCAAATCTTCCCACGCCTGATCGCTATATCCGAAACCGGCTGGACTCCGATGAAGAAAAAGAATTTTACTTCATTCTGCAACCGCATGGTTGAAGACTTCCAACGTCTGGAAGCAATGGGCGTAAAACCTTGCCTCAACTTCTTTGATGTAAATATCAACACCCGTGCCACCCAAGAAGGTGTACTGAATGTAGAGCTGGAAACATTCTATCCGGGAGCACAAATCTATTATACGACTCATGGTGAGCAACCATCCATACATGCCAACTTATACAATCATCCATTCCCATTGGACGGCACATACGACTTGAAAGCCGCTGCTTTCGTTAACGGCAAACAAATCGGTAAGGTTACTCATAAACAGCTTTACAAGAATTTAATCAGTGGAAAAAAATATGAAATCATGCCCGAACCCAAAGGTATGAAAGGTGATATTTTAGGAGAAAATGATATATTGGGCGCAGACACTGTGACTTTAGGACTGACCAATGGAAAACGTGGAAATAATGCCTCCTCCACCCCGTGGGTAGGTATCAGCCCAGACAATAATGACAAAGTTACTTTTATAGTAGACTTTGAGAAAGCCACTATCCGTAAAATCAGATTCGGTACATTGTATAATGCAGCAGGTGGAATATTGCCGGTGAGCAAAGCTGTAGTCTATGTTTCCTCTTTAGACAACAAATTCGAGAAAGTAGCCGAAAAAGAATTCACTTACGATATCAAAGAAAATACGTTCAGAGGTTTTGATGAAGAAATAGAATTTCCGGCACAAGAAGCGGTGAAGGTAAAAATAGAATTTACAAGCGGAGGTAAAATACGCAATGGTATTGATTGCTATAGCCCACATGATAAAAGCGAGGTACCCAGCACAATAGCTTTGGATGAAATAGAAATCTATTAATTACCTATTTATATAAGAAGAATTGAATTCCATTGTAATCCGGCTCAAAACCTTGTTTTCTATTTCCTAATTGAAAACTTAGCCGGATGACAATGGAATTTCATTTTAAAAAGCACAACAAACCAAACAGGAAAAATGGTATAAAAATCTGTAATCCGGGTACAATCTTATTTTTTTCAACTCCATACTTTTGTACATAGAATTTATATTGAAAAACTTAAAATATGAACGCTATGAACAAAGTCATTTTACTTTTAATATTCAGTATTTTAACAACAACCAGTATGGCACAAAAAAAGATCAAACAGACAGCAGGACGCGACCAATTAGGAACATTCGCTCCTAAATTCGCGGAACTTAATGACGACATTCTTTTTGGAGAAGTGTGGAGCCGCACCGAGCAACTCGGTCTTCGTGACCGCAGTTTAGTCACAATCACCTCACTCATCAGTCAAGGAATAACGGACAGTTCGCTTACATTCCATCTCCAATCAGCCAAAAACAACGGTATTACGCGTACGGAAATTGCAGAGATCATCACTCAAATCGGCTTCTATGCAGGATGGCCGAAAGCATGGGCGGCATTCCGTCTTGCCAAAGAAGTATGGAATGAAGAAATCTCTTGTAAAGATAAAGATGAAAAAACAACGTTCCAACGCGAAATGATTTTTCCTATCGGAGAACCAAACACCGCTTATGCACAATATTTCACTGGTAACAGTTACCTCGCCCCTATCTCTCGTGAACAGGTAAACATTTCCAATGTCACCTTTGAACCACGCTGCCGTAACAACTGGCACATCCACCATGCAACTCAAGGTGGCGGACAAATGCTTATCGGCATAGCCGGTCGTGGCTGGTATCAAGAGGAAGGTAAAGCAGCCGTTGAGATTCTTCCCGGCACAGTGATCCATATCCCTGCCAACGTAAAACATTGGCACGGTGCAGCCGCCAACAGCTGGTTCGCCCACCTTGCATTCGAACTTTCCGGAGAAAACACATCCAATGAATGGTTAGAACCCGTAACTGATGAAGAATACGACAAGATTCAAATGTTGCCTTGAATGAGGCAACAAAAATAATTTGTATCGGTGCAGACTTTATATGTAGAGGCGCATAATTCTTTTACCAAGACACACGTGCGATTTTCAAATAAATTATGTAATTTTGCCGACTGTTTATAATAACCCTTTAAAATATGAGAAAATATTTATTTTTATTCACATTTTTACTGCTATCGGCAAAAAGTTTTGCTCAAGACAAAGATTTCAATTACAAGTTCTACGGACAAATCCGCACCGACTTCTATTATAATAGTCGTGCCAATGAAGAAACTGTTGACGGGCTTTTCTATATGTATCCTAAAGATAAAGTGTACGATGCAACAGGTAAAGACCTGAATGCGACAGCTAATGGAAGCTTTTATACTTTATATACCCGTTTGGGAATAGATGTGCAAGGTCCCAGGTTGGGAAGAGCAAAAACCTCCGCAAAAGTAGAAATGGACTTCCGCGGATCAGGAACAACCTTCTCCACTGTACGTCTGCGCCATGCCTATTTAAACCTTGATTGGGGAAAACCGTCTTTACTGTTGGGACAAACCTGGCATCCGTTATATGGTGACGTTGCTCCACAAATTCTGAATCTGAATATGGGAGCTCCTTTCCAACCGTTCAGCCGTGCCCCACAAATACGATTCCGCTACAAAGCTGGTGATATACAACTGACAGGCGCGGCTATTTGGCAATCCCAATACCTGTCTCAAGGTCCTGATGGGAAAAGCCAGAAATACATAAAAGAAAGTTGTATACCCGAAATCTATATTGGTGCAGATTACAAAAGAAGCAACTGGCTAGTGGGAGCAGGCATTGAAATGATTTCATTAAAACCTCGTACTCAATCGGTAGTAGAAGATGAAGTTTACAAAGTGGATGAACGTGTCACTGCCCTGTCTTACGAAGTTCACATGAAATATACTTCTCCCCTATGGTATGTGGCAGCAAAAAGTGTTTTGGGTTCCAATCTTACACAAGTATCCATGCTGGGCGGATACGGTGTAAAATCCACTGATGCCCGTACGGGAGAACAAGAGTATTCCCCCAACCGGAATTCTAGTTCATGGCTGAATATTGCATACGGTAAGAAATGGAAACCGGCTGTTTTTTTAGGTTATATGAAAAATTTAGGAACGAGTGACGAAATAAGTAAAATGTATGGTACAGGAACCAATGTAGACCAATTGGTAAGTACCAGCGCAGAACTAACCTATAATGTGCCTCACTGGAAATTGGGAGTTGAATACAATCTTACTTCCGCATGGTATGGTTCCATGAAAAGTTCTAACGGAAAAATTATTGATACTCATTCTGTTTCAAACAACAGACTGGTAGCAACAGTTTTGTTCATGTTCTGAAAAGTACAAAATAAAGAATATAAAAAAGGCAGCTTTCGAAAAGGCTGCCTTTTTTATATATAGCAGAAAATTAATTATTCACCTTTGATAGCTGCAACACCCGGAAGAATTTTTCCTTCAATTGCTTCCAACAAAGCACCGCCACCGGTAGAGATATAAGAAACCTGGTCAGCCATGCCGAACTTGTTGATACAAGCTACAGAGTCACCACCACCGATCAATGAGAATGCACCGTTCTTAGTTGCTTTTGCGATAGCTTCAGCGATAGCACGTGAACCGGCAGTAAAGTTATCGAATTCAAAAACACCGGCAGGACCGTTCCACAGAATAGTCTTGGCATCTTCAATAGCAGCAGCAAATGCTTTCTGAGTTTCAGGACCTGCATCCAAACCTTCCCATCCGTCAGGAATATTATTTGCAGGAACAACCTGAGTATGAGCATCGTTAGAGAATGCATCAGCAGCCACACAATCAGAGCCCAATACCAAATTCACACCTTTAGCTTTAGCCTTAGCAATGATATCAAGAGCCAAATCCAATTTGTCATCTTCTACGATAGAATTACCAATTTTTCCACCTTGAGCTTTTGCAAAAGTATAAGTCATACCACCGCAAAGAATCAAGTTATCCACTTTATCCATCAGGTTTTCAATGATACCAATCTTAGTAGACACCTTGGAACCACCCATAATAGCCGTGAACGGGCGCTTGATATCTTTCAGGATATTATCAACAGCTTGAACTTCTTTTTCCATCAAATACCCCAACATCTTGTTGTCCGCATCGAAATAGTCAGCGATAACGGCTGTAGAAGCATGTTTACGGTGAGCAGTACCGAATGCGTCATTGATATAGCAATCAGCATAAGAAGCCAAAGTCTTGGCAAATTCTTTCTGAGAAGCCTTCATCGCTTTCTTGGCATCTTCGTATGCAGGATCTTCTTTGTCAATGCCAACAGGCTTTCCTTCTTCTTCAGGATAGAAACGCAAATTTTCCAACAACAGGACTTCACCCGGTTTCAAAGCAGCTGCAGCATCACCGGCTTTCGCACAATCAGGAGCAAATTGAACAGGTACACCTAATTTTTCAGAAACAGCATCGACAATCTGGCTCAATGAATATTTAGCATTTACCTTACCTTTGGGTTTACCCATATGTGACATGATAATCAAGCTGCCACCATCAGCCAACACTTTTTTCAGTGTAGGAAGAGCACCACGGATACGAGTATCATCAGTAATTTTACCATTTTCGTCCAAAGGTACATTGAAGTCCACACGGACAATTGCCTTTTTACCGGCAAAGTTGAATTTGTCAATTGTCATCATAATCTCTTATTTTTGTTTATAGTGTATAAATACAATCTCGCTTATTTTGGGTGTTGCAAAGTTACTAATATTTTTTATTAGCAGTGTGTCAGGGGGGTAATAATTTTACTTGAAATGAAAAAAGAGGATAAAAAGCACTTTTTTTGAGAAAATCGAAAAAAAAATCATTTTTCTACTAGGGTTGTTTCCAGCTATCCTGTTCTATATACAAAATGCAGAAAGAATGAAAACCGAATTGCTACATAAATATTTCAGAGGAGAAACCACCGAAAAAGAGGAAAACCAGATTGTGGAATGGGTAGAAAGCAGTGTAGAAAACAAGGAACACTTTCTAAAAGAGCGAATGCTGTTTGATGTCACCCTTTTTTCTGACGGTTCGAACATACAACGGAAACCGAAAGGGCATCTGTACCTGTACCCACTGATTGCCATTGCCGCCATGCTGGCTATTGTTTTTGTAATGGATTTGCCACATATGCATAAACCTAAACAACAATTGTCACAAACCATCCGTATTCCAGCAGGTCAACGTGCACAGATGGATCTTCCTGACGGTTCTATAGTATGGTTGAATTCCCAAACCACACTAACTTATGATGAAAACTTCGGTAAAAAAGACCGTAAAGTCACGTTAGACGGAGAAGCCTATTTCGAGGTGGCACACAATAAGGAGATTCCTTTTTATGTGCAGACAGAAAACATAAAGGTGCAAGTCACCGGAACAAAATTCGATGTATGCTCCTATAAAGGTTCAAACAGCTTTATAGCCAGACTGATAGAAGGTTCCATCAACTTGCTTACCAACAATGCAAAAGAAGAAAAGCCAATTACCAGCCTGACAAAAGGAAAGTATTTCTCAATGGAAAACGGCAAATACAAAACGGGCGAAATGAGCAGTAACAATGCTTTGGCATGGATGCAAGGCATTTATTATTTCGATGATGTTCCGTTTAAAGAGTTACTGGACAAGATTGCTCTATATTATAATTATAAGATAACAGTGAAGAATCCTAAAATCTTAGAGAACTACCGCTGCACTGGTAAATTCAAAGATTTGGACGGCATAGAGCATATACTAAAAGTTATACAAAAAGACCATCCGTTTAAATACAATATTGATAACGAACATAACAAGATAACCATAGAATAAAATCACAATAGAAGTTTAACCTTAAAAAATGAACTGTTATGATTACATAAAAACCTTTGAAAAAAGAATCGGAAAGTACCCCCATACTCCCCGATTCGACAGCTAACAATTGACCTTAATCAAATTTATTAACTTAACACATTACAAAGATATGAGAAAAATTTCTTTGGAAGGGTACTTATGCCCAAAAAGTTTAGCTTTTAAACAAATATTACGAACTATGAAGATCACCTTAATTCTTCTGTTAACCACAGCATTCAGCGCATTCAGTATGGATGTACACTCTCAGAACGCCAAAGTCAGTCTGGATACCAACATCATGAAGGTAGCCCAATTGATTTCTGCCATCGAATCACAAACTAATTACCTGTTTGTCTATAGTAAGAAAAATGTAGATCTAAGCCGCAAGGTAAAAATCAACGCAAAAAATAAAGCCGTATCCGAAATTCTAGATGAAGTTTTTTCCGGAACTGGTATCACTTATGTTATGGAAGGTAAAAACATTGTTTTGACAAAAGAAAGCAATATAGCCCGTGAGGAAGTAAAACAGCAAAATACAATCACTGTTAAAGGTGCTATAACTGATATGCAAGGTGAAGCAATTATCGGTGCAAACATTATTCAACAAGGTACTACTAACGGTACAATTACCGATATTGACGGTAACTTTACGTTAGAAGTTCCGGCTGATGCACAACTGGTTATATCTTATATCGGTTATAAAAAAGTCATAATTCCAGTAAACGGAAAGACTAATTTTACCATTAAAATGGAAGATGATGCATTGAAACTGGAAACTGTTGTAGTAACCGCTATGGGTATTAAAAAGAAAGAAGCCTCTTTAACTTATTCCACTCAGCAACTGAATGGTGACGAACTGAATAAAGTAAAGGACGCTAATATGATCAATTCATTAGCCGGTAAATCTGCCGGTGTGCAAATAACAAAGAGTTCATCCGGTCTGGGAGGTTCGGCAAAAGTATCTATCCGTGGTGCACGTTCAGCATTCGCCAGTGGTAACAACCAACCGTTATATGTCATAGATGGCGTTCCTATGCTGAATATCACAACAGAATCAACAGCCACCGTTATGGGAGGTGAAAATGACGGGGTCAACCATGACTCTGGTGACGGTGTTTCCAACTTGAACCCTGATGATATTGAAAGTATGAGTATATTAAAAGGTGCGTCTGCCGCTGCTCTCTATGGCTCCCAAGCTGCCAACGGTGTTATTTTAATTACTACAAAATCAGGGAAAGCCGGTATGTCAAGAGTTACATTCTCCTCTAACCTGACAGTAGACCATGCTGTCAGCCTGCCGGAATTTCAAAACAATTATGGACAAACTGCCGATGGTACCAGCAGTTGGGGCGACAAAGGAAATCTGACAGACTATGATAACGTAGGTAATTGGTTTGGCAATGGTATTACAGCCATCAACTCTTTAACCTTCCAAACAGGTAATGACAAAATGCAAACTTACTTTTCTTATGCCAATACCCGGGGGACAGGTATCGTGGACTCAAATAAGCTTCAAAAGCACAATATTACTTTCCGTGAAACAGCCAGTTTCTTTAATGATCGTTTAAAATTGGACGGAAATGCCAGTTTGATGACACAAACTATCCGTAATACTCCTGCCGGAGGTGGTTATTATCTGAATCCGCTGGTTGGCTTGTATTCTTTTCCCCGTGGTGCCGATCTGGCTCCCTACGCTGAAAACTTTGAAGTTTTCGATACTGACCGCAATATGAACTTACAGAATTGGTATACAAAAAATGAAGACGGCTCATTCAGCGAATGGGATCAGAATCCGTACTGGATAAAAAATCGTGTGACCAACAAGAGTAAACGTTACCGTGCATTAGCTTCTATCAGTGCAAATATAAAAGCAACTGACTGGTTAAGTATCCAGGCACGCGGGAATGTAGACTATGTAAGTGATAAGTTTGACAACAAGATGTATGCATCAACAGCAGCAAACATTGCCGGAAAAAATGATGAAACAGGGTTACCTAACGGACGCTATGTATGGTCGGATGAACAAAACTTCCAAGTATATGGTGATTTCATGGCCATGTTCAACAAAACCTTTAGTGATTTTTCCATCAATGCCGCATTAGGAACCAGCATTAACGTCAGCAAAGCCAATTCTTTAATGATCGACTCCAAAACAGCATCTTTATATCGTCCTAATGTATTTACCGTTTCCAATATTATATTCTCTTCAAAGGGATATATCAACCAAACAATTGATGCGAAACGTACTATACAATCTTTATTTGGTACAGCACAAGTGGGTTGGAAAGATGCTATTTATTTAGATATTACAGCACGTAATGACTGGTCTTCCACCCTGGCAAACACAGAAAGTATGAAAAATGGATTTTTCTATCCGTCAGTAGGTTTGACTTGGATTATGAGCAACAGCATCAAACTACCGGAATGGATCAATTTTTCAAAATTCCGTGGTTCATTTGCACAGGTCGGCAATGACCTTCCCATCGGCATCACCAATTTAGCTGATATCATTCAATGTGGTGGAAGTATCCAAACAAACGATATAGAACAACGTGGTGATTTGAAACCGGAAATCAGTACTTCCATTGAATTCGGTACAGAATGGAAGTTTTTCAATAATCGCTTCGGAATTGACTTTACATGGTATCGTACAGATACAAAGAACCAACTGTTAAGAGTAGCCAATCCGGCTGGTTCACTTTATGCGTTCCGTTATATCAATGCAGGTAAAATTCGTAACACTGGTATCGAATTGACACTCGAGGGTACTCCTTTTATGAATGAAAATTTCCGTTGGAAAACCGCTGTAAACATGTCCATGAACAGAAACAAAGTTGTTTCCTTACACAAGGACTATAAATCATTCCGCTACGGTTCTGAAGGATTCTCCATGGCTTATGACATGTGGGTAAAAGAAGGTGGAAAACTGGGAGATATTTATGGAAACGGATTCGAAAGAGATGAAAATGGTAAGATTAAATTAAACGAGACAGGAAATCCAATCAAAGTAACAGGTAACAATACTTTACTAGGCAATGCTAATCCTGATGCTTTATTAGGATGGAGCAATACCTTTACTTACAAAGGATTTACTTTGTATTTCTTGATTGATGCACGTATCGGAGGAGATGTCATGTCATTGACACAAGCACATCTTGACGCAATGGGAGTCAGCAAAGAATCCGGAGAATCCCGTGATCGCGGTTATGTGGAATATGAAGGCATCCAATTCAAAGATGTTCCTAACTTCTATGGTACAGTCGGAGGACGTAACGGCATCTCAGAATACTATATGTATGATGCAACGAATGTACGCTTACGAGAATTGACACTAGGCTATTCATTCCCGGAAACCCTCCTTGCCAAAACCAAATTCATCAAAGGATTAGATCTCACATTGGTTGCACGTAACTTATTCTTTTTGTACAAAGATGCTCCATTTGACCCGGATGCAACTTTATCAGTAGGTAATACTCTGCAGGGCGTTGATGTTTTCGGCATGCCGACTACACGTAATATTGGTTTCAACGTTAAATTTACATTCTAATTTTAAAACAAAGACATTATGAAAAGTTCAAAATATATTTCAATTTTATGCGTGGGAAGCCTTCTGAGTTTAGCCTCATGCACAGACGGATTCGAATCTGACAATAAAATCAACGGTAGTTTTGATGATACTGTAAAAGAATATGATTTCCAAAAATACACTACTAACTTTGAGACAATTCAAAAAGGTATTTATTTTAACTACGACTGGGGAGAAGGCACCACTTGGCCTTGGCAGACATTCCAAAACTTGAATCATGATATGTTCTCAGGATATTTTCATGATTTTGCCTCCAAATTCAGCGATAAAAATACAGTATATGCATTAGAGGCCGGATGGACAGCCAGTGCGTGGAATTATACTTATAATTATATATTTCCAGTAGCCCATAAATCAACATTAATTACACAAGATGAAGCCAAATACAAACATTTTTATGGTGCGACCCTTATTTTAAAAGTAGAAGCCATGCACCGTATAACTGATACTTATGGCCCTATTGTCTATTCTAAATTCGGAAAAAACGAAACAAACTCTGTTGATACCCAGGAAGAAGCTTATAAAGCATTCTTTGATGATCTGGATAAAGCTGTAGACGCATTGGATACTTATTTGAAAGAAGGCGGCAAAGAAGATGGCGTGAAAAGCATTAATATGTGCAATTGTCCTACAGCCAGCAGATGGATAAAATTTGCCAATTCATTACGTCTTCGTCTAGCTATGCGCGTATCTAATGTAAATAAGACACTTGCTACCAGTGAAGCCCGAAAAGCATTAGAAAACTCTTATGGTGTCATAGAATCTTCTGATGAAAACATACAAATCTCCGGTAAGGGGTATCAAAACCCGTTAGCAGGTGTTGCCGGTTGGGGAGAAACCTATATGGGAGCAACAATAGCTTCTGTCCTAAACGGTTATAAAGATCCACGCATCAGTATATATTATAATCCGGCGACATTGGCAGAGCATACAGAGGAATATCTAGGAGTACCTCAAGGAGTATATGCCAAGGACGGTGACCCCAATTATTACCAAAGCTATTCCTTTATCAACACCCAAACAATCACAGCATCCACACCCGCCGTTCTTCTGACAGCAGCAGAAACTTGGTTCTTACGTGCCGAAGCATCTTTACGAGGTATCAATCCGAAAAACGAAAGCGCAAAGCAATGTTATGAAACCGGTGTCCAAACTTCATTCAACCAATGGGGAGCCGGAAATGCAAGCCTATATCTGACAAGTAAAGGTAAACCGACAGATTACATTAATTACGCAGCAGGCCCCGGAAAAGACATGAAAGCATTAATAACCACCACTCCCAATTTTGACGATGCAGTTAATCAAGAAGAACAACTTGAAAAAATTATCACTCAAAAATGGATTGCTTGCTGGCCAGAAGGCATGGAAGCATGGGCAGAACAGCGCCGTACCGGATATCCGAAATTATTCAAAGTACAAACCAACAACAGCAATGGTACAATTGATACAGACATCATGATTCGCCGCCTCCCCTTCTCACAAGATGATGCCAAAAAAGATCCTGAGCAGTATAAAAATCTGTGTACGGCTCTTGGTGGTGCAGACAACGGCGGTACCCGTCTATGGTGGGATACAGGTAAAAACAACTTTTAATTCATATTCCAATAATAATGATTATTTATAAGAGAGAGTCTAAATGTTTCGCTTAATTTAAGGTATTAGCATAAGGCAAAAAGACTTTGTAAGACGGGGAGCGTGATGTTTCCCGTCTTTTTCTATTTTTCATACGGCATTCTATTTTATTTTTCTATCTTTGTTCAAGCTATGAAATAACATACCTATACAGCAAACTTTTTCCGGATATTCATCGTTTAACTGAAAAAAATATATGAAAAAGTTTCTAAGTAATACTATCGTACAACTGCTTATTGCCGTAATTATCGGACTGTTGGCAGGCTTTGTTGTTAATGACGCAGTGCTGGAAGTCGTTATCTGTATAAAGCACATCACGGGACAGATTATATTTTTCCTGGTTCCCCTTATTATTCTGGGATTCATAGCCCCCTCTATTGCCCATTTGCGCAGCAATGCATCAAAGATGCTTTTATTCGCTTTCGGCATAGCCTACCTATCATCTATCGGAGCCTCTTTTTTCGGAGCAGCCGTAGGTTACAATGTGATTCCTTTTCTGCATATAGCCGATGATGCCAATACACTGAAAGCATTGCCGGAAAATTTACTAAAAATAGATATTCCACCGGTCATGAATGTTATGACGGCCCTTGTACTGGCAGCTTTGATAGGACTTGCTACTGCTTGGGTTAAATCGGATGAAATATCAAAACTACTGGATACTTTTCAAAAGATGGTACTTGAATTGGTGAAAAGAGTACTGCTTCCCGTACTTCCCGTATTTATTGCCGCTAACTTCTGCATTCTTAGCTATCAGGGAGCTGTTACGAAGCAGTTACCGGTATTCCTCTCCGTATTGATAGTTGTTATTGTTTGTCATTTCATCTGGCTGTCATTGCTTTATTTCATTGCAGCTGTTTACTCAAGAAAAAATAGTTGGCAGGTATTGAAATACTATGGTCCTGCTTACCTCACAGCATTAGGTACAATGTCTTCAGCAGCTACGCTGGGAGTGGCGTTGGAATGTGCCCGCAAAAGCCCTATCCTTCGAAAAGAAATCAGTGATGTGACGATACCTTTATTCGCCAATATACACCTATGCGGCTCTATCCTGACAGAAACCGTATTTGTACTCACTGTATCCCAAATGCTTTATGGAAGTATGCCCAGTATATTACAAATTACTTTATTCATCCTGTTATTAGGATTATTCGCCATCGGTGCACCGGGAGTACCGGGGGGAACAGTACTTGCCTCTTTAGGGCTAATCATCTCTGTTCTTCACTTTAATGAAGCCGGAACGGCATTACTACTTACGATTTTTGCATTACAGGACAGTTTCGGAACAGCTTGTAATATTACCGGAGATGGGGCACTAACGCTTATTACAGATACTTTCGAAAAAAAGATAGCTTCGAAGCCGAAGGCTTTTAAATAAAGGCTCTCTAATAACTATCTTTTTACTTAAGGGTTTTGTAAAGTTACTTTTTTTGATATTATTGCAAATATTCTCAACCCATACTAACCACAAATCAAAAATAGATACTATAAAACGAAAAACACTTAAAAGAAAAATTTCTATTGTTGGCATTTTAGTTTTTGTCAGTATGATAGTTTATTCATGTTGGCAAGATGAATGGTCCTCCAATGTAACTGATGAAGTTATTTTTGACAGCAATAAAGAATTGACCATTGCTAAAGCAGAACAATGGTATAATGCCACCAATCCCTCAGCTACTACAGTTAGATCCTTAAGTGCTGACGGGCGAATTCCAGCAAAGCCTAATTGGAACAAGGCTAAAGAAAGTAAAAAAGGAGATTTAGAGGTAGTTGAAACGACTCTAATGACAAGCGGTAGTACATTTTTTATGGATAACGAGACAAAAGAAAAATATGAACTACAAGATGATTTGGATAAAATATATAATGTAGCACGCATGGTAACATTGAAGAATCTAGAAACAGGTGAGATTTACAACTTCATCATGGTATTCATAGGTACTTATGATTATTTGATGCATACCACCTCTTTTGAAAACAATTCTTATTTACATCGTGAAGCTGATTTTGATGGAAAAGTTTTATTCTACAATTTCAATTATGGATTGGTAAATGGTTGGAAATATGAATCAGGGAAAATAACAGCCTCCATTTCTCCGGGAACAGAGGAAGGATACCGTATGAGTTTGCAAAGAGGAAGAGGACAATCCGTATGTAATACGGAAATAGACTGGATGGAAAAGCGGAATTGTCATAATGATATCGTTTGGGATCATGAACTGGGGCTGCCCGGCATCGATGTAATTTGCGACAAGTATTTACATCCTGAGTATCATGAAGTTTGCGTTTCATTGGATGATGACGAAATGGATGGCGGAGGTGGTGGATATAATCCTCCTTCAAATCCTCCTGAAACACCTCCTACTCCTTGTAAACGTGCTAAAACATTGTCGCAGGACGCAGCATTTAAATCGCGTATAAAAGATGTGTATAGAAAAACATTTTCCGCAGGCAATACTGTGGAGCAAGGCTTTATACAGACTTCAGACGGGCAAACTATTTTCCCGAACGTACAAGAATCAGGAAGTGCCAAATTCACAAATGATCAAATAGCAGGAAAAGAAATCATGGAATGGTACCATTCCCACCCTACAGGCTCTATGATTACTTCATGGGCAGATTTAAAGGCTTTAGCTATACGATACCAACAAGGATATGTGAAATCAGAGAATTTTACTTATGGAGTAGTTTCAGAGTTCGGATGTATGAGTATTATGATAACTTCTCCAACAGATTTTAATACTTTCGCTACCAAAGTTCGAAATGGTGAACTTTCCGAAAGTTGGAACGCTTATATAGTTGGTGCAAGCGGAGGGGGAGTTGATGAATGTATAGGTCAGTTGCTTAAATTTTTAGATCGCAATAACTCCGGTCTGTCAGTGATGTTTAGTTCGAATATTGATGAAAGCAATCCGACTTGGAATGCTCAGGAACTAGCTTCTAATGGGAAATCTGTAAATATGGAATGTAACCAATAAAAAGAAAAGTCATGAAAAGAATAGAATTTGTTTTGTGTTTGTTTTTTATCAGCACAGTTAGTTTTGCCCAAAAGGAAATTGCTCCAACAAAAAACTTGGATGCTTATATCGGGACTTGGATGTATCAGTCAAATGATACGATTTTTAAAATAGTTCTTAAAAAAGGATATGCAGAGGATCAACACATGATTATAAATGGTCTTATGGGAGGATATTTTCTATCAGTGAAGGGAATAATTGTAGAAAACTATTTTAGTATCAGAGATACTATTTGGCACTTGGACAAAAAAAAGGGAACTCAAGATTTTTCTATCTGGGCTTCAAACAATGCTACCAGTTTGGACTACATTGATCCTAATCGAGTCGGAGTTTTATTTTACGACCAACGGAAGAAGCACTTCGGCGGAAAAGGGATATTAGGCGGAAAAATACTTCTGCTTTCTTCCGATAAAATTCGTTGGCATCTGGATGAAAAATTAGGATTAGCCCTTGAAGAACCGGATGAATATACAGAACTGATAGGATTTTCTGTTCCTTCGGACGTGATAATGACTAAAGAGAAAGAACAATGATGTGAACAAAGACAACAAAATGTATCAAAAGCCAATGGAGAACCAACAGTAACCCCTGGCTTTTGGTACATTTATTTTCATAATCTTACAGCAAACTTGTTATTTCAAAACCTCATCCAGCTTTTGTTGCAAAGCCTCCCCTTCCAATCCTACAGCCAAGATCACCCCATTGGGGTCCAACAAGAAATTCATAGGAATCCAACGAATAGCATACTGCACGGCTGCATCCGATTTCCAGTCCTTCAAGTCTGAAACATGAGTCCATGCCAATTGATCTTTCTCAATAGCGGCCAACCAAGGTTCTTTCTTACGATCCAAAGAAACTCCTAAAATAGTAAAATTCTTATCCTTGTATTTATTCCAGGCAGCAACAATATTCGGATTTTCCTTGCGACAATCAGGACACCAGGAAGCCCAAAAATCAATCAGTACATATTTTCCTCTCAAACCGGATAATGTGACAGGATTACCGTCTACATCGGGCAATGTAAAATCCGGAGCCACAGCACCGACCTGAATATCTTTCATCCGCTTGATAAAGCCATCTATTTGACTGACATACATGGTTTCATCCAATGAAGCATCCAGTTTGGCACGCAATGCCTTCATTTCTTCCAGATTCAACTTATAAGCGAAATCCTTCACTATGAAATAAGGGGTAACAGCAGATGCCGGGTGAACAGCAACCAGACTATCTATGCTATATCCATCCTGACGAGTCAAAGGAGCATTTTGTGCATACAGATCATTAATGGCAGAACCTGTCACAGTCAGTATCTTTTCTGATTCATTCATCTTCAACTGCATCTTTTCGTTATCTAAAAAGAATACCAACGGACGTTTGCTATCCCTGAACGTAGTCAGCCCATAAGCCAATGGCTCAGTACAAACACCTTCAAATTTGAAAGTACCGTCAGTAATCACAGCCGAATCCACAGCTATGAACGATTTATCCTGATATTTTTTCAGATACACCATTCCATCTTTAACATCCGATATTTCTCCATTCAGAGTATATCCTTTTTTCTCTTCGCCACAGGACAGTACAGTCATAGCCAGTACACCAGCAAAAAGCACATTTACCATTCTTTTCATCTCTATCTTCCTTATTATTATAACTCGTCAAAAATAAATATTCCTATGCAATTATGCAAACTCCACCGTTCCTATTTGGAAATTAACTCTCCCTGAGTTACCTTTGTAACTTCAACTAACTATTATATAACCTATGAAAAAACTCCTATTTCTAGGCGCTCTCCTGTTGTCAACAGTATGTATGAACGCCCAAACTTCCGAATATTATCAGGAAGCAGCCAATCCTATTGCCACCAACCCCGCTTTATGGGCGAAAGTTACAGCTCCACAAATCAGCTGGGGAAGCACAGACATCCGCTATAAGAAAGAGGAACCGGCTCCCATCCATAGTGCGCAGAAAAGTATGAATCTTACTGCATGGAAAGGTGAGAAAATTTCAGCCCAACTGGTAGTATGGACTCCCAAAGTGCTAAATGACTTGACTTTCATGGTCAGCGATTTAACCTCAGGCAGTGCAACCATCAGTAAAGAGAATATCCGAACAGGCTTTGTCCGTTACGTTATAACCGATGAACTGAACAAAGATGGTTTGGGCGCATGCGGCTATCGAAACAGTGCTGATTTTGACTCAACTTTAGTAGCAGATGTAATAGACCATATCACTCCTACTCTAACCCTTCCCGCCAACTCCACCCAAGGGGGATGGATCAGCGTAAACATCCCTCAGGGCACTAAAGCCGGGAAATACACAGGAACCGTCACAGTGAAAGCCGACGGTATCACCTTGTCTGAATTAAAACTGAACCTCCAAGTGAAGAACCGTACTCTGCCTCCTCCTTCCGAATGGGCTTTCCATCTGGATTTATGGCAGAACCCTTATGCAGTATCCCGTTACTACAATGTGGAACCGTTCAGCAAAAAACATTTCGATTTGATGCGCCCATTGATGAAACTGTATGCCGATGCAGGTGGTAAGGTAATCACAGCCTCCATTATGCACAAGCCTTGGAACGGACAGACCTATGATGCTTTTGAAAGCATGGTCACTTGGTTGAAAAAAGCGGATGGAACCTGGTATTTTGACTATACCGTATTCGACAAGTGGGTGGAATTTATGATGGATCTTGGTGTCAAAAAACAAATCAGTTGCTATTCTATGGTTCCCTGGCGCCTTTCTTTCCAATATTTTGATCAGGCCAGCAACTCTTTCAAATTTTTGGACGCCAAACCGGGTGAAGTTGCTTATGAAGAATTTTGGATGAATATGCTGCAAGATTTCTCAAAGCATCTGAAAGCAAAAGGCTGGTTCGATATCACTCACATTGCGATGGACGAACGCCCGATGAAGGACATGCAGGAAACACTGAAAGTGATCCGTAAGGCTGATAAAGACTTTAAAGTTTCTTTGGCAGGAACTTATCACAAAGAACTATTGGATGATCTGAATGATTATTGTATCACCATTGCCGAGAAATTTACTCCCGAAGAGATTGAAGCGCGCCGGAAGGCAGGCAAAGTAACTACTTATTATACCTGCTGCACAGAGCCCCGCCCCAACACTTTCACTTTCAGCGAACCTGCCGAAGCTGAATGGCTGGCATGGCATAGTGCGAAAGAAAATCTGGACGGATATCTTCGTTGGGCTTTAAACAGCTGGGTGAAAAATCCCCTACAAGACAGCCGTTTCACAGCTTGGGCTGCCGGAGACACGTATATGATTTATCCGGGCGCCCGTTCATCCATCCGGCTGGAACGCCTGACAGAAGGAATACAATTTTTTGAGAAAGTACGCATTCTGAAAGAAGAATTTGAAGAAAAAGGCAATAAAGGAGCTATTAAGAATATAGACAAAACCTTGAAAATGTTTGATGAATCAAGCATGGATAAGATTTCTCCTACCACTGCCGTAAACAAAGCAAAAAAAGTTATCAACCGATACTAGAAAAAGGGAAAATACCTTTATTACATACATATATATATATCGGACCACACATATGTATGTAATAAAGGTACTTCAAACTAAAAGCCGAACAGAATTAACTTGTGGGAAATAGGATGGATGAATCCCCGATAGCTTCAAAAGTAACTTAAGTGCATTGGGCAAGTAACTTAACTTACTTGACACTTTCACTTAACTTACTTGGCTCACGAAGTCAAGTTACTTTATTTGCCCTATATTTCTCAAATAAATTCTGTTTGGCTATATAAAATGGCAAGTTCTAGTTTTAACTTTATCCTCCCTTTCCTTTATACAAGTTTATTCTTCGGGTACATAAATGATTTCTCCATTATCCAATTCATAAGCAATACCCACCTTTTTTCCTTTCTTGCCGCTTTTGACATCCTGATCCTCAGAAGGGGTATAACGGTTAATCTTCTGCCCTTCCTTGGTTATGATTTCCATGTTTTCCTTACCCGGATTCTTCACCATCGTAAAATCTTCCTGACTAAACATTTCAGTCATATTATAACGGGTAACCAAGGCCACCATTAACGCTACAGCAAACACCATCGCCACATCAAACAGATTGCTGACCACGCTCATCGGGTCACTATCCTCCTCTTTTCTTAATAAATTACGTTTCATCTCAAGCTGTACGTTTTTCAGTGAGCAATTCAGAAAGGAATTCCAGATTAGTCATATCCTGTAAATACCAGCGTTGCTTCACCTGTTGGGTTATGAAACCGATAGCACTAGAAAACAGACCAACTACAGTCGTAGCAAAAGCGACCTGCATATTATACGCCATAGAAGCGATATCACCAGTAGAAAGTCCCACCAAAGCAGGTCCCATTGGAATCAATGTACCCATCAATCCAAGCATCGGTCCCATCTTGGTCAATGTTTTTGAAATAGCCAAATCCTTATCAGCAGTAATTTCAAAATCAGCCAACAGGCGCTGCACATGTGCCGGACGGTCTTTTGACTCCAACACCCGACGGATATACGCAATGACCAACGAGTTAGACTTCACAGGAAGTTTGCCTTCCAATTCGGACAAAGTATCTATAGTCAATGTATCAAGCTGTTGACGCAACAACGCATCCGTACGCCGAATAGCCAGATACTGCCCGAAAAAACTGCCTATCAATAATAGCGAACGGATGAAAAGAATAATAAGCAATACAACAACAGGGACTAAAAGTCCGTTCGAAATCCAAAACAGAATGTCTGATATAAGATTCATAATGTCAGTAAGTTTTAAATGTTTGTTTTTATTCGTCTATATTTATATATAACCAATCCAATGAGTCCTCCACCTGCCAGCATAATTATCAAGCCGGTCAATGCCCCCCAATCCACCTCGCTTACACCTGTTACGGCGGTACGACCATTTACAGTAGCAATAATTCCCAATATGGCGGTCAATGCATTAGTGAGGAACAATAGCTCCAACCGTAATTCCTTTTCCGGCAAAAGATAACGAAGAAACAATGTGCCTGCAGAAATCAATATCAATACACCTGCCGCCATACTCCATGCGACAAGAGAAAAGGAAACACCCGGAAAAGAGAAGATAAGATATACCAATCCGCTAAACAAGACAGGAAATATCAAAATCCCCGGAAACCAACGTAAAGCACGGTAAGCCAAAAGAGTACGTTTCTTAACAGGCCCTGTAGTAAGCACATGAACAGCCAACATACAAAAAGCCATCTGTAAGGCAACTTCCACTGTAAGCACAACCGAAGTGTCAAGCATCAATTGGACATTTGCCAACCAATCAGCAATCTGTGTCTTAGACTGCTGAATAGCATATGGCCACATCAGTCCCACAAAGAGGGTGGCTACAACAGCTATTGCTGCAACCGATCCTCGTTTACGAAATGTCTGTTTCATCATAAAATTGAAACAGACCAATATCATAAGAACAACTACAACTGTTTCCATAGCCTGTTATTCTTGCATTTTTTTACGGCGACAACGCACCAATACAATTAAAACAAGAACTGCAGCCACCACTACAACACAAACAACAGTATTGCTTACCGTATTCGTCTGTTGTTCCGTACCGACTGTATTCATCTCTTCTTTTTTCATCACCATACCCTTTTGCTCTTTTGAAGCAGCAACTTCACGTATCTGACTGATGTTTTCCTTATACCGGGATGCAGTCTGTGCATCCGTTTTAGAAGCTATGAACTGACGTAATTTAGCATTATCACAAACAAAACCAGAACAAGACGGTTTATATTTATTCACCAAATCGGTATGTAGTTTGGCAATATCCGCTATCTGTTGCCCGCTAGCCTGCCACATTCCTTTACGGATAGTTTCCATCATTACCGCAGTCATTTCTTCCAAAGCGGCAGGGTTCTGCTTTTCAAAATAATCCTGCACTCCCAAGTTAAATTTATCCTTTACATACACATCATATATCTCATTCCACATTTCCTTATCAACAGCCTGAGGTTTCATGACATTCCAACCATACGTATTTTGCACAATCTCAGCAAAAGTATTAGCTGCGCCGGCCTCCCCTTTCATTTTTTCCTTAATATAAGCAGGATTGAATATTGTGGTACGGCTCTCTATACCAATAGCTTCTTTCACCTCTTGCATACGGGCATTGTTACGGTTACGATAGTCGCTCAGATACGCATCAGGATCTTTACCGGTCACATTACGGACAGCAAGATTCATACCTCCCATAAACTCATACACATGATCCAGACTTAATGCACCCCATGTATTGCTTTGACGTGGCTGAATAACCGCATCCGTACGTGTCAAAGCAGCTTCCAAAGCAAATTGGCGAACAGTTTCCCAATTCTTTTCACTACCATAAAAAGCACCCATATTATTCAAATAAACATCGGCGATTTCCTTTTCACTTTCCCAACGGTCACCAGATTGCACCATACTTTGTATACCCGTACCATAATTACCATTCACTCCTCCGAACACACGGAAAGTAGACATTTCACGGGCCTCTTTTGGAGTCAGACCTTTTTCTATTAATACACGTTCAGCTTCCACAACACCTGCTGCTACTTGATTTTCAAATTGATCTTCTCTAGCATTGGCAGCCATCTCTACGGCACGATTAACAAGAAACAGACGTGAAGCGGCAATATCTCGCAGCTGCCCGCTAGTCTGCACTACCACATCAATACGAGGACGGCCTAATTCAGCAGAAGGAATCAGACGAAGATCCGTCACACGCCCAAACGTATCACGAACAGGCTCTACACCCAGCATATAAAGCACCTGTGCAATAGTAGCACCGCCGGTTTCTATAAATTCTCCACTCCATAATGTATAACTTACTTTACGAGGAACAGAGTCATTATGACGACGGCGATACATTTCGATAGTGTTGTCAGCCAATTGTTTTCCTTTTTCCCATGCAGATTCCGACGGAGTTTCTTCAGCATTGATAGCGAAAAGATTTCGTCCTGTAGGTAATGTATTAGGATTGGCGATGGGATCACCACCCGGTGAAGGCTGCGTATATCCTCCGTTCAACGCATTCACCATAGAGGTCAATTCTCTTTCCGGACTTTCCAAAAGAGCACTCTTATAATTGCCCACATTCTTCAAGGTACGTTCTACTTCCACGACAGCCAAAGCAAAATTCATCTCCTCTTTAGAATATTCTTTTTTCTTGGACATCATAGCTTTCATCATCGCTTCCATGCCTCCGAATTTATCACTATCCGCTTTTTCACGTTTTCCTCGAGAAGTTGTTTTCATTGTAACCGTATCTTTGGCCAGTGTATTCATACCTACAGCACGACTCTTGTACATTCCTGTTTCCATTTTCTTTAAAGCTTCAGGGCTTGCACCCATTTTTTTTGCAAGTTCCATAGCTTTCTCAGGATTCATACCTTTCGCTATTTCCTTCATTTTCTCTTTCATAGACCCGGATATGCTATTCCTTTTCGAACATCCGCTTTGGTCAGCCTGCATTATTCCACTGCTCATATCAGCATGTGTTTTAGCCTCAGCCGGAGCCTCTTCAGCTAATGCCATCATCATGGTCATCATGCCTTGAGGAGTATTACGGGATTTATTGATTTCATGTGCTTTAGCAAGTTCATCGGAAGTAATGCCAGTAATACGGCAAATCAATTCATCAGAAGCCAACGATGGATCAGCCAACAGACGAGTGACCAAATCACGTGCAGGTTCTAAATAACGCTGAGTAAAAAGAGTGCGATGTTTCTCTACCTGTCCGTCCGCACGATTACGTAGTTTATCTAATGCCAACAGACTATAGGCTATCGGCTCGGTAGCCATAGCATACACACTGGAAGTAATACGAATGGGTTCATAAGGAATCCCCATTGTATACAACTGACCTGTAATCTTCTCATTTGCCAGTTCCTCTGCAAAATTTTCTATACGCTGAATATCTTCCTCGGCATAAGGAACAGTAAGAAGACTATCCAATTCCAATTCACGATGGATGCCCAGTTTCACCGTGAGTTTCTTTACCGCCAATGAAGCACGGTTCAAAGCGTCTTTATTTCCGGTAGACAGTACAGCCTGCCCATCGGCCGGAAGTAAATTATTGTATGTTTTGACAGCCTCAGTCAGTTCACGATAAATGGTGCGGACACTACTTTCCATAAAAGGTGGAGTAAGATAAGATTGCAATCCCGCATACGAACGACGCTTAGCAATCATCCCTTCACCTACATTGCCGATGGAATAAATATAAAAATGAGGTAATGCACCTACCAGACGGTCGGACCAGTCATTGCTGCACAAAGCAACTTGTTTGCGCGGAGTGAACTCTAAACTGCCATGAGTACCGAAATGAATCAACGCATCAGCTTTAAATCCGAATTGTGTCCACAGATAAGAAGCAATATAAGTATGTGGAGGAGCTGCATTGGTTCCATGTACTACTTTAAATGCATTATCCCCACTACCGGCCGCATTCTGTGGCAAGAGCACCACATTTCCAAATTGCAAACGAGCTACTCCTAAACGGCCGTCGGAAGTAGTCATATATGCTCCGGGAAATTCACCATTGGCAGCTATTACTTCGGCATACATTTCAGGACGAATGGATTTCTTTATCCAACTCTCATATTGTTCTTTTGTTATGAGTTCGGGCTTGCCGGTTTCCATAAACCGATCAAAAGCTCCTTCGGCATACGAACCAAATACGGCTCCTTGAGATTGTATCATCTGTTCCAATTCTTTCGAAGAGGTAGGCAAACCGTCCACCTTGTAGCCCTCGCGTTTCATACGCTGCAACAAGTTATAAAGTGAAGGAACCACTTCCATACCACCCGCAGTCAGTGCATTCTGACCAGGACCTTTATAATAATAAATAGCAACGCGTTTCTCACTATTGGGTTTACGCTGCAGAGCAATATAGTTATTAACTGTTTCTACAAAAGTTTCCAAGCGTTCTGGAATAGCATAAGCGTGTTGCAAACCCTCCTCATCCTTATAATGTCCAAAAAGAGCGAACGGACGGATAGCTCCATCTATCTCGGGAGTAACAATACTTTGTGACATAAAGCCGCCATTCATCCCCATCTTGTCCCTCTCCCACTCCTCTACCAAGCGATTTACATTCAATGGAGAGAAAAGCGGTATATTCTGTTTCGCCAGATAATCTACAATAGGTTCACCCATACGTCCATGCGCCATATTGATAATAGCAGACGGACGGACAGAATCAATTCCATGGTTCTGAATAAAAGAACGCATGGAACGTATAGGATAAACCATATTGCCAGTTTCCTCCAATTTAGCAATAAGCCCGGAAGGTTCACCCATCGGACCGGTCACAATAATACGCGGAGCATTCTCTTTCCACAAGCCGTTATGTTGCAGAAAAGTATTGTATCCGGCTACCGTATTGAAACCCAACTCTTCGTCTTCGGGTTTCTTTGGATCCATGTGATAAAGCACATCATCGGCACGTTTCATTACGGCTTCCGGTTCAGACACAGAGAATAGTTTTTTATCAATATGCACACGCACATAATTCAGCATACTGCGATAGTTACGACGTCCTCCATTAGACAGATAATGTTTCAATGTATCCGCTTGGATGGAATCCAATGAAATAATCTTGTTTGCAGGATTGGTAGCGGCAGTAGTCAATACCGGCAGACCACCATCGGCTGCCTTTTGTATTTGCGCACGTTGCTCTTCAGTAATCCTTAATCCCATGGCATTGATAAATACCATATCATAACCGGCCAATCGGTTCAGATCATCTGTGCTCAGTTCACTGATTTTAATAAATGAATTGTCATTAGCTTTAGATATCTGCCCTAAACTGATTACCTGATAGTTGATGAAAGCCACTTTAGTTGCACTGAACCAAAGATTCCATACACCAAACAAAAGCAGCAAGATGACTGCTATCCCTCCGCCAATCAATAATTGTTTCTTCTTCATATCTTTATTTAAATCACATAGTTTATTTAGTATTAGCAGCCAAATTTCATTTGAACAATTGTTCTATATCCAATGACAAACCGGCTGAAAAAGTTGTTCCTTTAGTAGCAGGCGAATTATTATAATAACGGAAAGGGACATAATTAAACAGGTTGTCTACCGCCAAAGTCATATCAACACCTTTCCATACTTTCTGAGACAACGTAAGCTTCCACATTGTATACGCCGGATAAGTCACCTTCTCAGTTTCTTCATAAGAAGTGTTCGAAGTATATTCCTCCGTATTCACCTTGGACAGAAAGCGTCCGTTCAAAGCAACATTAAACGCATAGTTCTTCCAATGCTTGTCATACTCAAGACGGACAGTAGCCGTATGCGGGCGAGTACTTGAAATGACAGGTTGCCCTTTCTTTATATTCTCGTGTGTATAGGCGTAAGATAAACGTGCCGACAGTCCACAAGGATATTTGACGGAAGCATTTGCCTCGGCACCGGATATCCTGATATTTGATATATTGGTATATACCTGCCCTTTCAACGCCTCACTCCACGCCGTAGTGATACGATTATCAACTACATTATAGAAACCTGTCACCGTCAAATTATAACGACCTTTCATATATTCTGCCGAAAGAGAAAAATTATGGCTGGTTTCAGGCTTCAAGTCAGGATTACCATAAATCATAAAAATACTTGCCATATCAAAATTCATATACATTTCTTTCAAAGTAGGAGCTCGGAAACCACCGGCATAGGAACCTCTCAATGAACAGTTTCCTATTTTATACATCAGTCCTAATTTGGGAGAGAAATGATTAATATCGGAATCTGAATAATAATCAAAACGTAATCCTGTGATGACATTGAAATATTTCGTCGGGTTCCAGTCAAACTGTGCAAAGCCGTCCACTGTATACTGATGTTTACTTCCATTATTGGCAAACTGATAGGACATTAAATAATCACGCATATAATCACCACCCACGGTGAGAATATGCTTACCGACAAAAGTATGATTATAAAAAGTATGAACCGAATGTTGTACATTACTATAATCACGTACATCATTAGCATCTTGCGGCAAGTAGTCGCTCTTATCATACTGGTCGAAAGAATAAGCTATTTCCAGATCCTTATCTTTATCCAATACATAATTTCCTTTCACCCCACCACTGAAGTCTCGATAACGGTCTTTACTAGTCTGTGACTTCTCACGTTCACGAAAAAAATATCCGGCACGTGCCGTCAGTTTCAGATGGTCATTAGCAGTATAGACCAAACGTTCTTTGAAATTCCAAGTTTTATCACCATACACCTTTTTAAATGCCCAATCCTCCGTTTCCTCATTTGTTTTTCCATCTGCCAAATCTTTTTCATCTACTTGGGTATGCTGTACATTAGTCACACTATTGAATTTTCCAACATTGAAACCTATTGTTCCTCCATAACGCTGCTCATTATAAGCCCCGTAACGTCCATTGAGATTCACAGTCCAAGGCTCCGCAGGCACTTTACTTATGATGTTTACCACTCCTCCTACCGCATTCGAACCATAGAGTGAAGAAGCCGCACCTTTTACAATTTCAATACGCTCCACATTGCTCATATTCAATCGGTTGTAGTCTATATTATCCAAAGTCTCACCTGCCAGACGTTCACCATCAACCAGAAAAAGTACAGCATTTCCACCAAATCCTTGCATATTGAGAGAAACTTGCTGGTCCATGGAATAAGAGAATTCAATTCCCGGCAGTTCTGCCTGAAGTAAATCTCCAATATGGGTAGCATCTACTTTTTTTATTTCATCGGCAGTAATGACACGAGTTACAATGGGAACATCTTTCAGGAGTTTCGGAGTACGGGTTCCCGTTACAACTACAGTTTCCATATTTACAGCATCTTCTTTCAGTATAAAATCAACTTTACCTGTTTTACTGACAGACACTTTATGAGTTTGCGAGATATACCCCATGTATGAAACCTGTAGAGTATATTCTCTATTATCGGGTAATTTCAACATGTATTTTCCCTGTGTATCCGTAGTGGTTCCCAAAGTTACTTTTTCTTTTACGGAAACTGTTGCTCCCGTCAGAGGTTCTTTATTTTCATCAAATACAGTTCCTGAAATAATTCGTTGTGCTGATACTGATACCGCCATCAGCCAACACAGTATCAAGCACACGTTTCTGAGTAGTCTATGCATATCGTATGTCGGTTTACAATTCAAACGGATAAATATAGTCAATAGTCATGAAGCCTTTTACACCACTAGCATTCATATAATTTGTGAGACGAACAGCCGCATAAGTTCCATCTTTCAGCTTTACCATATAAACCTTGTTTGAAAGAGTATAGGTAGGTGGCATATTACTTTTATCAACATTCAACCATTTGGATAGTTCTTCATTATAATAGGATGCCATATAAACAATATTACCATCCATCATACCTGACATATCAATGGCTATCTTAGCGGTAGTCCAAACATCCTCCACATAGGCTCCTTCGGGCATCGCATCCGCATTCCGTAAAGCGGAAAAACCTGTGAAACCGGTTTCCAATACTGCTCCAGCATTGGTTTTAACATCATAACGATGAACAGCAATATCCCATTCCTCCGGTTCTTTCTGTTCAGAATCCGTCACATTTACAGAATCTACTTTTTGTGTATGGAAATCGATAAAAGTCCAACGTCTATAATCAGTAGCGTCAATATAAATAGTACCCGAATGGGTAGAAGGGTCTGTTCTTATAAAACCCAATTCATTACTATCCGAAGCAGCAGGACTATCATATATTCCTTCCAAAATACCATCACATGCCGAGAATGGCAAAAGCATCATTCCCAGTATGGTTATAATAGAGAGATATCTTTTCATACTATTTAGTGCCTACAAAAGTCGCAGTAATAGCCATAGGCATGGCTCCCGGCTTTAGTGTAAAGATCAGATCAGCCTTTTCATCCTTAATCGTTCCTTGTAAACTTCCTGTATATTTTACAGAACCAACAGTTACATCAACAGCACTTTCCGGCAAAATATAAGTGACATTATCGGAGGTATGCACTTTAATTCCAGGTATAGCAATATCCGGCAATGACATCATTCCTTCACCAGCACCGCCAACTAGAAGAACTTGAACAGTTCCCCCTTCTTCCGCAGTAATTTTCACCTGACTGTCTGACGTTCCTTGATCATTTCCTGATACTGAGAGTGATAATGTTCCATTGTAAATACCAGCAACCTCCTGAGCCGGAATCACGGTATCTTCCTTTTTATCATCATTGTCACTACATGCTACTGCACACAATGCAATAGCCATCATCGCTAAAAAGTTTTTCAATTTCATAATACTTTAGTTTTATTGATTAATAGTTATTATTTTATGTTTTCAAATTTGTTGCAAAGTTACCCTTACCCCCAAGAGTACACAATACCTAAAAATTGGGGTTTTATTACTGATAATCATATACATAATAAAATACACGAGTACTTATTTTTAGGTATAAAGCCGAAAATTATCACCATTAATAGGTATTATCAGTATGTATTTCTATAACCAATTTTGTAAAAAAAGCAAGCATGATTAAATTGACACATCATGAAATGCCTGTGAACAAGACACTTCATCATAGAACAATAGAGATTCTGACAGCACTTACCCTACTTATAGGTAGTCCGTCATTCCTTATTTACTTCTATTGTTCCCACGACACAAATAATCCATTATGCCAATGGTTGCTTTGTACTTTGAACCATACTCCCGAAGATGGGGAATACTTATATAATCGATACTTAGTAATCAGTATCACATGAGCGGCACTTATATTCGGATTTTTATTTGTAATTTCCTTATTGTTCATAGCAATAAGAAAAAGATCCTTAGATTTATCTCTATTCCAAATCACTTATTTACATTCACTCATAAAAAAATCAGTAAGCATCTTCCACTTTATAAGCTACCATCCAAAGCATCCGGCCTTAAATACCTTATAATTTCATATGTTGAAAAACTCTTTCTTAAACAGAAGATTCAATTTCATATTAGCAATGATTTAGTTGCATATTCCTCCTATAGCTTTAAAACATTTTAAATATCAAGTTATATTTGTCCGGGATAGATGTATCAAAACTTTTTTTATCTTAAAATGTTTATAATGTATGGAAATGCTATTTTTACTAAAGAATTTATACCGTGATCCTCTTGCGCTATCCAGATTCAGCCAATTCAGGTGTCTTCATATAAGTAAAGGAGAGATTATCCAAAACTTGAACGAAACCCATGAGTTTCAAGTTTGTTTTGTTCTAAAAGGGTCATTATGCCTATTCAGAGATCATATAGAATCCATGCCTCTGATGGCAATGCAGAATGAATTTTTCTTCATCAGCAGCCTGCACCAATGTAAAATCAAGGCAATGGATGAAGTACAACTTGTCATTCATGCATGTAATATTGTGGCTCCTTATCTACATAGCAGAACAATAGAGTATCTGCAAGATATATCCATCGAAGAAGTAAAACCGGTAGAAGTCCTTCCCATTTATCCGTTAATGCGTTCCTACTTAGATTTGCTGGTCGATTACATGAAAAATGGAACAGAAATTCCCGACTTACATCGAGCCAAAGAATATGAATTGTTCTCATTATTTAAAATTTGCTATAAGAAGAATGAAATTGCCTCCATTTTCCGTGATGCGCTATCTAACGACCTTCAATTCTTCGTATCCGTCATGACACATTACAAAGCTTGCAGAACAGCCAAAGAACTAGCTGTTTTATGTGGATATAATGATACTGTTTTCACACAGTTATTCAAAAAAAACTTCCATGGAGATACACCATATCAATGGTTACAAAAACAAACATCTTATGAAATTGAATTCAAATTAAAAAAAAGTACTTTACCCATCAAACAAATAATGCTGGACTATCATTTCAAGACTTTCTCCCATTTTACAACCTACTGTAAAAGAAATATCGGAGCTACTCCTAACGAAATACGTAAAAAAGGAGAAGAATCAAGAGATACACCTTCTCTTGAAACATATTCAGTTTCTGCAAACGATTAAACAAACATCCCGCATCCTAAAGATTATGAATATAGTTATCTCCATCATACACACTAAAGCTAATAATAAGTTTGTTTCCTGATCTCGGTATATGGATCTATTTTAAGAGTTTCTATACATCTATAATAACAAATATCACAAAACCTAATCATAATCCACCATCAATATATGGAAAACTTATCACATATACCCCTCTGTAAAATCATATAAAGCATCTACCATTTAAAACTATCCCAAAACGAACATTTAGAAAAATAGGAAACCTTTTTATGCAGATATAAAAGAAAGAACTGATTATATGCAAACAAATCTTTTAAATACGCAACTTCTTTTTAGTACCAAATATAGAACTTTGCATCCAAATAAAATGTGAATATTATTATAATGTAAATCGCACACAGCAGAATAACCTAAAATATAAAATTGCATGCCCCCCAACGATACAATATTCAATAAAGCAGAACGGAGTTTATCCAATATGTAACAACAAAGAACAATTCATTTTTAATAATTTACAGTCATGTATACAAAGAAGAAATGCAAAATTTATGTATTATCAGTGCTACTTTGCACATTTTTTTTCTCGTGCAGCAGTATTGATTTTGAATTACCCCAAGGTCCTCAGGGAACCAATGGCAAATCCGCTTATGAGATATGGAAAGAAGAAGTTGAAACCGGTCATATAAACTGGCCTTCCACCCAAGTTGATTTAGCAGACTTTTTAGTTTATATTAAAGGAGAAAAAGGAGACAAAGGAAAAGATGGAATGTCTGCATACGATCAATGGAAAATCCTGATCACCCAAGGTAATGTCACCAACCCTCATGACCCTTCGCTCATTTGGCCTTCTTCAAAAAATACAGAAGCCGATTTTTGGGATTTTCTTAGCGGAAGAGACGGAGAATCACCTCATATTGGCGAAAATGGGAATTGGTATATCGGCAATAAAGATACAAAAATCAAAGCTATCGGCAAAGATGGAAAGGATGGAATTAATGGCAAAGACGGATTTTCCGCCTATGAATTATGGAAACAATCTGTTGCTGGCGGCAATATAAATTGGCCCAAAGACCAAACAACAATGGAACATTTCTTTTTATATTTAAAAGGGAAAGATGGTGAAAATGGTATTACTCCACATGTTGGTGAAAATGGTAATTGGTATATTGGCAATCGTGATACAAATTTTCCGGCTCAAGGTCAAAAAGGAGAAAATGGTAAAGACGGAACATCCCCTTATATTGGTCCTAATGGAAACTGGTGGATCAATACATCCGATACAAAAATAAAAGCTCAAGGAGAAAAAGGAAGCGATGGATTAACCCCTTTCATTAAAGACGGATACTGGTGGATAGGCACATCCAATACAGGGATTGCAGTGCAAGGTCCCAAAGGAGAACAAGGTGATAAAGGAGCGGACGGACTTACCCCGGTGATAAAAAATGGGAACTGGTGGATAGGCACCACCGATACAGGAATAAAAGCTCAAGGAGAGAAAGGAGATGATGGCGTATCTCCCCATATAGGTAATAACGGAAATTGGTGGATAGGTACTACTGATACAAGAATAAAAGCTCAAGGAGAAAAAGGAGTTAACGGAGCATCTGCATACGAATTATGGGTAAATGACGTCAAAAATGATAAAATCAAAGACAAAAATAATTCAGCATGGTCCAAAGATAAAATTACAATGGCAGATTTTTACACTTACCTCAGTGGAACAAATGGTAACAATGGAAAATCCGCTTATGAACTATGGAAAGAAACTGTAGGAACAGGCAATATGAATGATCCTAAAAATCCAGGACAAAAATGGCCTTCTGACAAAGTTTCAGAATATGATTTTTTCAATTATTTAGCTGGTAAAGACGGAATAAACGGAAGCAATGGTTTATCAGCACATGAACTGTGGAAAAATGACTTAGCTAAATTTTGCGGTACAACAGATGCACTTATTGACCACAAAAATGGTGGAGTATGGGACTGTGAAAAAAATACGTTAAAGGATTTTTATGACTATCTACACGGGAAAGATGGCAAAGACGGAGAAGATGGCAAAGACGGCAAACCCGGAGAACCAGGAAAACCGGGAACAGAAGTTACCATCATTAAGGGTATACCTAATGTTATTGCACAATATTCTCAATCAGAATATGGTGAATATGTACGCACAACTGATGGAGGTGTACTCTATAAAGTATATGATGAAACTGGACAAATCGCACCAAAAGCTCAAGTAAAAGGCATGCCGGGTATCAATGCGGAAAAAACTTACATTACCAATGAAAACGGAGAGTTTATTGTACCTAAAGAAGATTTACCCGAAATACAAGACATAAACTTACGCTGGGGAACGGTAAAAGAAGTAACCCTAGCCGGAAAGTTGCCGCAAGAATCCGCTAAAAACACATATGTTCCTAATAGAGTACGCATGAGAATGATCCTCCGCGATAATTCAAATTCATTATACGATTATCAGTATCTATATTTCTATATACAACGAAAAGTTAATCCGGAAGACCAATGGCAAAATATCCCTTCTTATTTACCTAATAGTGGTTCAAGGAATTTAGACGCATATAGAGTCTCTGACAAAAATAATCCCAACAGTATTTTGTCAGATAAAAAACTATATTCAAGCCAAGGCTCTAGTTCAAATAATGGAGGATATTATTACTATATTTATACCTATCGGTTCATTCAAGAAAATCCCGGAAAATTCAAAAACAATCAATCTGAATATTGGGATGGAAGTGACGTTTATTACACTGTAAAAGCTAGAGAACCTTATTATGGAGAAACTTTCCAATGGAATGGTGTTTGTTTATTAGCTCCTTATCAAATGGGACCTACGCTAAAAACATTAAAATTAAAAATAATATCCAATGGAGAAGCACCCAGTTTCTCATCTGCTGAAGGTGAATTGGATTTTTCAAAAATAGACTTTACAAGAATTTACAAATCATCGACCACACGTGTCGTTAAAGAAAATGGAATGGACTATGTAGAACCGATAGCGTATACTGAAGAAGAAGCCAGCAAACTTAAAATGGCATATATCACATTCAGATATACCTCAACAGCCGGCTCACAAGAAGCATCAAGTTCTAATAACAGATCTTCTGCAGAAGTTCCAACGTTCAAAGTATTCGCACCATTTTTAAATTCATCCATATACATTGACAGTGGCAACAGTTCATATTTCTATAGATATTATCAAGGTTATCTCCGAAAAGGAAAGGATGAAAAAACATTTATTATTGAAAACTATAGCAGCTCTTATGAGTTGCCCGAAGTACAAGTTATCTATGAAGAATAAAAACATGAAGAAAATATATATACATAAAATCCATCTCATACTATGCTTTACCTCAGTATTATGTTTCGGTTTACCTATAAATGCACAACAAAACGCAAAGAATGGAGCAGCCGATAATAATAAAAAAGCATGGGAAATAGGTATAGGCGCAACCGGACTTCAAATGACACGTTTTAATGTCATTAATTTCCATACTAATAATAAAGGCGGTTACACTGTAGGTACTAATAAAAAAGATTTTATTTTTGGAGGAAATCTATATTTTGCTCGTGAACTTAACTCTCATTTTTATCTAGATTTACAAGGAACATTAGACTACAGTTCCGATCCTGTCCGTAACGGTAAAGAATCAAGATGGCTAGGTATGGCAGGAATCGGTTTACAGTGGCGTCTAGGTGAATATCTCCATTCAAATTATATTGATCCTTTCCTACGGATGGGAGCCAACTATATGTACAAGAATTTTAAGATCAACTATAAGGGGATGGAAGAATTCAACAGTGAGGAGATGGAATGGAATCTGTCAAATGATTATACTAAAGAAGGGAAAGATAAACAAAATCTTATCCCTATTTCATTGGGAATAGGCGTGAATATGTGGCTTAATGACAACATTGGCATAGGACTCCAAGGAGACTACCTCATCATGCCATACAAACATATAGCCAATTCATGGCAAGGAAGCATTCGATTGATGTGGCGCATTGGTGGTAAATCCCTAAAAGTCAAACCAAAAATTCAATATGTGGAAAAAATCATAGAAAAAGTTATAGAAAAACCTATAATCATGAAACAAATTGTAGAAACTCCAAGCCAGCCCAATGTTTTATGTGATTTATTCAACAATATCTATTTTGAGTTTGATAAAACAGAAATAACTCCTAAAGCAGCTACTATCATTGATGAAATAGCTCAAATTATGCTGACAGACACAAGCAAAAAATATCTCATCACAGGATGTACTGATGCAAAAGGATCATCACAATACAATATGGATCTATCCCAAAAACGTGCAGACGCTGTAGTCAATGCACTTATAAAGAAAGGAGTTCCCAATAAAATGTTAAAAGCAAAAGGAGTGGGCGCAAAAATATCGTATGCATCTCAGAATGCTCCCAACGAAATACGAGAAGGAGATCGTAAAATTATAGTTCAAACCATTACAAATATGGATTATTGGAATTATATACCATAAAAAATTTCCCCTCTATCAAAACGGCATATATTCCTATATCGTGGAATATAGCCGTTTTGCATATTCCAAAGAAAAGTTCGAGCCATGTATACCCTCATGCCCTCACTGCATATATAACATGTTTATTATTAACGGTTTATGTAGTAAGGATAAAAAAATCGCTCTCATTCATGCTCTCATACTCTCACAATGTTTTGAAGTATATTTCCACATAAATTACTTGTTTTCAGCCATATACCATTTTCTTATAGATCGTTTCGACTTGATATAAAGTAGGGTGTTTTAGGCTTTTTCCCCGCAAAAAGTACGCATGAAAGGTCTGTACCTCCACAGAATGACGGTTTACGATGCATTGGTAACAATAAAAAGACCAAGACGTTTTTAAAAAAGTTCCTGTTCTTTTTTAAAAAGGTCGTCGTCTTTTTTGAAAAGTTCTTGATCTTTTTTGAGAGCATGAGGATATCACATATGTAAGCATAAGACCAGGTACACCGAATAGTACACCGAAAGAATGCTTTGATATGCTTATTTTTGCCATGCACCAAAAACAAAAAATTCCCGTAAAGTATTAATTTACAGGGATTTTCTTTGTTTTGCAATTCTTTCCAGCGGAGAGACAGGGATTCGAACCCCGGGTACCTCGCGGTACAACGGTTTTCAAGACCGCCGCAATCGACCACTCTGCCACCTCTCCAAAACTTCCTTTCAGAAGTGCTTTTTGTTGAAAGCGTTGCAAAGGTACGACTTTATTTTAAATATGCAAGACTTTTGAACAAGAAAAATTAAAGGTTTTATTATATTTGCACTCTCAACCGAAAAAAAGCATATGAAACTAAAATGTCTTTTCTTACTGTTACTTTTGGGAATATCCTTTTGTGTACATGCACAAAAGCGCCCCGTCATCCTTGAGAAACAGTTGGAGATCATTAGGAAAGAACCTGATAACGGGGATGCATTAAAGTTTCTATGCCAATACTATTTAAATAAAGGAGATTATTCCAAAACCATCACTTACGCCGAGATTATGAAAAACGTAGCGGACAAGACTAAAAATCCTCTACTCCAACTCTATTCATATATCTACCAAGCACAAGCACAAATGATGAGCGGACGGGAAAAAATAGCCAAAAAAAACTTGAACCTTTCTCTTGAACTAGCAACCAAACTGAATAATGACTCCACCCTTTGTTCCGTCTATGGTAGTCTCGGACTCTACTCTGCAAATATTGAAACCGATTATTACCGTGCCATACGATGGCTTTATAAAGGTATCCAATTGGCACAACAAAATAATTTCCAACAACAATACGCTTTGCTTTTAGGCAATTTAGCAAACATCTATTACCTCAAAAAAGATACAGCCGGTATCAAATACGCATTAGAATGTTATGAATTAGGACACAGTATGCGTAATCCATACATCATTTATTCCGGTGCAGTAAATTCTGCCTATATGTATTTTTTAATGAAACAGAATGAGGAAGCAATGAAATATATACATGAAGCCGAAACATTGATGCTGGAAAATGATTTCTACGACCAAGCCCATACCTACAATCTCTTTGGCAATATATTATATGATATGGGTGAATATGCCCAGGCCTTGGAATATTACAAAAAAGCCATGAAGGACAAACAGGCGGCACAAACTTCCTCTATTGTCTATGCCCATTTGGGATATGCACGTATACTAATGCAGCAAAACAAACAACTAGAAGCTATTTTATTGTTAAAACAAGGAATAGCTATTTCTTATGCACGCGTCAACGCCATCCATCGCAATGAACTATACGAAAATCTGTCCACCTGCTATGAGCAATTGCACCAATATCATGACGCACTGAAATATTATAAAATATTCCGTTTGGAAAACGACAGTCTTTTCAACAAGGACAAAGAAAGAGATTTAAGTGAAATGCGATTCAAATACGACTCTGAGCGGCAGGAAAATTTGATAAAACAAAGCAAACTGGATGTAATGCAGAAAGAACAGCGTATACAACAACAGACATTTATTCTTATTATCATTGTGATTGTTCTAGGATTGCTTTATTACCTCTACCACCGTAAAAACAAACTTTATTTAAGTATAGTCAAGCAAAATCAAGAAGCAATCAAAAGAGAAACGGAACTGCATCGCCGTATAAAAGAATTGGAAACCAATGCCCCCTCCATGGTTTCTACTTCCGAAAAATATGCTTCCTCCTCACTCACCGACGAGAAAAGTTTAGAACTTTTCCGTACATTAGAGCGTATTATGAGAGAAGAAAAAATTTACAAAGACAATTTTATAACAAAAGACAAAGTAGCAGAAATATTAGGAACTAACCGTACTTATCTATCACGTATCATCAATGAACAATCCAAACTATCCTTCACTCATTATGTAAACCGTTTCCGTATTGAAGAAGCTATCCGTCTATTATCCGACCCCAATAACGAAACTCCGCTGAAAGCCATTTCTACAGAGCTGGGATTTAACTCCATTTCCACCTTTTATAACCTTTTCCAATCCTCAGTGGGAATGACTCCCTCCCAATATAGGAACAAAGTTATGGAACTTCAAAAAGAGCAATAGGTTATCTTTTTGCTCTTTTTTTTATTCTGAAAACAGCAATTGCCGATATTAATATAGGTATAAAGAGGCATATCTAAGATATTATCCCTTACTTTGCGGTATGAACATTAATCCAAATTTAAATAATACGTAATGAAAAAGAAGTTTTTTTTAAGTTGCCTCTTAATCGTTATGGCATTGCTTCCGGCAGTTGCCCAGATTCAAGATCCGGTACAATTCAAAACCGAGTTAAAGACGATTTCCGATACGGAAGCACAAATAGTATTCACTGGTAAGATTGATGCCGGATGGCACGTTTATTCCACTGATCTTCCTTCGGGAGGTCCTATCTCCGCTACTTTCAACGTAGACAAGATAGAAGGAGTAGAATTAGTAGGAAAGCTCACTCCACAAGGTAAAGAAATTGAAAACTTCGACAAGGTGTTTGAAATGAAATTACGTTACTTTGAGAACACTGCCATTTTCATTCAGAAACTAAAAATAACGGGCGCTACCTATATGATAGAAGGTTATATGGAATTCGGTGCCTGCAACGATGAAAACTGTCTGCCTCCTACTGAAGTTTCTTTCTCTTTCTCCGGAAAAGGAGTTGCCGCTGCCACTACAAGCAAGACTACTGAACCCGCAAAAACAGAAACAGCCATAACGGAAGTTCCTGTAGCGGAAACAGCTACTGCAACTACCGCAACAGATAGTGCTACAACTGCCGCCCTGATCGGCAATGACACTGCTGTCCAAGATTATTGGACTCCGGTTATCCAAGAGCTGAACGCATTTGGCGAAACGACATCACAACAAGACCGTTCATGGATTTACATCTTCTTTGCCGGGTTTATCGGTGGATTACTTGCCTTATTTACGCCCTGTGTATGGCCTATCATCCCAATGACGGTAAGTTTCTTTTTAAAACGTAGCAAAGACAAAAAGAAAGGAATCCGTGATGCATGGACATATGGTGCTTCTATCGTAGTGATCTATGTATTATTAGGTCTTGCCATAACCTTGATATTCGGTGCCAGTGCCTTGAATGCACTTTCCACAAATGCTATTTTTAACATATTCTTCTGCTTGATGCTAATTGTGTTTGCAGCCTCTTTCTTTGGAGCATTCGAACTTACTCTTCCTTCAAAATGGAGCAATGCAGTAGACAGTAAAGCGGAACAGACCAGTGGTTTGTTAAGTATCTTCCTGATGGCATTCACCCTATCTTTGGTTTCATTCTCATGCACAGGTCCTATCATCGGCTTTTTGTTGGTAGAAGTTTCCACTACAGGTAGTGTAGTTGCCCCTGCTATCGGCATGTTAGGTTTTGCTCTTGCATTAGCGTTGCCATTCACACTGTTTGCCATGTTCCCGTCTTGGCTGAAATCCATGCCTAAATCCGGTGGTTGGATGAATGTAATTAAAGTAGTATTAGGTTTCCTTGAGCTCGCATTTGCTTTGAAATTCCTGTCGGTTGCTGACTTGGCTTATGGATGGGGAATTCTAGACCGTGAAACATTCCTTGCTTTGTGGATTGTGATTTTCGCTTTGCTAGGCTTCTATTTGCTGGGTAAGATCAAATTCCCTCACGATGATGATGATGATAAAGTAGGTGTTGCCCGTTTTTTTATGGCTCTTATCTCACTTGCATTTGCTGTATATATGGTACCGGGCTTATGGGGTGCTCCTTTGAAAGCTGTCAGCGCATTTGCTCCTCCCATGAATACACAAGACTTCAACTTATACACCAATGAAGTACATGCGCAGTTTGATGACTACGATGCCGGTATGGAATATGCAAAACGTACCGGAAAACCGGTAATGCTTGACTTTACAGGTTACGGATGTGTAAATTGCCGTAAAATGGAAGCTGCTGTATGGACTGATCCGAAAGTAAACAAGTTGATGACTGAGGACTATGTACTGATTACATTGTTCGTTGATAACAAAACTCCATTGCCCGAACACATCAAAGTGATGGAGAACGGTAAGGAACGTACACTACGCACGATCGGTGATAAATGGAGTTACCTGCAACGCTCTAAATTCGGTGCCAATGCACAACCTTTCTATGTATTGATTGACAATGAGGGAAAACCATTGAATAAATCATATTCATATGATGAGGATATAGACAAATATGTTGATTTCCTCCAGACCGGATTACAAAACTATAAAAAATAACCAAAGTGTGTCAAAAGTCGAAGGAGTGTCAAAACTAAATAAACCTATCATTTTATTCTTTCAGAATATTTCTTCATTAAAGCATATTCTGAAAATCAACAAAAAGGAAAAGACAAACGAAACGATAGTTTTATTCGAGTTTTGACACACTTTCAAAAAGATTTTTGCAAGACCCCTTAATAATTATCTACTATGATCGCCAAACCAGAAAGAGAGCAAATCATTGCCCTTATAAATCGCGAGGTCGTTCCGGCTATCGGGTGCACAGAACCCATAGCCGTAGCCCTTTGTGTAGCAAAAGCAACAGAAACACTAGGTAAAAGACCTGAAAGGATTAAAGCTTTACTCAGCGCCAATATTCTTAAGAACGCCATGGGAGTAGGCATCCCGGGAACAGGAATGATTGGGCTACCTATCGCTATCGCCTTAGGGGCATTAATCGGAAAATCCGAATATCAATTGGAAGTCTTAAAAGACAGCACTCCTGACGCCGTAGCAGAGGGTAAAAAACTAATTGACTCACAAGCTATCTCTATCGGGCTGAAAGAGAATATAGAAGAAAAGTTATATATCGAAATTATCTGTGAAGCTGATGGTGATACAGCGACGGCCATTATTGCTTGCGGGCATACCAATTTTATATATGTGGCCCTAAACAACCAAGTTTTACTAAACAAACAAACTACCTCCACCTGCAATGAGGATGCAAAAGAACCGGAGTTGAACTTGCGGAAAGTGTACGATTTTGCCACCACCACACCATTGGATGAAATTCGTTTTATTCTTGAGACCAAACGTTTGAACAAAGCAGCGGCAGAACGTTCTTTCAAAGGAAACTACGGTCACGAATTAGGCAAGATTCTGAAAAGCAGCAAAAGCGAAGAACAAATATTGGGAAGTAATACATTTACCCACATCCTTTCTTATACCTCGGCAGCTTGCGATGCACGTATGGCGGGAGCTATGATTCCTGTCATGAGCAATTCAGGAAGTGGGAACCAAGGAATTACAGCTACTTTACCGGTAGTAGTCTATGCCGAAGACAACCATAAATCAGAAGAAGAATTGATCCGCGCACTGACACTTAGCCACCTGACAGCGATTTACATCAAACAAAGCTTGGGACGTCTGTCTGCACTATGCGGCTGTGTAGTGGCTGCAACAGGTTCCAGCTGTGGTATCACTTATTTGATGGGAGGCACTTACGAGCAAATCACTTTTGCCGTACAGAATATGATCGCTAACCTGACAGGTATGATTTGTGACGGAGCCAAGCCCAGTTGTGCTCTGAAATTAAGCAGCGGTGTTTCTACTGCTGTATTTTCAGCTATATTAGCGATGGAACATAAATGTGTATCTTCTGTAGAAGGTATCATTGACAATGATGTGGACCGCAGTATCCGCAACCTGACCAGAATTGGTTCACAAGGCATGAATGAAACCGATAAACTAGTATTGGATATTATGACCCACAAACAATGTGATTAAATATATATAAAGATAAGAGAGTTAAAAACGAATCAGACACGGCATTTTATACAATCCGTGTCTGATTTTATTTCTCACTCCACCAACATGTCTTTATATTGGGTATGCCGGGTAAAAAACATTTTTGCAAAAGAACAAGTAGGACGTATTTTAAGCCCTACAACCGAAGCATATCTCACAGCGGCCTCGGTCAAAGCCTGAGCTATTCCCTGCCCTTCCAACTGTGGGGGAACTATGGTATGAAGGATATCCAAAACTCTGTTCTTTTCATCATATTGCAAATAGGCGATTTGTCCCGATTCAAATACTTCGAAACGGTCTACTTTCTCGTCATGTATAACTGTATGTTCCATTCTATATTGGTTTTAATGTATGACTATTACTAATAAAAACAATAATAAAATGGAATTGTTTTTACTCATAGATGAAATCTGTTACAGAACGTATGTCTGTTGACGAAACTCCGATACACACTTTAAATGACACTATAAAATATTGAGAACTATCTGCCTTGTCTATATTGAAAAGCCGAAGGTAGTATACCAAATTCTTCCTTAAAATACCGACTGAAATATTTCGGATTATTAAAGCCCACCTGATAGGCTATTTCTGAAATATTCTGTTGACTTCCACGGAGTAATTGGGCAGCCCGCTGTAAACGAATCATACGAATAAACTCGATAGGAGTCTTACCGGTAATAGCCAATAACTTTTTATATAAATGAACGCGACTCATCCCTAATTCCTTGCTTAACTCTTCTACAGACAAATCACTGCGTGCAATATTGTCTTCTACATATTTCACAGCATGATTTATCAGTTTTTCATCCATCGAAGTTATGGCAGTCCCACTAGGTTTGAAATCAATATAAGCATGATTCCAAACCGTTTTCAACTTCTGTTCACTTTTTTCTTCAGGAACAGCAGTCACCATTTCCGGCAACTCCTCCGGTGGAATAATATGAGTTATCATCTCATTATCCTCACCCTCAATCAATTGAATCACCGTTGCTCTTTGTGGAGCAACGGCTGAGATTGTTTCTATGTTTTTTTCTTCTGCAATTTCTTCCGTATTACCAGATTCTAATCTTCGGATATCCTCCTCCAGTCCTTCTATTGTTATTATATGGTTTGGTTCTTCTTCCGATTCCTCCCCGGCATTAGACGCCATATAAAACTCCGGAATCTGAAGTGTGGAAATGTCTTCTACCGGCTTATCTGTAACTTGCACCTGTTCTATCTTCGTCGGTTTACTCTCGGAACGCTTTACCGGGATATGAATAACAAAAACACAACCGACAGGAGTATTATCCATTACGTTCACCGTGCCATCGTGAAGTGTGACAAAATCACGTACAATACTCAGACCACCTCCGCCATCTGAGATATTCATATCCGGATTATCCACTTGATAAAAACGTTCGAAAATGCGTTCTCTGTTTTCTTCTTTAATGCCGACACCTGTATCAGCCACTCTGATTTCCAGCATTTCCCGAGAATCCTGTCCTTCTACTAAACCGACAGACACATCAACTCGTCCACCATTGCAAGTAAATTTTAAAGCATTGGAAAGCAGATTCATCATCACTTCCCTCATTTTATCCCCATCAAACAACATATTCAACGAAGGAACTGCTGAATGAAAAATGAGAGAAATATCTTTCTTTTCAGACAAAGAGATAAAAGAATCACAAATCGTATGAATACAAGAGATGATATCATCATCAGACAGACTTAAATAATATCCATTCACATCAATTTTCCTAAAATCCAACAACTGATTTACAAGATTCAACAACCTTAATGCATTGCGTTGCACTATATTTAATTTATCCATCAGAGCAGCATCCGATTGATATTCCTTCATCAGCGTTTCCAACGGTGAGATAATAAGAGTGAGCGGAGTACGTAATTCGTGGCCGACATGAGTGAAGAACTTCAATTTCATATCTGCCTTCTCCTGATTCCTCTCTATTTCTTGCTTTATTTGCTGTTTTTTAAATTTATCCCGTTCTCCACGCAGAATCCAATAGCGTCCCAATATCAATACAGCAACCAACAAAAGGCTATAAACAACATATGCCCAAACGGAACGCCAAAAAGGAGGATAGATAACAATTTTCAATGAAGCTTCTTCATCTCCACCATATCCGTCACTGTTGATTGCTTTCACCTTCAGCATATAAGTTCCGGGAGCTAGATTAGTATAAGTCACTTTGCCAAAGGCAGTAGTCATCCAACCCTCATTGAAACCTTCCAGTTTATAAGCATACTCCGTTTTTTCCGGCAAAATATAGTTATCAGAAGCAAATTGTACACTGAACATATTCTGTTCATAACTCAATTTTATCTGATCTACCTTGTTCAACACCTTATCCAAAATCACCCTGCCTTCATATTCCTCACCCACCCCTACTTCTTCATTGAACAAGAACAAACGGGTAAACATCACGCTGGGACGTTTTTTATTGTATTTTATATCATCCGGACGGAAGCGGTTAATACCATACAGCCCTCCCATAAGAATTTCTCCAGAAGACAATTTTTTAATGGAACGCAGGTTGAACCCACTATTTTGCAAACCATCTTTGTCATCATAAACACAACTATGAAAAATATAGCGCCCTGTTTTTAAATCTACTGCCGGTATGACATTAGTTATTCCACGTGCTGTAGTCACCCATATATTTTCATTACCATCTTCTACTATTCCAGAAATGATAGGGCTGGAAACTCCTTGCTCCACTCCTAATATAATCAGTTCATCCGTTTTGGGATTATAAACATTCAGCCCCTCACATGTACCAATCCATATCAATCCACGGCTATCCTCATACACCTGACTTATATTCTGATCTGAAAAATATTCCTTACCAGATTTAGTACCTTCCAGATTAACCACTTTTTTAGTTTCAATATCCAATTCCGAAAGTCCCTGAGCGGTACCAATCCACAAAGAGCCCTCTTTTCCCATACACAAAGAGGAAACATAATCGGATATCAAGCCGGCCGAAGTTGTATTATAAGTGGTGAACAAACCCGTCTTGGGATTCAAACTCTGCACTCCCCCACCCAATGTACCTATCCATATAATCCCCTGCTTATCTTCAGCCAAAGCCAATACATTATTATGAGCCAAAGAATTTTGCCGTTCCGATATGTTTTTTTTATAATGAATAATACGACCGTTATCATAACAAATCAAGCCTCCCCCAAAAGTACCAATCCAAAGTTTCCCATCACTGGCTTTCAAAATGCAAACAATGGCATCAGTAGTGAGTTTATCCATACCTTTCTGTGGAAAAGCAGCCCGGTTGCCAGTCACGGAATTCCAATATATGATACCGACATCGTTGGTACCCAGCCACACATACCCCTCTTTGTCTTCTTCAATGCAACTAATATCTCCTATATACTCTGCACCAAATTTAAAAGCACACTCATTAAAATAAGAAATTCCTTTTTTATAAGTCCCCACCCACATAGTTTCACTGGAATCCTCGTATAGAACCATTACTGTATTATTTTGCAAACTACGTTCATCACCTGCCTTGTTCCGCAACTGCCTCACTTCCCCTGTCTTCTTATCCAATATATCAATGCCATCCTGATCTGTTCCTATCCATATACGCCCCTGCTTATCCTGTGATACAGCACGGACCATGTTATGAGACCGACGCTTGATAATATTTGTCAGCCAAGACAGCCACTTTTCCTGTTCCGGATTATAAACCCATATTCCAAGCGGACTGTACATCCATATATCATTATCACGATCTACAAACAGAGTGAAAATTCCCTGCTTGTCAGTTCCCAATTCCCCAACCAAATCATCCTGCTGCCATTTAATCTCATTTGTCCGAGTATCCAAACAAACAAGTCTTCCGGTATTATATACCAACAAGATTCCCTTGCTACATTCTACAATGTCCGTAATATCACCTTCTGGCAACTGATGAGTATTAAACAAAAGCGGATACAGTAATTGAGATTCCGGAATGTACAAATAACAGCCTTTTCCTTTTATATAAAACCACATATTTTTATTATGGTCTATATATACTAATGCTGGAGTTCCGTCAATACCGACTTCACATAGCCATGCATGCACCTCCCTATCAAATGTTTCTGATTCCGAGTTGTAAATGACATAACCCACACCGGTAAGAATCCATAAATTTCCTTTATAATCTTCTTGTATGCTTTTGATATAATTATCAGGTAAAGAAGCCGGATCAGCATTATTACTACGAAACAAAGTCATCTGGCACCCGTCATACCGATTTAAACCGGAAGCTGTGGCAAACCACATAAAACCTTCGGAATCTTTAAATATATCAAGGACTTGATTGTTTGACAGACCATCTTTCACCTCCAAATGTTTAAACATGAATTCACTTGCATGCATCAGACTAGAAAAGCATAATAATGTAATGATCAAACATTTTTTTCTTATTCCCATAGATTTTAAAGGCTAATTATTTTTATTCCACTGCAAATGAAGCAAAAAGCTTGATAACAGACAAACTAATATCGGCTTTTTTATCATTCGATACCCACAATATGTTTCATTTTTCCTATTTTTGCAATTGAAATGAAAGCATTAACGGATACACAATACATACGACAGCTTGTCTCGGAGGGAGAACACTGTCATCAGGATTTCAAATTCGAGATTTCGGACGCACGCAAAATAGCCCGTAGCCTTTCCGCATTCGCCAATACCGAGGGCGGCAGGCTGTTAATAGGAGTAAAGGACAATGGCAAAATAGCAGGAGTCCGCTCTGACGAAGAAATATATATGATAGAAGCAGCAGCAACCATGTATTGCAAGCCCAAAGTAGAACTGGAAACGCAGACTTACAAGGTAGAAGGAAAGACTGTATTGGAAATACGTATTAACGAAACGGTTTCTAAACCTGTATATGCCCTAGATGAAACGAATAAGCCATGGGCCTATATCCGCATCAAAGACGAAAACATACTGGCCACTCCCGTCCATCTAAAGATGTGGCAACACAGCAAGAAACCTGAAGGAGCACTTGTAACATTTACCGAAAGAGAGCAACGGTTACTGGATGTCTTGAAAGAAAAAGAAAAACTTTCATTAAATCAATGTTGCAAACTTTGCAGGTTAAACCACAAGACAACTTGTGAACTATTAGCAGACTTTATCCGTTTTGGTCTAGTGGAACTTGTTTTCCATGGACATAAGTTCTATTTTAAATTAAACAAGGAATAAGTAAAATGGATATACTGACCCTATTAATCAGCAGAGTGAATGATGTGCTTTGGACTTATATTTTGATCATCATGCTGTTAGGATGTGCATTTTGGTTTACTTTTAAAACAAATTTCGTACAATTCCGCATGATAAGAGAAATGATACGTCTATTAGGTGATTCTACAGGCAAGACAGAAGGTCGCGAACACCATATTTCCTCTTTTCAAGCTTTTGCCGTTTCCATAGCTAGCCGCGTAGGAACAGGCAATTTGGCAGGAGTCGCCACCGCCATTACTTTGGGTGGTCCGGGTGCAGTTTTCTGGATGTGGATAATTGCTCTTTTGGGGGCCAGCAGCGCTTTTATTGAGTCCACATTGGCCCAATTATATAAAGTACACGGACATAATTCTTTCGTTGGCGGGCCAGCTTATTACATGAAAAAAGGATTAAAACAGCCGTGGATGGGAGTTTTGTTTGCCTTTCTGCTTATCTTTACTTTTGGATTTGCTTTTAATTCAGTACAAAGCAATACCATTTGTGCCGCTTTCGAAGAAGCATTCAATATTCCTCCCAGCCTAATGGGAGTGATACTGACCTCGCTCACATTAATTATCATCTTCGGAGGCATTCAGCGTATTGCTAAAGTAAGTAGCATTATTGTTCCTGTCATGGCATTGGGATACATCTTTTTATCCCTTTTCATCGTAATTGTAAATGCAAAGCATTTGCCAGAAGTTATTGAATTGATTATAGCGAATGCCTTTGGCTGGGAACAGGCATTAAGCGGAGGTATAGGCATGGCATTAATGCAAGGAATCAAACGTGGATTATTCAGCAATGAGGCCGGTATGGGTTCCGCACCCAATGTAGCGGCAAGTGCCGATGTTACCCATCCTGTAAAACAAGGATTAATTCAGACATTGGGAGTTTTTACCGATACACTTGTCATATGTACCTGCACTGCTTTCATCATTCTTTTCAGCGGAGTAGCCTCCACAAAAGAAGCCAATGGAATAAAACTTACTCAAATGGCACTGAATAATGAAATAGGCAACATCGGGACTATTTATGTGGCGGTGGCAATTCTGTTTTTCGCCTATAGCAGCATTTTGGGAAATTATTATTACGGTGAAGCCAATGTACGTTACATAACTCATCGGAAATGGGCTATCCCCATTTATCGTATAGCAGTGGGAGGAATGGTTATGTTTGGGGCATTGGCCAGTCTGGAACTGGCATGGAGTCTGGCCGATATGGCAATGGGATTTATGACTATCTGTAACTTGATAGCCATTACTTTACTAGGGAAATATGCATTCCGTCTATTGGAAGACTATCGAATTCAGAAACGTAACGGGGTCAAAAATCCAGTTTTCACCAAAGACAGAATGAAAGATATTGAAAATGATTTGGAATGCTGGTAACACAAAGCAATCCCCCCGGCATCAACCATTCAATAAAAATGATAAATAGTAAAACAAAAGGATTTTAATCAAAAATGTTTCAGTTTTTATCGCTATCTTTGCAGACAGGAAAACAATATAATTTAAGAACACAATGAGCATATTTTCAAAATTATTTGGTAAAAAACAGACAGAAGGAGAAGAAACAAGCCGCATAGGTGGTATGGAAGACTTCATGACACTAATCCGTGTATATTATCAGTCTGTAATGGCCTGCAACATAGGTATCACAAATATTAATTTTTTGCCAGACATGGCAGTTTTCAAACGCACCCTTAAAATACCGACCCAAAACAACAAGTTGGGAATTGCTGAGAAGTCACGCTGCAAAAAGATGTTAGTAGAACTTTATGGTCTAAGTGATGATTTCTTTAAAGAAATTGACGGTTCTATAAAAAAGAATTGCAAGAATGTAAATGATGTCAAGACTTATCTTTTTATGTTCCAAGGATTCAGCAATGACTTGATGATGCTGATAGGTAATTTGATGCAATGGAAATTCCGTATGCCCAGCGTAATGAAAAAAATGTTACGTAACATGACCGAGAAAACAATTCATGATATCATGACCAAGACCGACTGGAAAGACGAAAGCGTACACAAGACCTGTGTTGCCATCCGTAAATACAAACAAGCCTTAGGATATTCTGAAAACTGGATGACGGAATATGTGTATAACATTGTATTACTGGCTAAAAAAGAACCAAAGCCAAAAGAATAATCATTAAAGATTTTATGAAATCCTTATTAAATATAGAAGAACATCCATTAGAGCCTTTTTTACCGGTTAACGCCAAACTACTGATGTTAGGCAGTTTTCCCCCACAAAAGAAACGATGGAGCATGGAATTCTTTTATCCCAATCTGCAAAATGATATGTGGCGTATTTTTGGAATAATATTTTTCCAAAACAAAGACCACTTTCTGAATCCTGACAAAAAAGTATTTGACAAGGAACGTATTATTGATCTTTTGAACAAAAAAGGCATCGCACTTTATGATACCGCTTCAGCTGTTCGCCGTTTACAGGACAATGCCTCAGACAAATTTCTGGAAGTTGTAGAACAGACAGATATCAGTTTGCTACTGAAGCAGATTCCAATGTGCAAGGCCATTGTAACCACAGGACAAAAAGCAACGGATATTATTCGTGAACAAATAAAGGTAAAAGAACCCGTTGTAGGAACCAGTGAACCTTTCGAATTCGAAGACCGGACAATGCGATTATACAGAATGCCTTCATCCAGCCGTGCCTACCCGTTGCCCATTGAAAAAAAATCAGCAATATACCGGGTCATGTTCAATGAGTTAGGCCTATTAAACGAATAATGAACAATATTTTTTCATAAATAGGTTTGTATATTCCAAATATTACACTACCTTTGCAGCCGCAAACACGGGAGTAGCTCAGTTGGTAGAGCACCGGTCTCCAAAACCGGGTGTCGGGAGTTCGAGCCTCTCCTCCCGTGCAAGGTCAAATAGCTGTAAGTTAATAACTTACGGCTATTTTCCGTTTATAGGTCGGACAAGTACCGGACACTTTATTTAATATGAATGTTTAATTGTACTACGTTTCTGTTTACAAAAACGTAGAAAAAAATGTGTTCAACTAAAAGACGGGGTGCCTCATTAAATAGTATAATACCCTACACTTTGCCCAAACTTCACACCGGGAAAAATTGGTATATTGATTTCAAAGCTTATGATCCTTTGGAACAAAAAATGAAACGAAAAAAATATATGCTGGATAGCATAGATAAAATTAGTGTCCGGAAAAAGAGGGCTACGGAATTAATTGCTAATATAAGTCGGCAACTCTTATCTGGTTGGAATCCATGGGCAGATACTTCAAATTCCCGCCAATATACATTGTTCGATGATGTTGTGGAATTATACAATAAATATCTAATTAAATTCCATAAGTCCAAAGTGTTTAAAGAAAGTACCTTTGCAGACTATAAAAAAAGAATTAGGGTGTTATCAGAATACAACAAAAAGCGTTTCAATCCTATAATATATATTTATCAGTTTGATAAGACTTATGCAAGTGATTTCTTGGATTATATTCTTATTGATCGTGATTCATCAGCTCGCACAAGGAATAATTATCGAACCTGGTTATCATCTTTTGGCAGCTGGTTATTAGAAAAACAGTATATAGACAAAAACCCCGTAGAGAATATCAAATCATTGTCGGAAGACAAAAAGAAACGGGACGCATTGTCCGCCAATGATCTACAGAAGCTTAGAACATATTTAGAAAAAAATAATCCGTACTTTCTCCTACTTTGCCAGTTTGCATATTATACCCTTATTCGTCCAGATGAGCTGTCAAATATTCAATTATCCGATATCTATATTAAGGATCAAAAAGTATTTATCCCTTCAAGTATATCTAAAAACCGCAAAGACGGTATGGTAGGATTAAACGATATCTTAATAAAATCTATGCTCGAACTTAAAATATTCAATTATAGCAATGATTGTTACTTATTCGGGAAAGATTTCAAACCCTCAAAAGAGAAATCGACACCACGCACTTACAGGACTTATTTCAATAAAGTACGTACGTTACTTAAATTCCCTGACTCCTACCAGTTTTATTCCCTAAAAGATACCGGTATTCGCGATTTGGCAAATTCAGCCGGGATTGTTATTGCACGCGATCAAGCAAGACATTCGGATATTTCTACCACAAATAAATATCTAAAAGGAGAAGCGTTGCCAGTACATGAAGAGACAAAACATTTTGAAGGACTTTTTTAAATCAGGGGAAACGTGTTTCCCGCTTCCCCCTTTCGCTTTTCTACTCCAACGTATAAACACTCCAGTCTATCGCCTTTTTAAGTTCCCAGCCTTCCTTTTGTGTCTCCTGTATATGTTTCACGGCACCGGTGTAAAACTCTTGTAGTTGCTGCATACTTGCAAACTCGTAAAACGTCGGGTTGTCTTCTTCCCCGAGCTTGAAAGTAACAGGAAGGTTTTCCCCGCCTGTCTGCAAGGCAAGATCGTACGCCGTCTTATAATTCATCTGGTTCTCCATGGAAAGCCAGACTTTCAGGCCGTTCCATACGTACCCGCTTTCGATCGTGTCAGTTATCTTTCGGTTATACCATTCATTAATAACCGCCTTGATTTCTGCCAGTGCGGGTAGATGATCGAACGTCTCTTCCATGTAACTGCGTTGCACTCCTTCTGCTGTCTCTGTTTCCTGGTAATCCCACGTAATACGCCAGATTCCCCGGCGGCGGTTGGTGCATCTTACCGGTTCCGCCTTGCTGTCTGCATAAATTCGTATCATTTCAAGTAAAATGTATAATTATCAATCCTTTTTCACTTACTTCACCTTCGCAATGTGCTTCAAAAGGCAGTTCTCCGTCTCTTGCCGCTGATTCACAAATGAAAAGGGTTTCCTCCAGGCTGGTAAAATACTTTCTCTCCTTGCCGTCGAGTTCCAGCTTTATAACAGTCCGGTTTCCGTTTTTCGTCGGAACATCCTTTTCATAATCAAGTACGATCACATCCTTGTTCATCAGTTCGGGCGACTTGATCCTTGCCCCGGTAAATCGTTTCCGTCCGTCTTTAGGCTTGTACTTGTAGCCCAAATCTTTTAATTTTTTCATTTTCTTTCCTGTTAGTTTATAAAATAAGTTCTTGCAATCAGCATGTTTTGTAAGCCCGTAAAATGAAGCGGTTAACTCCTGCCTACGTTTCTTGCTTTTAACCTTGTGCATCTTGCGGGCGAACTTTTGTTTGTTACGCTTCCTTAACCGCACATGATCCGGGCGGGTTACATATCCCAGAAAGTCGATACCTTCGGTAATCGGGAAAACGGTATCATTACTTTTAATCTCCAGGCGGGCTTTACGGGCCTGTTCATGAATGATATCCCTAACCTTCCAAAGGTATTTCTTGCTACCAGAAAGCACCAGACCGTCGTCACAATACCGGTAATAGTGTGCTACTGCCTCCTGATCCTTTAACCGGTGATCCAGATAAATAGACAGAAGCAAATTACAAAGCCCCTGCGATGATCTTAGTCCGATACTCACGCCTTTAGGCATCATGCGGATGCACTCTTCCAGGATTCCGATCAATATTTTATCCTTGAACATCTTTTTCACTGCATCCAGCAAAACGTCCTGGTCTACGCTCTCATAGAATTTCGTTATATCGAACTGGTACCCGAACAGGGTTCCTTCGGGATCAGCTTTTATATCTTTAACGATATACTGTAAAAGGTCATGCGTACCCCTGTTTTTAATGGATGCGGAAGTAGTCCGGATAAAACGTACTTTCAAATGCCGGTCCACCACATTCATAACAGCGTTAAGAACGATCCTGTCTTCCAGGGAAACCGATTGTACGATCCTTACCTTCGGCCCGTCGTCTACGGTCATTTCCCGATATCCTCCGAGCTTGAACCGCCCACTCCTGATCCGCTGCCTGATCCTCTCTACCGCCTTCGGAACATCCGCCAGTATTCTACGCCCGGCAAAGCTGCGCTTTCGTCTTCTTTTGCGCAATACCGTTTTTATGGCGTCCTCTATATTGGAGTCCTCGACAATCTCTTCTATAATATTATCTTCTCTCCACATGATAATTAAATTAGCCTTCAATTCCCCGGGCCGGGCTTCTTCGAAAAAAGTTCCTACCAAACCCCATTGCCCTGCGCTTTGTTTTTCCCCTTTCCAGCCGTAAACGGCTGCTGTTGGCGAGGCTCATTCCTCTTGGCTCCACGTCGGGGACACGTCCCCACTGTTGTACGCCAATCTTTAAGGCTTATGCGCTTTTTCTTTATTCTAATTGTTTGCAAGCCGAACGCCGATGTTCGCATTCGTGTTCGATGAATCGTTATTCGCGTTCGCATACGAAACACCGCCTAACGCGTTCGCGTTGTTGTTCGACCGATACACCACACGAGTGTATATGAGGAAATCCGCCTTTGTACTTTCAGGAAGCACCGGCACCCGTCTTACTTCCGGACGCCCGCGCTACCCGCACAACGTTTTACGTTGCTATTTTTTTATTTTAATCAGCCTGATTTATGGCTTTAAAGGCCGCGACGCTACCCGCCCAGCGTATTATGCCCCTGAAGGCAAGCCGAACGCCGATGTGCGCATACGTGTACGATGAATCGTAACCCGCGCTCGCACACGAAACACCGCCTAACGCGTTCGCGTAGATGTACGACCGATACACCACACGAGAAAGCCCGGTACCTACATAGAACCTGTCGAACCAATGTGAAGAAGTGGAACCGCCTTCTTTGGCTGCAATCAAATCCATATACCGGCCCCAAACCATGTGGGTAGGATAAATATCCGCATTATAAACAGTAATTCCCTGTACAACGCGTTCCGTTCCGTCCGGCATGGTAATAAACCACCTTCCGTCCGCTGCTGTCTTGTTTACCGTGACATACTGCAACCATTCCGCCTTGTTTCCCTGGAAATTTTCATATCCCAGTACATTGACGGACTGATAATTTACACCGTCCCGGTAAGCACCTTCCGCCTGTGGATTGGAACCGCCCTTTTCTTTATAATAAGAAACCGTATCACGTATTCCCAACGCATTTGTAAGGCCCGTCACTTTCTGGTAATTGTTTGTTCCATATCCGCAAACTCCCTGCGAATCGGTATTACCGTATTTAAAGAAATGCAGATTACCCACGTCCTTGTGCATTTCCCAGTCAAACAGCTGGAAACCTTTGCCCCGGTTCTGGGCGTATTTGATTGCCTGGGCTTGTGAAATGGTTCCTACACTTGAAACACCACTGACAGAACGCAACACATCATCAATCAAGTAGGCTTCATAAGCACCGCCCAGGCATTCCGTATGCTCTACCCAGTCCGGCTCGATCGCTTCTACACTTTCCGACGTTGTGAGTAAAACGAAATCGAATGTCGCCGAATTAAGGAAGGTAAAGGCCAGTTTCGTTGCCCCTACAGGAACGGCACAAAACAAGTACATACCATTGATAAAACCGTTCGCGTTTGAAACGCTGACCCGACTTACTATTTTGCCCGTATCATCTATAAATACAGCCCCGTAAAGAGTGGAAGCCAGACCGGGAAAACGAACCTGCTTGTAATCCCGAACATCCACCAGGGCGAACGATCCGGATTCGTATTCGTTCTTTGCCTCTTCAATGGTCGTGTAATCCGTATTCTTACGAATCCCGATCCCTTCCGTTACGTCCAGCTCTTCACGGGTAAATTTTACACTGGTGTACCCTGCCGCTGCCGGCGCATCCTCATTACTTGAAATAAAACCGTAAAGACATTGATTCAGCACGTCCGTTACTCCCTTGTACCAGTAATGAGGTTCATATACGTAAACTTCGCCTTCCGATCCGGTTAATACTGCATCCGTGGCGTTCTCCACATTCTCACTATCGGCGTATTTGTTCCGGTTCTCATCATGAAGCGGATAACAGGTCATTTCACCCTCCGCCGTCTTTTTGGCCAGAACGCAAGGCCTTTTCGCCAACACTTCCAGGATATGGGAAGACGGGGTAAATTCCGTATTATAGTCATATCCGGTTGAGTTATCCAGATTCGTAATCTTTTCCCCGTCTCCTACCGTCTGATCTATTTTTATACCGACAAACTGCGGCTGAATGATATTCAGTTCCGGGAAATGTGCACAGGTGGCGGCGTACTCTTCATCCGACATGGACTGGGTGAGCCGGTACGTACCTACCAGGCGGCACGTCTGCACGTTTCCCCCGTCTTCATCAACGCCGCCCATTGTCATAAGCCTGCGAAGCAAATTACCGTTCCCGTCTATATCTATACCGGTAATTCGTAGATAGCTGGTCGCGCTGCATTGCTGTAACAACGTGTTCCAGTCGATCAGGCTACAGTTATCAATCACAAGGCGCGTGATATTTGCCGTGCCTTCCAGCTGCAGCCCAGCATTGGTTAGTTTGTTCAGGTACCGGAGTTCCAGCGTCTGCAAAGTTGCGGGAAGGACGCAAACGGCCAGAGGCGCACCGCCGGCGAATGTCACACCGGTAAGGGATGTATCACCGGCCAGGAAGGTCTCAAGTTTAGCATTGCTTGAAAGGTCCATACCGGTAAAGGAAGAGGATTTAAGCCCGGATATGTCGAGTTTTCGAAGATTACGGCAATTACCCACCAGAAGGGCGTTAAGTGTCGTTTGTCCGGCCTCACAACTAATATTCAGATCACGCAAGGCCGTACAGTTATTCAGGTTCAATGTGCCGACAATGGCGTGGCTTACATCCGTCAGATCAAGCCCGCGAATACGGCTTGCACCGTAGAAATATTGCGGATCGTTTACAATCAAATCCGTGTCCATTGTCAGTTCCACCACACTACCGGCCGTTTCTGCAAGTACCGCGCTTTGGTGCGGTGTTCCGGACGTGTACCCGTACCCGTAATAATACCGTTCGGAGGCTGTAATCCGAACTTTCCGGTTATCGTTTCCGAACTTATACCCGAAATAAGCCGCGAAGCTGTCACGACGATAAGTACCGGCCACGTACTGACTATCCAGAAGGGCGAAACGGTTCTGAATGGTATAAGTACGGTGCGCGTAACGGCTGCCCTGCAAGGCATACAGATAATTATAATAACTGGTTCCGCTGCTGGTTGTCACACCTTCGGTAAGCGGAAGGATATATTTATACTCCGAATCCTTGTTATAAATCCGCTCGCACCAGTTACCCATTTGCTCCTCGTTAAATACTTGCAGGACATATTCAAGGCTCATATTACTACGCAAGGTTTCCGCCACTTCACGTAATTTGTCCGGACAAGATCGTACCAGTTCCCATAAAACGGAATCATGGCCGGCAAAAGCATAACTACCGATACTATCGTCAAAACTTGCGTGGGTAATGGTATATTCGTATTTCAGTACCGAATCATTACGCACACCGAACAACGTGTCCATATCGTAAGGAAGGAAATACCAGATCAGGCCGTCCCAGGTCGCCAGCATCATATTTTTTGCCCGGTTATCCACGGCCATAAAGTAATCGGTAATCAGATACCATGCAAACGGGCTGTCATTACCGAAATACTGGTTATATTCCGCCAGGAACTTGGCGGGATTACCTTTACATGAATCTACCCAGTTCCAAAGTCTTATAACTGCCGCCTTGTCGTCCTCGTGTGCATCCGCCCAGGTAGTATCTGCTTTGAAACGAAATTCCAGCGCATCATCAAAAGAAGACATGTCGGTAGTCCCGAACAAACAAAGGGCCTCGGAGTTATTCAGGAACTCCAGACAAATACATTTGTTACGCTGCCCGTTCAGGGACGCTTCGTCGTTGAATCCTTCAATTCCTTCAAAACCGTAAATGATCGCACTTTCCGACTTCTCATTATTGAAATTGTATTTTCCCAGATAAGTATTCGTACCGGTGCCGTCGTTATCATAAAACAGGTCCATAGGGAAACCGTCTACACCTATACGTACGTCATATTCCCCCTTATATGCAGCCTGCGGCGGCGTCAACCACCCGCACTTCTTCCAAATGTCATTCACAATACGCACCGCACCGGTATTATGTGTACCGGAAGAATCGGAAAAGTCCGCTTTCAAACAGAATATACTGATCGGCCGTGCTCCCGGTTTGAAACTGTATTCAAGAGACGGCACATCCACGCCGTTAACTTCCAGCGTGGTACCGTATTTCTCCAAGCGCAAGAAATAAAGACGGTAATTCTTACGCGGATAAGTGGTGGATGATGTACCTTGTATTCTTAGACCGACATTCCTTGCTACAAAGTCATATTCCTTACCGTACGGGCTATAAAAATAGATATCGACCGGGACCTCGAATTTCTTGTTATTGGTGGCGTTGACAAGGTTCACATCGCCGACAATTCGCATAACCGCCTTTCCTTGGGCGCGTAGCTTGTCTATGTCTATATCCGTACCGTTGTCCCCCGTAACATCGTTCTTTTCAAATAACAGGACCATTTCGTCCGACGTAGTCCGGTCTACCATGTAATTGTTCAGTTCTTCATCATCCGTAAGCGCACGGTTATAAATACGGAAATTCCTGATCTCCACATCCGCCGTATCACTGAATAAACGGATGTTCACCGGTTCCGCCTGCAGTAGTCCTTCGGTAGCCCCATACTGTACAGCCCCGCAACGGATTCCGTTTACATAAAGTTCCAGCAACCGTTTGCCAGCCTTGGACCCGACAATAAAGGCTATTTTCAGGTTCATATCACTTGCAAACTTTGTACTTACTTCCGTACCGCCAGAAACACGCATAAGGGCCTGCTCCGTTGTCATTTGGAAACCGATATCGCCGGCCATACAGTCCAGTATTACCCCCTGCCGGTCCGTTACCGACGAACAAAGAATTTCCATTTCATAGGTAGCCCCGGTAGTGGTTGCATCTGTGGAGAACGGCTGGTACCCGATTTCAATCTTCGCGCCTCCTGTAAGTTTCAGGGCGTCACCCGTCCAGCCGTTGCTGTTCCAGTCGAAACCCGCAAACGTTGTATGTATGTCGCCATAATCCCAGGCTCCCGGATCGGATTCACTGTTACTCCGCCCGGCTGCCGAAAGTTTCAGTACAAGCCCGGCAGTAGTTTCTTGCAAGTCGATGCCGCTTTCCGTCACGTCGATATAAAACGGGTATTCCGTGGCTCCCGTCTTAAATTTCATATTGATTTCACCCTGTTCCGTAAAACGGTTGGTATATGTCTGCGTAGTACGGGCCACACTGACAGACTGCGTTTTCACCCCGTCCCGGTAAACGTCCACTTTGGCCGGCGTCGCGGCGGGATCATAAGCCACAAAGTTAAATTTCACCTGTTCGTACTGCCCCGCTTCCAGGCGCGGAACAAGATGATCCTCCGTAAAAATACGGCCGTCCGGAAAACTTATCATCGTGCCGATGAACGGTGCCGATCCTCCGGATTTCAGGATATCAATGTAGATACTTTCAGACTTTAACACGAGATCGGCGGAAGCCTCCATTTCGGCAACCATTTGAACGGTATTCCGGCCGGTCACAAGCGAAGAGGGGGACAAACTGAAACTGCCGTTTGTCGTTCCTGATCTTGTAATAGTGTGCGCGTTCTGTTGCTGACCGTTCAGATAAAGTGTGACGACCTTTGTTCCGGCACCGTTGACAGCATAAGGAATATTAATCGTGTCGGCCAGAGTATAACCGCCTGTGGCTATAGCCCCGGCCAGATTGTAAGAGCTGGTAAGGGAAAGACTAACAACCTTTACGGATGTAAACGCCTGCCGGGTTTGTTTCTTGCCGGTAGTCGGATCGGTTGTGGTTGCCACTACGTAAATATCGGTATTCCCAACAAGCAAGTAACTTGAAAGGTCCAGTTCGTAACTGCCTTTAGAAACATCGCTGACCGTCTGGGAATACATGGTAGTCGTTCCACGCCTGATCGTAACGGTGATATCTGCCTTTTGCCCGGTAGATTCCCCCTTTTCGTCCCCCGTGGTGTATTGGTGATCGTACGTATAAGTAAGACGGGCGTTTCCGCCTTCTTTTATGATCGCATTATCTACAGCCGCATTTAAGGCAATTTTAGTAGCCACCGTTTCGCCGGAACCTCCACCGGAACCGGCCGGGATATCCACGGCGGTAATTTCCGCGCCGCTTTTGTTCTGGAAAGACAGACGGACGGATGTTTCATCCTCGCTTACTTCCGCATTTACATTAAACAGCGTGGAAGCGTCCACCTCGTTAAAACGGGCGGTTACAACCTTGTTTTCTACCGGATTGGTGGAATCTAAGGACAAAGTTTCGTCCACTTCCAGGATATCCACGTTTACATTCACATTACCGGCCGCGTCCGGCGTCTGCTTCTCGCCGTTTACCGTTACACTCTTTACCGTTCCTTTGCCGCCGAACTCTTCCCAGCTCGCCTCCTGATCCCAGACAGCCGGATCGGTTCCGGTAAATTGCCACGTCTCCCATTTACCGAGCGATGTTTCAAAGGTGATAACACGCCCCCGGCCGCGTTGTTTTTCCGGTACCGCGGCAATGGCGGAAGCAAGAGTATAGAAACCTTCTGCAAGTGGTATGTTACCGGTTACGTTATAAGTATTCCCGCCGGCCGAACCGCCGCTGCCGAAATCCTCCCACTTTTCGACATTTTCAAAATCCGTGTCCGGATTACCTCTAAATTGTTTCGTCACCCAGCCGTCGGCAGTAAGAAAAGAAAGGATTACACCGTTTTTCCGTACATTGTTAATCTTTCCCGCCGTTTTCAATGTTGCAAATACCCCCGACAGATCACTATAAACGGTACCGGCGTTCAAAAGGTTGTTTACATTGGTAAAGGTGGAAGACAGACGCCCGTCCGTTTCCTGTAACCCCTGTTTCATTTTGTCACGGTCTATCTGCAATGTGCTTATGTCATCGGAACAACTGGTTATATCCTGGGACAAACTTTTCAGTTTTCCCCAAAGGGAACCGTCTTCACTCTCCGAACCGTCTTCACTGCCGATACGGGCGTTAATATCAGCCAGCAATGCGGCAAGCGAATCACTGTCTTTAAGCCCGTTCAGAAAATTAAGAATCTCGTTAAAGTTGTCGATTGCCTGCGAAGCGTTGTTACCGACAAGTCGGTCGATACGTAAAGAAACGGCGTCTATAGCCTTCTGTAATGCTGCATCGGCGGCAATGCGGGCGGTTTCCTCCGCCTCGACTTCCTTACCCTGGGAAACCAGTTTCAGGTGTTCGTTCAAGAAGCCAAGAACCGCCGCCACCATTTGGTTAGTAACGCTTTCCGCGTCCTCCGCGGTTTCAATGACTATAATAAGATCATCGATATACTCCTGTGTTGCCATATAGATACATTAATTAAATTGTTTACTAAACTCTTTGGAATGAACCCTCGGTTTCCGGTAGCCGCTTTCCGTAATTTCTCCCGTCCAGTTGGACTCTTTGTCGGCAAACATGAGTTTTAACGTCACGTTCTGCGGTGCGTCCGGACGGACACGGTAAGAAAACTCTTCCGCCGAAGGAATGACTTTTATTTCTTCCCGGCCGTAACCTGCCAGGTAAACATCATCAGAGGAAAGCAGATCAAGAAGAAAACGTATTTCCTGCGGGCGTTTGAATCCCGTCTTAATCGTTACAGCTTCCTGTATCTCCGTCCGTATGCGATCCGAATAATAATCATCGGTAATTTCATCGTAACGCCGGAAAACAGCGTCTTCGTCTTCATCCATGCTGGGAGTTACGCTTGCCTCGCCTTCCAGGGAAAACACTTCGTAAGTCCCGTAACTGTTCAGGAACCGGAGCCGGTAACGCTCGCGAACCGTCGGGCTTTGTTCGATCCCGATCCGGAGAGCAAACGTATCACCGCTATACACGTCAAAAAGGTTAGCCAGTACCCCGTAATCGGTAAAGAATTTAAGTCTTACGGCCTCCAGGTTCAAGGCGTAGAAATTCCCTGCCGTACCTGGTACTGCAAGGCTTTGACCGGTAAGAAGTTCCGTTATTTTCAGTTCGTGTCCCGGATAGATGAAACAGAGCGGGTAAAGTTCCGTCTCGCGCATCGTTATACGCCAGTCATTGCTCCGGGTGGTAAAAAAGAAATTGCAGGATTCATTCAAGAACTTCAAAGAAAATATATCAGTCCCCATATTTCGAAGACGTTTAAACTCTTTCTTGGAAATTCCCCCTTTCCAGGCTGTAAAAGACAGGTTATATTCTTCTTCCCCCTCATTAACCACATGTATAGTTACTTTGGCCGACAAACCGGAAACGGCAAGCAGAGGATCCGTATTATCCGGTAAAATCTGTGTACTTGCTATTCCGGTTTCGACAATCTCGGCTATATTAACACGAAATTCCCCGATTCCGTTTCCTTTGAAAATTTCCTCATTATTCATTCTGATACTGTATGTTGCCATAGAATAGGATGATACAGACAGAAAAATAGGATTACGCGTAAAGGCATTTCCCGTCGGATATATGTTCACCTTTAAAGCTTCGTCGCTGGCACTCATTGTATTGCTGTTTTGGTTACGATAAAACTTCCGATTAACTCATGCTGCGCCTCCAGAGAGGATATAAAGCGGTCCCTGGCAGCCGAAGGGTTTACCATAAACTTATAAAAGTCCGTAAGCCGGCCCGTATGGTTTTCCTTCCAGAAATTATAAAGCTCCGTTACCTGGGTGGTACACGGGGCAAGTACGATGTTATTCTGCTTTTCCATGGTGCAAAAGTTGGGTTTATGAAAGGAAGAATAAAGGACGGAATTAACCGGAATATACAATAGAGATGAACTCCCCTATATACGAAAGGGTATATGTATGGTCAAAAGTTCCGGTAGTTGCTTCCGGATCATCTTGTATATAATTTATATTCACTCTTAACTGGAACTGATAATTCCGTGTTAACGTATCATTTTCAGAAGTGGGCGGATTTTCTATTATATAATCATCCGTACCGGGATTTATAAAACCGTCCGTTATGGTCCAAAAACGGTCATCAACAATGGTATATCCCGAATTTCTAAAATCATCCAATATTTCCTGCTTTTTATTTTTTTGTACTTCCGCCTGGGTATTACGAACCAGTTTCCAAACATATAAAGTACTGCCGAAATCTTTAATATAATGTTCTTCATCAAGATTTAAGGGAGCTATTAACCGAAGTGTTCTCAGTGTCAGATCAACAGGTACATTCTTATTCGCTGGAAGTGAATAAGAAAATCCGTCAAAAAGCAAATACTGGCCCCGCAGGGCTACAGGTGTCAATATATCCATACCCATAAGCTGGTGGACCGGTAACAGAACATTCGCTTCTACCTGGTTGAAAGAGTGTCTTATTATAGCATCATATTTTTTCCAGAAGTTTATAAACAGGCCGTTTTTATATTGAAACAAAAGTGATATCGTATGTTTACTTCCGTCTTTTAATACGACTTCCTCACCCTCGGAAGTATAGGGTAGTACGGAACCGAAAGGATATTTACTATTCTGTGAGGATGTAAAAGCAAACACAAACGATAAGGGCGTTTCTACTTTTTCCGAATCTTCATCATCATTATTGGAGGATGTTTTAAGATATGTATAACGGTGAACGTAATCGGCCAGATATTGAGGGGAAAGAATATCATTCGGGGCAAAATCCATTGGAACGCATTCGTCGTCGCTTGTTAATTCGTTATCTTCGATATTGTCGGTTTTCCGATCCCAGGAAAAGAAACTCGATGAAGAATAAGTAAGGCGTTTGTTGTCTTCATCCCATTTGAACCACCGCCCCGTCGTTTCCTCATAATTTAGATGTATCACCCTTTTGGTAATGTCAACTTTCGCCAGTCTGGCCACTTCCTGATCCTTTAAATAGTCTTCAAACCGTTCAACAGAGGGAGCCGCACCGGTAAAGGAAGTCTTGGCCGATAACTTCATTTGCCGGGCCGTTTCGTAAGTTATTAAAGGTTCGTCCGTCAGGCTACGGGACAAATCAATGTCCGGAACATCATCCACAATATCCCGGATCAGTCTTAACGTGGCTGTTTTCGTATCGGAAGAAACATTATAAACCAGTCCGAAACGCACATGCAAGGCGTTTAAAAAATCCTCTACTGTGCAATCCGGCATCAAATCGGCATAAGAAAGTTTTCCTTTAACACAACAGTCGGCAGCATTATTCAATATTACCAGGTTAGAAAGTTCCTTGTTCGTCTTAAAAGGATTTTCGGTTATGGTATATCCAAATTCGGAAAAAACAAGTTCCAGCACACGCCATACATATAAAAAAGCCGTTACGCCGTAACCTTCCGGAAGTGTTACGGCAGTCGGAGTACCATTTACCAAAAAAGTTTCTGTTCTTGCTTGATAACGTAACCGATAAACTTTGCTTCCTTCTGAAACAGGTGTGATATAATTCAGGTATTTGGGGTAAGACTGGTTATCTTTTGAATCGTTACCGGTCATAATCTGAAATACGGCATAATCAGCCTGATAACCTCCCAATACTTGTTGCAAATGCACACAAAGAGAATTAACGCTGTTATACTCCTTCACTGGTAATGTAATAGCATTTAATTTTTTTGCTTTCCATGCGCTGTAGGCTTCCGAATTGTCAAAGCCGATATTAAGGGTAATACCTTCTTTTTTACCGGCGGAAACAATATTTATCTTCCCGGTACGTTTATATGCTCCGTCCAATATCGTACATGCCTGATCTTCATTCATCGGCTTTATACCCATGTCGAGACGGTGAGCAAAACCGGTTATTTTAGCATTGTTGCCGGTACATGGAACCGTAACCGGTACGGTTTGCGATCCCCGGTCGTTCATGACAGGGGATTTTTCATCAATCTGTACGGTAAAGTTACCCCCTAAATCCAGATAACCTTTGTTCGTCTTAATCTTTAGCATAATGATTACTTATTTTCCGCGTGTAAAGGTGTCGCGGGCGTTATCTATAGTTTCTTTGGCCTTCTCCAAATCCTGATAAACGATATAGGCCTTTATCAATTTGATAGCCTCACAGGAGGCGCGCAGCTCCTTTGCCGCTTCCAAGAACTCCCGGTAGGAAGAATCCCCTGCATAAGAGGTAACGTAACCGCCTTCCGCATATTCACCCGGATTCTGTGGCAACGGGTTCGCATTGGTACGCTGCCGCCTGATCGCTTCGATAGTGCTAACAGCGTCGATTACTTTAGGATTATTCATTTCCGGCTGTGGTACCACATATTCTCCCTTATGAACAACGCCGGCCACTTCATAACGCCCACCGGGACCAGTGTAACCACCTTCCGAATATCCACCACCGGAAGAACCGGAAACAACACGTTCAGCCGTGGCGGTCTTGCTGCCGGTAGTGTTTTTCAGGGACATGTTTTTAATTCTGTCCCGTTCTGCTTTGGCCGATGCAAGCTGGGCCACACCGGTAGCCGCAAGCATTACTGCAGCAACGGTTCCAGCGATCGGCCCGAGGTCCGCGTACGCCTTCATAATCGAAACGGCCGTATCTGCTATGATCTGGGAACACTTGATAGCAAAGTTTACATCCGCATACTTCTTTTGAATTTCCAGTTTCTTATTTTCCTTCTCTTCTTCCAGGGCGGCAGTATCTTCCCCGTTGTTCTCGGCTTCCTGTATGAGAACATCGTATTTTGCCTCCACTTGGTCGATTTCGGCCTGTTGAATAGCTTCCACCATGGAAGAGGAAAGGCCGGAATAATAGTCAAAGTATTTTTTAGCGTTATTCATCTGCATTTGCAGCTTTTTACGCTGGTATGTCTTTTCGTCTATTAATTCCTGATCGTGCAGATTCTTTAACAGGGCCAGTTCATTCTGGTATTCCTGTGCCCATGATACGCCGATCTGGGATTGAATCTGATATAAACTATTCTGATAATCAAATTCAAGCTGGCTAATTTCCTGCTGTTTCTGTTTCTCCAAACCAACGGTAGAAATCCCCGCCTGTCTCGCTATCTCAATTATGGCATTATAAGTAGTTTCTACATCCTGAACCTGCTTCCGGTATGCCTCCTGCATACCGGTTATTCCTATCGGAACGGAAGTTATTTCACGTACTTTTTGAGCAATGGCCGCCTGGTCACGTAGTAGCTGCATCTCGGTTTCACGCACGGCGTCGGCCGCTTCCGTAACAGTATCTATACGTTTTTGTTTACTGGTGATCTCCAGAGCGTTTACATCATCCAGGTAAGTACGGTTTATCTCCAGGAGTTCTGCGGCGTGCTCCGCTTCAACTTTCAACATATAGGCGTCGGCGGCTTCCTGCGTGATACTCCGGTTTAATACTGCTTTTTCCATGGTGTCCTTCTGGACGTTGTAATAGGCGGTTTCAATCTTTAACCGTTCGTCCCGTTTCTCCTGTACCAGTTTTATACGGGCGTCCTCCTGCTTGCCGGTTTCCGTAAAAATGGCCGTCTGTGCTTCTGTTTCGAGCTTGTGGATTTCATCGAGTAACTTCTTCTTCTGGGCCGGTGTTTTTGCTTCCAGCTTCTGGAGTGCGTCGATACGTTCCCGGTAATAGCGAAGGTTTTCCGCTGTTCCTTCGAGAATGTATTGGGCTTCCGTCTTATTTTCCTTTTCCCGGTTCTCTTTGATTAGAAGCATACGTTTTTCATGCTCGATCTCCAGAGGTTTTAATGTAGCGTCCGTTTCTGTATTTTTATACTCCCCGGCTGCCGCTTTCTTTTTGACCTTCCCCAGTTCGTTTAAACGTTTTATTTCGGTGTCGATACGTTCTATTTCCTTGTTTTTCTTGGCGATATTCGCTTCGCTGTCTTCCGTCCACTGTTCCTGAACCTTTTTCTTTTCGGCCTCCAGTTTCTTTATAAGGGATGTTTCAGTATTTATATTTTCTTTATTGGTTCCGGTTAATGAAGTGGCCGTCGCCTCTGTTCTTAAGATATCATTATTGATCTGGGCGATTGCTGATTCTATACCGGCCAAATCCTTCTGTGTTGTTTGTAGAGCTTTCAACTGGTTAGTCTCTTTTTCTGTACCAAATAAACGGCTTATTTTAGCGGTAAGACTGTTCCGGTTATATCCTGACAATGTATTTTGCTGGCGGGTGTCCCAGTAAGCGTCGCTTTGCTCTGATTCCTGGCTTTCAAGATTCCTTTTTTTCTTGTACAATTCTTCCAGTTCCTCCTGGTAAGCTTTCAACTTGATTTGTTTTTCCAAGGAAACTAAATATTGATCTATGGCCTCCTTGTTGTTGTTTATGAGCCTGCCTTCTTCATTCAATTCCGCATTATAATCCGGTATCAGTTCTTTTAATTCCGCAAGCCTTTGTTTACGGGTGTAGTTGGAAAGGTTCTCGTCATTAATAGCAGCTACAAGAGTTTTTATTTTTGCTTCCTGGCTGGCATATTCTTCATTCACTTTCTTTACGACTTCCTGGTGGGCCTTCATCGCCGCCGAAGCCTGTTCCGTCTTCTTTGCAAGCTGGTAGATAGCAACACCGGCTGCCACGAGTAACGCGAGCAGGGCCGTATATGGATTCTTCAAAAGTTCGATCCTCATTAACCGGAGTGCAGCGGTACATCTGGTAGTATTCTTGTGTAATAGTGCCTGGGCTGCCGCATAAGTCAGAGTAGCCGCCCGGCTGATATAAAGCTGTACGGCGTGCGCTTTCTCTGCAACGACCGAAGCAAGGGTCGCCGTTTTAAAACGGGCGTGCCACATGGTAGCGATTTTCAGTCCTCCATAGTAAGAAACCAAATAAGCGGTAACGGTATAAGTGACAACACCCCATTTATTAAACATGTCAATCATACCTCCCACACCTTCCACCATAAGCGTAACAAGGTCTATTAAATCCCGGAGAATACCCTTTGATTCATAGAAACGTAAAACTACCCCTTCGATAGTTGAACTTAGCCGGTTTAATGCACCTTGAACGTTATCACCCATTTCTTCGGACATAGCATTAAAGGCATCTTCTGCACCTGTCACCGCGTCGCAAAGTGCCAGCACGGTATCGGTACCGTTAAGGAAAGTGTTAAACGCTGCAACGGAACGTTTATCGGTCAGTTCAAGGGCCTTGTTCAAGTCTATTCCTTCACTGTTCAGTTTTTTAAGTCCCTTTATCAGATCATCCAGGTTATTAACCGGACCGCCAAGAGCAAGCGCGAGTTTGCCGCTACTGTCAGCCAGGTTAAGCAAAATATTACGTGTTGCCGTCGCTGCCGATGAAGCATCGAAACCGCTGTTTGCCAAAGCTCCCAAAAGGGCGGTCGTTTCCTCGATTGTGAATCCGAAAGAATTAGCAACCGGGCCGACGGTAGACATTGCACTATTCAGATATTCAAAATTCAAGGCCGAAGACGTTGTACCTATTGCCATGGTAGAAAGTGCCCGTTCCGTATCTTCCGCATCAAGGTTGAAAATACGCAATGTTGCACCGGCAAGCGTAGCAGCCGAGGCAAGATCCGTGTCCACCGCCTTGGCGAATTTCAGTACGGAAGGCGTCATCGCTTTAATATCCTCTTTGAAAAATCCCAGCTTGGCAAGCTCTATCTGAAGTGCCGTTACCTGTGCGGCCGTATAAGAAGTAGTAGCACCCAGCCGGCGTGCTTCATCCGTTAAATCTTTAATACTCTTTTTCGTAGTTCCCAGGATAGCGGCCAAAGTACTGTTTTTCTTCTCGAACTCTATAATAGTACTGATCGCATCCCTTAGCCCGCCGACAATCTGCCCGGTTATCATTGCGCCGATAGTGACAAACACACCAGCCAGAACCGTTTTTATCTTATTCAGGGAAAGAAGGGAGCCGCCGAAACCTTCCGCCTTTTTCGTGGCCTGCCCGTATGCTTTCTCAACTTCTTTCAGTTCCTTCTCCAGGGCGGCATATTTTTCCGGCTGCAAAGACTTCACCGTATCGCGAAGTTCTTTCCGCAAGGCGTTTGCCTTCCTTGCCAGCTGGTTGGCACTCATGGTGGTTTTATCCAGCCGTTTCTCACATTCGGCAATCTTCTTGTTATTCTCGGATATAGCCTTATTATTGGCATTTAATCTATCCGTAAGATTCTTCCACTGTTTACCGCCAGCCTTACCGGTAGCAATAAGTTCGGTCATTTTCTTTTTAAGGTCCTTATTGCTGTCCCGAAGTTCTTTGTTCTTCTCCGAAAGATTATGTATTTCCTTCTGCGCATCGGAGGCGTTCAGGGTTAACACCCATTCGATATAGTCAGGTTTTAATTTTGCCATAAGAGTAAATTTTATAAGGCAAAATTATCCTGGTGTAAAGTGGCGGAAAAGGACATAAAAAAAGCCCGTAGAACCATTCTACAGGCTTATTATACTAAGAAGAAAGTATTTTATCTCTTAAATGTAAAATCCGAAGGATCAAAATATCCTTTATCCTTAATTGTTGCCCGATCAAACATCCGGCAAACGTACCAAGTTAAAGGTACTGATATAAGAGGCGTCACGATAAAGGAAAGAAAGGCAAAAGCAAGCCACCCGGATAAAGTAGCCGGTTTATGCTTACATCCTACGAAAAAAGCTATTACCAGGAAAAAGCCGATCAGAAATAAAATATCTTCATATGTCATATAATTACTATAAGATACAAGTAATAAATAATTGGAAATAAGCCCGCCCGAATTGGGCCGGGCTTAATTGATATATCATTTCTCACGAAATAATACATCGGGTGTATTAAGTTCTTTTTTATGAAGTATAATAGAAACCTTATAACAGGTTGTATTATCAAAATTGAGCGGAAACTAATTCATTTCCTATTTTCTTTATTGCTATCCTTATTTTATCATACTGTTTTTCACCGACATTCGCCACTCCGGACGCATACTGACGCATAAGAGACGGATTTATACCAGCAACCTCTGCTATCTTTGAAATATTGAGAAATGAAAAATAATTAAAGAATGATTGTAGATCATATTTATAAGAAAATTCCAATACTGGAACCTCCTTGCCTTCTTCCGCTAACATCTCTTTTATTTCCTCGTATGATTTCAGAAAATCAGCCTTAGCCGCTTCCGCTGTATCTCCGTAGCCGGCCAATCCAAAATCCGGTAACTCTTCTTCCATAAAACAGGAATAATAACCGTCTTTCGCACGTTCAAACAAAACATTCACTTTCATACTATTTATTTTTAAATGTGGCAGGCAATATTACCTGCCACTATCGCACCTAAAAGTCTTAAATTATGAAGTAAAGAAGTGCGGGGATTAAATCCCCAGCACTTTTCTTGCGTTACGTTCTATGTGAAGAGAAACCTCTTTAGACCCGTGACGGGGTATCGAAAACTTTTTGCCAGTCTTGGGACTGAACCAAACATCGTGTTCTCCGCCATGTCTCACAACGTAACAACCTGCCGCCTTTAATTCGGCGTAAAGTTGATTGTACTTCATAAAATAAAAGAACTTTTAAATACAGTGCAAATATAGCAAATTTGCAATAACCATGCAAATAATACAAATACATTTATTGCGAATTTGCTATATTTTAACATCGTAATATAAAGAATGAACTTTGGAAGATAACAACACACTTACTTTAGCGAACTGACAAACATTTCCTTTACCCTTTCCCTTACATAATCCTGATATTCATATTTAATCTTCCCGAGTGTGTCATGATATAGAATCCCGTATATCTGCCGGTTATAAATCTGGTAATTACCGTGTTTCTTCATATCCAGGAAGCGGGTATATAATGGAAGGTTAGAATGTGCGATTACTCCTTCGCCGTCCGGAATGACCGAATAATTCGGGTTCTGTAGTGCGGCCATTAATGCACCGGATCGCCCTTGTATGATCTCCCCGGTTCCCTGTACTTTCCTACGCTCACGGCCTTTCTGGTAAATCCGTTTGGTAGCGATATCCAGTTGGGCTTGAAATATGTCCTGTATTCCACGCCCGATCCGGTCGGTAAAGAAATCCGTTTTAAAATTCTCGGCCATTCAGTTATTCATTTTTTGAAAATCCGGTAATAATGTGCCTTTCCCCGGGTTCATCCTTAACAGTTTCATTTTTCTTGTTAGAGGTATATTTATATCTCCAATAGGTACATAATGTACCATTTACACCTATTGTAATAATACATATTATAACAGCTAACCAGAACCACGCAAAAGCATCCATTAGCATCTTGTTTTAAATGAGAAAGCCAGGCTCCACCCTGCAAACGTCCTGTAAAAGCCGGATTCCGGAAGAGTGGAAAGGCTGGTTAAATCCAGTTCCTTAGTGACAGGGCAACCAGTGGCGGAATCTTCTATCAGCATTTGTTTGATACGCTCCATAACCGGCTGCACCTCTTCGATAGTCTCATAAGCCCCTTTACGTTGGGGATCGTACTTGCTCATAAGGAAAATAACGCATAAATTATTTTCCCTCACATTATCAGCCGAAAGGCTGGCACCCGTTCCCGACGGGATCAGAATAAAGAGCACCGGACATTCTTCTTTTGATAGCCCCTGTATCGTCTTACTCATTTCCTCGTCAATGGTAACGGGTAGCACCTTCTTTATTTCAGGAATACGTTTTTGCACGCCTTCCCAGTATTCACGGTAAACCTTTATATCTATCATATTGTCAATCCCTGATAACGTTTTGCCTCCCATTCACGGCGGGTAACAAGCCCCGGAAGAATCTTACCGCCTCCGTATATCCACTTTTTAAACTCTGCCGGTATGGATGAATCATACGCATCTGCTCTGATCTTCTTATAAAGCGTTGATTTCTTTAATTTTCCGATACCTACATTAAAGCAAAAGCTTACTACCGCGTCAAACTGGTACTGTCCCAAATCAAGGGGAAGCGCGTTTACCTGGTTTTCTACCGCCCTGATATCCGATTCAAAGAAAGCATCGGCCTGGGCCTCGGTGATAACATCACCCGGTTTTACACCGGCCGTATGACCGTAACCGATCGTACATACTCCCGCGGCACATACATACGCTTTCAGGCGTAACCCTTCAAATTTCTTGATCTTGTTTTTTGTTCTTGTTGTCGTTCTCATTTCTTGTTACGTTTTTGGTGCAAATACTCAAATTTACATTTATACAGATAAAGCAATACATCCCAGAAGGGCGTATCGTCCACCTCCTTTTTATTACCGAATACACCGGAAGCCGCCACCTCAAAGACTATCCCGGTCCAGCCGGTTTTATCGTCCGCCTTCCGGTCCTCGGATGCCAGCTTCTGAAACAATATCCGAAAGTCGATAGCTTCACCACCGATATAAACCGGTCCGGAAAGAACCATTTCCCAAACAGCGGAAAAGAAGTTTACCGCATGAATGGCAAGCAAGGAAGGAACGGCCGGTATCTTCTCCGGGTCCTTATACCGGTAAAGCTTTAACGTGATATCCTGGAAGATTTCATTTATAGTCGATTCGTCCTTTTCTGCCGCTGCCTGCTTGCTTTGCTGCAACAAATCCAGGCAATCACAAAAGTTACCGAAAGTAAGACCGTTCAGCATGTCACCGACACCATGCCAGCCCCCGAAATCCTGCATCAGATTACGACCGGTTTTCAGAATGGGCGTAACGATCCGCTCGCCCTCCTTACCGGTTGTATAAGAGAAAAAGCCGTCCAGCTTTTCCAGTTGCCCGTCCAGCTCCCGGATGATCTCACGCCGGTACATGGTGTAATCCGCTTTCATACCCAGAAGGTAAGAAAGCCATTTTACGCGGAACTGTCCGGGGCTGATCGTACCGCGGTTCATCAGTACCGCCAATATAAGAAACTGTCGGTACTGCTCACCGCTGACTTCATCCAGACAGGAAGGGACCTCCACCGTCTTACTATTATATGTAAACTTCTCCATGTCCGGACATTAAAAAGTTATTCCCCTGGATTGTACGGTAACACCCGGTATATAATAATCCACCGTTTCCGACTGCGCATCCAGTTCCCTAATGATATCCTGCAATACATCCAGGTAAGCCGCCGCGTCCTGCTCCAGACTGTTAGCAACCGATTGCCGGGCCTCTTTTTCCGCCCGCAATTTATCCCGTACGGTTGTGCTCTGCTGTACCTGTACGATTCCATTAGGCAGAACTTCCACCGGTAAACGTTCAACGGCCTTTTTTATGGTGAGAAGTGCAAGCGGGCGGCGTACATACTCCAGCAATTTCTCCATTAAAACGGTATCGCCTTCAATCAGTTTGTTATAACGGCTCCGGGTGATAACAGGTATTATCTGCCCGTCCTGGACTTCCCGGATCATAGGAATAAGCACCAGGAAAAGCCGATGACTTCCGATATTATAATATTCATCGAACGTTTCCTTATTCTGAATAAGAAGCCGGTTTATAGCCTTTTTCTTAATGCCGTTTATCCAGAAATCAAACTTTTCGCGATCCAGTAGCTCCACCAACGCGTCTACGGCTTCATAAGCCAGGTTCCGGATATTCTCTTCATCCTTGAACTCCTGTAAGGCAGTCATACCCGTTTCATTCTCTCCAAGATGTTTTCCACGTCCGGCCGTTCCGTGTTGTGCGTCCAAAGTGGGAATGACCTTTAACCAGGTAAACATCGCCACCGCCTGCTGCATCAGCCGCAAAGTTTCCGCCATGCTGTCCGTTTCCCTAACATCCGCATGATCTTCACGGTAATACTTATCTACCGCGTCTATGGGTTCCGTTCCGATGATAGCCTGTAAATCCCGAATCCCCAGCGGTAAGATAGGTTCCCACTTGGTAAAATCAAGATCATTATCGATTAATCCCAGAACACGGACTATTTCACCGGCCCCGTCACCGCCTTTATTAAATAACCTCGTCATTTGCTCGATCTCTTTTTAGTGTATATGGTTTCCAATTATCAAAATCTTTCGTGAAATTATTTATTTCATCGTAGAACTCCTTATAAAAGCGGGCCAGCCCGGTATCTATCGTTATACAGGTATGCTCCGTGCGCGGATTGGTGTTTATATTGGCCGAGCTTTCTATTACAAAATCAAAAGCATTACCAAAACCGGCCATTACTTTAGCATGGTTACGGAAGATACAGACACGTGATCCAAAACGTTCCGCCACCTTCTTTAAGTATAAATAAACATCCGCATAGGAACCTTGAAAGATTTCACCTACATAAAAATCCGCGTGCCCTATGTCTTTTCTCTCCAGCCATTTCTCCACCTCCTTAACATCGGTAATTGCCATACACCAGGTAGAAATTAGAACATATTCTACCGGTTGTTGCTTCACGATCACACGAAGATAAGTAAGGCTGTCAACGTCCCCATGACTGATACAGTGATAAGCTGCCCCTTTCTCAAAATGCCAGGGCAAACACTCTTCCAGGTGCAGCTCCGATTTTACTCGCCGGTCAAAATGAACGTTTTTCGTCCGGCGGGCCTTTATATGCTTGTCCGGGCTATCATTGGCCCGGTTCTCTTCCGGTTGCCGGTCGTTTACCGGTTCTTCCGGCACATCTTCCGGTTTTGGTGTGAAAAACAGACTACGCATTTTCTTTCATACGGTTAGAGGGTGAAACGTTCTGTTCCGCTTCTACTATGGTACGATAAAGCCCTACTTTCGTAGTGGTACCCGGAAAATTGGCATTAATATACTGCTGTAACGGTTTACAAAGGATCATGTCCGGAATAGCCGTTTCGGAAGCGTTATACACTTTCAGACTATATAATTTCTCCGATCCAGAAGAGAGCTTGTTTTCTATAATCAGATTTGAAAGTACCGGATCAAGACCGAAGCCGGAAGTAGCGGCAGCGTCCGCCTTATTTGATATCTTAATTTGGGCGTCCACATAATCCTTTATCTTCTTATCCAGCGGCTCCACCGTCCAGCCCTCAAAGTTATTCGCTTCCGGATTCCAGAATTTAGTCGTGTGCATGTATTTCCCGGCGTTCTGCCTTCCGGTAATGTTGGAGGCGAATTTCTCCATAGCTTCGTCCTTAAAATCTTCCAGCATTTGGGCCGTGTATTTTTCGCCCGTACGTTCGCAAACTTGTTTTATACGTGCTTCCGCGCGGTCCCAGTAAGACTGCGGCGATTCGATATGTAGGGAAATAGCCGAAGCGTTTTCGTTATAAGCGATTAGGATAGCGGCCAGACCGCCGGCAAGCTCCAGCCAGTCAAGCGCACCCAGAAAACGCGGCGTACTCATGAAATCCTTGCAAAAGGAATAGATATTATAGTATTTCACAGAAACCGGATATTTGAACGGGTGGGCCGGATCAAAGACCGGGTAACGGTAAGTATAAGCCGGATCAGGATAAGGAAAGTCGCCCACAAGTACTTCCTGCGGTTCATCCTCGCCGTCGGGGGGATATACCAGGCGGGCCTTCTGATAGGGAATATGTTCCAGCCGTACCAAACGCCCGGGATTGCCCACACGCGGCGCACGGTTCCGGACAAACTTTATAAAAAAGCCCTGCATGTGTGTTAAGTCTACGAGTGAGCGATGAAGAACCGTCGTGTAATCCCACGACTCCAGGTCGGTAGTTATTTCCGGATCGAGTTTCCAACGCCGGTAAAAACGGTTATTGTCTTCGTCGATTGCATCCTCATACAGCCGCGGGCCTTCTCCCCACTGTAAACCGGCTATTTTACCCATAATACCTTCACCGGCGTAGAATTTATCCAGTAAACGCATGACCTCGCCCGGCATGTCGTTATTATCACCCATGGGAACGATAAAAGTACCGTTTACGCTGATCTTCCGCGAAAAGAAAGCCCCCCGCCGGTTTAACTGGATGCTGGAAGGTTCCCAACCTTTACCGCGGCCACCGATAGAAAAAGAGATCAAGCCCTTGTCACTGCCGGTATCTATAATTCCAAAGTTACCACTTCGTCTTATTTCCATAATCTTAAATCGTTATTCTTTTCCCGTTGAACTCCATTACCAAACATTCCCAGCAATTCAGCGGTCGGCCCGTTGTGGTGTCCGTCAGGAATAGTTTATAGCTTGAATTTTCGATGCTTTCATCCGTCGCCTTTTTCCTCAAACGGGCGGCCGTGAGTATCACCATGTCGCCGCCGTCCCGTGTCTGCCGGTTCCATTTCCGGAACTTGATAGAAAAGGTTCCCCCGGAAATGGTAATCCGTTTCATCTGTTCTACCGCTACATAAAGGTTTATTTTTTCCATAGCCGGCGGATAAAACTTTTAATCCTGCCCCAGTTATCATGGACCAGGCAAAAGGATAGAAAGAAAAACATGAATTTTAGGAACGTCCATAAGCTACACCCGTTTGTAACCTTTTCTTTTTCCTGGCTTTGTTGCTTAACGTCGGATTTACGAGTAACGACTGTTTCCGCTTGACTGGTAGTTTCCTTATGATCCTGGAAGGAACTGCTTTGATTCTTTCCAGTTCTTTTTTCAGTTTTTCGGTTGCTGAAATCAATTTCTTTAATTCTTCCGAGGCTGTCGTAGTTGATACGGATATGCGTACTATCTTCCCGGTAAACGTCAAGTACGTGCTCCTCATTGCTTGAATCTCTCCGCGCAAGTTCAATAACTCCGTCAGTAGTTGTTTGTTTTTCTTCTCCAGTTGCTTCTGTAACCGTTTTTCGTGTAACAGAGCGAGAAGAACGACAACCGTAAAAACAAGCTGCAAAACAAATAAAAATAAGTAGGTGTACGATTCCATGTCTCATGTTTATTAAGTCGTTAATTATTATTAGTGTCAAAAGTGATAGATTTACGGTTCGGGCAATTCTTCACACCGCAAAGAAACGGCTTCATAGTGTCCATTACACGGGCGTTCTGCTTGATTGCCTTTTCCATTTCGTTACATTTCTGCAGGACTTCCTTGTACTTGTTGTCCACTTCGTCAAACCGTTTTTTCTGTTCCTGGTACGCGTTCTTTAGCTCCTTACGGTCATTCTTCATATCCTCGATTAGTTCCTGGTAAACCTCTTGTACTGACTTCATGGCATCAGCTTCCGCCTGTTTACGGGTATATCGGAGAGTGAATAACCAGGTCAGTCCACCCGTGCAAAGAGCCGTAATAATCGCTGTAATTATCGTTTCCGTCATATTGATAGAGTTGAAAATTTTACATTATGGTCCAGACGGTACATACATGCGTCAAATAGCCCGCCACGATCCCGGCCAGGTCTGCCAGAATATCCTTCCAGTCCCATTTATTACCGGGTGACATTTTATCCCCGTATTCCTTACCCAATGAAGCACCCAGGGCAAAGGGAACACCATAATCACCCAACAGGGCACATATAGCGTAATTAATCCCGAAATGCTTCCATTTGTCCGTTCCTATTTTCATAATTTGAATGATTGGTTACTGCAAAGGTGGGAAGAACGGACACGGACAAAAAGGACATAAAAAAGAGTGCCGGGAACCACCCCGGCACAAACAAACCCTAACCTGGGACTTAAACCCAACGGCTGCCTTTTCAGCCGGTATGCTAAATTATTAATATTAAGGATTAGACAGCTTTTCGATGTCTTTTTTCATCATACGTAAAGTTCTGATTCTTTCTACTATTTTTTCAGCGGAAAGAGGTTCGCCCCCTTCATCGGTCAAATCGTCGATCGTTTCCTCTATTACTCGTATGTAACAAGCGGAAACCGGCTCCGTCTTAACTTGCCACTGCTTCAATATTTCGGCACTTTCATCTGTTATATGTGCGCCGTTTACTTCTATGTCTTTCATAACAAATCTTTCTTTAAACGTTTTTAATCGGTGTAGTCTCTAAGGTAGTGAAATCAATTATTCCGGCCTGCCGGTATATCCCGAGGGCGACTTTTCTAAACCGTTCATAATTACGTCTGTCAATGGGCGATAACTGCCACTTCTTCATGTCTTTCATCAAATCCGGTATATTATTAGCACTATTATACATACAGTTGTTTTTGCCGTACTCGTGATGAAGTAATACAGACTGAAAATCACCGGAGTAAACAACCAACCGTAAACGTTCAAGTTCGAGAAAAGCAAACTCATTGTTAACCTTCCCCACCTTGTATGCTCTTAATTCAATGGAAGGCGCACCGTATTCACGTCTAACGAAAAATAAGATATCAGGATTATTTGTATTCATTTGGTACCTCCTTTTAAGTCTTCTAATTTAATATGTGAAATACTTGTTATACTTTCCAGTACCCCGTCGCATATACTTTTAACCCTTAATCCGCGGGAACCGTCTTTCTTGGGTAAATTCAGGTGATAATACGGGCGATTCCTCCAGAATGTAATCCGGAAAATCCAGCCACGAACTTTAAAAGTAGCATTACTTATTTTATAATCAACCTGTACCAGATCACCCGGTTTAAATTTACTTTCTTGTAGAAACATCCCCTGTATTTCTTCCTGTTCCTTCTTTATTTCCTCAATTATTTTATCATTGTTTTGTAATTGGGTAAGTAACACTTGCTGATATTCAGTATATATCATTCGGCACCTCCTTTCTTTTCTATCTGGGGACGCTCTGAAAACCTATATATTCTTTTAACCCGGTAAATAAAAAAATAGGCTACAGGCTTGTCACAGCCGTTATTATGTGTTTTAGTGTCCTGATCTATGTGAATAAATCCGATGCCGGAAGATATCTTCAACGGCATTGTTTTAGGGTATTTCTCGTTCAGTTCCTTTACCTTTGCTTCCAGTTCAGTTTTAAAAGCATCAAAGGAAATTTTATCAGGGCAAAGCGTATTACCAAACTGGTTTGCAAACTCTGCCATTTCAGCACATTTTCGATTCTGTGGCTTATATTCGTTAAGCTCTATAAAATAAGATATCATTTTCGGCCTCCTTTCCTCGCTTTCTTGGCACGACACACACATATAACTGCACCAATGACAGCCGGTGGATAGATAAAAGTAAGACAGAAACAAGCGATAGCAGATAAGTAATAAGCCCCAGAAGTTGAACAAACAGTACATTCATGTTTCGGTTCCTGAAAATAACGATGTTGGATCGTGTTTACGTCCGTGCTACCAGTACGGAACGAAGGCACGTAGCTTGTGCCGGATTGAAATTCTTTTTTCATAATGATAGTGATTTTGACTATTAAAAAAGAGAAAGGCGGCTACCATTTCCCCTAATTCGTCAAAATCACTACCGCAAACCGTCCGATGAACGGGTTAAAAGTAATAGGGAAAGGCAACCGCCTTATATATCAAAATAGATAAATACCGAGCATAAAAAAAGCCCGTTGTTTATTCGAGCCAATAACCGAGACTCACCGGACCGCACCAGCGGTAGCAATTTTGACAGGGGCAAATGTCGGCATTAAAATCTGAACAAAAAAAAAAAAACGTTAATAAAAGTTTATCAAGAAAGGAAATTTATCGACTCTACGATTCGTTACTTCGTAACAAAAAATGCCCGCCAAAATAGGCGAGCGTTAATTTATATTTTACTATTCGTATCGCTTTCTTATAGCTTCCTCGGTATCTAAAATGCTATCATTATTGGGGGTATTGTTTTCCTGTGCCTTTAAAGCCTCTTTCTCCATGTCTTCAAAATCTTTCTGTGTTATAATACCTTCGCGTATTTCATCATCAGAAACTATATCTTTACTTAATAACCAATGATACACATTTTCTCCCCCCACGGTAACAGCATACGCCTGCTCAAATTTCCACCTAAATTTAGCTAAATAATTCATAGCGTCTACCATAGAATAAAACTCTATTCTCTTACCAGTTTCATCTACCATAAAGTTTTTATACTGGTTCCAATAAGAACGCTTTTGCCCGAAATCAATTTGAACGCGTATCTTAGAACTTAATACTTTCCCGGTACCAACAATTTGGCAAAACGTTTTTCGAGTTTCTTGTGCTGTAGCTGCTACTACTAAAATAGCCAACACGGTAATTAATAATAATTTCTTCATATCAGTAACTTAAAATTAGTGTGTACTTTAGCTTGTACCACCCGTAAGTTCTGACGGTTATATGCAGTGTAATTTTGACGGCTGCAAAAATACTTAATATGTACAATTATAAAGAATATTATCCCCCAAAATGAAAGGCAACCGCCCCAAAATACACGGTAATTCACCCAAAAACGGACAAAAAACGAGTAAAAACGCATAAAAAAACACGCTTTTTCGCGTAAAATTTTGGTCTAAATGCAGATAAACGACTGAAAAACAGTCAAAAACCGAAGAAAATTTCAAAAACTAAAAAAATGACACCTTCCGAAGACCGAGCCGCTCAGAAGTCGGAAAGCAGTTGCCCTCCCCCTAAAAGGTGAAATATGACCTCTGGGGAGGGGTACCCGTAACCTGGTAACACAAAAAACGCCGGAAAACCGATTTTCCAGCGTTACAAGGCAATTACCTTTTATGCCTGTTCTCTATCCATTGATCCACAAACGAGTCGGCCTGCAGTGTCCGCTTGCCTCGTACCAAAGCTATCCAGCCGGGGCGCATCAGTAAGTATTTGAAAGCGTCGGAGAAATTGGTGGATAACATCGGTAGTTTTTTCGGTGCCAGCTTTTCGGACTTCTTCACTTTGAACACTACCTTAGAATTACCCCGGTATTTGATTTCAGCCTTTGCCTTTTCTACGGAACTAACCATTTCTTTACAGTTCACCGCATCAACCAACAGGATAGGCAGGTTATTGTTGGTACCGCCCATAATCTCCTGCATGAAGTCGTATTCCGCATCCTGCCGGATAACTGCCTGTTTACGGCTCTTTAGGTTTACGATCCAGCCGGTACGGTTCCCGCTGCCGTCTTTTTCTATGGCGTCTTTGATCTTACCCGCGTAATCCTCCTTCTGTTTCTCAAAGTTATTACCTGCACGGTCATAGTACAAATCCAGTTCTTTATATTCGTGGTTCTGGAAGAAAGTGAGGAACTGGTCGGCGATCTCCCGGAACCAGCCCGGCGGTATCTCAAAAAAGTTCTTATGTACCCGGTAATAAGCACCGTCCGGCTGACCGATCACCAAAGAAAGCATATTACCGAAGTCCATACCGCCTTCAATCGTTTTATCATGGTGCAGGTACCGGAGTTCCCGCGAGCTGTAAGCGGCTTCTCCGGACATGGTACCGTTATAATACTTATGTCCTTCACCAAACAACACATAGAAACGTAAATCCCTGCGAAGACCGGGACGCATACCAACCACCGACTTCTTAAATTCGTGAAGCTCCATCGTACCATTATACAACCGCTTTAAATAATCAATCGTAAGTATCTCAACATTAGCGAATGAAGAAGCGTTAAGAAAGAACGTTTGTCCTTTTCTCAACTTCAACAAAGCCCGGTCGTAATATTCAATATCCCGTTTCAAACGTTTCAGCTTCAAGGGGGAAGGCTTATTTTTTCTTTCTTCTTTTAATAGAGAAATTACCAGGTCATTACGCATACTTGCCGCCTGTACTATTTTAATGATCCGTTCCGGGTCCATTTGCTTGACATACCGGAAAAACCAGTCGTACTCGTTTTCGTCGATATCCGGCATATCGGTAGTAATGGTTATCCCCAGGAACAAATGGGAATGTCCGTAAGTTATCGCATCACCGCGAAGAATAGGCATAGCGCGGTTTACTTTCATTTCCTTGTCGTACTTCGCTTCATCATAAAACAGGTGTATTACAGACTTTCCGGCAAGCAGCGAAGGGTTATCCAGTGATCCCATGAAAATAACACATCCGTTCCAGAAGCTGTAAACATGCTTGTAATCATCCACGATAACCGAACATTTACGCCGCCAGGATTCAGGCGGGCGGGTATCTTTTACATAGTGTACCCCTTCGATAAGCCCCATAAGCTGCCAGCCCTTCTGAACGGCCGGCATTATATTATTTTCCAGGTTACTGTAGGTATTGGCAACAAAAGCGAACGCACCGCCGGGCATTTCTTCCACACAACGGGCGGAACGTCTGGCTTGTATAACGGTCGATTTGGCCGTACCGCGCCCGTCAATAGATACAAGGATAGTAGTATCGATCCAGTCTGTCAGAACCTGGATTATATGGCCGTATTTTATCTCCACATCATCGGCGTTACTCACCTTCGTTGTCTTCCCCGAACTCTTTGATATCATACAACATACGTTTTTTCAGGTCAAAAGCTTTAATACGCGCATCCTCTTTTATATTCTCACGCACAATAACAGGAATTTCCGGTATCGCATCGATAAACTCTTCCAGTTCCTTACGGTCGATTTCAGGAACACCCAAATCCTTACGGCTGGTAGTATAAATAACCGTGCTTTTCTGTGCAAGCAGTTCCTCCGGTATTTCGGCCTGTTGATCCTTGTAACATCCGCGAAGTTCCGCCGCCAATTTCAGCAGGTTCTTAGCCTCCTTCACATTTCCCATAAGAAAGACGGTATTCGCCCAGTTTTCGGCCTTTTCAGCATACAGATTAGCGAAAGCCTGCGGGCGTACGTTATCCTGCGTATAAAAGAAATTGAGACTGTCGGCGTACACCTGGCGGGCCATCCAGTCCGAAAGCCCGTAAGGTTCCGACTTCAAAAGGCGGATGATGCCGGCCTTTGTCACCAACTTACCATTTATACGCATACGGGCACGAAGTCCCCGTACCATTTCCATAAGGCTGTAATATTCCCTTTCATCGGGCGCGAGGGCTTCCAGCGTACCGGTAGAAAGAATCCTTTGAATCTGGTTGATATCCACCTTGTCAAAGTCTATTCGTGAGGGCTTAATTAAATTCGTCGTCATCCATTTGTTCGATTAAACGTTCGAAAGTATGTCTTTTCCGTACGGCCTCCAGCTGTTTTATAGCTTCCACGTTTCCACCTTCCGCCGCTTCATGGAGTTTTATTTCAGGGGCGGCACGTGCTACCAGAATCCCTTCCCGGATCAGGAAGTTAACGGAAGTTCCTACCGTTTCCGCATCCCGGACAAAAAGCCCGGCATCCTCCAGAGAAAGCCCCAGGGAAACAGTTATATCTTTCGGGGAATATCCTAAAGAAGACAAACGCCGTACATCCTCCTTTTGCTGCGCATCCAGGTAAATACTATCCACCACCGTTAAATCGTTCATACGCATCTTTTATTCGTTTCTGTGCCGTGAAATAATAAATTTCGTCCTGTTCCATTAATACAAAGTTCCGGCCGCTTTCAATGGCTGCCACGGCTGTAGTACCAGAACCGCCGAAAGTGTCCAGGATCAGATCGCCGGGCTTTGTACTGTCTTCAATCAGTTTACGGATCAACGCCACCGGTTTCTGTGTTGGATGAACCTTTTCACCTTCTATCTTTTTGGCACCGGACGAAAAAGATCGGATATTATCTATTACGTTTGTGGCACCGATAGAAACACCATTTCCACAATGAAACAAAATAAGCTCATGTATAAAAGCGTAATGATTACCCGGCCCCGACTGTTTGTTCCAAACGATCATGTTTGACGCGCCTAAATACAAGTCAAACAACGGATAATAAAAAGCATACCCGCGCCAGTCCGTAAAAAAATACACGCAAGCACTGGGTTTCTTCACCCGGTTAAACTCCAGGAACAAATCCCGGTAAAAGGGTTTACAGATAGACAAATCTTTAAAGCTGCCTTTCTGCCCGTTGTGTGTCATTCCCAGGAAATAAGGCGGATCGGTTATTATACAATCTACGGAATTGTCCGGAACACGTTTCAACGCCTCCAGGCAATCCTCGTTATATATTTGGTTTGTAATCATTGAAAAGTTGTTTAAGCCGGCTTTCTTCTTTTTCTATCCGGAGGGTTAATGTTTTGAGCTGGTGCCCCAGCTCCGAGCGGTCGCAAGGATGAGAGAAACGACCCAGGTTCTTTGTGATCCGTTGCCGTTTCCCTGTCAGACTGGCAATAAGTTCAATTACTTTTTTTTTCGCGCCTCGATTTCTTCCTCTATGGCTTTCTGGGTAGTCTCCCACTTCTGGATCAATGCAAGGGCACTCGCTTTCTTCTTCTCATCATCCCCGGCCTGTTCCAGTTTCGCCTTATTTTTTGAAAGGTTGGCGCGGGCGTTATTCAGGGCCTTTTGTATGTCGATATCCGAAAGGTTCTCGACGCCCTTACGGACGGACAAACTTTTTACCTTCTCACATTTACCCAGAATCTTTCCGTTTTCCCGGTAATATTCCAGTTCGTCCCACATATCGCGGTTAGCGATGAAGTTTTCCACGACCGCCTGCGCTTCCTGTGCTGTAGAAAGTGAACTGACATCATCCGGCGTAGCTTCCAGGCGGGCGAAAGCTTCCTTATACTTCCCGTATGCGGTAAACATGTCGGAAACAAGTATTTTCAGAATGTCGGGACAATCCGGAGAGTTCAGGAAGGTAAATTTCTCGCGGAAACGTATCATTTTGGTTACGGTTTCCGGAGCTGCCTTGTATCGTTTCTCCGCCTGATCCAGTTCCTCTTCCAGTTCTTCCACACGGTCGGCATTTTCATCCATGGAAAGAACCTTATCCCGGAAATCAGACGAAACGAGTTCTTCCACGCTGACACCGAAAGATTCGGCAAGTTCCAGCAGCAAATCATCGCTGTATTTTACCGACGTTTTAGATGTTTCATCCCTGGCGGGTTCCATTTTTACCGCGGTCGGCTGTTTGGAGTTGCGCCGGATTGTCTTAAATTCACGTTCGGAAAGCCCGGCCAGCTTCCGTAGTTCCTCTAAAAGAATGGCCTTCATCGTTTCCGTTTCTCCCTGCCGGCGAAATGACTTCTTTAACATACGGTTGATACCGTATTTCTCGTATAGTTCCACGCCCTGGATAAAATTACGCGGACCGGCCAGATAGGTAATAATTTCCTGTTTCATACTATATAAAAATTTGATGATACAAAGAAAAAAGGGGGCAATTACCCCAAAAAGGACAAAGGGTGGCCGGGCATGTGCTGCCGGTCACCCTTTGAATTACATGAAAACCGTTTACTTACGCCTCATAACGGCTTTGTTCAATCCATTTCATAGCCTCCGAACCGTCGTTAAACGCCCGCAATGTCAGTTGGGAACCTTCGGAAGCGGTAAACGTCTTACCGCCTTTCAGAAGGAAATTACCGCCTTTTTCCACTGTTGGCGCAACGCCCGAACACCCCATAAGGGTAATTACCGATCCATGACTTCCACCGGTAACACCGGCTATTTTAGCCGCACCTGCGGAAAGCTGGTACTGCCCGTCTGTCTGGTAATCTATATCTGTAGCCCCGGCTTCCACTACGGCCACCGGCTCTTCCAGGGTATCGGTACCCCGGTAAATGGCGATATCATCCCCTTTGCTGATCTGGGTGAAAGTAAGCTCGTTCGTATTCGATTCATTGGAACCGGTATAAGATACGGATAACTTACACGGGTTACAGGGCGTTCCGATCAGATCGGCAGGCTTTCCGCTACAATAACGGAGCACAACGATACATTTCTTAGACAGCCAGTTTGTCTTAAACTCGCGAATTTCCTGTTCGTTACCGGGATGATTGAACTTAATGGAAGGCGTATAGCCTTCGGCGTCCGTTTCTCCGTCACTGTTGGAACTGATTTCAGCGGTACCGGGTGTCAGATAAATACCGATCGCATAACGTCCCGCCTTCATTACGATATCCTCTTCGATAACCACGCCGGCATCGTTTCTCGGCGGAAAGGAAAGAATATCGTCAACGTCGTAAATTACGAGCTGATCCTTGGGCTGAATACCGTTACCGGGATTACCGGCCGGCCTTCTTACGCTTGCTTTTACGTATGTCATAACTTAATGATTTATAAGGTTATAAAAAGGAAGGGATAAAGTACCCCTTCCGTTAAAAATTAGCCTCTTGCCACTTCGTAGAATTTACCGTCGGCGGCTTTTGCCAGCTTGATAAACTTACCTTCGGAAAGTGTCATAGCTTCGGTTAAGACAAAGTTTCCACCGGTCGCAATGGTGGAAGCATATTCAGAACCGCTTCCGTAGATCGTGTAAACGACACCGGCTTCCGCATCGGTAAAGTTAGTGATTGCCGTTGCCTTTGTATTCTCGCCGGTAACGAATACTTCACCGTCAAGCAAGGAAGGTGCTGTTTCATCCGGCGCAAACTGCAACGCATCGGAAGAAGCATTTTCGCGGCCGATCTCGATAAATTTACCGTCGGCACGTTTCATCAGTTTAATAACATCCCCCTTGTCGGGCTGCCAGGCCTCGGAAATAAGTTCAAAGTTTCCGCTTTTCTCAATCTTAACGCCTTTATCCACGCTTCCGCATTTTAGGGAAATAACCGTACCTACCGGCGCATCTTCAATATCGGTAATAGCAAATTCGGCTGTATTGGCTACGGTAACAATGGAGGTATGAAGCTTGGCCGACGGGTTCTTGTCCTTGTCAGCGTCCACAAAGTAAGACGCCGGGCGGTCATACTCATTACAGAAGATCATCTGACGGTTATAGTCCATATCTTCTTTCTTGGTGTACTTGAAGCCCACGGCAATAGCCCAGATACTTTCACGCCAGTTACTCCATACTTTCAGGCTCCAGTCTTCCTGCTCCAGGTTGAAAGCCGTCATTTCACCCGGCTTGTCCTCGTAGGTTTTAATGTTGCCTTCAAACGTCCAGAAGATACGGTGGTGGTTGTCAGCATTAGGAACCGGGATAATTTTCACCGCCGGATATTCCTTTACATACATAATATTAGCCTTGTAATCCTGGTTCTGTCCGTAATGCAGTTCATTGTATTTATGATACAATACAATAAAGTGCGAAGGCATATAAAGGGCCAGATTACCGCTGTCACGAAGAACCGCCGGGATCATGGAAGTACCCTTGTACACCTTTTCACCGATGTTTGCTTCGGTAAGTTCTCCCAGCTCGAACGGCTTGATCTGGTAAACGAACTTTCCGTTATTGATATCGGTATGTCCGTTCACCTTCTTGTTCAGGAACTCATACAGACCGTCAGCTGCAGCAAGTGCTTTGCCCGGTTCGTTCAGATTCGGGTCCTTACGGATTCCGTTAATACGGCGTTGTTCGCGCTCGTTATGCAACTTCTTGGCGGTTTCGGCCAGGATGTACTCGATAAAAGACCATTTGATAGGGTTTGAACCTTCCTTGTTCAAAGTGCCGATCCAGGTTTTCTCCAGGGCTTTTAAATTTTTGAAACGGTGTGCAAACATCACGTTGAACATGCGCAAGGTTTCATCGTCGAACTCGTAGGAACCTTTAGTCACCTTATCGAAGTCGGATTCCTCATTGCCGGCCTGTGAGAACTCACCCAGCCAGATATTAACCAGCGTAGCCAAATCCTGATAACCGGATTCAAGCGGGAAAATACTTTCAATGGAAGGAAGTTCCATTAAAAAAGACTGCAAACGCTGTTGCCAGGGAATACGGTAAAAAGCTCCGAGGTCTTCCTTCAAACGGCTGTAGTCAAGGGAACTGGCTTTCGGAAGAGCGATCATTTCAAAACCGGCAGCCTCCATTAACGCAGCTTTGGCGCGAAGGTTATACGGGCGGTCCAGTGAGAACATTTCACCCTGCAAGCCCCCCAGCTGTTTTTCATCCCGGAGATTGAAAGCCCCTTTACCGTCCGCCTGGGCGTTGTGCTGCTTCCCTTTGCCCGGATCATCTTCCGCAGCGGCTGAAAGTTGGGCGATAATACCGGATAGCTTCGTTATCTCGGCATCCTTCTTGGCAATCAGCGAGGTGTTGTTCCGGTTTTCGTCACGCTGTTGCGTCTGCAAAGCTTCAAGCTGTTCCTGTGCCTGTGCCAGACGGGCCGCAGTATCACCCAACAAACCGCGAAGAAAAGCGGTAGTGGTAGGTTCTTCGTTTCCCTCTCCCTCATTCCCGGTTCCGGCTTCGTCCTGGAAGTCGTTCTCGAGGGACGCTTTAAACGCCGTGAGGAACTTATCAGAAAAACCGTAATTTTTCAGTTTTGTCATTTCCTCGGCCGTGATAGAGTTCTTATCCTCTACCTTGCTCCATTCCGACAGGCCCAACACGCCCAGAATGACAGCGGATAAACTCTTAAAATCCAATTTCATATATACAAAATTTTAAAGTTAATACTATATGTTATACATCTCGTTTACTTTTCTGACGGTAGCCTGTGCCAGTACCCATTTTACCGCGTCTTCCAACGTACCGAACTGATCGATATAGCCGTTTGCCACGGCTACGTCGCCGGTGAATATCTGTCCCCGGAAAAGGGGAAGTTCCGGATCGTAGGCAATACCCAGATTCCGACTGATCGCATCGCAGAAAATGCGGTGCATGACGGCCAGACGTTGCTTTATAGGCTCTTCGTTGTTGTCATCTTCAATCGCGCGGGTTTCATAGTTTTTCAGATCGGCACTATCCGGATAGATTTCCCGGTAATCAATGCCCTGTTTCTTGAAATAGTTCTTAAAGGATTGGTAAGTAAGCATAATACCGACGGAACCGACTTCACACATAGGGGAAGCGATAAAGGTTCTGCCGGCGGCGGTTCCCAGCCAAAAATGGGCACTTCCCATGGTACCGGCCACGTAGGTAGCTATAGGTTTGGAAGATTCGGCGATCATTTTAGCCGCCAGGTCCACATGCGCAACCATGCCGCCCGGACCATTGATCCACAGGACCGCGCCGCAAATCTTAGGATTATCGAAAACATCCCGGAGCTGCTTTTCCAGGCGGTAAGTCTCCCAGGAATACAAAGTACCTTCCAGGATAATGACGGCCACACTGTCAGCCGGCAGGGTGTCATCGTCCAGTTCCCACCGGTTGGCAAGGTAAGGCGTAGTAGCGTAGGCGGTTATTTTATTATTGTCGAGCCGTTTTTCGATCGCATCCAGGTTGCCGGCTGCAACACACGGCACAAGTAAAGAAAGCAACCGGTAATAATCATTATCAGCGATTGCCCAAGGTGCTGTAAAAATCTCCTGTATTTTGTCCACGTTCTCTTTTTTACGACAAAGAAAACGCCTATATCATAGGTAGAGAAGGACTGAAAGGAACCTACAGGAACGCATCAACGCCCGGACCCGTACCGGACAGGGTGCAGTTATACAGGCCCCCACCAATCTCAAAAGAAAAGGTAAGCGGGTAATCAGGAGAACCGGAAACACGGGTGTTACCCGTTTCGTCAGTATAGAGGGCGACAAAGGGCGTCACTTTCAGGTTTTCCAGGTAAAGCGTCTTATTTTGCGACACGTCGGCAAGCTTGAAGGTATGTTTTTTAGTATAGACGTCTTCATTTTTGCTGTCACCCGGTTTTAAGGTTCCCGGTACGATCATAAGAATATCAGGTTTTCCGATAGAGCGGATAACGACTTTCGAATGCACGATGCCAAAATGAATAATGTTGTAAACGGGAACCAGTTGCAGACTATGGGCGGCGGATATTAACTTTCTTGACATAATTACAGATATAAAGTATTGATAATCAAATATTCAGCATTTTTCGGACGTTTTTCAGCCAAAAACCGGACAAAAAAGGACAAACAGATACAGTTGGTAGGTAAAAAATAACTTGCTTTTTTACACTTTTTTTCGATTATAGGCCCTTTTCTTCTTACGCCTGAAACTGTCCCGCCACCGCTGGTAGTTTTTCAGTAGCCCGTCTTCCTGAATGGAAGAGATATTATACTTTTTCAGGAAGGTAAAAACGGTTTCCTTAAATTCGATACCGTGCAGATGCTTGTTTTCGTCCATGAGTTCGTGAAGCTCGGCCCACATCAGGGCACGCAAACGCTTTTCAAGAATAGCGGTACCACGTACGGAAATATAATTGAACTGTTCCGGAGACTTGCCGCCGGCAAAATTGGCCTCCCGGCGGTCAGGCAGCATAAACTCCAGGTTGCCGCGGTCAGCCGGACAATTAACCGGCCGTTTCTCCATGAGATCGTAAATAGTCACATAGATATCGGACGAAGAAGGAAAACGGACGGTACCGATCGTTTCGTCGTAATATTTGCCCCGGACATACTCGGCCAGGTAGGATTCGATTTGTATTCGGGTGGTAATCATAGCAATAATATTCCTTTTTAAGGGCAAAGATATTCCTTTATCGGCTGTTGGTCTGCCATTTACGGGAAAATGTAGGCTTTCGACCGCCATTTTGATAAATATACTCCGGGAGAATAATTATAATGCACTTTTTCCTGCTGCCACACGGCCGGTATTTTCTCCGCCAGGCTGTGCTGATATAATCCGGTACTAAATTTCTGTAATTTCGTAACCGGGCAACCGATAAAGATAAAATCCTGTATCTTAGCAACTTAGCAACGTTACTAATTTCCGTTACAAAAAAATGGCAGGAAAACAGTTTGTAACCGGGCTTACCGGTAGAAGATAAAAAGGCCGGTGTTACAAACCGGAAAAATTCGTAACCGTTTTGTAACTGCAACTTCGTAACCTTTATTTCCTATTTATTTATTTGATTTTCAGACTTTTTTCTTTCAAGCAAACAAAGGTTACAAGGTTACTAAAATTTTGTATGAAATAGAGGTGGGGTATGGGGAGGTAAGACGGGCAGGGCGCCTCTGTTTTCATACGAAAAGAGGGACCGACACTTTCGTATCTGGTCCCTCTTTTCGTATCTTATACCGGCTCCAATCCGTCTTATACGCGATGTTTGCATCTGCTTAAAATCCATTTCTTTACGTCCGGGTCCACATACCGGTGCACGACGGCCGTATAGTCCTCGTTAAATTCATACTCCAGGGAGTTGTCTCCTTCCAGGATAAAAACACAGGCCGTTTTGATGATCCATTCGAGCTGCTCGCCCGAATAGCGTTCCAGCATCAGGACGGTACCGGGTTTCATACGCTCCAGATAGCGGTAAACCTGCTCGGCGAATTTCCGGAACCTCTCGCCGCTGTTCCAGAGCACGGTAAACTCGGACATGCTGTTTAATTTCAAATGCGCGTTATTCATTCATCCGGTCGTTCATCAGGTACAAACATGAGTGTCGGATCGGCCGGTTCCGTTCCACCACCGGCAGCCGCTTCCGCCGTGCCGCATGAACGCAGATAGATCATGTCGGCGGCCTTGCCGTCGTTATCCTTGCGTACGATACGCCCCTGGGAGTTGCAAAGGTCCTTCGGATTGAGCTCGTCAATGTAAGGGCAAAGGGCCACAAAGCCTTTGAGCGCCTTTGTAAAACGCTGCATCGTGATTTTATTCACACCGGAAAAGCTTTTGTAATCAGCAAAAGCCTTTTCACGGACGATAAAGCTGTCCAGGTGCTCGCTGTCCGGAGAGAAATAAGAGTTCGCCCAATCCTCAAAGTTATTGCCCATATCGGCCTTGTATTTACGCCTGATAATGTTTTCCATGGGCGGAAGTAGTTTTATAGATTCCTCGCAAAGGGAAAGGTAAAAACGGCAGCACTGCAAGAAGAAATTTATATCGGCGTTCCACTCGTTCTCGCTGTAAGTCTTGGAAAATAAATCCTTACCGAAATCGTCCCGGATAGAACGTGTTTCCCGATAGTCGTTATCTTCCGTACGCTGGTGGTAGTAGTCGGAGAATACCAGGTACAGCAAACGGGCTTCCGTGGACGGATCAAAATCAATAGGTACGTAATTGGTGGTAAATCCCAGCTTGGCCGATTCCTCGAAAGGTATAGTAAATGACTGGTTGTTCTTCGGGTTCACGGTCATATCTGACGTGATGATATCGTAAAACAGGCCCGTATTAAGATACCGGTCGCAATCATCCACCAGGATAAAGTCGGTATGCTGGTTTACCTGGTCGAACACATGCGGGTTATCCATTAGCTTGGGATTACGGCCGGAAAGCTTGACGGTCTTCATAAAGTAGGAAAGGGCTTTGAACATGAATGATTTGCCCGAACGCCCGTTACATTCACCGTCTTCACCGATCTTGTTATCCATGGCCTGTGGTGCCCAGGCACGCGAAGGGGATTTATAACGGTGCAACATATAACCGATAGTGAAGATCTTGTTGATAAGGTTCCTTTTCTGTTCGGCCACTTCTTCCGCCGTGAGGCCTTCCCCCTCGATATCGAATTTATGTTTTTCCCGGTAGGATTCCGCTTCCCCCACGCTCTTGTCGTCGAAATTATATTCCAGTTCCTTACGCCAGTAAACGCGGCTCGAATTGATTACATAACCAAAAAAGTTAGACGGGACGGCATTTATCCGGATATCAAAAACATCGTTGCCCTCTATGCCTTTTTTACGGGAAATGGTAAACATGTCTTCCATAAGACGAACTTTGTGTTTCAGTACGTTTTCTTCCCAAACGTAGTGGGACAATGTGCTGCCGTTGGCCGGATGCTCTTTTATACCGGTACCGCTTACCTCCATGCTGCAACCGGGAAAGAAGAACATCTGCGTATTATGGGTATAATTGGTAAAGTCCAGTTCTATTTCCTGCAAATTGTCCAGGGCCGTATCTGACAGTTTGGGGCTGTTCAGAATAAGGTTTCTTATATCGCGGGATAAAAAACTATCCTGGGCCCAACCGCGGATAAACTTCCGGATATCCTTTGCCTTTATCAGTTTTACAATATTGCCGGTAATACGGATGTATTTCGTTGAACTGGAATTTTCATCATGAAGCGAATAGAAACCGTTAAGACGTAAAAAGTAGTGAAGGCAGTCCGCGTCTATATTGTGATCCCATTGCCGGGATTTCTCGTTAAACTTGGAATACCAGAATTTGGCGGGCATGGCAAGCGTCATAAGGTTACGGAAATCTTCGTTCTTGCTTCTTAACTCCATGAAATCCCGAAAGTCCTTACGGGGTTTGCCCCGCTGGTCCCGGTAAGTGTTAAGCCAGGCCGGTAGCCAGATCGTGTGGATATCAATAAAGCGTAGTGCAAGTTCCGTACCTTTCACCCTGCCCGTCGTGTCGATATCAGGTATGTTATACAGGACTTCAACGTATTTCATGATCTCTTTATAGTCCTGTTCGGAAAGTTTGTACGATTCCGAATTAAACCAGATCGGGGAAAAGCCCAGCGATTTAACGCACAGGGCGTCGCGCTCTCCGGAACATATAAACGCCTCCTGCAGCTTCTGCTCCTTATAGGGCTTTTCCGCATTGGCCGGATTCTTTTTAAAGGCGGCTTCTTCCCTGGAATTAAACTCCCGGTATAAGGCTTTCAGTTCGGAAAGACCGTTTATATAATCCTTCGGCTTGACACCTTCCGGGGTGTAGGAAAAACGCCACTGCTTGTCCGGATTCAGGGGCTCGTATATTTTATAGAACTTCACTTCGGGCGTGTCGCCTTCGGCCGGTTTTACCAGACATTCGCGCATAAAGATAGGGTATGTCGCAGTCGCGTATTTATAGGTTACCTCGCGATTTTTTACATACCCTATATATTTGGCCGAATACCAGTGCAGGGCCTCGGCGTTCTCCTGGGTGACACGGGGGCCGAGTATGCGTAACTGATCCGGGGTGAGATGATCGGCAAGCTCGAAAATTTTAGTACCGTCTTTCTGATCTTGGGAGGCCGGAACTTTACGGATATCCGGTTTGTTTACGTTACGGTTGAGTTCATCGGTTACGTTGTACATGGATGCAAGTTTAAGGATAGCCTCGTTAAACCGGAGGCCTTCCTCATACATGCAGATATCGACAGGGCTTTGAGCCGTTCCGGTATCGCCGAAATCCGTTACCTTATAAACCTGCTGGGAACCTTCCTTACCGAACAATTTGATACAGGCCGACGCGTCGTCTTCTGACGGCCGGCGTTTGAAATGGCGGTTGGTTCCGACACAATCCCGGGCTTGCGGATAATAATGTAGAATTATATCCAGCCCGTTGTTGGTTACTTTGTAGATGTCTTCTGCCTTTATCATCGTTATAAAGTTACATAGTTACTTATTCTTCGTTGTTTTTCTCCTGTTTTGTTTTCAAGTCTCCCCAAGGTTGATACAGGAAAACGAATAATAACAGCCAAAGAAAAGCGGTTTTACCCGTATAATAAATGACAAAGGCAATCAGTCCCATAAAGGCAACCACGATAATAGCGTGGGCGATGTATTTTAAATTTTTATCTTTCATTGTTCAAACATGTTATATTGAATTGAAAAACCGAATTTGCTTAATCTCCTTTCCTGGAGAAGGGAACGTTTGTCATGTGAAGGCATAATGACCACCAGATTCTTTGTATCGAACTGGTAACCTTTCTTCCGCATCTGATAACGTAGGTTTCTTAGGCGTCTGTCTTCTTTCATGGCATTTCGTTAAGATCGTCTTAGTTTATAGAAGGCATGGCACACTATCGCAAAGGATAGCGTTTAAATCCTCCTGTATGGTTTCCTGCTGCTCCCTGTTCAAGTGTACCAGGAAATAACCTTTTCCGCCGGAAAGATTCTTAATCTCCGCCAGATTATACTTCCTGTCTACCGCATCCACGAACGCAGGGGATTCCATGGGGCGGAAGCTACTGAATATTTTATAGGTTCCACTACTGCCTTCTATTCGTAGCGTGGTTAATTCATCAGGGGTGGTAATTGTTGATTTCATTTCTTATTTATTTTTAATTATTCGACTTGTTCCTCACCTTCACGTATTAGGGTAAAAGGTAGTTTGGTACCACAATTCACACAATAAGCTGTTTTACTCTTGTTTAAGGAAACTCCATCGGAATATTCCCCACCGGAATATGTGCCGTCAGAATTATGCACACTCGTGTAACTCATTCTAAACAGATCACTATACTGATAACCGTAAAAACCATTGCAATAAGGGCAAGGAAGCGGTTGTGCTTCAGTTACTTTTATGGAGATTTTTTTGCTCATTTCTGTTCTTGATTTGAATTATTTTTCACCACTTATTTTTAATTTTACCAATTCACCAATAGGATAGGTCGTATGTTTCGGTCTGTTTATTTTCACTTTATGAGAAGAAAGAAACAACGGAACAGATTCTATTCGATAGAAAGTGTAGTAAGCTTCTTTAGGAGCCGTTTTTACATATTTCTTTAAATATTCTTCTGCTTTATTTCTCGTATCAAATGCGGCAAGGATAGAAAACCAAACGCCGTCTTCTTCGTATATTCCGGATTCCCTTTTAGTTACTATGTAAATTTTGCTCATTGTTGTTTATAGCTGTGCCGGAGGATAGCATCGAACTACCAATAACACCCGCTTTCGCCCTTCGGGGTTATCTCCACACTCCGGCGTTTATTATATGGAGCGGCAAAAGCCGCCCCGGGTATTTATTCACTTTTTGGAGGAAGATTTTCACTATGGAAGATTTTTACACCTGTTACTTCCTCGATCTTATCCTTTGCAAGTTCAGGAATACGACACAATCCACCCCGCCAATTATGAACGGTATGTAGTGGAACCTTACATGCTTCCGCCAATTTTACCACCATTTTAGAAGAATCTTTCAGTGGTAAAGTCAAAAGATACATTCTTAGTTTCTCACCGTCTTGATTTCTTTTTAAAGTTTTTTTTGCCATAGCATCACATTAAATCTATTATTTATTTCTATATTTATATCACAAATATAGATTTATTTAGCATAATGTGCTATATAATTCCTGTTAATTATTGTAAATACTATATCAAATTATGGCTAATTTATTACTTATAAGAGATTTATGCGAAATAAACAAAATCAAAATTAGGGAATTAGCTTCCCGAATCGGTAAGGATGAAAGTACTATTCAGTCTATGATAAGAGCAGGGTCAACTAATACTAAAACTCTTGAAGCCATAGCAGAGGTATTTAATGTTTCTCCCGGTATTTTCTTTGATAATCCTTCGGAAAATAATACGGGCACTAATCTTAATAAAGAAGAAGAAATTGCTTATTTAAAGAAACTTCTCGAAGAGAAAGAACGGCTAATACAAGTTTTATTAAACAAAAAATAGTTATTCAACTATATATCGATGCCGCAATATACTAAAATGTTTACCTATGATTTAGAAATAATAATATTCAACAATAAAAAATAGATAAATATTACATGTCTGCGGACATATTTCGGACAAGTCAACTTATAATAATAATGCTTAACCAGAAACATAGTTATTTGACATTCAATAAAGGAGGAAGCAAAAAATGTCATTAGAGTTCGAGCCTCTCCTCCCGTGCAAAAAAGATTATTCAATGCCACGCCATTGGATAATCTTTTTTTATATCTTCTACTTTCTTAAGGAATTTGCAAAAGTTTATGAGTTTGTAGGCTCAACCGCCACTCTGGATGTTGCAAAATGTAAGCAATCACTTCTTCTGTATTAGCACAAGAACAAGGCTGCAAAAAATAATGACTGGCAGACAAATCCAAATAAGCAGAAACATCTTGTCCCACATAAACCACTTTCACCTCATCTATACGATCTAGATTTATTTTCGCCCCTTCTTTAGGGGAACAAGTAACCCAATCTATATTTTCAGGCAGCAGACAAGTGCCGTTTGTCTCAATACAAACATACTTCCCTTCATGATGCAATGCATCAACTAACTTTTCATCAATCCACAATCCTGGCTCACCACCAGTCAGTATTACTACCTGGGTCGAATATTTTGCCACTTCCATCACAATATCCTCATCACTCATCAATGTACCTTCTTCATGCTGAGTATCGCAAAAAGGACATCTCAAATTGCACCCGGAAAAACGTACAAAAACGGCAGGTATTCCAGTATGATACCCCTCCCCCTGTAAGCTGTAAAATATTTCATTAATCCTTCTCATAGATAACGGTATTTCCTTCTGACTCGCGAACTTCAACCTTGAAACAAGTGGGAATTTGCTCACATACCCAGCGTGCAATATTTTCAGCTGTAGGATTAAAAGAAACAACCTCATTCAAATTCCGGTGATCCAAACGCCCCATCACCGTTTCCTTGATATGCGTGAAATCCACCACCATACCATCCTCGTTCAAAACCTCGGAACGACAATAAACGGTAATAATCCAATTGTGACCGTGCAAATTCTCACATTTACTTCTATACGACAGCTTCAAGCTATGGGAAGCTGAAATTTCCATTCGTTTAATTACTGTATACATAGCATTTAATTATAATAAGAAAGAACTCACACCTAATGTCACCTCGGTGCTACAGGACGCAAAGATACACCATAAAAAAGAATAATATAAAAAGGCCACTGTATTTTTTTGTTTTTTGGTCTATATTTGCACCTATGAAAATACTATATACCATTGTAGGAACAACCTCACTCATACTAGGCATTATCGGCATATTTCTTCCTTTACTGCCTACCACCCCCTTTTTATTACTGACAGCCGCCATGTATTTCCGCAGTTCACCACGCTGGTATCATTGGCTCATCCAACAAAAATATTTAGGAAGCTACATCCGCAATTTCCGCGAGCATAAAGCAATACCTTTACATGCCAAAATCATTTCCGTATCATTAATATGGATTACCCTAAGCTATTGCGCCATCTGGACACTACCCTACATTTGGGCAAGAATCCTGTTTCTGATTATTGCAATCGGTACTACCTGGCACATCTTGTCCTATAAAACATTAAAACGATAGACAATCCTCAACAGACATATGTAATAGTAAAAAGATCATATTCGAACAGCACGGGAAAAACAGCTAATAAAGACGTTAAAAAAGTTTTTTAAACGACAAACGATAAATTTAGGACGAAATATTTTCGTGTTTGCTTCCAATCCTTTATATTTGTGTACAATTTTGGTATAAAATGACTGAAGAAGACAAAAAGCTATTAAATACTTTCGAGGCAAGACTGAGGCATTTTATGTATTTGCATGATGAATTGAAACATGAAAATGCACAGTTAAAGCAACTTCTCACTGAAAAAAACGAGGAGGTAAGACGATTGGAAAATAGCCGGAAAGAATTAGAAGTAAGGTATACCAATTTGAAAATGGCGAGGACAATCAGTATTCATGATAAAGACATCAATGATACAAAACAACGGTTGTCAAGGCTTGTGCGTGAGGTCGACAAATGCATCGCTTTATTAAACGAATAAAAAAAGTTGGACAATAAAACGATAGTATTATGGACGATATGATGAAGATACATCTACTGATTGACAACGAACGATACCCGATGACCATCCGTCGTGAAGATGAACAGTTATACAGGGACGCTGCCAAACAGATTGACAATAAACTAAACAAATACCGTAGTTATTACCCTGATTTCAGCCCCGCAAGGCATTGGGCAATGGCTGCGCTGGAGTTAGCTTTTGAAAATATTTCTATGAAAGACAGGAATAATACTGCACCTTATCAGGAAAAATTGAAGGAGCTGACCAAAGAGATAGAAAAACAAATCAGTAACAGAGAGTAATCGTTTAGAATTGAAGATATTCACGCACAGCTATACTGTTAAGAGAAGGGTTCTTAACAAATAGATTGTGCGTTTTTTATTTATATATAAATTAATAACAATGATAACAACGGTAATAATAGCAATTGTGTGTTTCGCTGTAGGTGGTGGCCTATCATACATGCTTTTCAGATATGGCCTGAAATCTAAGTATGACATCATCATCAAAGAGGCACAGACGGAAGCTGAAGTAATTAAAAAGAACAAGCTTTTGGAAGTAAAAGAAAAATTCCTGAACAAAAAAGCTGATCTGGAAAAAGAAGTCGCCCTACGTAACCAAAAGATTCAGCAAGCCGAAAATAAATTAAAACAACGCGAACTGATGTTGAACCAAAAACAGGAAGAGGTTCAACGCAAACGTACAGAAGCGGAAGCTATCAAAGAAAATCTAGAAGCTCAAATTGTCATCATAGACAAGAAAAAGGATGAACTGGATAAATTACAAATGCAAGAACGTGAAAAACTGGAAGCTCTTTCCGGTCTTTCTGCTGAGGAGGCCAAAGAACGCCTGATTGAATCTTTGAAAGAAGAAGCGAAAACACAGGCTGCTTCCTATATTAACGACATTATGGACGACGCCAAATTAACAGCTAATAAAGAAGCTAAACGTATCGTTATCCAGTCTATCCAACGAGTAGCCACAGAAACTGCTATCGAAAACTCTGTAACCGTATTCCATATTGAATCGGACGAAATAAAGGGACGCATCATCGGCCGTGAAGGGCGTAATATCCGGGCTTTAGAAGCAGCAACCGGTGTCGAAATCGTTGTAGATGACACACCCGAGGCTATTGTACTTTCAGCGTTTGACCCTGTACGCCGCGAAATTGCCCGCTTAGCATTACACCAACTGGTTACAGATGGACGTATCCACCCGGCACGCATTGAAGAAGTGGTAGCTAAAGTACGCAAACAGGTAGAAGAAGAAATTATTGAAACCGGTAAACGTACCACTATTGATTTAGGTATTCATGGTCTGCACCCTGAATTGATCCGTATTATCGGTAAGATGAAATATCGGTCCTCATACGGTCAGAACCTTCTACAACATGCTCGTGAAACAGCCAATCTTTGCGCTGTGATGGCTTCTGAACTAGGTTTGAATCCTAAAAAAGCAAAACGTGCTGGATTACTGCATGATATAGGTAAAGTACCTGATGAAGAACCGGAATTGCCGCACGCATTGTTAGGCATGAAGATAGCTGAAAAATATAAAGAGAAACCAGACATATGTAATGCTATCGGTGCTCACCATGACGAAACTGAAATGACTAGCCTGCTGGCTCCCATCGTACAGGTATGTGATGCCATTTCAGGCGCACGTCCAGGCGCTCGCCGTGAAATCGTAGAAGCTTATATCAAGCGTTTGAACGATCTAGAACAATTAGCCATGTCTTATCCAGGGGTAACAAAAACCTATGCTATCCAAGCTGGCCGCGAATTACGTGTGATTGTAGGTGCCGACAAGATTGACGACAAACAGACTGAAAGTTTATCCGGTGAAATTGCGAAAAAGATTCAAGACGAAATGACTTATCCGGGACAAGTGAAGATTACAGTCATCCGCGAAACACGTGCGGTAAGTTTCGCCAAATAAAAATCAGAAACAAGAAACTCAACTATAATCCCTCTTTTTCTTTAGAAGAAAGAGGGATTTTTCATTTTGTATTCCCACATTTTATCCACAGTCTGGACAAACTCAAGAAAAAAAATAAATTTCTAATTGCCAAGCAGTAAATCATCTAATCCTTCATTTAAATTATGTAGAACATAAAACAAGATCAAACTATGAGACTTAACAGTATGCTAGCCACAGTGCTTATTTTCCTTTGCTCTTTAGTAATTTCATCGTGCAGCAATGATGAACTTGCTCCCATCTCCTTAAAAAATAGAGAAACAGCAAATATAAAATTAAACTATCCTAATAATCAGACATACTCTTTTCCTTTGCAAGGGGGAGACGGGAATTATGAAATAAGCTGCGATAAACCGGAAATTATAGAAACCAAAATGATTTCTTCTTGCGACATATCCATAAAAGCATTAGCATTAGGTGAAGCGATTATTACTGTAAGAGATCAATCAGGAAACACACTTGACATTCATGTAATAGTAGACTATTACACCGATAATTACATTGTAAGCAAACAGGATATACTTCTTACAGGAGACTTAAAAGACTCTGAAAAACAAGCAATTAAAGAAAAAGCATTAGCTACAATACCAGTAAAGATAGGAGGAGGATACAAATTTATCTACACGGATGCAGAAATTGCAAGAGGCAAAGTACTGGTTTATCAAGAAAAGTTTGGAGACAAGGCTATAGAAGGTAGTTTTGAAAGAAAATCCAATGAAATAGAAAATGAGCAATGGGGTACAAGACATATCATCTCATTTGATCTAACTCTTCCAGAACAACCCAAAAGAACATTTATAATCTCTGAATATATACCTTCTTCCAGGACTTCCCCCATAGTTCTCATGGCTTTTTTTGAGGATTTAAAAAAGACATTCACTATAGATTATCCGACCGTCGAGCAAGTTTATACCGAGCAAGTATTAACTGTACCGTCACATTTATATTATTAATATATTATCTTTCTTTCCAAAAGGAAAGAGCATTCATTCTTGTTATATGCGGTAGAACCTCATCTACCCCATATAACAAGAATGATCCCCCATTCCTCCAATATCCCCATGTATAAAAAACATTCTTTTGGCCAAAAGTTTATTTTTGAAGTATTCGTTTTTCTTCGAACATTTTTTTTGCACAGGCATACCCTTCCTCATATAAATCGGTCAGTTTCTTTATATCTGTTTCAATACGGTCCACTTCCATCGGCTTTTCAGGACGAATTACCACAATCCTGCCCTTGTCTTCCAATTGCTCTACCAAATCAAGCTGTTCGTTGTAAATACGACAACGTTTACTTAAAACCACGCGCAAACGAGGGTATTTTTTATAGATAAAATGAGGAATTTTCATATCCTTTCCTTTTTTGCGATATCCCCGATTACGGGTAAGTACCACTACATTTTTATCAAATCCTTGTTCAATAGCACGCAACACAGGAATAGAATCCACAATTCCCCCATCCAGCATCGGCTCACCATCTACATAAGCTATAGGACAAACATAAGGAAGACTGCTGGACGCCTTAGCTATGGCAATAATACGTCGAGGATCATGTTTCTCTTCCAAATAACACGCCCTACCTGTAATGCAATTAGTAGTCACCATTTCAAAACGAGCAGGATTTTCAGCATATGTTTTATAATCATAAGGAAGAATTTCCTTAGGAAAATGTTCATAAAGCAATTCCTGATCAAGAATACTGTGCTTACGCCATAAATGCTTTATGCCGATATAATGATATTTCTCCAATAAATCAATATTACTAAACTTAGCTCTACCACGCTGGCGAGACATATATGAAAGACCATTGCACGCTCCGGCAGAAACTCCTACCCCATACGGAAACCAAACCTTCTTATCCATCATATAGTCTAATACCCCGCAGGTAAAAACTCCGCGCATACCTCCGCCTTCCAGTACCAGCCCTGTTTTATCATCTATTTTCATAATCAATGTTGAGGAACAAATCTATCCTTGAAAGAGTTCACTGCAAAGTTAACCTTTTCAAAGTATTTAGCCGTATCTTTTATATTTATTAAATAATTGCATTCCATCATAAATATCAATCAAATTCTCCTAGCAGTATAAATTACTGAATGGCAACTTATCAAGGAAAAATAAGAGAAACCTGTGAAATTAGAAAAGCAAGATTGACAAATGATAAAAATAAAGCCGAAATCGATTAAAAAATCAAATAAGCAAATAGTACTTTTAAGATTATAATTATTACATTTGCAACACAGTTCAATAAATTTTCAATTAAAATAAAGTTAGCCATGTTTGATTCCGCAACTTATCAAAGACGCCGTCAGGCACTTAGAAACAAAGTGCAAAACGGTATTATCCTTATACTAGGTAATAATGAAGCTCCGGCAAACTATCCGGATAACACATATAAATTCCGTCAGGACAGTTCATTCCTCTACTTCTTCGGTCATTCTCACCCCGGATATGCAGGTGTAATAGATATAGAAGCAGGAGAGGATTATTTCTTCGGAAATGATGTAGATATGGACGACATTATCTGGATGGGGCCCCAACCCAGTGTGAAAGAGTTGGCTGCACAAGTAGGTATTCAGAAAAGTTTTCCCTTCTCCCAGCTAAAAGAGGTGGTAGGAAAAGCTATCGCGCAAGGTAGAAAAGTACATTTCCTTCCTCCCTACCGATTCGATAATATGATGCTCTTGGAAGACTTAACCGGTATCCGTGCCGCTATAGTAAAGAAATACGCTTCTGTAGAATTGATAAAAGCTGTAGTTGATTTACGTTCTGTAAAAGAAGCTTGCGAAATAGCAGAAATCGATTTGGCATGTAATATCGGTTATGAAATGCACACAGCCGCTATGCGTCTATGTAAACCTGGAATAAAGGAACAATATATCGCCGGAGTACTGGATGGCATCGCCGCTTCTTATGGAAGCATGACTTCATTTGCCACTATCCTGACCCAACATGGGGAAACATTACATAATCATGACCATAGCCATATATTAGAACCAAGACGCATGATGCTGACAGATGCCGGAGCTGAAAGAGTGACAAATTATTGTTCTGACCATACCCGTACCGTACCTGTGGGAGGCAAATTTGAAGGACGGCAAAAAGATGTGTATAATATTGTATTGGCTTGCCATGATAAAGCATTGGAAATTACTCGTCCAGGTATAACCTATATGTCTGTACACTTAGAAGTCTGCAAAGTGCTGGTTCAAGGATTAAAAGACCTGGGGCTCATGAAGGGCAATGTGGAAGAAGCTGTTGCCGCTGGTGCACACGCTTTATTCCTGCCCCATGGATTAGGTCATATGATGGGATTGGATGTACATGACATGGAAGACCTGGGACAAATTTACGTAGGATATGACGATGAAATCCGTCCTTCTTCCCAGTTCGGGCTAGCCTCCTTGCGCATGGGACGTCGCTTACAGGAAGGCTTTGTGATTACCGATGAACCGGGCTGCTATTTTATTCCAGCATTGATTGACAAATGGAAAGCTGAGAAAATGCATACAGACTTCCTGAACTTTGATGCCATTGAAAAATTCAAAGATTTTGGAGGCATCCGCCTGGAAGACGATATTCTGATTACTTCGGAAGGCTCCCGTTTCACTGGCGAGAAACGCATCCCTATCACTATCGAAGAAGTAGAAACTATCATGAATGAGTAACATAACAAACAAAACTATTATTTCTAAAATGAAAAGATTTACATTATTAGCAGCATTAGGTTTATGCAGTATAAGCCTCTTTGCACAAGATGCACAAAAAGAAGAGCCAAAGGAAGAAGGGTTTGTATTCACTACAGTAAAAGAACTGCCTATTACTTCTGTCAAGAACCAAAGCCGTGCCGGTACTTGCTGGTGCTATTCCAGTATGGCTTTTCTAGAATCAGAATTACTTCGTATGGGAAAAGGAGAATACGACTTTTCTGAAATGTACATCGTACACCAAACTTATTTGGATCGAGCCGATGCCGCCGTACGTACTCACGGAGATGTATCTTTTTCCCAAGGAGGATCATTCTATGACGTTATCTATGGAATGAAAAAATTTGGTCTGGTACCCGAAGAAGTTATGCGTCCGGGAGTCATGTATGGTGATACATTAAGTAACCATACAGAACTTACAGCCGTATCGGATGCTGTAGTAGCAGCAATAGCCAAAGGAAAATTACGCAAACTCCAGACAGATAATAACCATAATCCATTATGGAAAAAGGCCATTGCCGCTATTCATGATATCTATTTAGGTAAATGCCCTGAAAAATTCACTTATAAAGGAAAAGAATACACTCCCCATTCATTCTTCGAATCAACAGGATTGAATCCAAATGATTACATTTCATTGACCTCGTACACCCACCATCCGTTCTACGAACCATTTGTTCTTGAAATTCAAGACAACTGGCGTTGGGGGCAATCATACAACCTTCCCATTGATGAATTCATGCAGGTTTTTGATAATGCCATTAATAACGGCTATCCAATCGCATGGGGATCTGATGTCAGTGAACAAGGCTTTACACGTGACGGCGTAGCTGTTATGCCCGATACGGAAAAAGTACAAGAACTAAGTGGATCAGACATGGCTCATTGGTTGAAAATGAAACCGGAAGAAAAGAAACTGAACACCAAACCACAACCTCAGAAATGGTGTACACAAGAAGAACGCCAGGAAGCTTATGACAATTGGGAAACAACCGATGATCATGGTATGTTGATTTACGGTATAGCTAAGGATCAAGAAGGAAACGACTATTATATGGTAAAGAATTCTTGGGGAAAAGCCGGAAAATACGATGGCTTATGGTATGCCTCTAAAGCATTCGTCCGTTACAAAACCATGAATATCGTAGTCAATAAAAATGCACTGCCTAAAGAAATTGCTAAAAAATTAGGTATCAAATAATCCGCTACTATACAATACTTTACCGCTAATTCCATAAAATATATATGGAATTAGCGGTTTTTTTATTTGTTTTTTCCTAACTTTACGGATTGATTGGGTAAGTATAACCAGAAAATGGTATTATCCCGTCTCCGAGAGCAGAAAAAAGAAAAAACAATATATAAAATGAATCACAAATGGAATTATCAACCTCCAAGCCAAGAACAGACAGAAGCAGCTAAAGCATTAGCCAAAGAAACAGGGATCAGCCCGATTCTTTGTAAGTTGTTGCTGGAAAGAGGTATAACCTCAGCAGCAGAGGCTAAAAGATTTTTCCGCCCCCAGCTTAACGAGCTACACGACCCATTCCTGATGAAGGATATGAGCATTGCTGTAGAACGGCTTAATCAAGCTATGGGCAGGAAAGAACGTATCATGGTTTATGGAGATTATGATGTAGACGGTACAACAGCTGTAGCATTGGTATACAAATTTCTCCAGCAGTTCTATTCGAACATTGACTACTATATTCCCGACCGATATAATGAGGGCTACGGAGTATCAGTAAAAGGAGTGGATTATGCCTGTGAAACAGGTGTAAAACTCATTATTGTGTTAGATTGCGGTATTAAAGCCGTAGAGGAAATTGCTTATGCAAAAGAAAAAGGTATCGATTTCATCATCTGTGACCACCATGTGCCTGATGATATATTGCCACCAGCCGTAGCTATTCTGAATGCCAAACGGGCTGACAATACATATCCTTACGATCATCTTTCGGGATGTGGTGTAGGCTTCAAGTTCATGCAGGCTTTCGCTTTGAATAATGGCATTGAATTTCATCAACTAACTCCTTTATTAGATTTGGTTGCTGTCAGTGTAGCATCAGACATCGTACCTATCATGGGAGAAAACCGAGTGCTGACACACCACGGCTTAAAACAGTTGAATTCCAATCCCAGTGTAGGTCTGAAAGCTATTATCGATGTATGCGGATTATCAGAAAAAGAAATTACCGTAGGTGATATCGTATTCAAGATAGGTCCGCGCATCAACGCATCCGGACGTATACAGAACGGAAAAGAGGCGGTGGAACTGCTCATAGAAAAGGACTTCTCGGCAGCATTGGAGAAAGCCAACCAAATCAACCAATACAATGAAACCCGTAAAGATCTGGATAAGACCATGACCGAAGAGGCCAACCAAATTGTAGACCACTTGGAAGGACTAGCAGACCGGCGTTCCATTGTCATCTATAATGAAGCGTGGCATAAAGGTGTTATCGGTATCGTAGCCTCACGCCTTACAGAGATTTATTACCGCCCGGCAGTTGTATTAACCCGTACAGATAATCTGGCAACTGGTTCCGCCCGTTCCGTATCAGGTTTCGATGTCTACAAAGCTATCGAACATTGTCGTGACTTGTTGGAAAACTTTGGAGGACACACTTATGCTGCAGGACTATCCATGAAAGTGGAAAATGTGGAAGAATTCACCCGTCGTTTTGAAACCTATGTCACAGAACATATTTTGCCGGAACAGACCAGTGCTGTAATTGATATTGATGCAGAAATTGACTTCCGGGATATCACTCCGAAGTTCCATGCCGACCTGAAAAAGTTCAATCCCTTCGGACCGGACAACCACAAACCAATCTTTTGTACACATAATGTATATGATTATGGAACCAGCAAAGTAGTAGGGCGTGATCAGGAACACATCAAGTTGGAATTGGTAGACAATAAATCAAACAATGTGATGAATGGCATCGCTTTCGGACAAAGTTCACAAGCACGCTATATCAAGACCAAACGTTCTTTTGATATTTGTTATACCATTGAGGAGAATACGCACAAACGTGGTGAAGTACAATTGCAAATAGAAGATATAAAACCCAGTGAGGAATAATGATAAAGATTTATCTTTGAAATATGTCAAAACTTTAATGACGTTATCAGACACTTATCAGAATAATAAGATGATAAGTCATTGGAGTTTTGACATAATTTTCTTATTTCCCTTCCAATGACCTATAAAGAAATTCTAAAACAATATTGGGGATATGATGACTTTCGGGGCATACAGAAAGAAATCATTGAAAGTATAGACAACGGTCACGACACGCTAGGATTGATGCCTACCGGTGGCGGCAAATCCATTACCTTCCAAGTACCAGCTTTAGCACAACCCGGATTATGTTTGGTTATTACACCTCTTATTGCCCTGATGAAGGACCAAGTACGCAATTTACGCGACCGAGGTATCAAAGCTTTGGCAGTTTATTCAGGCATGACACGCGAAGAGATCATTGTTGCATTGGAAAACTGTATCTTCGGCGACTATAAATTCCTTTATATTTCTCCGGAAAGGCTGGATACTGAAATATTCCGTAGCAAACTACGGAACATGAAGGTAAGCATGATCACGGTAGATGAGTCACACTGTATCTCTCAATGGGGATATGATTTCCGCCCTGCTTATCTGAAAATTGCAGAAATTCGCGAACTCCTTCCCGACATACCTGTATTAGCACTGACAGCAACTGCCACTCCGGAAGTAGTAACAGATATTCAAACAAAGCTAAACTTTAAAAAAGACAGTCAGGTTTTCCGAATGAGTTTCGAAAGAAAAAACTTGGCTTACATTGTACGTCCTACAGAAAATAAACAGGAAGAGCTATTGCATATTTTAAATAGTGTGCCCGGCTGCGCCATTGTCTATACCCGCAACCGGAAACGTACACGTGAAATTGCCGAACTACTGGTCAATAACGGCATAACTGCCACTTTCTATCATGCCGGTTTGAATAATGATGTAAAAGATCAACGTCAAAAAAGCTGGCTCACCGGAGAAAGCCGTACTATGGTAGCAACCAACGCCTTCGGAATGGGTATCGACAAACCAGATGTACGTATCGTTATCCACATAGATATGCCTGATTCTCCTGAAGCCTATTTTCAAGAAGCCGGACGAGCAGGGCGCGACGGGCAGAAAGCATATGCTGTCCTGCTATACGCCCAAAGTGATAAAACCACCCTCAACAAACGTATCAGTGATACATTTCCCGACAAGGATTATATCCGAAAAGTGTACGAAGATATCAACTACTATTTTCAAATGGCCATGGGAGACGGTATGGGTTGCACCTTTGCTTTTAACTTGGATGAATTCTGTCGTAACTTCAAACATTTCCCCGTACAAGCCGACAGCGCTTTAAAGATTCTGACCCGTGCCGGATATTTAGAATATACAGACGAGCAAGATAATGCTTCACGTATTCTTTTCACGATGAAACGCGACGAACTCTATAAACTACACGAGAATGATACAGATACAGAGAAACTGATAAACATCATCTTGCGTTCTTATACAGGACTATTTACTGATTATGCCTATATTAACGAAGATTCCTTAGTAATCCGCTCCGGATTAACCCGCCAACGAATCTATGAAATTCTACTGGCGCTGACCCGTAGACATATCATACATTACATTCCACGGAAAAAGACACCTTATATTATATATACCCGTGAACGGCAAGAAAAGAATCGCCTTGCCCTAACCCGGGAAATATACGAAGACCGGAAAAAAAGCTATACCACCCGAATCAAGGCTATGATAGAATATGCCACAGCCGATGATAAATGTCGTAGCCGAATGCTACTCAGATATTTCGGAGAAAAGAACGAACACAACTGCGGACAATGTGATGTATGTCTTAACAAACATCATTCAGGAATAAAACAGGGAGAATTTCAAGAATTGGAACAACAAATCAAACAGCTATTGCAGGCAGGCGCCATGCCTGCTTCAGAACTACTGAACCAATTGAATAGCAATCGTGAAAAAGCGGAAAAGGTACTCTCCTACCTACTTTCCGAAGAAATAATACAATTAAAAGATGGAATTCTTTCTGTATAAATCGTATCTTTGCCATTGATTTATTAACCTTTTACCCCAACAGAACATGAAAAAAATGCATTTGGCAATCATTTGTCTTTTTACCGGTTGTACTATCTTTGCCCAAAACATAGATGTACAGCCCATCCCTCAACAAGTTTCCAAACAAGACGGACAAATCAATTTACCTGAAACTTACCAACTCTTGGGAGAAACTGAAGCCAATCCATATGCCGTACAAGAATTAAAAGATTTATTAGGTGGAAAACACCCGGCCAATACCGGTTTGCGCATTTATATAGGAGAAAAAGGAGACAAGTCCATCCGCAAGTTTACTCGTCAGATCCCCAACCAAAAGGAAGGTTATTATCTATCCATCAATAATAAGGAAATAATTCTGGCAGGAAACGATGAACGTGGAACCTACTATGCCTTGCAAACCTTAAAACAATTGCTCAAAGATAACCAATTACCGGTAATAGAGATACAAGACTATCCGGCCATACGCTACCGTGGTGTCGTAGAAGGATTTTACGGGACCCCCTGGAGCCATAATGCCCGTCTTCGCCAACTTCAATTTTATGGTGAAAACAAAATGAACACCTATATATACGGTCCTAAAGATGACCCTTACCATAGTTCTCCCAACTGGCGTCTGCCTTACCCCGAAAAAGAAGCAAAACAATTACAGGAATTAGTAAAAGTAGCTCAAGAAAACGAAGTCGATTTTGTTTGGGCTATCCATCCGGGACAAGACATCAAATGGAATAAGGAAGACCGTGAATTATTATTGGCAAAATTTGAAAAGATGTATCATCTCGGTGTCCGTTCTTTTGCCGTCTTCTTTGATGATATTTCAGGAGAAGGTACCAACCCTGTGAAACAAGCAGAACTGCTGAATTACATAGATGAACATTTTGTAAAAGTAAAACCGGATGTAACTCCCCTTATCATGTGTCCTACAGAATACAATAAAAGTTGGTCCGACCCTGCTAAAGGATATCTTACTACTTTAGGAGACAAACTGAATCCATCCATACAAATTATGTGGACAGGAGACCGGGTTATTTCCGATATTACCCAAGATGGTATTCAATGGATAAACGAACGGATTAAACGTCCGGCATATATATGGTGGAACTTTCCTGTTTCCGATTACGTTAGAGATCATCTGCTCATGGGACCAGTATATGGAAACGATACTCAAATAGCCAATCAGATGTCTGGCTTTGTAACTAATCCGATGGAACATGCCGAGGCTTCTAAAATAGCCATTTATAGTGTAGCCTCATACGCTTGGAATCCAACAAAATATAACAGTGAAAAAACTTGGAAAGACGCTATTATGAACATTTTGCCCGATGCTGCCACTGAACTGGAATTCTTTGCCGCCCATAATTCGGACTTGGGCCCCAACGGACATAAATATCGCCGAGAGGAATCTGTAAATCTCCAACCCACAGCGCAGAGCTTTACTGAAAGTTACATAAAAAATAAAACTTACACTGAAAAAGACTTCTCTATTCTACAAGAAACCTTCAGCCAGATGGTTGAATCAAGTGATATTTTAGTCGCCCATGCTGATAAAAATCCGATTATAGTAGAAATCATGCCTTGGCTTTATCAGTTCAAACTATTGGGTGAAACCGGAAATGAAGTACTGGCAATGGTCAAAGCATACGACAAAAATGACCAATCTTTATTTATGCGTAAATACAAGCACGTGAAAGCCTTGCAACAACAAATGTTTCAAATTGACCAGACATACAACCAAAACCCTTACCAACCGGGTATAAAGACAGCAGGAAGAGTAATCAAGCCATTGATTGATCAAACTTTCGCCACCGTCACGCAATGCTATAACCAAAAATATAGCACACTGCTGAATGCTGAAACCGACTATATGCCGCATAAACTAATAAGCGATATCAGTCAGATAAAGAACTTACCTTTACAGGTAAAGATAAACCGTATTCAGATTTCTCCGGCGCTGGAAGTTATCAGATGGCCCGGTAATGGTTCATTGACTATCGAACTGGATCAAGTTTATCCCGGAGAAAATATAGAGATAGATTTCGGGAAACCGGAAATCGCAACTTGGGGAAGTCTTGAGATATCTGCAAATGGAAAAGACTGGAGTAAAGTAAACTTTACACAAAAAAACAACCGACTGACTGCCAGTTTACAACAGAAACCAATAAAGGCAGTACGTTTTACCAACATGCAGCATCAGGAACAAGAAATTTACCTCAGACGATTTATTATAACAATAGACAAATAAAACAACTATAAATTATGGGCTTATTTAAATCCTTATTCGGCGGAAACAACACCCCCGAAACCGAAAAAGAGAAAAATGATAAAAAGAACTTCGAGATTTTAAAATACGACGGCATCCGCGCCCAACGTATGGGTAAACTACCTTATGCCATTAAATGTTTTGAAGAAGCAGTTGCCATCAACGATGAATTGGAAACACTCAGCCTGCTAGCCACTGCTTATACACAGGCAAACCGACTAGATGATGCCCGTATCACACTAGACCGCATGGCTACAAAAGATCCTGAACAAGTAAACACCTTCCTTTCACTAGCTGGCATCTGCTATATGCAGGAAGATTACGAAAATATGAAGGATGCCTGCCAAAAAGCTTTGGTTTTAGATAATAAGAACCCCCTATCTTTCTATTTGACAGCAAAAGCAGCTATCGGCATGAAAGATGATATCACCGCCATCGCTATGCTGACTAAAGCTATCGTATTGAAAGAAGATTATACCGAAGCATACCAGCTACGCGCTGAAGTACTTTGGAAAATGAAACAAGCAAAAGATGCTGCCGAAGATATACAAAAGTTGCTCAGCCTCAATCCCGACGACGAACAAGCCTTGCTTTTGAAAGGAGAAATTCTAGCCGCCACCAATGAACCGGAACAAGCACAAGAATGTTTTAATCAAGTATTGTCACTCAATCCGTTCAATGAAAAGGCCTATATCCTGTCAGGCGAACTATATCTGGTAAACAAAGATTTTGACAAAGCATTGGCTGTATATGATGAAGCCATTGAAATCAATCCCAACTTTGCCAAAGCATATCATGAACGAGGACGTATCAAATTACTTAAAGGAGACAAAGACGGATCTGTGGAAGATATGAAGAAAGCAATAGAACTGGCTCCTGAAAATGAAATGAATATTAGCGGTCAATACAATAATTATGAAAACATGACTAAGAATGTTCCGTTTTAAAAGCGGAACATTTCAATTCGTTTTATTGTTTATTTATATACAAAATAAGCAAAAAACACATGAGCGTAAAAGAACAGTATTGGAAATATTCCCTTATCACCATTATACTGGGATTAGGACTTATTTTATTTATAAAAATGTCTCCTTTCATGGGAGGTATTTTAGGAGCATGCACCATTTACATCATGGTAAGAAAACAAATGTTTTATCTTACCCAAGAAAAACATTTCAAAAAAAGTATTACAGCCATTTTACTCTTGATAGAAGCCATCATGTGCTTTCTTGTACCTTTATCATTGGCTGTATGGTTACTGATCAATAAATTACAGACGGTAAACGTAGATACGACAGGTTTTATCCATACGGTAACCAATCTTGCCGATTGGCTTCATACCAAGACGGGATATGACTTACTAAGCGCAGAAAACATTTCATCCATAGCCTCCATTCTTCCTGCCATCGGACAGTTTCTGATGGGAAGTATCAGTAGCTTTGCCGTTAATGCTTTCGTATTGGTCTTTATTCTCTACTTCATGCTGATTGGCGGAATTCAAATGGAAAAATACATCTATGAGTTACTTCCTTTCAGCGATACAAACAAAAAAAATGTACTGAAAGAAATTAATATGATTGTCAGAAGTAATGCAATAGGTATTCCCTTACTGGCAGTCATTCAAGGAGGAATAGCTACATTAGGCTACTATTTGTTTGATGTACCCAGCGCGCTATTGTTTGGCTTCCTGACCTGCTTTGCCACCGTCATTCCTATTGTAGGAACAGCATTGGTATGGTTCCCGCTAGCCGCCTATCTTGCTCTTTCAGGAGATTGGACACATGCCGCCGGACTACTTCTTTATTGTGGATTAATTGTAACAAACATTGACAATCTAATTCGTTTTATTCTGCAAAAGAAGATGGCAGACACCCATCCACTCATCACCATTTTTGGAGTGGTCATCGGACTTTCCTTATTCGGATTCATGGGTGTCATATTCGGACCGTTATTATTATCCATCTTCATTTTATGCGTGAATATCTTTAAGACACAATACTTAAAATAATCACTTTATATATAGTTGATAAGCATCCGCCAGTTGTTTCATCGCCTTTTCAATGATACAACGCGGACTTGCCACGTTTAAACGCATAAAGCCAATGCCTTCCTTACCAAACATTTCCCCGTCATTCAATGCCAAATGCGCTTTATCTACAAAGAATTCATTCAAATCTTTCTGGCTCAACTCCAGTTCACGGCAATCCAACCAAACTAAATAAGAAGCCTCCGGACGAATGGCCTTGATTTTAGGTGCATGTTTTTTCAAAAATTCGTCGACAAAATCTATATTTCCTTGTATATACGCCAAACATTGGTCAAGCCATTCCGTACCATGACTATAAGCAGCCTCAACAGAAAGAAAAGCAAAGACATGTCCCATATCCAACTCACCGGCATCCATATAGATACGGAAGCGTTTACGCAAATCTTCATTAAAAATAAGAGCATGTGAGGCAGATAGTCCCGGCATATTAAAAGCCTTGCTAGGAGACATAAAAGTAACAGAGTTCATTCGAGCCTTTTCACTGACAGTAGCAAAAGGACGATGCGTATGAGGAGGTAAAGTCAAATCCGCATGAATTTCATCCGAGAAGACCAATACTTTCTCATCATAACAGATATCAGCTATCGCTCGTAACTCTGCTTCAGTCCACACAACGCCACCCGGATTATGAGGATTACATAAAATAAAGAGCTTACAACCTTTAATTTGTTCACGAAAAGCATCCAAATCCATACGGTACATCCCGTTCTCCCATTTCAACGGATTTATGACCAAAGTACGCTCATTACGAGTAGTAACCCATGCAAAAGGATGATAAACAGGAGGTTGAATCATTACCTTATCCCCTTTCTGAGTAAAACAATTCATAGCCATACCGATGCCCGGTACAATGCCGGGAACAAAATTTATCACTTCCTTGGTCACGATCAAATCATAACGCTGTTTTACCCAGTTTATAATCGCATTATAATAGCTATCTGGTTTGCCGGTATACCCTAAAACTTCATTTTCGCAACGTTTACGAATAGCATCTGTTACAAAAGGAGCTGTGGCAAAATCCATATCAGCCACCCATAAAGGAATCAAATCCGTACGTCCCCAAATATGTTTCAGCCCTTCTACTTTCTCAGCAGACGTACCGCTGCGATCTATCACTTTATCAAAATTGTATTTCATTGTTTCTATTTTTAGGAATTGTCGCCCAAATATAGGAAATTTCTACATTGGGCGACATTAATATTCCCTTATTTTTTCAAGGCTTCAATTACCTGAGGCATCATTGTCCAAACAAAGTTTTCACTTTGTGCTGTATAAAAATTACCATCAACAACCGATTTTTCATCAGTAGCCATTCCTTTACTTACAGCCGGTTTCGCCAAAGGATGCACAGCTAATCTCTTTCCCTCTGTAATTCCAGCAAAATCAAACAGCAGGCCTGCAGCACAATGACCTATCAGGATCTTTCCCTTCCCGGCAAATGCCTTCAAGACCGACATCAAGTCCACATTATAAGGTTTATCCGCATTTTGAGCAAATACGGGAACCGCATCCCCACAGGCAAAAACCAAAGCATCAAAATCATCTTCATGCCCTATAAGATTTGCAATCACATCATCGGCCACCAATTCAATGCCCGAGTTTGTTTTAATTTCCTTTGTTTCCGCCACTGCATACACCTTATAGGATATACCATTTTCAAAAAACGCTTCCAAATACTGGAACAAACCGAATCCGTTCACCGGATTTACCGCTAAAACAGCTACTTTCTTTGCCATAATCTTAACTTATTATAAGTGAAACAATAAATTTATCTAGTAGAACAATAGTTATCTTTAGTAAGTTTATTACTTTTGTAATGCAAATGTAAGTATCCTTCTTCCCAAAAACAAGAAGGCACCTGTAGATAAGGAACTTACATAGAGGTAACCATTGTTGAACGGCAAGCAAATAGAGAATATTAAAAAATGAAAAATTTTCATCCGGATAATAATTGCCCTGTACGGAATGTATTGTGCAGGCTTGGTGATAAATGGTCTATGCTGGTTCTTATCACATTAAATGCTAACGGAACCATGCGATTCTGCGACATTCATAAAACAATAGCCGATATCTCACAACGTATGCTGACTGTAACTCTGCGCACACTGGAAACTGACGGACTAGTGAGCCGGAAGGTGTATGCCGAAGTTCCGCCGCGAGTAGAATATGAACTGACAGAAAGAGGGAAAAGCTTAATACCACATATAGAAGGATTAGTAGATTGGGCTTTACAACAGATGCCGGGAATTATGGAAAGCAGGAGCCAAACAGGCACTGCCTAAAAAAAAATTGAAAAAAAGCTTCTTATTTATTTGTTTTTACTAGAAATATATTACTTTTGCAGCGTATTCAATAACAATAAGAACAAAATGAAAGCATTATACAATACATACTTTTTCTTCTTTTATTACTTTTACTTTAGCAACAAAGTGAAGCGGGAGTTTGTATGTGTACGTTAAACAATGATTAAAACAATGCGATAATAACAACGAAATCCCGCTTCCGGCAGAAGCGGGATTTTTTTATAATATATATACGAATGAAAAAGATAGCAATACAAGGTGTACCGGGCTCGTATCACGACATTGCCGCCCACAAGTTCTTCCCCGGAGAAGAGATCGAACTAATCTGCTGTTCCACGTTCGAAGAAGTCTTTGCGAACATAAAGCAGGATAGCAATGTAATTGGTATGCTCGCTATCGAGAACACCATTGCAGGCAGTTTGCTGCACAACTATGAGTTACTGCGCGAAAGCGGCATGACCATTGTCGGCGAACACAAACTACGCATCAAACACAGCTTCATGTGCTTGCCGGACGACAATTGGGAAACACTGACAGAAGTCAACTCCCACCCCGTTGCCTTGGCACAATGCCGTGAATTCCTGATACAACATCCCAAACTGAAAATAGTAGAAACGGAAGATACGGCAGGAAGTGCGGAAGCCATCAAACGGGAAAATCTGAAAGGACACGCCGCTATCTGCTCCAGATACGCCGCCGATTTGTACGGAATGAAAGTATTGGAAGAAGGCATCGAAACAAACAAACACAACTTCACGCGTTTCCTTGTAGTGGCCGACCCATGGAAAGCCGATGACTTACGTGAACGTTCGAAAGTAAACAAGGCCAACATCGTCTTCTCCCTCCCCCACAACGAAGGAAGCCTGTCGCAAGTGCTCTCTATCTTTTCTTTCTATAAAATAAATCTGACCAAGATTCAATCATTACCGATTATAGGCCGCGAATGGGAATATCTGTTCTATGTAGACGTAATTTTCAATGATTATTTAAGATACAAGCAGTCTATCGACGCCGTTTCACCATTGACAAAAGAACTTAAAATATTAGGAGAATATGCAGAAGGAACATCAACCATATAATATTCAGCCGGCAGACCGTCTGGCGAATGTTAGCGAATACTACTTCAGCCGTAAACTGAAAGAAGTGGCACAAATGAATGCCGAAGGTAAGAATGTAATCAGTTTGGGTATCGGAAGCCCTGACATGCCCCCTTCGGAAGAAACCGTCAATGTGTTGTGCGAACAGGCAAAGCGTCCTGATGCGCACGGATACCAACCTACTGTCGGCATTCCTGAATTACGCAAAGCCATGGCCGACTGGTACAAGCGTTGGTATCATGTAGAGCTTGATCCGGCAACCGAAATCCAGCCGCTCATCGGTTCCAAAGAAGGTATCCTGCATGTGACGCTGGCATTGGTCAATCCGGGTGATCAGGTATTGGTTCCCAATCCGGGGTATCCTACCTACACCTCTTTAAATAAAATATTAGGCAGTGAGATTGTGAACTACAACCTGCGCGAAGACAACCATTGGCAACCCGATTTTGATGAACTGGAGAAGATGGACTTGAGCCGCGTCAAGATTATGTGGACCAACTATCCCAATATGCCGACCGGAGCGAACGCCACGATGGAACTGTATGAAAAGCTGGTAAACTTTGCACGCCGCCATAATATTGTGATTGTAAACGACAACCCATACAGCTTTATCCTGAACAAGAAACCACTGAGTATTCTTAATGTGCCCGGGGCCAAAGAATGCTGCATCGAGTTCAACTCTATGAGCAAGAGCCACAACATGCCCGGCTGGCGTGTGGGAATGCTCGCCACCAATGCGCAGTTTATACAATGGATATTGAAAATAAAGAGTAATATTGACTCAGGAACTTTCCGCCCCATGCAACTGGCTGCCGCACAAGCTTACAACAACAGTGTGGAATGGCACGAAGAAGCGAACGTCAATGTATATAGCCGTCGCCGCCAACTGGCAGAAGAGATTATGAAAGTACTCGGTTGTAGCTTTGATCCCAATCAGGTAGGTATGTTCCTTTGGGGACGCATTCCCGACTCTTACAATGATGTAGAAGAACTGACCGAAAAAGTTTTGCACGAAGCACGTGTGTTCATTACTCCGGGCTTTATCTTCGGCAGCAACGGCAAACGCTATATCCGTATTTCCCTCTGTGCCAAAGAAGAAAAGCTGGCAGAAGCACTGGAAAGAATTAAAAAGATAATGTAACAAAACAAAATATCAGATTATGGAATTAGATTTAAAACCCATCGAACTTCCGGGAATTGAAAAGAAACGCCCGATGATTATCGCCGGCCCATGTAGTGCCGAAACCGAAGAACAAGTAATGGATACCGCCACTATGCTGGCCAATAAAGGCATTAAGATTTTCCGTGCCGGCATCTGGAAACCGCGTACCAAACCGGGAGGTTTCGAAGGCATCGGTGTAGATGGCCTGGCATGGCTGAAACGTGTGAAACAGGAAACCGGTATGTATGTTGCCACCGAAGTAGCTACTGCCAAACACGTTTACGAATGTTTAAAGGCAGGTATTGATGTGCTTTGGATTGGCGCACGCACCACTGCCAATCCGTTTGCCGTGCAGGAAATTGCCGATGCACTGAAAGGTGTGGATATTCCTATATTGATTAAAAACCCTGTCAACCCTGACCTTGAATTGTGGATTGGAGCTTTCGAGCGCATCAACAATGCAGGTTTGAAGCAACTGGGTGCTATCCATCGCGGATTCTCTTCTTATGATAAAAAGATTTACCGTAACCTACCCCAATGGCATATCCCTATCGAATTGCGCCGCCGCATTCCTGAACTGCCTATTTTCTGTGACCCCAGCCATATCGGTGGCAAGCGCGAGTTGGTAGCTCCCCTCTGCCAGCAGGCGATGGACTTAGGTTTTGACGGCTTAATCGTAGAATCACACTGCAATCCCGACTGTGCATGGAGCGATGCCGCCCAACAAGTCACTCCCGATGTGCTGGACTACATCCTGAATCTGCTGGTCATCCGCAAAGAAACCCAAACAACTGAAAACCTGGGTGAACTGCGTAACCAAATCGATGATTGCGACAATGAGATTATCGAAGTATTGGCAAAACGTATGCGTGTCTGCCGTGAAATCGGTACATTCAAGAAAGAACATGATATGACCATTCTACAGACAGGTCGTTACAATGAGATTCTGGACAAGCGTGGTGCACAAGGTTCATTGTGCGGCATGGATTCAGAATTCATTAAAAAAGTATTCGAAGCCATTCACGAAGAAAGCGTAAGGCAACAAATGGAAATCATAAATAAGTAAACCGATGAGAATATTAATTTTAGGAGCCGGTAAAATGGGCTCCTTCTTTACCGATGTATTGAGCTTCCAGCACGAAACCGCTGTATTTGATGTAGACCCGAAACGCCTTCGTTTCGTTTACAATACCTACCGATATACCACACTCGAAGAGATTGAAGAATTCAAACCCGAACTGGTTATCAATGCGGCAACCGTGAAATATACGCTGGATGCTTTTCACCAAGTATTGCCCGCTCTCCCCAAGGATTGCATCATCAGCGATATTGCCTCGGTAAAGACCGGACTGAAAGAGTTTTATGACCAATGCGGATTCCGTTATGTATCTACCCACCCCATGTTCGGTCCCACATTTGCCAACCTTGACAAACTGAGCACCGAAAATGCCATCATCATCAGCGAAGGCGACCATCTGGGTAAAATATTCTTCAAGGACTTATACCAAAACCTTGGTCTGAACATCTTTGAATATACCTTTGAAGAGCACGATGAGACAGTGGCCTATTCGCTGTCCATCCCTTTTGTTTCCACTTTCGTTTTTGCGGCAGTGATGAAGCATCAGGACGCTCCCGGTACTACTTTCAAACGCCACATGAAGATAGCCAAAGGAGTATTGAACGAAGACGACTACCTGTTGCAGGAAATTTTATTCAATCCCCGCACCCCTGCACAGGTAGAAGGTATCCGTACAGAATTAAATGAGCTGTTGGATATCATCAACAAGAAAGATGCTGCGGGGATGCGTGCCTATCTTAGCAAGATTCGAGAAAAGATTAAATAACGCATCAGTATAACATAGAAGAGGATGTCAAAGCTTCAACAAGACTTTTGGCATCCTCTTTTTTATTTTATCCATAAAGATGGCTTATCAACATACGACACAACAGCCACACCATCAGATGCTCTGCCGCATAACACCAACCAGACAGGATTGGGTGCCGGACCGAAATGAATCTCCCTCAACGGTGCATCACACGCAGGGCATTTCAACGGCAAACGTTTCTTTATTTCTCCCATATCATTTCAGTTTTTTCACAAATGTACTGACAGAAGCTATCAAAGTACTGTTCACCGGCAGAGAAGGATTCCCGTAAGTAAGCATCTGCTGCTGTACGGCCTTTGATTCACAATCTTTCAGCACATGGTTCATCTTATCAATCAAAAGCAGTTCGGCAGCCGGGCAACCCTTTTTCAGAAGTTCGGCATCCTCCACCGATACCTGAATATCATTTTTACCCTGAACAATGAGGACCGGCACTTTGACGGAAGCAATCACCGTCCGGGGATTATACTTGAACCAGGAAATCAAATAAGGCTGGACAGAAGCCCGATACAATGATTGCAGATAAGCCGGCACGTCACTCACTTCCTTGCCGTTTTTCAAGGACCCGTTAATGGATGCCACCTCCTTCCGCACCGCTTCCGGATTCTGTTGAGCAGCCACTTGCGCCTCTATAATCTCGTAGGCAGGACGCCCCGCACCGGCAACCGAGATATAGCCTTTCACCTTCGGCTGGTTCTGACAGGCCAGCATTCCAATCAGTGCCCCTTCGCTATGTCCTGCCACCGTGATTGTCGTAAAACGTTTCTCTTTCGCCAGGTAATCAATCCAGCCCGTCACATCATTCACATAATCTTCAAAACGAAGTTTCGCTTCCTCCTTACCTGCCGACGCACTGGTTCCTATCCCCCGCTTGTCAAAGCGCAAGGAAGCGATGCCGTTTGCCGCCAAGCCTTCCGCCAGAAACTTCAACGAATTATTCCTCAAATTGCCAATGGCTGAATTACCATCCATATCCGTAGGTCCGGAGCCGGCTATAATAAGCACCACCGGACAGGTTTTCCCCCCACCGGGCAAAAGCAGTTTTCCTTTGATTTGTCCTTCCTTGGTGTTCAGCACCACATTTTCTTCCAAAGGAAGCACTTGTGCCCGACAACAAAGACCGCACAGGAAAAATAAACCGACTAAAATAAAATTCAAGTGTTTCATCTATTACGTATTTTAAGATTATCCATTTAACAAATATAGTGATTGTATTGAATAAAGCGAATCAATATTTGAATGTTGTTAAGCATCAGTTTTATTTTATTCAATACTATTCTATTTTATCTTCAACATAGATAGAATCAAGTCGTTTTGTCACTAAAAAAAGAACCGTTATACACGCCTACTTTTGCTGGGAGAAAATAAATCTGTAACTAATTAAAAAAAGGATTTTTTATCATTTCCCTTTTCTTATTCATCCAAACAAACTATCTTTGCCATGTTTTGTTCCGCGTACCTCCGACTGATGCGAGGAAGCGGATGAAAAGGGAATCAGGTGCAAGTCCTGAACAGTCCCGCTGCTGTAAGCTCCATCTACCCCTATAAGGGGATAGGTTTACTTATCCACTCACGCCACTGCCTGTATATATAATAAGGTGGGAAGGCAAGTAAACAGGAGTAAGTCAGAAGACCTGCAAAACGTAAAGTCATCGACCGTCGCTTTCGAGGAAAGAGCAGCGGTAAGAATGCGGTATTTATTCATTAATATGTTTTTTTTAAATGAAAGGAAATAACCAGGCTTATAAGCTATGGCTTTGTCTGCTTTGCAGCTTTCTCCTATTGCCGCTTGAAATACAGGCACAGAAGAAAGGAGATTCCATCACCGGAAAAGTGCATAAAATAGATGAAGTTACGGTTACAGCAAGACGCCCGCCTGCCAAAATAACAACCGGCAGCCCTGTACAACTTATCAACAAGGAAGATATAAAGAACTTGGGGTTACAGAATATGGCAGATGCCGTAAGGCGTTTTGCCGGAACCAACGTCCGCGATTATGGAGGCATAGGCGGTCTGAAGACCGTTTCCGTCCGCAATTTAGGAGCTGCACACACAGCAGTCAGCTATGATGGAGTAGTCGTCAGCAACAGTCAGGCAGGACAAATCGATATCGGGCGTTTCTCCCTCGACAATGTATCCTCTCTTTCATTGGCAATCGGACAAGATGAGAATCTGCTGCAACCGGCCCGTCTGTATGCTTCGGCAGGAGTACTCAGCATTGAAACGGAGAAACCCGTCTTCGAAAATGGTAAATCCTCCCTGTCACAAATACAAATCCGGGGAGGAGCCTTCGGCTACATAGCCCCATCCATACGCAGATGGCAGAAGCTGGGAGAACACACCGGTCTGTCAGTCGATGCTTCCTTTATGCGTGCCGACGGTAATTATCCCTTCACATTGGAAAACGGAAAATACATCACTCAAGAGAAAAGAAACAATTCGGATATTCATACATGGCAGGGAGAGGCGAATCTGTTTCATACTTTCCATGACGAAAGTACACTGGATGTGAAAGCCTATTATTTTTATTCCGAACGCGGACTGCCCGGTGCTGTCATTCTATACAACCCGAAGGCAGAAGAACGTTTGTGGGACGAGAATTTCTTCACCCAAGCCCGTTATAAGAAAACCTTCTCCCCCAAATGGACTTTGCAGGCGCAAGCCAAGTTCAACCATTCTTGGAACAAATACGAAGATACAGACGTGAAGTATGAAAACGGAAAGCAGACCGACATCAACCGTCAGGACGAATATTATCTGTCCGCCGCCATGCTTTATCAGCCCGTCAAAGGTCTGGAATTATCGCTCGCGCAGGATGGATTCATCAACACCCTTCACACCAATATCAACGACAGCCCCAACCCGGTGAGATATTCCTCGCTCACAGCCCTCAATGCACGTTACCAATGGGGACGTATCAAGCTATCGGGCACATTGGTGGGGACTTTCATTACGGAAGAAGTAAAAGCAGGGAATACTCCCGACGACCGGAAACGCCTGTCGCCCACCCTGTCCGTTTCCATTCAGCCATGGAAAGAAGAACAATTATACGTCCGCGCAATGTATAAGAATACGTTCCGCGTACCTACCTTCAATGACCTTTATTATCTACGCATAGGAAATACCTCCTTACGCCCGGAAAAGGCACGCGAATACAATATAGGTGTCACTTGGAACGGCAAGCCGTTTTCGTTCACCGATTTCCTTTCTGTCACTCTTGACGGATATTATAATGAAGTAACCGATAAAATAGTCGCCTTTCCCAGTACTTATGTATGGAAAATGCAGAATTACGGCACGGTACATATCACCGGCCTTGATGCGACAATGGCTACTTCCATACCGGTCTGCCCTAACATAAACGTAGGATTAAGCGGCAACTATTCCTGGCAAAAAGCCATAGATATGACAAATCCCGATGCCAAGAATTATAAAGACCAGCTGCCCTATACGCCTCAGCATAGCGGCAATGCTTCGACCACCATCGAAACTCCTTGGATTAATGTGGGTTACAGCCTGACAGGGGTCAGCGAACGCTACTATATGGCACAGAATATACCGGTGAATAAGATAGACGGTTATGTAGAACATACAGCCACTTTATGGCGGGAATTTACAATGAAAGGCTGTCACCTCCGCCTTCAGGCAGAAGTTATCAACCTCACTGACAAGCAATATGATGTTATCAAATATTACCCCATGCCCGGACGTTCCTGGCGCATAACGGGAGTATTAAGATTTTAAACAATATAAATGTCTAACTTTTAAAGATTAATTATGAAACTAAGAAGCTTATTTTTTGGAACACTGTGTATGTTAATGCTGGGTGTTTCATTCACCTCATGTAGTGATGATGACGATGACAGCAAAAAAAACGATGAAGGTTCGAAGGTGGAATTACCTGAAAACCGTGTCTACATTTTGAATATGGGATCTTATCAAAAAAACAATGCCGGCATCACCTTCTATGCTCCGAACAAATCCCTAGATGTCATTGATGACATTTTCTTCAAACAAAACAATGCCAAATTGGGCGATGCAGGACAAGATATGATAAGCTACAATAACCATATCTACGTGGCTGTGTATGGTTCAAAATACATCACCAAACTGAATGAGGCTTGTGTAGAATTGAAACGCTATGAATTTACAGATGAACAAGGACAGCCACGTTGCATGGTTGCCGAGAATGGAAAAATCTATGTAACCCTGACTAGCGGCAATGTAGCGCGTTTGGATGCCAATACATTAGCCTTCGAAAAGATGGTTGCTGTCGGTAAAAATCCGGAAGGCATTATCGAAGAAGATGGAAAACTGTATTTGGTAAATTCAGGATTCGGCTACGATAACCGTTTGTCTATTATTGATATCAACACATTTGATAAAGCAGAAAACATTGAAATATTCCAAAATCCGGAAAAGATTCTGGAAGCAGGAGACAAACTGTTTATTCAAGGTTACGGCAGCAATGACTATAACAACTATCCTTATCCTGTAGTTCTCTTCGACCCGACAACCAAGACGTATAAAGAAATAGGCAAAGGCGTCTATATGGCAGAACATGACGATATAGTATATGTCATCTATTCCGAAACGAACTATGCAGACAACACTTCCACACACACATTATACTCTTACAATGCCAAGACCAACGAGAAAGTAGAAAAAGCATTCGTGCAAATGCCCGAAAAGCTAAAGACAAGCATCATTACCATGTTGAGCATTAATCCTGAAAATGGAGATTTCTACATTGGCGCAGGAGATTATACCACCAACGGAGACATCTACCGTTTCAAGAAAGATGGTACTTTCATTGAAAAGTTCGAATGTGGCATAGATCCTAAAGCAGCCGTATTTATTGACTAACCAATGAAACAATTTTCTCTCTTTATTCACCTGATGCTTTCAGTCTTGCTTTTTTCCGCCTGCGGCGGAAGGAGCAAGACTGCTTCTGTAATAGAAGCAGAAAAAGCAATCCCTTTGCGTTATGCAGAAAACCTCAATCTGTCTGCAACCGAAGACTATACCATTGCCCGCCTGCGCAATCCTTGGGATACGACCCGGATACTGCATACCTACGTCTTGGTTGACAAAGAAAAGTCCCTGCCTGCCGACTTGCCGGAAGGGACACTTGTCCGCACGCCATTGAGCAAGGCCGTTGTTTACTCATCCGTACATTGCGGATTGCTCAACCAGATTGGTGCTTTGAAAAGTATTGGAGGAGTCTGCGATTTGAAGTATATCAAACTGCAAGAAGTGCAGGATGGCTGCCGCACAGGAAGCATCGCCGATGTAGGGAATGGAATGAACCCGGATATAGAAAAGATAATCGACCTGCACCCCGATGCCATTATGCTCTCCCCTTTCGAGAACAGTGGCGGATACGGACGGGTGGAGAAACTCAACATCCCCATTATCGAATGTGCAGACTACATGGAAACTTCGGCATTGGGACGTGCCGAATGGATGCGTTTCTACGGCCTTCTGTTCGGTGAGGCACAAAAAGCGGACAGCTTGTTTGCCGAGGTGGAAAAAAACTATAATGAGCTGAAAGCATTGGTTGCTCCCCTTTCATCTGCACCGAGCGTTATCAGCGAACTGAAAAACGGTTCGGCTTGGTATGTTCCGGGAGGGAAAAGCACCTCCGCGCGGATTTATGCGGATGCCGGGGCCAATTATGTGTTTGCCGATGACGAGCATAGCGGTTCTGTTCCCCTAGCCTTCGAAACCGTGTTTGACAAAGGTCAGAATGCAGACTTCTGGCTCATCAAATATAATCAGGCCATTGACAAGACTTATAAGGAATTGGAGCAGGACTATGCTCCATACACCGGTTTCCGTGCATTCAAGGAACGCAACATTTATGGATGCAACACAGGGAAGGTAGACTTTTACGAAGATTCCCCTTTCCATCCCGACCGATTACTGAAAGATTTGATAAAAATATTCCATCCTACGCTTTTAGAAGGGTATGAATTAAAATATTTCACTAAATTAGCGGAGTAAATCACCGTAGGGTTATGTCAAAACGTGGATAATGCTGCCCCTACAGCTGACGATGGGATAGGCCGGGTTAGTTTTGACACACTCCCTACAGTGGGCGTAACCCCAAACAGTATCAATGAATAACAAAGGAACAAAATACGGTATCATACTGCTCCTCCTCATCCTTGCATTGACAGGAGCCAACCTGTTGTTCGGCTCGGTAAACATCCCTGCCGAGGCGGTGTGGCATATCCTTACAGGCAATGAAGTAGAAAAGGCGAGTTGGAGTTTCATAGTCTGGGAATCCCGCCTGCCGCAAGCCATTACCGCCCTCCTTTGCGGAATGGCACTCGCAGCATCGGGACTGATGTTGCAAACCACATTCAATAATCCTTTGGCCGACCCTTCCATACTGGGCATCAGTTCGGGAGCCAGTTTGGGAGTTGCCTTGGTCATGCTGGCAGGCGCAGGTACGATTACTGCCGGAGTATTCACTTTATCCGGATTCCTGTCCGTCATTATCGGAGCATTCATAGGCTCCATGCTGGTGATGGGAATCATCCTGTTCTTCTCCACTTTGATAAAAAACAGCATCATGCTGCTCATTATAGGTATCATGATAGGGTATATCACTTCATCTGCCATCTCCCTGCTCAACTTTTTCTCCACGGCAGAAGGGGTGCATTCCTACATGATTTGGGGAATGGGAAACTTTGGAGGAGTATCTTTGCAGCAGCTTCCCTTTTTCTCCTTGGTCACAGCGGCGGGACTGCTGATTACCATACTGCTGATAAAGCCTCTGAATGCCCTGCTGCTGGGAACACGCTATGCCGAAAACCTGGGAATCAACATCCGCCGTACACGTAACCTGCTGCTTGTCGCCACCGGATTACTGACAGCGACGACCACCGCTTTCTGCGGCCCGATTTCCTTTATCGGACTGGCCGTGCCGCACATTGCCCGCCTCATGCTGGGAACCTCCAACCATAATTCTCTGCTACCTGTCACCATGCTGACGGGAGGAGCCATTGCCCTGCTCTGCAACTTCATCTGCATTCTGCCGGGCGAAGCAGGTATCATTCCGCTGAATGCCGTCACTCCGGTCATTGGTGCGCCCATTATTATTTATGTCATTGTGAACCAACGTAAAATCCAGTACTTCAACTGATGGAAAAGCAAGCTGTCATCACCGCCACAGACCTGTGCATAGGTTATCGTACCCACAAAGGAGAAAAGAAAGTGCACGAACACCTTTCTTTCGGACTCTATCCGGGAGAACTGACCAGTCTGCTTGGAGCAAACGGGGCCGGAAAGTCGACTTTGCTCCGCACCCTGTCCGCTTCGCAACCTTCACTGGCAGGAGATTTGCAATTACTGGGCAAGCCTTTGCAGCAGTATTCGGAAAAGGAACGTTCGCGCACCATCGGTGTAGTCCTGACAGACAAGACACAAGCCGGAGGGCTGACCGTGTATGAACTGGTAGCTTTGGGACGCCAGCCGCATACAGGCTTCTTCGGACGGCTCCATCCCAAAGACCATCTCATTATCAAAGAGGCATTGGATGCCGTAGGCATTGCCCACAAAGCCGAAAGCTACACCGCCGAACTTTCGGACGGAGAACGGCAAAAGGTAATGATAGCCAAAGCATTGGTTCAGGAATGTCCGCTTATCATCTTGGATGAGCCGACCGCTTTTCTGGACGTGGTGAGCCGCATAGAAATCATGACTTTGCTGCATCAGCTGGCGGTGGAGCAAAACAAGGCCATCCTGCTATCCACCCATGACATAGAACAAGCCCTGGTACTGTCGGACAAGCTTTGGCTGCTGTCCAAAGAAACAGGACTGCAATGCGGAGTGACGGAAGATATGATTCTGAACCATCGGATGGACACGCTGTTCTCACACAGTAATATCCGGTTCGATTATGATCATGGCATCTACTATCCAACCGTGAATGGAAAGCAGGAAATAACGGTGGAAGCGACAGACGAAACCTTATTGCACTGGACTATCAACGCACTGAACCGTCACGGATATACTTGTCTGCAAACCCAAAACGCTCCTGCCGGTCTGCCCCATCTACAAGTCATCGCTCCCGATGCCTTGTACCTCACCTGGGGCGGGAAACAACGGACATTCCCTTCGTTCGGGAAGTTGCTGGAAGAAATAAAATAAAGACACGCATCAACCATTCCGGATTACGCGCAGTATCTCTCTGTAAATCAACAATATAATGTGAAAAAACATTCTAAATTCCCCTAAAACGGTTTTCCATTCTCCGCTATCAAATTCGGCTTGACGTATATCGGTTGTTCTAATTCCTGTGCCATAGTTGCGGTTACTTCCTTGCAGGAGAGCGTCATAAGGCTTATTTTTGCCCATCTGCATTTGTTGCTTCACCCAAGTGAAGAGGCGATTTCACTTAGATGAACAGCCGTTTTCGCCTAAGTGAAACAGTTGCTTCACCCAAGTGAAATATCAAATGAAACGGAGTGAAAGATACGGTAGGAACAAACTTTGTTACATACGTAACAGGATTCGATAGCCGGAAGCATACCGATTGAAGGAGGTTTGAGATTCTTTTACACAGAAAGTAACTAGTAATGAGCACGTTGCTGTGACGGAACTTTTTTGTTCTTTATGTAAACAAGCCCAAAATAACTATTCAATCCGCCCCTACGGTGAACCATTGGATAGTTACTTTGGACTTTTGCCTCCCTCTTTTCGTATCAGATATCTATTTCTAAAAGCTATTCTTTCATCAAATAGCCTTTGAAACTTTCAAAGTCTTTTTCCATCGGAACACTTTGTTTGGTTCCTTTCATAAACGCTTGCAGTTTGGCGGGAATCTCCACTTTGTCTCCAATGATGCCTTCCACAGTTTCCAGGAATTTAGCCGGATGTGCCGTTTCCAGGAAAATACCCGTTTCGCTGGGGGACAATCCTTCGGATAAAGCACGATAACCGCAGGCTCCATGCGGATCGAGCAAGTAACCGGTTTCCCGATATACCTCACCCACCGTTTCACGAATCTGTTCATCCGTATAAGTCGCACCAGAGATATCCGCTGTTATGGCAGCATGACTGTTACCGTACAATGCCAGTACACGGGCAAAATTACTTGGATCTCCCACATCCATTGCATTGGCAATAGTAGCTATGGAAGGACGAGGATTGTATTTTCCGGTCTGTAAGTATTGGTAGAAAATATCATTCCGGTTATTGGCTGCAATAAAACGCTTGACAGGCAAGCCCATGCGTTTACCAAATAGTCCGGCGGTGATATTACCAAAGTTTCCGCTAGGTACGCACACTACCAGATGATCCGCTTTTCCTTCTTTCTTTAACTGTGCGTAGGCATAGAAGTAATAAAATGCCTGTGGCAGGAAACGAGCCACATTGATGGAGTTGGCAGAAGTCAACTTCATGTGCGCATTCAAATCAGCATCCATAAATGCATTCTTAACCAATGCCTGACAGTCATCAAAAGTACCGTCCACTTCTAACGCTGTGATATTCCGCCCCAGAGTAGTGAACTGCTTTTCCTGAATTTCACTGACTTTTCCTTTCGGATAAAGCACATACACATGAATACCTTCCACTCCGAGGAAGCCATTGGCTACAGCACTACCGGTATCCCCCGAAGTCGCAACCAGTACATTCACCTGCTTTTGCCCTTCTTTTTTAATGAAGTAGCCCAACAAACGGGCCATGAAACGTCCACCTACATCTTTAAATGCCAATGTAGGACCATGAAACAGTTCCAAAGAGTAAATATTATCCTTTACCTTTACGGCAGGAACATCAAAACTCAATGTATCATAAACGATCTGCTTCAGTGTTTCAGCAGGAACATCCTCACCGAAAAAAGCATCGGCCACGCGATAAGCAATTTCCTGAAACGACAGATTCTCAATCTGATCATAAAACTCTTGCGGCAATGGCTTGATGGCCTTGGGCATATACAAACCTTTGTCAGAAGCCAGCCCCTTCACTACAGCTTCTTCCAGAGAAGCATCGGAAGCCTGGTGATTCGTACTGTAATATTTCATAGTAAACAATTTTTCAATGCGTCAATGTGCTAATGTGCCAAGGGCTTTGCATGGAGGGTTGCCATTGGGGCAAATTAGCAAACTGCCACATTATTTTTTCATAAATTCATTCATAAACTCATCTTCTTTCAATATTCCATAACTGCCTTCCACACATGCCACTTCATCAAAGGTCTGCACACAGTCCGGTTCTATACCGGGATAATAGATAAGGAAAGGCACAGGTTCGGCTGTATGGGTACGGAGTTCGCAAGGCGTAGGATGATCCGGAAGCACGGCGATAGCCACAGGCTCATCCCAATCCTTCACTGCTTCATAAACAGGTCCTACAACACGTTTGTCCAGATTTTCAATAGTAAACTGCTTCAACTTAAAATCTCCTTCGTGACCGGCCTCATCACTGGCCTCAATATGCAGATACACAAAGTCGTCCGTCTTCAATGCTTCCAATGCTGCAGCCACCTTATTCTCATAATTCGTATTATATAAACCGGTAGCCCCCTCTACAGCAATACGGCGTAATCCTGCATAATGTCCTATGCCATTGATTAAGTCCACCGCTGAAATAACAGCCCCTTTCTTTATGGCCGGATACTTCCCGGAAAGAGGTTCCATCTGCGGGCGATACCCCGGACTCCAAGGCCAGATACTATTAGCAGGATCTTTGCCTTCGGCTATACGTTTTTGATTAACCGGATGATCTGCCAACAATTCCTGAGAAGCCAGGATAAGATTATTTATCAATCCGGCTGTTTCCTGCGCCTCCGGTACTTCCGCCTTCACCATGAGCGGACGGAAAGGCTGCAAAGGCACATCATGGGGCGGGGTGCAGTCCAATTGTTTATTTCCCCCTTTTATCACCAACAAATGGCGATATTGTACACCGGTATAGAAATGAATCCGGTCAGAACCCAATTTTTCTTCCAAATATCTAACCAGCACATCAGCTTCTTCGGTAGTAATATGTCCGGCGGAGTGATTTTTTATCTTCTCATCTTCGATGCAGATAATGTTACAACGCATAGCCATATCGCCCGGTTGCAACTCCACCCCGATGCTTGCTGCTTCCAACGGCCCACGGCCTTCGTACACCTTCGGTAAATTATAGCCCATAACAGACATATTCGCCACTTCACTACCCGGATGAAATCCGGGAGCAACTGTAACCAACCTCCCGGTACGTCCCATAGCGGCCAACTTATCCATATAAGGTGTACTGGAGTATTGCAGCAATGTTTTGTTTCCCAGTGATTCGGCAGGCCAGTCGGCCATACCGTCGCCTAAAATAATAATATGTTTCATAAGCCTAAATATTAGCGATGCTCATGATATCGGCAAATACTCCGGCGGCAGTCACACTGGCACCGGCCCCATATCCTTGTATCATCATCGGATACTCTTTATATCGCTCGGTTGTAAGCAGAATAATGTTGTTGCTGCCTTCCAGACCATAGAATGGATGTTTGCTGTCCACTTCCTGCAAAGACACACTGCCTTTCCCATCTTCCAGTTTGGCTACAAAACGCCAGCGTTTGTTTTCATCCTCCAGCTTTTGACGGCGTGATTCAAAATCCGCATCCAGGGAAGGTACTTTCTTCCAGAACTCCTCCAACGGGCCTTCAAAGAAATCATTCGGTACAAAAAGATGTTTTTCCACATCTTCCTGTTCCAATTTATATCCGGCTTCACGAGCCAGAATAACCAGTTTACGAATCACATCCTTGCCACTCAGGTCAATACGCGGATCGGGTTCCGAGTAGCGCTCTTCCTGTGCCATTTTGATGGTCTTGCTGAAAGGAATGTCCGCGCTGATTTTGTTAAAGATGTAATTCAGCGTACCGCTCAATACCGCCTCTATTTTCAAGATCTTGTCTCCGCTGTTTATCAAGTCATTGATTGTGTTGATAATGGGTAGCCCTGCACCTACATTGGTTTCAAACAAGAATTTCACACCGCGACGGCGGGCTATTTGTTTCAGTTCGCTATAAACGGAGTATTCGGAAGAAGCGGCAATTTTGTTGGCCGCTACCACCGAAATATTATTCATCAGAAAATCTTTATATAAGGATGCAACTTCTGCACTGGCTGTACAATCCACAAACACAGAGTTGAATATATTCATACCTATAATCTCGTCATGCAACACCTGAGTGGACGAAGGCATTCCTTTCTCTGCCAACTCTTCCTTATAATGTGACAAGTCTACGCCTGCACGGGTAAACAACGCATGATGTCCATCGGCTATACCTACCACTTTCAGCTTCAAACCGCGTTCCTGCATCAACTTTTGTTGCTGACAACGGATTTGCTCTATCAAACTGCCTCCTACCGTACCTGTACCGCAGATAAAAAGGTTCAGCACCTGATATTCGGACAGGAAGAACGAATCATGAATCACATTCAATGATTTGCGCAGTGACTTGGATTCTACCACGAAAGAGATATTGGTTTCCGAAGCACCTTGAGCACAAGCAATCACACTAATGCCGTTACGGCCTAAAGTCCCGAACAGCTTACCGGCGATGCCCGGTGTATGTTTCATGTTCTCACCGACAATGGCAATGGTAGCCAAATTCATTTCGGCAACAACCGGACTGATTTCCCCCATTTCTATTTCTTTGGAGAATTCCTCATTCAGCACTTCACAAGCCAGTGCCGCATCTTGATTACGCACACCGATAGAAGTACTGTTCTCGGAAGATGCCTGCGATACCATAAACACGCTGATGCCGTTTTGTGCCAATGCTTTAAAAATCCGGAAATTCACTCCGATCACTCCCACCATTCCCAGACCGGTAACCGTAATCAAACTCGTATCATTGATGGATGAGATACCTTTAATGGCTTTAGAACCGGAATTCACTTCCTGCTTTATGATAGTTCCCTCGCCTTGAGGATTGAATGTATTCTTAATCAGAATAGGAATATTCTTATGACATACCGGATAAATAGTCGGCGGATAAACCACCTTCGCTCCAAAGTTACAAAGCTCCATTGCTTCCACATAGCTCAACTCATTAATGGTATAGGCCGTACTGATTACACGCGGGTCTGCCGTCATGAAACCATCCACATCCGTCCATATTTCCAAGCTATCCGCATTCAGTGCCGCAGCTATGACAGAAGCGGTATAATCTGAACCGCCACGTCCCAAATTGGTCACTTCACCACTGTTCTTATCAGTAGAGATAAATCCGGGAACCAATGCCACTTCCGGTAATTTCTGGAAAGTTTCTTTAACCAAGCGAGTGGTCAGTTCGGAATCCAGAATATGTTTGGCATGTTTTTTTTCAGTCTTAATGAAGTTGCGGGAGTCATACCATACAGCCCCCTTTATCAACGAAGCTACAATAATAGACGACAAGCGCTCACCATAACTTACAATAGTAGCCGACGTTTTAGACGACAAGTCCTTTATCAGATAAATTCCCTGAAAAATATCCTTCAGTTCACTCAACAATTCATTGACCTTATCCAATAAAACAGTACGCTCATTACCTGCCGGAATTACGGTATATACCATTTCAATGTGACGATTCACAATTTCACGGTATTCTTTCTCGTATGCGGAATCCCCATTGGCAGCCATCTGCGAAGTATTGATTAACTTGTCAGTTATACCGCCCAATGCCGACACAACTACAATTACGGGCTCTTCAACTGCCTCTACTATCTGTTTGACGCTTAAAATGCTGTTCACGGAACCTACGGATGTCCCGCCGAATTTCATAACTTTCATGCAATTATCTATTTTTATTCCAGCTTCTTTTGCCATTCTGTCCTCCGAGCCATTTCAAGTCCGGTAAAGAATCTACTTTTGTTTCACCCAGCATGACAACGAAAAGAAACTGTATCTGTTTACACTAAAAAAATAAAATTAAAAGCTTGTTTTGCTTACGTCCGTAAGCGTGTATCACGTAGAAACACATATACTATCCTTAACCCCGAGGGGTCATTGTTGTGGATGTGGACATTGTAGTTGTCATGTGCCCCATCCCTAATGTGGTGGTTGTATGGAGATAGTATATCGTCATTTTATTATTGTTCTTCTTCTGTTTTTTATTTGAACGATGCAAATATAAAAACAATTTCCTACAATCTATCACAATTTCCCATTTTTTTGCGATAAAATATAAGAATGCTTTTTATTAAAGCAGAAATAAGACAAAACTTTTTTATCCTGCCCATGTTGATATGCAGAACTATTTCCTTACCTTTGTACAAATTCAGCCTCAAGTTGCGCTGTTTTAATTATCCCGTAAGAATATGGCAAAGGAAAAGACTGTATATGTATGCACCAACTGTGGGCAGGATTCACCCAAATGGGTAGGGAAATGTCCGTCTTGCGGTGCATGGAACACATACGTAGAAGAAATTATACGCAAGGAACCTGCAAACAAAAGACCGGTATCCGGCCTGGAATCCGTAAAAAGCAAGCCTGTCACACTGAATGACATTACCGGAGGGGACGAACCTCGAATTGATATGCACGACGAAGAACTGAACCGGGTATTGGGAGGCGGTTTAGTACCGGGATCACTCGTTCTACTGGGCGGTGAACCGGGGATAGGCAAATCCACTTTGGTGCTGCAAACCGTACTTCATCTGCCTGACAAAAAAGTATTGTATATATCGGGAGAAGAGAGTGCCCGGCAATTAAAACTGCGTGCAGACCGTATCCCGCATAATTCTTCCGACTGCCTGATAGTCTGTGAAACTTCGTTGGAGCAGATTTACGTCCATATCAAGAATACACGACCCGATTTAGTGATCATCGACTCTATTCAAACCATCTCAACCGAAACGATAGACTCTTCTCCCGGCAGTTTGGTACAGGTACGTGAATGTTCCGCTTCTATTTTAAAATTTGCCAAAGAAACAAATACGCCGGTCATTCTGATCGGCCATATCAATAAAGAAGGAAGCATTGCCGGCCCCAAGGTACTGGAACATATTGTAGACACCGTATTGCAATTTGAAGGTGACCAACATTATATGTACCGCATTCTCCGCAGCATCAAGAACCGTTTCGGAAGCACCGCCGAACTGGGCATTTATGAAATGCGCCAAAACGGTTTGCGCCAAGTGAGCAACCCGTCCGAACTGTTGCTTAGCCAAGACCATGACGGGATGAGCGGGGTTGCTATCGCCTCTGCCATAGAAGGAGTCCGCCCTTTCTTGATTGAAACACAGGCTTTAGTCAGTTCGGCAGTATATGGGAATCCGCAACGTTCTGCCACCGGATTTGATTTACGACGTATGAACATGCTTCTGGCAGTACTTGAAAAACGGGTAGGATTCAAACTGGCACAAAAAGATGTCTTTTTGAATATCGCAGGTGGATTGAAAGTGAATGATCCGGCCATCGACCTGTCTGTCATCAGTGCCATTCTATCCAGCAATATGGATACGGAAATAGAACGTGACACCTGCATGGCGGGTGAAGTAGGACTGAGTGGTGAGATCCGACCTGTAAACCGTATTGAGCAACGCATCGGAGAAGCAGAGAAATTAGGTTTCAAACAAATTCTTATACCGAAACATAATTTGCAAGGAATGGATACATCAAAATTAAAGATAGAAATCATTCCGGTAAGGAAGGTAGAAGAAGCGTTCCGGGCTTTGTTTGGATGAGATAAATAAGAGAAAACTTAATTTGAATAATGATATAAAATGACAAAAGAACAATCATACCCCCCGACCTGCATAGACTGCGGCACACAGAACTGCAAGTTCAAAGAGCGCACTTACCCTGAATTTTGTCTGACTACCCATTTGGAACAAGAAGATTTGGAATGGGCGTTGAAACAATATAACGACAACAACAAGATAATGGCAGCCAGTGCCGAAGTGGAATATGAAGGTTACTGCCGATTAACCCGTGTGGAAGAAATCATGACTTTCGCACGCAAGATGGGATATAAAAAACTAGGAATTGCCTATTGTATCGGACTGGTGAATGAAGCCCGTATTTTTGCCCGCATCCTCCGTGCTAACGGCTTTGAGGTATATTCAGTAATCTGCAAAGTAGCCGGAATAGCCAAATCCTCTATCGGAATCCCCAAAGAATGTGAAAAAATCGGTGCGGCAATGTGTAACCCTATCCTACAAGCACGCCTTCTCAACCAAGCACATACAGAGTTGAACGTGGTTATCGGACTATGTGTGGGACATGACAGTTTATTCTACAAGTACTCTAATGCCTATACTACAACTTTAGTGACCAAAGACCGTGTGACAGGACACAACCCTGCCGCCGCACTATATACCGCCAATTCTTATTACCGTAAAAAATTAATGCCGGAAGGCGAACAATCCAAATAAGAACCATGATACAGGAATTTCAAATAAGAGTCTTGCCTGAACAAGCAGCCAACGAACAGTCACTGAAACAGTTCATCGGACATGACAAGGGATTGGATATACGTACCATCCATGCCCTTCGCATCTTAAAAAGGAGCATAGACGCACGTCAACGCACCATCTATGTAAATTTGAAAGTACGCCTATATATTAATGAAATGCCACAAGATGAGGAGTTCACCCGTACTATATATAATAAGGTAGATGGGAAACCACAAGTCATTGTCGTGGGAGCAGGACCGGGCGGACTTTTTGCTGCCTTGCGATTAATAGAGTTAGGACTCCGGCCTGTCGTAGTGGAACGAGGTAAGAATGTACGCGATAGAAAAATAGATATCGCCCGTATCAGCCGTGAGCACAAAGTTGCCCCTGAAAGCAACTACAGTTTCGGAGAAGGAGGAGCAGGAGCCTATTCAGACGGCAAACTCTATACCCGAAGCAAAAAGCGAGGGAATGTGAACAAAATTCTGAATGTATTCTGCCAACATGGCGCCAGTACCTCCATCCTGGCAGATGCCCATCCCCACATCGGTACAGACAAGTTGCCGCGTGTGATTGAAAATATGCGGAATACCATCATAGAATGTGGTGGTGAAGTGCATTTCGAAACACGAATGGATTCCCTTATTATAGAAAAAAACAAAATCACAGGTATAGAAACAAATACCGGAAAGACTTTCAAAGGACCTGTTATTCTGGCTACCGGACATTCCGCACGGGATGTGTATCGGTGGTTGTATGACAATGGTATAGAGATGGAAACCAAAGGAATTGCAGTAGGAGTACGTTTGGAACACCCGTCCATGCTGATTGACCAAATACAATATCATAATAAAAACGGACGTGGAAAGTATCTGCCTGCCGCTGAATATAGCTTTGTGACACAAGTAGAAGGACGTGGTGTCTATAGTTTTTGTATGTGTCCGGGAGGATTTGTTGTTCCTGCCGCAAGCGGTCCGCATCAGATTGTAGTAAACGGCATGAGTCCCAGCAACCGCGGCTCCAAATGGAGCAACTCCGGCATGGTGGTAGAAATCAGGCCGGAAGATCTGGCGGAAAATAATCTTTTTACAGAAGAATTAAAAACGAAAAGTGAAGAATTAAAAGCCACTAATAAAAATCATGGTCAATGGACTACCGACCATTGTCCATTAACCATGATGTATTTCCAAGAAGCATTGGAGGCCTCCTGCTGGCAGCAAGGCAATATGCGCCAAACCGCACCTTCACAACGAATGGTGGACTTCACCCGCAAAAAACTAAGCTATGATTTACCCGACAGTTCGTATAGTCCGGGATTAGTTTCCTCTCCCCTGCATTTTTGGATGCCTGCATTCATTACCGACCGTTTGAGCAAAGGTTTCCAACAATTCGGAAAGAGCAGCCATGGCTTCCTGACCAATGAAGCAGTGATGATTGGTGTAGAAACACGCACGTCGGCTCCGGTACGGATCCTGCGAGATAATGAGACACTGCAACATGTCACTGTCAATGGGTTATTTCCTTGTGGAGAAGGAGCAGGTTACGCCGGAGGAATTGTTTCAGCAGGTATCGATGGAGAAAAATGTGCTGAAGCAGCAGCCACTTATTTAGGAGTAATGACAGATTGAACCTATCCGAAAATGATTTACAGCACATATGCGGGCGCATTCAAATGCGCCCCTACAAATAAATGATTGGTGATGTTGCCTAAAAGAAGATTTCTTTGTCTTTATGAATCTGTTTTTTATAAAAGATATGTATCTTTGCACCAAAGAAAACATCATGCATCATCCCGAAATAGCCATAGTAGACCCAAATACCCTCACTTGCCTGGGGTTAAAAAACATTTTGGAAGATATCATTCCAATGGCTACTATCCGTGTATTCCATTCCTTTGGTGAGCTGACGGATGACACACCGGACATGTATGCCCATTATTTTATCTCTGCCCAAATCTATTTTGAACATACTTCCTTCTTTTTACTTCGTAAACCAAAAACAATTGTATTAGCAGGAGGTGACAACCAGCCTCAATTATCCGGTGTTCCCAAACTGAATATCTACCAAGATGAAGGTTCTTTGATAAAAGACATCCATCAATTGCGCCAATATGGACATCAGGCAAGAAAACAAGCAGCAGATAAAGCAATGCACATAGAAAAAACGGAACATGAATTGTCTGTCCGGGAAATAGAAGTATTGATACTTATCACCAAAGGACTTATCAACAAAGAGATAGCCGACAAACTTAATATCAGCCTGACCACCGTTATCTCCCACCGCAAGAACATTACTGAAAAACTGGGCATCAAGTCTGTTTCCGGTCTTACCGTTTATGCTGTGATGAATGGCTACATTGAAGCAGACAGAATATAAAATCCTCATTTATTAGGATTGCACACATATCAGGTTTACCGTTACTTTGCAGCCGGAATCATTCTCCATCATGGATTATACAGAGTGGAATATATAAATTTTCCGCCTGGTAGAAACTTGTAGCAACTCTGGTTATCCGTGATGTATCAAATAAAACCAAACAATAAATATGAGAAAAAACATTTTATTCATTACATCCTGCCTGCTGGCTGCAACAACTTTTGCTGAAGATATCAACACGCTGCCTAAGGACACTACAAAAGTCATTGATATAGAAGAGGTGGTAGTTATCGCTTCACCTAAAGAAACCGGAAAATTAAGGGAACTTCCTACAGCCGTATCTTTACTCTCCCAAAAAGATATGCAAGCAAACCAAATCACCACTTTAAAGAACGTGAGTTCACTGGTACCCAATTTCTTTATGCCCGACTATGGTTCAAGACTCACCTCAGCCATTTACATCCGGGGAATCGGATCGCGTATCAATACTCCTGCGGTAGGTTTGTATGTGGACAATATCCCTTACATTGACAAATCTGCATTTGATTTCAATTTTTATGATATAGAACGTATTGATATTCTTCGCGGTCCACAAGGAACCTTGTACGGACGCAATACCATGGGGGGACTAATCAAGGTACATACCCGCTCTCCATTCTCCTATCAGGGAACAGACGTAAAACTGAGTTATGGAACAAAAAGTAACTACCGCAGTGCTTCATTAACCCATTACCACCGTTGGAGTGACTGTTTCGCTTTCTCCGCCGGTGGTTATTATGAGGGATCAGACGGATTCTTCCGCAATTCGCTCAATGGGAAAAAAGTAGATAATATGGAAGCGGGAGGCGGACGAATACATGCTATCTGGCTGCCTTCAGAAAACTTAAAACTAGACTTCACCATAGGCTATGATTATAATGACGAAGGGGGATACCCTTATTACTATACAGGAGCTATAGACGGATACGACAAAGAGAATGAAAAATATAAAAACTACATAGGGAAGATTTCATACGATCAGGATTGTACTTATCGCCGTGGACTGTTCAATACCGGTTTGAATATTGAATACCAGGCGCAAAAGTTTATCTTAAGCGCTGTTACAGGATTCCAGAATTTAAACGACCGTATGTTTATGGACCAGGATTTCCTGCCTGTCAGCATTTATACCATTGAGCAGAAGCAGCGTCTGAATACCATCAGTGAAGAGATTACTTTTAAAAGCAAAAACAACAAGCGCTGGCAATGGGTTACAGGGGTTAGTGGTTTTTATCAATGGCTACATACCACCGGTCCGGTAAACTTCATGGAGGACGGAGTGACCGATATGATCGAAGGAAACATCAACAATACTTTCAAGAAAATTCATTTAGACGATCCCCGCCGTACCCCTGAAATGAGTCTGGACGTTTTGAACAACCGTATCCGCGTAAGTGGAAGTTTTGACACACCGGTATTCAGCACCGCACTGTACCACCAATCTACATTCAACGACCTGTTTGTGAAAGGCCTTTCAGTAACAGCAGGTTTGCGCTTGGAATATGAAAAAATGTCTATGAATTATTTCTCGGATAGTAATATTGATTTCGATTTCTTTCTTAAAATGGCAATGCCTCCCCTTAATATTCCATTCAGGAATTTGAATGCTGCACCGCTATTGGAAGGAAAAGAAAAAAACGACTATGTACAGCTACTTCCCAAGCTAGCTTTTAAATACGATTTCAGCCCTGCAAACAATATGTATGTAAGCATAACCAGAGGATATCGTTCCGGAGGTTATAACGTACAGATGTTTTCAGAACTGATACAAAGTGACATGCAACAAAAAATGATTGAAGCCATACTAGACAAGGCACCAGAATCTATGGCAGGTATGATAGAAGGAATGATCAAGCAACACATGCCCAACTACGGAAAAGAATTGAACGTACAAGAAACAACTGTCTACAAGCCCGAGTACAGCTGGAATTACGAAGTGGGATCACATCTCAGTTTGTTCAACGGCAAACTGAAGACCGACCTTGCCGCATTCTACATGGATACCCACGACCAACAAATCGCCAAATTTGTCAATAGTGGCTTGGGACGAATGATGGTCAATGCCGGTAGTAGCGAAAGTTATGGAGTAGAGGCCAGCTTTCTGGCATCCATCAACAAAAACCTGAATATGAATGTAAGTTATGGATATACTCATTCCACATTCAAAAAATATGACGGAGGTACTACATCATCAGAAGAGCAAATTGATTATAGCGGCAATTATGTACCATTTGTTCCCCGCCATACCATGAATGCAGGCGCAAATTATAGTTTCTTTTTCGATAAAAGCAATTGGATGCAAAGCCTGACTTTAGGCATGAGCTATACCGGAGCAGGAAAAATTTATTGGACTGAAAAAAACAATGTCTCACAAAGTTTTTACGGAACACTGAACGGGCGCATTTCTTTGCAGACAAAAGCTTTACAGATAGATGTATGGGGACGTAATTTAACCAACAAGGATTATACAACCTTCTATTTTGAAACCATGCATAGAGGATTCGAACAAAAAAGCAGGCCTTTACAACTGGGAGTGGATATACGTTATCACTTCTAACCATTCTTGCAAAAACAGAAAGGGGGTTCATCACGAACTCCCTTTCTGTTTCCACATTTACCAAATCAAATTTATTTTTTATTCTGTCACACCAAGAAAAGCAAGAACTTTATTATTGCTGTAAATGATACCCATAGCTTCTAGAACAAACCTATTTGTTTTAGTGTATGTACATAGAGAAAATGCTGTTTACAATAGAAAACTGCTTGAGCCTTTGTTAAAAGAAACAAACAATAAAATTATTCATTGACAGCGCCGCAATGAGGACACACTCCTTTATTCTTTATCTTCGCCCCACAATTTCCACAACTGAATTTATACCGGGAAGCATGCTTTATACGATTAAATGACCATACAGCATATACCAATAAACATGGATAACCCAAATAGTAATACGTAGTAAATGTAAAAAACAAATATAAAAAGATACAGCAGGACATCAATCCCAACAAATAAAAACATGCAGCTTCAATATGTGTCTGATGAAACAAATCATCCAAAGTAGCCAACCCCACAAGAATAATCCCCCAAATATTAAACATGAAAAGAGAAAGAATAAAAGGTAAGCTAAAAGGATTCAAAGAAGGATTATAATAAAACTGCTCCCAAGTTCCCGGAACAAAATGCTGAATACTGGCATAAAGCGTAGCTGCTGTAGCTACCAACCAAGAAAGAACTGTAGGAAAAACGCTATCAATATCATTCAACCAGATTAATTGCAGCTTCTGGCGACGAATAGCCCTATGAATATACCAAATACCGAAAAAGCCTAATATGACAAAGAAAGCGATGGTATGAGAATTACTGAAAAAATGAATAAACTGTGACACTGAATCCACAGGAACTACTTTCTCCAACAATTCCTTTTCATGTATCCATCCCATTGTTTCCTGGTCCCGTGCTACCTTTACCCATACAGAATCCACACTATCAGCAGCTTGTATCATAAACTCCGCTACCACCAGCCGTTCTCCTTTAAAAACAGGAAGCACATCAACCAATGGCAGTTGCTGTAACATAAGCGAATCTGAAGTAACCTCAAAATTACTGTTTAATGTATAATGCCGTTCCATCAAATAATTGACAGAATCCCTTTTCTTTTGCGGCATATCCCCACTCAGAGTAACAGGTGAAGGATATTGGCAAGCCATTAAAATAGCCAACACCAAAAACAGTAATCCGATGTACTTACTTTTCAGCATAGACTTTCATCTGACAATTTTTACAATCAAACTCTAAGCGGAAACGTCTGTTATCCGAGCTAACCAAATAATAAGGTTCCCTATAAGGAGAACGCACTTTATGCCAAGAGGGACACCATCCCATACTATAACGCAAACAATGCTTGCAAAACATCAATACCGCTTCTTCTGCCGGAGCCTTTTCATAAGCCGGAGCAATACGCTGCACGCCATGATTCCTATAGAAGGAAACAGCATCAGCATTCATCACATTTCCCAAATAAGTCAATTCATTCACAGGAAAAGCATGATGCGTTCGAGGCAACTTGTAAATTTCCTGCCGATAGTTAATACGGCGCACTTCCAGCAGTTTCTCTATTCCCTTACGGCGAAGTTCGGCAAGCATAGAAGCTGGAATAAACCAATTGTCCGACCAGTCAATCACTATATCTGACGCTTCAAATGGAGTATTTCCTAACTTTCCAAGTTGTGTACGCAAGTTATCTTCCTGCGGAGTACGGGCACGTTCCTTCTCCCTTTCCAGCACCACACTGGCACTGTGATCATCTTCATCGGTCAGAGACAGAGTAAAGCCCCGATTATTTTCAGCCAATTTTAAAATGACAGCAATTTTCCTTTCAGCTGATTTACGCGACATCAACCTCTCAAATTCCTGATCAAAATTACGATAAAGTATCGTACGGGGCTTTATCCGAGGCATCTCTTGAGGAAATAACTTATTATTCTCCACCCGGTTTATGCGAAATCCCTGCAACTTACCAGTCTCATCCAAAAAACAGACGCCATCTCCATTATTAAAAGACTTGATTCCGGCTACGGTAAGATAATTACCACGAATTTCCTTCACTGTCCCCATCTCCTCCCCTAAAGACTTGGGAGTATCAAAAGAAAAAATATCCTTATTCCTGTCAAAAAGAAAATAATTAGTAAAACCACGACTGAAACTCTTATCCAATTGAGGTTTGAACTCTAATTTCACTTTCCCCGATGAAGCACGGATATACTCTTTACGACGTTTGAAAACACTATCCAGCTTCTGGCGATAATAAGCTGTTACATTTTTAACGTAAGATACATCCTTCAAACGTCCCTCTATTTTCAGGGAAGAAGCTCCGGCATCCAGCAATTGCTCCAACTCTTCGCTCTGATTCAAATCTTTCAGAGACAATAAATGCTTATTCCTTACTATAGATTTACCGTCCGCATCTACCATATCAAAAGCAAGGCGACAGAACTGGGCACATTCTCCCCGATTAGCACTACGTCCGAAACAAGCCTGACTAACATAACATTGTCCACTATAGCTTACACACAAAGCACCATGTACAAATACCTCCAAAGGCACATCAGGACAAGCATGATGGATATTTCCTATTTCAACAAGAGAAAGTTCACGAGCCAATACCACCTGACGGAAACCTGCCTCAGCCAGGAATCTTACTTTTTGAGGAGTACGATTATCCATCTGTGTGCTGGCATGTAACGGTATAGGTGGCAGATTCAATTCCAACAATCCCATATCCTGCACGATCAAAGCATCCACTCCGGCACGGTATAAATCCCAAATCATTTTTTCCGTATCCTTCAGTTCCTCATCCTTCAGAATCGTATTCACCGTCACATAGATACGGACATTATACACATGAGCGTACCGCACCAACTCAGCGATATCCTCCAATGAATTCCCCGCAGCCGCACGTGCTCCGAAACGGGGAGCACCAATATAAATGGCATCAGCACCGTGATCAACAGCTGCAATACCGCACTCCAGATTTTTAGCAGGAGCTAATAATTCTATTTTTCGTTGTCTGATCATCGTATCTGATTTATATCAAACGGGGTTTCCTGATATACATAATAGTTCAACCAATTAGAAAACAACAAATTGGCATGTCCGCGCCAACGCACCACCGGGGCATTGTCCGGATTATCGTCCTTATAATAATTTACAGGCATTTCAATAGGCAACCCTTTCCCCAAATCACGCTTATATTCCGTATCAAGCGTATAAGGAGAATACTCCGAATGCCCGGTAATAAAAAATTCACGCCCATTACGAGCCATAGCCATATAAACCCCAGACTCATCAGACTCAGCTATTAAAGCCAACTCTTTTACTTTCAGAATATCCTCACGGTGTATTTCGGTATGACGGCTATGTGGTACAAAAAACTCATCATCAAAACCACGGAATATGGGCAATCCCTGTACATTGATATGATGACGGAAAATACCAAACATTTTTTGTTTCAGCGGATATTTGGGAACTCCATAGAAATGATAAAGCCCGGCTTGAGCCGCCCAACAAATATAAAGAGTTGAGGTAACATGAGTACGCGCCCAATCAAAAATAGTAGTAATCTCATCCCAATAATTCACATCCTCATACGGCATCTGCTCTACCGGAGCTCCCGTAATAATCATCCCGTCATATTTCTCGTCGCGCATCAAATCAAAGTCATGATAGAATGCTTTCATATGTTCTACCGGCGTATTTTTCGATGTATGGCTTTTCAACTTCATAAATGATATTTCCAACTGCAAGGGAGTGTTGGAAAGCAAACGTACCAAATCCGTTTCTGTCGTTATCTTCAACGGCATCAAATTCAATATCACGATTTTTAACGGACGAATATCCTGTGCACTGGCACGTGAATTGTCTATGACGAAGATATTTTCCTCCTTCAGCAATTCAATAGCAGGTAATTTATCGGGTAAATTTAACGGCATTTTCTTATCTGTTAATTAGTTGTAAGTGCAAAATTAAAAAAATCCCGCCAAATCTCCTTATTAAACGATCTTTTGAACTAAATTATTTCCTTTCCCTGATCGTTTTCGATCAACAAACCTTGATTATTTTTAGATTTTCACTCATACCTTCACAACTTCTGTCTTGATTCCACTTTTTCCCTTCTTTCATATTATTTATTAACTCACCTTTTTCTTAGAAAAAAGAGGACGAACTTATATCCATAATCAAAAAAGATTAATTATCTTTGAGCGCAAAAATAAAAAATATTCTTATTATTAACATGAAATATAATTAAGTTTCAAGTGGTTGACTCAAGAAACAACCTATATTTTTAAATTTTAATCTTTAAATTCAAAAAGTATGAGAACCTTTAAATCATTGATGATAAGCTTATGTATGGGTACAACCCTATGCATGTGCTTACCACAAACCACGACAGCACAAACCGTAAGTTCAGGAGATTCCTGGACATGGGACAAAGGAACCATTGTGATTGATACTCCTGAACGTCCGGCCGGCCAGAAAAGCGTATTAGGCTTAACCACCCCTAAAATGGAGGTAGTCCGCGTAGGATTTGTCGGATTGGGAATGCGAGGCCCCGGAGCCGTAGAGCGCTTCACTTATATTCCCGGTACACAAATTGTGGCCCTTTGTGATTATGAAGCATCCCGTGCAGAAAAATGTCAGGATATCCTAAAGAAAGCATCTATGCCGAAAGCTGCCATTTATTCCGGAGAAAAGGGATATGAAGAATTATGTAAACGTACAGACATAGATTTAGTTTATATCGCCGCAGACTGGTTGCATCATTTCCCGGTAGCAAAATGCGCATTGGAAAACGGTAAAAATGTAGCTATTGAAGTTCCCTCGGCCATGAACCTGCAAGAATGCTGGGACTTAATCAACCTGAGTGAAAAAACCCGCAAGCATTGCATGATTCTTGAGAACTGTTGCTATGACTGGTTTGAAATGAATACACTGAATATGGCACAACAAGGTGTATTTGGCGAAGTAATCCGTGCCCAAGGAGCCTACATTCACAATTTAAGCCCGTTCTGGGATCATTATTGGAAAAACGGCAAAGAAGACAAACTGGGATGGCGTTTGGATTATAACATGAAACACCGGGGTGATGTATATGCCACTCACGGCCTGGGTCCTGTAGCACAAGCATTGGATATCCATCGTGGTGACCGTATAACCACTTTAGTAGCTATGGACACCAAATCTGTTGTTGGTAAAGATTTAGTGGAGAAGAGAACCGGCGAAGAATGTAAAGAATTCCGTAACGGAGACCATACCACCACCCTGCTTCGCACAGCAAATGGAAAAGTTATTGAAATCCAACATAATGTAATGACTCCCCAACCTTACAACCGCCTGTACCAACTGACAGGAAGCAAAGGGTTTGCCAATAAATATCCCGTTGAAGGATATGCTTTGGATGCAGCACAACTGACCGCATCGGGTGTGCAACCCAAAGTAGACGATTTGAACTCTCACGGATTCTTACCCCAGGCAGAAATGGAAGCACTTGTTGAGAAATACCAGCATCCTATTTTAAAGAAATATGGTGAAATGGCAAAAGAAGTCGGCGGCCATGGCGGTATGGACTTCATCATGGATAGCCGTCTGGTATATTGCCTGCAAAACGGACTGCCTTTGGACATGGATGTATATGACCTGGCCGAATGGTGCTGTTTGGCTGAACTGGGAGCTATCTCTATGGATAACGGCTGTGCGGCAGTAGCCTTCCCGGACTTCACACGAGGTGAATGGAACGTGACCAAAGGTTACAAACATGCATACGCTTCACCCGAAGACGAAAACGCAAGCATGGAAAAAGCAAAGGCTTTCACCGCGAAACTGAAAGAGCAGGGAGCGAAAGAATGGGCGAAAGAAGCCAAGAAAAAAAAGAAATAAATAGAAATAAACAAGAAAAAATGTGCCGGAAGTCACTCTGTCATAAAAGGCAGCCCAATTCTTCAGGCACATTTTTTTATGCCGTCCGAACAACAACCGTTTCCGGATTTTATCGAGAATCAAAAAAAGGGCATAACCGGCATTCTTATAATTTCCGGCCAAAGCACTTCGACAGTGTCAAATTCAATCCGACACGCCATTTTGTCAAAGAAGTATACAGAAAGGGTGAAAAGGAACTGGAACACGCAGACCCCACATACGGTTTCAAGACGTCTTCTTCCAAGCACACTCAGGAAGAGCGATTCGGCATGCTGATGGAATATCTAAGGGAATACACCTTCATCACCCGCTAGGAATACCCTGTTCTCTTATATCCTATGATAGATTTCATCGAAAGGAACCCTGCCCCGTTCTCCCCAAATGCCTTTGTTCCCATCCCGTATGCCGCAAGGTATAACCATATTGATGCCTGCCCCATGGGGCAGCTTCAATAGTTTCTTCATCCGCCTGCTGTCAAAACCTTCCAGCGGACAAGTGTCATAGCCTTCGTTTGCCATGGCAATCATAAAGGTTTGGGCAGCAAGGGCACAGGATTTATTTACCGTCACACGCATATCGCATTCCGAAACTTCCAGCATCATAGGGCGGAACAGGCTGATGGTTCTCGCCAATATCACCCTGAAAAGCCCTAGAAGCCCGAAGAACCTTGCATAAATGAAAGGCATCAGTTTACCATAATACAGCTTCCTGTCCCTAATACGTTTTTCCTGACGCTCTTTCGGACTATTGCGCCTGATATTTCCTTCTTCAAAGTCAAGCACAAATTTAGCACGCTTTTTATACAAATCCTGACGAGTAACAAAAACAACAATTTCCGAAGCCGTAGAAGCAGCCGACTGCCCTAAACAAGCTTCTGAAACTTTCGCCATCAGTCCGGGATTCGTTATTTGATAAAATTCCCACAATTGCATATTGGAACTATTGGGAGCCAGCGTAGCCAGTTCAAGACAATGTTTCACCTTTTCCGGGTCTATCGGTTTATTTTTATCATACCTCCGCACAGACCGGCGGAAGTTCAATACCTCTTCTAAATTCATTTCCTATTCATTTTTTATATTTTACTTACTGAACCGACAAGATAAGTTTTAGGGGCGATGTCAACTATAACATCCCCCCTACACTACTATATCTCAGCGGATATTAACATCCTACAGGTTGTTCTTATAGATATTCGCCATCACCTTCTGGTATTGATTCTCAATCTGCATATACGCCTGAAGATTCTTATAAATACTTTCCGTTTCCACAAAATATTCAATCAATGAAATTTGTCCTTCGGTCAATGCCTGCTTCAATAAATCCAGCGAACGGTACATCAAAGGGACATCATACGCATTCATGGCATCCTTCAACTGCTGCATCTCATTGAAGAGAGACATCAGAGAAGCTTCAACCTGATCTTTAGCATTTTCTTGCATCAATTGTGCGCTGATAGCCTGTGCCTTGGCTATCTTTACCTTTTTACGATTCTGAAACAAAGGCAAGGAGCCCCCTACCACAAAACCATTCATCGAAACCGCATCATCCGTGTTACGGCGAAAACCGGCTTCCAGTTTCGGCAACCATCCTTGACGGTCTACCGAAACCTGCTTCTCGGCGGCACGGGCAGTGGCGACGGCGGCCTGCAAGTCAAGGTCTGATGCCATCACTTCATCCCGCATGACATTGTAATCATTGATTTCCTGTATGGCAGGGTATGTGGTTTCAGCAAATTCTAAAGGCATGTTGCCGTTCATGGCAAGCAGAGATTGCAAGGCAGTGCGGTGGGCTGCGCTGTTTTGGGCAACTTCCGTCTGCACGTTCATACGCTCCATCTTGATTTTGTTGACTTCCAGTATATTCGCATCACCGGCAGTCAGACGTTTCTCGTAAAGTGCCTGTAATTCATCCGCATTTTTCATACGGATATCCATCAATGTCTTTTCCTGATTCAACAGAATAAGGTCCAGACAGAGATTCTTCGCATTCAGCAGAATATCCCGGCGGGCAGCCTGTTGTTGCTTGTCCACCGCTTCGTTCTGCAAAGTAGCCTGCCGGTTGCGGGCAATATACTGAGTAGGAAAATCAAAACCTTGCGAAGCAACGAATTCCGTACCGTGACCACCTTCGGCACCATTACTGTAAAAAGAGCTGTAGCTCACCGTAGGATCAGGCAAGTTGTTGTTTGTCCGGTTTTCCATCTTGGTCGCATCGGCGGCATGTTTCTGTGCCTTGAGCTCTTTATTGTTCTGCTCGATGCTTTTCAAAATGTGCTCAATACTCTGGGCCTGCATCAGCAAGGGAGAGCAGAGGGCTATTATAACTAAGATTCGTTTCATATTATTTCTATTATTTCTTCTTTCGGTTCATCAGTTCATAAACAATCGGAATAATGAAAGCGTTCAGGAAAGTCGATGTCAAAAGACCTCCAAGAATAACTTTCGCCATCGGGCTTTGTATTTCATTACCCGGCAAATCGCCACGGAATGCCAAAGGTATCAAAGCCAGCGCGGAAGACAACGCAGTCATCAGGATAGGGTTCAAACGGTCTAACGAACCGTGAAGAATGCTTTCTTTCAAATCCATACCTTCTTCGCGCAACATATTGTAATGACTTATCAACAACATACCATTACGGGTAGCAATGCCAAACAACGAGATAAAGCCGATAATAGCCGGAATGCTTATCTCACCCGTTGTTATCATCAATGCAAATACCCCACCAATCAACGCCAAAGGCAAATTCAACAAAATGACTCCACTTTGGGCTGCATTCTTAAACTGGGTATAAAGCAACAGGAAGATAACCACGATACTCATAAACGAAGTGAGCATCAGCGTACGGCTGGCCGCCTGCTCGCTTTCAAACTGACCGCCATATTCCACATGATATCCTTCGGGAAGCTTGATTTGCGCATCAATCCGTTCCTGTATATCATTCACCACGCTGCACAAATCACGACCGCTGGTATTGGCCGAAATCACAATCTTACGCTTCACGTTCTCACGGCTGATGGTATTCGGTCCCATGGCAGAAACCACATCGGCTACATAGTTGACAGGGATTTTCTGACCGTCACCGGTATCAATCATCAGGTTGCGCACCTTCTCCATCTCATCACGCACCTCATCCTTGGTACGGACAATAAGATTAAACGCTTTGCCTTCTTCATATACCTGTGAAACAACTTCACCCGCCATGTTCACTGATACAAACTCGGCAAACTCCGGTAAAGAAATACCGAATTTGGCAAGCATCTCGCGTTTGGGAACAATCTTGAGCTGCGGACGTTCGATTTGTTGTTCCACATTCAAGTCGGCAATACCCTCCACACTGCTGATGGCATCCTTTATCTGATTACCGATGGCAAACATCTTGTTCAAATCATTACCAAACAGTTTGATGGCAATGTTGGCCTTGGTACCCGAAAGCATGGCATCGATACGGTGGCTGATAGGTTGGCCTATTTCGATATTCGCACCGGTAATGGTAGATAACTTGGCACGCACATCGGCTACCAGTTCCTGGCGGGAACGGTCTTTCAATTCAAACGGGGCCTCAATTTCACTCACGTTAACCCCTAATGCATGCTCATCCAGTTCGGCACGTCCCGTTTTACGGGCTACAGTCTGTATTTCGGGAATAGACATCAGCAACTCTTCTGCACGGTGTCCCATTTTATCCGATTCTGCCAAAGAAATTCCCGGCAATGAACTGATATTAATGGTGAACGAACCTTCATTGAAAGATGGCAGGAAACTGCGTCCTAATGTAAAAAACATAACCAATGCCACCGCAAACAGTCCACCCGTAAAACCCAATACTGCGGATTTATGATTCAAGGACCATAACAAGGCATTGCGGTAATGCTTTTTCATCCATACGGCCACAAATGCCTCTTTGGGCAATCCTTTGCTTTTATTATTACCTAACAGATAGCTGCACAGTACCGGAGTCAGTGTCAAAGCCACTACCGTAGAAGCAAACAACGCCACAATAAAGGCAATGCCCAACGGAACCAGCATACGCCCTTCCATTCCTGTCAGGAAAAACAAAGGAACAAAGCTGACTACAATAATCAAGGTAGAGTTCAAGATAGGCATACGCACTTCCTTCGAAGCATTGAACACGACTTCAATCACGCTCTTACGTTCCCCTTCGGGCAACAAGCGATTCTCACGCAAGTGCTTCCATACATTTTCCACATCCACAATGGCATCATCCACCAACGAACCAATGGCAATGGCCATACCACCCAAACTCATGGTATTGATGGTGAGTCCCATATAGTGAAGAGTCAATATAGAAACAATCAATGACAACGGAAGGGTTACCAATGAAATAACCGTGGTACGTACATTGGCAAGGAACAGGAAGAGAACAATCACCACAAAAACAGCACCTTCATACAACGAATCCTTCACATTACCGATAGAGCTTTCAATAAAACGGCTCTGACGGAAAATATCTGTAGAAACGTGTACATCAGCCGGAAGATTCTTCTGCAAATCCTTCAATGCGGCTTCCAACTGCTCTGTCAGTTCAATAGTCCCGGTCTTGGGTTGTTTGGTAACGGTCAGCAGTACGGCAGGTTTTCCTCTCTCCGAAGCAGTACCCAGTTTGGGTTCCTGCGAACCAATCTTCACATCGGCAATATCCTCCAATGTAACGGGCACCCCTTCCACCGTCTTGATGACGGAACGTGACAACTGATCCACATCATGACTGGAAAGCACCCCGCGAACAATATATTCGTTTCCATATTCATAAATCACTCCGCCATTGGCATTCTGATTCATGTTACGGGTAACGTTCATCACCTCTGCCAACGTAACATTGTAATGTTTCATGCGGGCAGGGTCAAGCAACACCTGATATTCCTTGATATCACCTCCCAGCACGGCAACCTGTGCCACACCTCCCGTAGAGAGCAGGCGCGGACGGATAGTCCAGTCTGCCAGTGTACGGAGATCGAGCATGGAAGTAGTATCCGAAGTCAGACCGATAATCAGCAACTCACCTAAAATAGAAGACTGAGGTCCCATGGTAGGTTTACCTACATTCTCGGGCAGCTCCTCGCTGACCAAGGACAATTTCTCACTGACAATCTGACGGGCCAGATAGATATCGGTATCCCATTCAAATTCCACCCACACAACGGAAAAGCCATTGGTGGAAGATGAACGCACCCGGCGCACATGGGTCGCACCGTTCACGGCAGTTTCTACAGGAAAGGTTACCAATTGTTCCACCTCTTCGGCGGCCATACCATTCGCTTCGGTCATAATCACTACAGTCGGCGCATTCAAATCGGGGAACACATCGACTTCCGTATGAAAAGCCGTGTAAGTACCGCCGATAAGCAGCAAAACCGACGCCACCAGAACCAATATACGGTTCTGAAGGGAAAAATGTATAATCTTATTTAGCATAGGACGGCTGATTAATGTTCATGACTATGAGCCGGAATCGCATTGCTAGCCGACGCTAATTTCACCTGATAAGCTCCCTTTGTTACCACACGGTCACCGGCTTTCAAACCGGTCAGAATCTGCACTTTCTTTCCGTTGCTCGCTCCCAAAGTTACCTCCTGTTTCTTATATCCTTCCTCATCCAGTTGCAGATAAACAAAGTACAAACCTTGTTCTTCGGTCAGTGCCGTAACAGGCAAGGCCAGCACATCGGGCATTTCCGACGAGAGCAGATACACCTCCACATACGAACCGGGAATCACATCTCCCCGATTATCAAATTCGAAAGTTACAGGCACATAAAAAGAAGTACCACCGGATGCTTTACCATAAGAAAGCAGACGCCCTTTCAACTCACCCAGCTCATATACCTTATTATCGTATGGAGTCTTGAAGTTTGCCGACTGGATGCTATGCAGATAACCATAATATTTCTCGGAAACATCTGCACGAAGGAACAGACGACGGTTCTGAGTGATACTCACCAAAGGCTGGCCTACCGACACATAGTCACCTTCCTGCACCAGACAATTCTTGATATAACCACCTAAAGGAGCTGTGACGGACACACCTGTCTTGGTCTGGTTCTTTGAAATAGCCTCGTATGCCAATAATGCATTTTCATAACTCTCCTTAATGGCATTGAAATCTTTCTGCGATATTATCTGACTTTTTACCAACTTGGCGGCACGTTCATATTCTTTTTTGGCGGTTTCATATGCGATACGGGTACGTTTTACAGGGTCTCCGTCCGGCATATTCTCAGCAGAGATATTCAGAATGGGAGCCCCCTTGCTCACACTCATACCGTCCGTTACCGGATGGCGGAAAGAAACCACACCGGCTACATTGGCGACTACTACGCTTTCATCGCCTTGTGCTGCCTGCACCTGACCGCTGGTCGTTATCACCTGACGGAATGATTCAGGCCGGATTATTTCCGATTCTACCCCGGCTGCTTTTGCTTTTTCTGGAGCCAGAATTATCTCATCGGAATGTCCGGCTGCAGAAGCTTCCGCTTCATGATTATGCCCTTCGTGACCTTCATTCTCATGGTCGTGGTTTTCTTTTTCATGGTCATGCCCTTCGTGATTATGGTCATGCCCTTCGTGGTCGTGATTATGTGCTTCCTCCGTTCCATGATCGTGTCCTTCGTGATCATGACCCGATTTACTGTTGCAAGAGCCTAAGAGGAACAAGCCTAAGACTCCCATAAAGATAAGTTTCTTCATGATGATATTATTTGTTCTTACTTTTTACTAAATGCAAAATTAGTGTAAAGAAAATGCAACAAAGTTGCGGATAAAAAGATAAACTTTCTATCTGTTAAGCAAGAACATCGCAAGGAGGAGCACGCAACCCCTTTACGTGGGGAAGACACGTAGAATGCAGTTTTTCTAAATAGTAATTATAAGGTAATGTGTTGTGTTCTGTCAACCGCAATGAAAGCGCCAATACATCCGTCACCGTATATAACAGCAAACAAAACGAATAATCAGGAGAAACACTGTCTTGGGCCCGATCCGGAGTTACACTTTTAAACTTGGTCACACATCCGGCATTACATGTATGATTCTCATCAGAACTATTATTATGCTGCTGATGCTGCACGGAACATTGACAGCCGCACAAAGTCATATCATGCTGCAAACAAAGAATTTCCCGGTGATGATGATGAGGCAGAACAGATGCTGTCAACATGATAATGCTGACCAACATCAATACCCATGCTATGTATCGTCTCCGTTTCATCGGGCACAAAAATAGGTGTTTATCATGTAAATTCCAAAAAGAAAGCATGGTAAATGCCGAATTCTCAGCAATTACCATGCTTTCTTATTATCTTTTACATACAAAGCTTACCAAATAGAAACACGTTTTTCAGGAGCCAAATACATAGGATCCCCCTCTTTAATGCCAAAAGCATCATACCATGCACCTATTTGAGGGAGTGCTCCGTTCACACGCCATCTGCCCAATGAATGTGGATCAGACTTGGTTTGCAAACGAATCTGCTCGTCGCGGATATTGCCAGCCCACACTCCGGCGTATGACAAGAAGAAGCGCTGTTCCGGAGTAAATCCGTCTTTTACCAGCAGGGGAGCATCTTTTGTCGCATTCTTGAACGCCTGGAAAGAAACCTGCAAACCACCATGATCGGCTATATTCTCACCTAAAGTCAAAGAACCGTTGGCATTGAGTCCCGGCAAAACCTGGATGCTATCAAAGAAATTCACCATTACCTGAGCACGTTCTTCAAAACGTTTGGCATCTTCGGCTGTCCACCAATCTTTCAAATTACCATCCTTATCAAACTGACGTCCCTGATCATCGAATCCATGAGTCATTTCATGACCGATAACCACGCCAATAGCTCCATAATTAAATGCATCATCAGCATTCATATCAAAAAACGGATATTGAAGAATACCCGCCGGAAAACAAATCTCATTCGTGGTCGGATTATAATATGCATTGACAGTCTGCGGAGTCATTCCCCATTCATCTCTGTCAACCGGCTTTCCTGCCTTGGATAACATATAATCCAGTTCGAATTCTGTAGCACGCTTCACATTGGCCCAATAAGAATCTTTTTCAATATTCAAACCGGTATAATCCCTCCACTTATCAGGATAGCCAACCTTTACATAAAAAGAATTCAACTTCTCAATAGCTTTAATCTTTGTGCTGTCACCCATCCATTCCAAATTCCGAATACGTTCTCCCAATGCGGTCTGCAGATTCTTTACCAACTGCACCATACGTTCTTTTGCGGCTGCCGGAAAATATTTCTCCACATACATCTGACCTACCGCTTCACCCAGTACTCCATTTACAGTACTTACAGCACGCTTCCAACGAGGTTGGTTAGTCTGTTTTCCGGATAGTGTTTTTCCATAAAAATCAAAATTTTGTGCCACCAAATCATCACTCAAGTAACCGGCAGCCCTGTCTATCAGACTCCATTGCATATAAGCGATCTGATTTTCAACCGGCAAGCTATTGATAATTTTCTCAACCTCTTTAATCGGATCCACTTGAGAAACACTCAGTTCAGTCACCCCTTTCACGCCTATACCATTCAAGAAAGCATCCCAGTCAATGCCCGGAATCTCTTTCTTTAATTCATCCAAAGACATTTTATGATAATTGGCCGCAGGGTTACGCTGTTCCACCGCACTGAAAGAAGCTTTTGCAATACGGGTTTCGATATCCATTACAGCCTCCATTTTCTTTTTAGCGGCAGCCTCATCAAAACCAGCCAATTGGAACATCTTTACAATATGTTCCTTATACTTATTACGGATATTGACAGTCACATCATCATTGTCCAGATAATATTCTTTTTCACCCAGACTGATACCCCCTTGATACAATTGAAACAAATTGCTCTTGCTGTCCATGATATCGGCACCCACATAGAAACTGAAATAAGGGAATACACCGCTATGAGCCAGTTCCGCCATCAAAGGAACTATTTCCGATTTATCCTTCACTGAAGCAATCTTTTCCAAATCAGCTTGAATAGGAGTTACTCCATCCGCATTCAGTTTCACACTATCCATAGCCAATTTATAGATATCCCCTATTTTCTGACCTATTGTACCTTGCGCATTCTGCCCGGCAGCAATTTCCACAATCAATCCTTTCAGTTGTTCCCGATTATTTTCAGCAAGCATATCGAATGAGCCAAAACGGGAATATTCATTGGTCAGAGGGTGTTTCTTCATCCATCCGCCACAAGCATACTGATAAAAATCAGCTCCTTGAACAGCCGTAGTGTCCAAATTTGTCAAGTCTATACCCGAAGTCATGACGGCTTCCTTTTTACTGTCACATCCGGCAGCTACTGCCAGAGCCAATACAGCCATTGGTAAATAATGTTTTGCTTTCATTTGTTCTATATATATGATACATACTTTAACTTCCCTGCATCTCTTCTAATTCCATAGAAACGGTTTCCCATTCTTCTACCGTCTGATCCAAGTCCTTTTTCAGTTTCTGATGCTTTTCATACAAAGCCATATCCGATGCACCTTCGGGAGTAGCCATATCAGCTTCCACCTCGCCAATCTCAGTTTCCAGCTTTTCTATTTTCTGTTCACAATCCGCAATTCGTTTCTCCAATTTGCGAATTTTCTTATTCAATTCCTTTTGCGCCTCATAAGATAATTTGTTCTCACTAACCGTTTCGAGTTCTTCCTTTTTAGTGGCAGACATAGTAGGAGAAGCCGAAAGCTGCAACTCATTCAGACTCTCTATTTTCTTTTTCTGTAAAAAATCATAAATGCCGCCAATGTGTTCTTTTACTACTCCACCTCCGAATTCATAAACTTTGGTCACCAGTCCATCCAAGAACTCACGGTCATGAGAAACAACAATCACCGTTCCATCAAATTCCTTGATAGCTTCTTTCAATACATCCTTTGAACGCATATCCAGATGATTGGTAGGTTCGTCCAAAATAAGGAAATTCACCGGTTCTAACAAAAGTTTTATCATGGCAAGACGACTCCGCTCCCCACCCGACAGTACCTTTACTTTTTTATCAGAAGCCTCACCTCCAAACATGAATGCTCCCAGAATATCACGAATCTTCAAACGAATATCCCCTTTTGCCACATAATCAATCGTATCAAAGACACTCAGATTTTCATCCAACATCTGAGCCTGATTCTGAGCAAAATAACCAATCTGTACGTTGTGCCCGATGGTCAGTTTACCTTCGTATGGGATTTCGTCCATTATACATTTCACCAAAGTGGACTTACCTTCCCCATTCTTTCCGACAAAAGCTACCTTCTCACCTCGATTAATAGTCAAAGTCACATCGTGAAAAACGATATGACTGCCATATGCTTTCTTCACCCCGTCACAAATGACCGGATAATTGCCGGAACGCATGGCAGGCGGAAACTTCAACCGCAAGGCTGAATTATCTTCATCATCAATTTCAATAGGAACTATTTTTTCCAATTGCTTGATACGGCTCTGCACCTGTACAGCCTTGGTAGCCTTATAACGGAAACGCTCTATGAAATCTTCTGTATCCTGAATTTGCTTCTGCTGGTTCTCGTATGCACGCAATTGCTGCTCACGACGTTCTTTGCGCAATACCACAAACTCATCGTAAGCCACTTTATAATCATAGATATGCCCGCAAGATATTTCAATCGTACGATTGGTCACATTATTAATAAATGCACGGTCGTGGCTCACCAATACAACGGCTCCCGCACTTGTCTTCAAAAAGTTTTCCAACCATTGAATGCTTTCTATATCCAGATGATTGGTAGGCTCGTCCAACAGCAACACATCGGGCCGTCGCAACAGCAACTTGGCCAACTCTATACGCATACGCCATCCACCACTGAACTCAGATGTAGGACGGTTAAAATCCTCCCGGCTAAATCCCAACCCCATCAATGTACGTTCTATCTCAGCTGTATAATTGGTACCTCCCATCATCAAAAAGCGTTCATTGTCATGGGTGAATTTCTCAATCAGTTTACGATAGTTTTCTGAATCATAATCTGTTCTATCCGCCAACTCCTGATTCATTCTCTCAATACTAGCCTGCAACTCAAAGATATGTTCAAAAGCCATCTCCGCCTCTTCCATCACAGTATGTTTATCACTCAGAATCATGACTTGAGGCAGATAGCCTATCGTCACATCACGCGGAACAGAAACACTACCTGAAGTAGGCGCCTGTATTCCTGCCAATATCTTAAGCATAGTAGACTTACCGGCCCCATTCTTCCCGACCAGCGCAATACGATCTCTCTTATTGATAACGTATGACACATCCTCAAACAGAGGCGTTACTCCAAACTCTACTTTCAAATTATCTACTGAAACCATTCGTTTTTATCCTTTTGCAAAAGTGGCAACAAATATACGGTTTTATATGTAAAAAAGACAAAATACAAGTAAATAAAAAAAGTCCTCATCCTTAACAAATAGGACAAAAGTATTAAAACGTGTTAGAAAACATATTTTTTTAGTTGTTTTATTTGCAAAATTCACTAAAACACGTACCTTTGCAACGTGTTTTTCATAGTATTAGATTTAAGGTTAACAAAGGTTGGAGCAAGGCGTTGCTCCTTTTTTTATGTCTACATTTTCCTCATACTTAAATATTGACTTAGCTCAACCAAGCAAAATTTATCTGTAATACAAAAAATGACTGCTTCATTCTCATGAAGCAGCCACCAACAAAATACACGATGTAACACAACTATGTTTTATACATATCAGTTATTTAATATCGATTCCACAAGGATTGAGTCCCGGACCACCACCACCTGTATATCCCCTACTTTCTCCTGTGTCCCATGGAGAAATCCAAAAAGCATATAAATCTCCACAAGTAACATAAAACTTCACTTTAACTATCTTGCCTGAAAGAGCAGCAAGTTTTTTACCTGATTTCCAAGTTACCAATTGTTTAGTACTGTTCAAATCATTCATTTCCTTACAATCCTCTCTGGAAAATCCCGTAATCACATTACCATTTTCATCCATTATCTCCACCTGCAAATCCTTTGCTTGTGCATTCACAAAAAAATGATTACCATCAAACTTTATTTTCTCGGTAACAAGTACCCCTTCTGTGTCTGTATGCATGGAAACGAACCCATCACGACGTAAAGTTGCCAACCCAGTAGAAGTAAATCCATCCCACATCACTTTATTCTTCATTCTTCCACTAGAATACAAATACAAAGAATCACCAACAATGAGAGGTACGCCAATAATAGACTGCATATTTCCCCAGTTCCATGCCCCTTCCGTTTCATTTACTCCCATAACAGGTTCATAACTGGGACGATAAAAATGAAAACCATCCCGACTATATCCCATCCCTATTTCATTTCTTTTCTGAATACCTAACTTACCACAGAGATCATTCTCTGGTCCTTTCCACATAGCATAGAACCCTAGCATAACACTTTCATAAGGCATAGCATCAAAATTATAAATGGCTGGACGCACATCAGGAAATTCAGGATGTGGCAGTTCCTTATCGGAAGGAGTAAACCACAAAACTATATTTTTATCCTTTATTCCTTTAGCCAATGAATGCGCCACGCTAACTGCCATCTCTGGATCTTCATTTTCCAAATAGCCTCTAGAGCGTCCGTCTGCTTTACTCCCCTGCCGTAGACTAATAGCCCATTTTTGAGTAAACGGATTATAGAAAGCAGTGGTACGATCCCCCACCGGTCCTGATTGCGCAACTCCTTCCGACCAATGAATACCATCTTTTGAATATTTTAAAATTATTTTCCATCCTCCACTATGTTTTTCCACATTGAAGAATTTGAAACGTTTTTCTGGTTCTGGACACATTTTATCGAGCCAAACTGTAGCCGCATCCCGATCACAAGTATCTACAATATTCGTACCCGGCACTATATCCATATTCACTTTTTCCCAATGCTTCCCATCTTTTGACTCCGCATAACAAGTATAAAAGCTTTGACGATGTTTGTGCATAGATCCGGCACCAGCCAAATACCACATTTTAAATTTTTGTTCGCTTTCATCATACCATATTCCATCACTGAAAGGAGCAGCATAAGGAGCACGTTCAAAAGTGTATTCCCACTCCTTATCCGGAGCAAGTACCGGATTATTCTCATAGAACATAGCCTTATGGGAAACACGCTCCATATCTGTTTCTGCAATTAAAAAATCATCAACGAATAATTGGCGTCCTAGATTTACAGAAATAACAGTCGGTTTGTTTGAAATATAAGGTAAAGACATTTCGCAACGTACTCCATCATCAATCATACTAGGAGGCCATTGCTCGGGCAGCACAATGCCATTATGCAATGTTCTACCATTCTCTTTCACCGTTTTATCATTGGAAGATGACACACAGCCGGCAAAGCAAGCTGCACATATAATATAATAAAATACTTTCATAATTATTCTATTTTTAATTACCATCCTGGATTATTTTTAGTGATATATGGATTACCCTCTACTTCATCAATTGGCAATGGAACCCATTCATTCTTATTTTCCTTAAACCCCATATATTGAGCCCTGCTAAACCTTTTAAACAAAGGATCAGTATTTTCCAATTCGCGAAAACGCTCTACTACTTTACCCCAACGAAGCAAGTCAAAGAATCGGAAGCCTTCATAGGTAAGTTCTAGAATACGTTCATCTTCAATAGTTCTCATATTAGCTTCTGTTACATGAGGTACTCCTACCCTATCGCGTACTTTGTTTATTGCTTCTAACGGGGTTATGTTTGCAGTGGCTTTCCCTCCCATTACTACAGCTTCAGCATACATCAGCAAAACATCCGAATAACGAATCATTCTCCAGTTTACTCCTTGTGCACGTCCATTAAAAAAATGCCCACCAGCATCATCTGTCGGAGGTAAGGTCCAATCCAACCATTTCCTACTACACATTTTATATCCCATTGCCAACTCATATTGTTCACCAAATGTTCCTTCCTTTGAACCCATTTCTGCTTCCCAATCCTTCCCTTCAAGAAAAGTAACCTTCATACCTTTCGGACGTATAATCTCCGATACATTATCATTAAAAACAAACGAACCAAACATACGTGGATCAGTTTCTCCTGTCACTGTTTTTGACGCTACAAATTTATCATATAACCAATTGTGCATAACCTGTGCAGAACTATTCGAATTTCTACTTCTATTCATTATACACATTTTACACCGGACATCATTGAACAACCCACTGTCCACAAATCCTGGGTTAAATCCTGTATTCAACACTCCGACAAATTGTACTTCAAAAATAGATTCATCATTATTTTCATGTGCCACATCAAAGTTCCATGAATAGTCATCTACCAATCTGTAGTTTCCACAATTACCATTAATGATTTCTGCAAAAGCCGCAGCAGCCTCATTATAATAAGTTGTTTGTGAAGTTCCATATTTGGGTTCAATACCGGATCTATAAAGATATGACTTACCCAAAAGTGCATAAGCAGAAGCTTTCGTCACACGTCCTTTATTTTTAGCATCCCAAAAATTCTTGTCAGGAAGTAAATCTTTAGCTTTGATCAGATCATCTATAATAAAATCCCAAGCCTCTTCAGGTGTTGCCTGAGGCTTATATTCATTAGGAGCCTTAGGCAATTCTTTAATCAAAGGAATATTCCTATAATTGATGAATAAAAAGAAATGTGTAAATGCACGAAGAAAATAAGCCTCCCCCAAATATGCATCCTGTAATTCTTTATTGCTGAATTCTATTTCAGTAAGACTTTCAATCATTTGGTTAGCTTGGGAAGCAGCTGTATACATTAACTGAAAAGGTTGAACCAATGAATAATAAGAAGGGGTAAACTCTTCATTATAAGCACCTGGTACTCCATAATCAGCTACCGAACACCCCTCATCACTACGAGTCAACATCAAACCAAATCCACAAGCTCCCAAATTACGAGGAGTCGAAATATACCCATAGATACCAAGAATTCCCTTATTACAATTTTCTAGTGTAGTATAAAATGAATTAACGTCTGATTGATTAGGATTCACCGCCAAATCATTAAAAATATCTTCACATGAGCCCATCATTCCAATAGTTACAAAACTGATAATGATAACTATAATTTTACGCAACATTATTTTCATACTTATTCTGTTTTTAGAAAGTTAAATTGACACCAAGATTATATACTCTAGAATTCATTGTTGCTTCATGAGGACTTTCCTGTGCTTGCCAGAAACCATCCACACCTCTGTCAAACAACACGTTTGAACTAACTTCGGGATCATACAAGGGATATTTTGTGATAGTGAATAAATTTTGTACCCCCGCATATATTCTAAATGATTCTATATGGAATTTTTGCAATAATTTCTTATTAAAGGAATAACCGATTTGTAGATTCTTGCATCTGAAATAAGAACCATCCTCCACATAGAATGTACTTGGAAGCGAGTTTATGCCAGAACTGTTTTTACTATTCAGTTTAGGAGCTTCTGCATTAGGATTTTGCGGAGTCCATGAATTATAGAAAGCATCCTTTAGGGTAGCACTATTAGCTCCTCCAAAATACCAATCATATTTCATTAAAGCAAAAATATCGTTACCTTGCGTTCCTTGGAAAAAAGCAGTCAAATCCCAATTCTTATAACCTACATTTATATTTAAACCATAAGTAAAATCCGGATGAGGATTACCAATATCCGTTTTATCATTCTCATCAATCTTCCCATCCGGTTTTCCTGTCAATACACCATTCACACTACCATTATTATCCTGAAAAATAAAATTACCATCATTATCAAAACCTCCACCACATATCCCCAAAAGGTACCAATAGGCAAGCCCGGTTTAGTAATAGTAGGACGGTCATTAAAAGAACCACTCATCATCACCTCTGCCTTAATGGGTTGTACTCCCTCACCCAAACTCTTTACTTTATTTCTTAATGCCGAAATATTGGCAGTAACATCCAAACTCCAATCCTTCCAATTATTACGATAACCTACCGTAAATTCAAAACCTTTATTTTCAACAGATGCAGAATTAAAGACTGGCAAATCCCCCCCATTAGTCATAATGGTTTGCCCTGACGATGCTAATGGAAGTAATGGAGCAAGTAAGTCATTATTATCTTTCCAAAAATATTCAGCTGTAAAAGAAATTTTATTATTCAGAAAAGCCATTTCCAATGCTACGTTTTTAGATATTGATTTTTCCCAAGTCAAATTTTCCTGAGCAAATTTGGTTACATAACCATTCATCACACTACTTTGACCAATCTGATTTTCACCGAATACAGAAGGTATTGGACCATAAGCCGTAGAAAGGAAAGAATATGAATCTATAAAATTAGCTCCTAATTCACCATAACTAGCTCTAATCTTCATTTTACTTATCCATTCTATATTAAAAAAATTCTCTTCATGTATATTCCAACCCACTGAAACCGAAGGAAAGTAACCGACCCTATTTCCTTTAGCAAATTTGGAAGATTTATCACTACGAATACTTGCAGAAACAAGATAACGCTCCTTATAGTCATAGTTCAAGCGAGCAAAAAAGGAGAGTAAAGCTGAATTGTATTCTTCACTTGTTATATCTCCTTTCCCATTAAAAATAGTAATATTAGGACCACCCAAATCTGTAGAACCAGAACCAATCCCCATAGTTCTATAGTATTCTCTCATCCAACTTGTACCTACCATTGCGTCAATAGTATGACCAGCAAACATATTCTTATAAGTCAAAATGTTATCAATTGTATAACTAAATCGCTGTCCACGACTTTCAGATAGTGAATTAATCGTTCTGCTATAATCAGGATCTGCATTACCATTCTCATCCCAATTGGAGTCAAAAGCAATGGACCGAGATATATTATTTGTTGATATATAGTCACCTCCAAGTAGTAGCTTATAATCCAATCCTTTATATAAATTCAGTCCTATATTCAAACTACCAGTAACATTAACTGTTTTATTTCTTCGAACAGTATTGGAATAAGATGCAAACGGATTAGTAACTTTTCCTTCATTTACATAATAATCTTTACCTGCAGATACATACCTTCCCTCTACATCAGTCATTGGAACAGTAGGAATCCCCATCACCATCCTTACTTGAGGCTCCTTATTTGTAAAAGCAGCAGAAAGAGTTTCACTAACAGTCAAACGTCCTTTCTTAAACGTTCCATTGACACGTGCATTATATTTCTTAAAACCAGAAAATTCCATAATACCTTGCTGATCAAAATACCCCAAACTTGTATTAAAAGTTGAATATTCACCACCACCAGAAATTGAAGCATTCAAATTATACATAGGAGCATTTCTTAGATATGCATCTTGCCAGTCAGTATTAATATCAGGATTAGTAGGATGAATATTTTCTGGAGCTTGAGTCTGGTTTGTTGAATTTGCAACAATTTGCTTAGTATATTCGCGATGCTCATTTGCATCTAGAAAATCAAGATATTTAGAAGGAGTCTGCAAAGAATAGTTTGCAGAAATTTCAACTTTTGCTTTACCTTTTTGACCATGCTTGGTAGTTATCAGCACAACCCCATTTGCAGCGCGAGAGCCATAAATGGCAGCCGCCGAACCATCCTTCAGGATTTCTATTGATTCAATATCTGAAGGATTCAACGAATTTAGCCCATTATTAGAAAATGCACCATCAATAACATATAAAGGTTCAGTAGCACCAAATGTACCTGCTCCCCGAACAAGTATCTTGATATCTGCCCCAGCTTCTCCCCCCTTTTGCAATATTTCTACTCCTGGAGCCCTCCCCTGCAAAGCAGCTGCAACAGAATGCCCCATCTGTTTACTCAGTTCTTTTGCAGGCACTGTCGCCACGGATGCTGTCAAACTAGATTTTTTTTGAGTTCCATAACCAACCACCACCACTTCATCTAATTGTTCCAAATCCTCTTTCAGAGTTATATTCACATTCTTTTCCCCTTCCAAATTAACAGCAAGAGTCTTATAACCGATAAAACTAATAATAAGAGTTGCATTCGCAGGAGCTTTAAGTAAAAACTTACCATCCATATCAGTAATAGTACCATTAGTAGTCCCCTTTTCCATCACATTAACTCCTACGATAGGTTCTCCCATAACATCCATCACAAGCCCTGAAATATCTTGTAATTTTTTCTCGTTCAACATGGACTGTTCTACTTCCTTCTTCCGAATAATGATATTTTTATCTTTTATCTCATAAGAAACATTTTGTCCTTCCAAGATTTGCTCAATAACTTCTTGCAGTTGCTCAGCGTCTATATCAACAATCTTTTTCGTATCTAAATCCCCAGCTATATACACAAATGAATATCCACTTTTTTCTTTTAGCTCAGTCATAGCTTTTTTCACCGATACTTTATTCATTTTCAATGGTATATTCTGTGAGAAGATATTCAAATTAAGGCAAAGCAAAGCCCCGACCAATAATATGGCCTTTCTCTTGTTTTTCATAAATTAGTAATTTATTAATTAAAAAATTAAATGAACTTAGCTTTTAAAGAGAAAAATCATTAACTTTGCATTCTCTAAAAGCGCACTCACAATCGTAAGTCGAAAAAGAGATTTCATCAAGGTGGGAAAATCCCTATATCTTCCCACCTTTTCTTTTTCATCCCTTTCGTACCCCTATTACAGTATTACAGCTCTAATTCTATTCATACTTTTAATTTTAAGGTTAAACAATTTTAATCCACTCCCTACTTAATATAAAGTTATATTGTGTCCTTCAATAATATAATGAATCTTACGGGTCGCAGATAATGCTTCCAAAACTTCCTGAATATTTTGCTCACGATGAACGAAATTTCCATAGAACCTGAAAGTATTCAAAGTATCACTAGCTATTTGTATTTTCACATTATAACTACGTTCTAACTCCTTCACAACATCCGGCAACAATTCCTCATCAAAAAATAAATATCCATTAGTCCATTGTAATGCATTGGAAACAGTAGAATACTCCACATGCATTCTGCCATTCTTTTTATTCAAAACCACCCTTTCATTGGGTAACAAAAAAGCTTCTTTTTCTTTTTTCAATAAATTATTCAATGCCACTTTTCCTTCGGACAAAGAAACAATGGCTTCTGCATCATCCGGATAATCCCGAAAATTAAATTTCGTTCCCAATACCTTTACCAGCAAACTATTCGTTTTCACAAGAAATGGAACTTCTTCATTTCGTTTAACTTCAAAATACCCTTCTCCTATCAATTCTATTTTTCTATTCCCTACTCCGAATCCTTGTGAATATGTTATACGCGATCCGGCATTCAACCACACTAATGTCCCATCCGGCAAGGTCAATTTTGTTCTGGAACCAAGAGGAGCCTCCACAATGATATCCGAAAATACCTCTTTTATACTTATTCCACCCCTCCAATAAGAAAAATAAGAAACTGAGAACAATACAACAATAACAGCTGCATAACGCCAAAATTTAGACAAACAGAAATTTTCACGTTCTCTTTTATCATTCAACCTCTGATTAGCAATTCTATTTTTAAATTGTTCAAATGCTTTGCTCTTATCATATTTAACATCCTCTTTCACACTTATGGCAGAAAACCAAATTTCTTGCCGCTGCATAAAATACTTTTCATTTTCCACAGACGCAGCTATCCACTCCTTCAGTTCATGCACAGCATTTCCATCCAACTCATTACTTAAATAGGATACTATTAATTCATCAATATGTTCTTTTTCTGCTTTCATCTTTGTTGTTTCTAAAGTGAAGACGATTTATTTTAAATACAGGGTAGTCCTAAAAGAACTTTTTTCTGTTTTAACACGAAAAAAATAAAATCAAAGCAATTAAATATTTGCTCAATTCAGTCTGAAGGAAAGATAATGCATTCTTTATATGATACTTAACCGTATTTATAGAAATACCTAATTCCTGAGAAATTTCTTCATATTTTTTCTCCTCAAATCTACTTTTTTCAAAAACACATCTACATTCAACCGGTAGTTTATCTATTGCCATACGGATTTCATGCTCCAATTCACGTTCTAATAATATTCCCAAAGGATAATTATCCGACTGCAAATACTTTTCTTCAGACATCTCTTCCGGTACTAAAACTGAAAATGAAATTTCCTTTTTTTCAGATCTAGATTTCAGATAGTCTATACAACGATTACGAACAGCCTTTATCAGATAACTTCTAATAGAAATAGTAATGTTTAAAGTTTCTCTGATCTCCCAAAGGTGAAATATTACATCTCCAACTATAGTTTCCGATAAAAAATTATCGTTCAAATATTGATTTGCTACATGACATAAAAGAACATAATGATAATCATAGATGTATTTATAAGCATCTTCGTTGCCATTTTTCAGTTGTTCTACAATCAGTTTCTCTGTGTTTTCCATTTTATTTCTTTTGAAAAAGGAATAAAGTTAACGGGAACAAATTTAGAAATTAATTCTGAGTAACTTTATAAAAGAGCAAAAAACAAATCCGTTAATCTTATTATCACACCTCAAATGGTTACAATAAAGACTAACGGATTTCCCTATTCTAGTTTTAAAACTATATCCAACACCTCAGATAAAACGAATCTGAATCATCACTCCATAAAGATTAAAATCGAAAAGAACCTTATCAGCATCCTTCTTTAGAAAACGCTTTTTCCCATCTTGCCTAATCTCCGAAACTCTGTTTCCCACAGATTTCAATACCATAGTCAGTGGTTCTGTAAATAATTGTGCATTCATATCCAAATGAGGAGTTATGTTATAGCCGTTTTCTAGCACATTCAAGCGATTTTTTTCTCGTTCTTTTGTTATAAGCAACTACCTCTCTAAATGTACCCACCCATATTTCATTTTCCATAGCCTTTACCTATTCCCACAATATTTCAGGATTTTGAAAAGCATTATATCCCTGCGATATTCCATGTATCATTGCCAACTCCCCATCTACCGGAGCTTACCAAGCTTTCCACCCATTTATCTAAAGACGCAGGAGTCGATTTCAACTTATCTCCCCCGATGTGATATTGTTCAGTACATGTACCTACCCCTGTTCCTATCAAATGTATAACTAATAGCACACACTCTGTCACCCTTATAAGGTGCCACATAAACATCTTGTGTGAACCCGTTATCCCTGATCTCAGCCCCTGTCTGTTTCACCAATTCTATTCGAGGCGATGATTCCGGCATAGAAACATGCTCTTCATATACTCCCGGACGGACAAGTATAGATATTGTTTTCTTGCTCCCACCAACTGCCGCATTCACTGCTTCCTGAACTGTAAAGAAATCCCCACTCCCATCTTTCGCCACCACATAATCATAACGTCGCACATATTTTGCCAAAGCCGGCACTTCTTCCATCAAAGCGTCCACAACCAACCCGGCAACTATACGTCCACCATATATATTCAAGTGAGTATTGTCAATTTTCCCTTCCGGATAAAATTCATATTGTCCTGCTGGAATCCACATAAACAATTTTCTTGAATTCTCGACTCCCATACCGGTAACCAAGTCATGGGTCAATTTATTCAAATCAATAAAAGGTACATTCATTTCTCCGGCCACCCGACGGGGAGATTCCAGATATTCCCCATGGGTATCAACCAATACCGGACCTTCTTTTTCATAACTACCCTTTATCTCCGTCACACCTTTAGGAAGGAAATTACGACGAACTATAGAATTGAACAGTACAGGATTTCCTCCCTTAGCACGTGTTTCATTCACAAAACGTCTTAAATTATCATCAAAGGTACTTCCGGGCTCTGTATGTAATGTGGCTCTAGGTTTCTCATCATTATGTCCGAATTGAATAAATACATAATCACCTTTATGAATTTTAGAAAGCACTATGTCCCAACGTCCTTCATTGATAAAACTGAGTGAACTTCGTCCATTCATAGCGTGATTATCCACCACAACCTCTTCCGTAAAATATCCGGGAAGCATTTGTCCCCAACCACGCTCTATATTACCATTCTTCAGACTTTTATTCGCCATGGTAGAATCACCAATCATAAAAATAGTAATGGGGTCTTTTCTCTCAGCAATAAAAGCCGATAACAGGAGTAAAGCACATAAAACAAGTAATACTTTTAATTTCATGTTTTTCATATACATTTTATAAGTTAAAAGATTTAGGCAAAAGTAAATAAGAACAAGAAAAGAAACCATAAAAAATGATACAAGAATATAGAAATTTGTTCAAAATCAATAGTTCAATTACTCTTTCAGTAAATAAGAACTAATAAAAAAATGTTCAAACAACATCAATTTGCCATTTGAACATTTTTTCAATTCTTCAAGTTCATATCGAAACATTGGAGGTTCTCCTAAATAGACAAACTCTTCCAAAAAGACAAAAAAATGAATGTCCAACTGTCAGAATGATGCAGGCAAAGAAAGTAACTGATACATCAATGTATGTGCCATACGTTCTTGACCATTGGTATTAGGATGCAAACGATCATAGCCCGAATCATAGAAATAAATAAGTTGTTCTTCAATCATCGGATTCATACCTGTAACCGAATTAAAATCTATTACAGGAATTCCCCACAAATTACCTGCTTCCTTAATGCCCTGTACATAAGCATCCACATATTCTCCGCATTTATTCTGATAGCTTTCATCCGGTTGTACATTCTTTTCGCCGAATTCCGCTAAAGAACGATGCAATGGGGTCAACAAAACAATTTGTTTATCGGGAAACAATTTTTTCAAATGACTCAAACCAATATTAATACGGCCTTTATACGTATCATTCGTCATTATAGGAACACGCCTTTTACGCGTTTCCAGTTTTTTAGTTTCACCACGGGCAGCCATCACCTGCTCTTCTTTCTCTGTAAACCAAGTCCCGACAGGTACACTGCTATTAAAATCATTTGTCCCCATCAAAACCACGATGGCATCAACCTCTTCTCCATGCTCCTTTTTCAATTGTTCTGCCTGACGGGGTACATCATTCCATTGACGTCCACTCACTCCATACACATAAGGAGTGATATCCAACCATTCTTTCAAAAAATCCCAATACTTTTTTATGTTATCTCCATAACAATTGGGATCAGTTATCGAGTCTCCTATATAACCAACCTTTTTTCCATACCATGGATGCCGGATATAACCTTTATTACATGATTCTTTTCCACAAAGAAACGTTTCCTGTCCGTGTAACAGCAACGGACATGCTAATAAAAGAGCAAATACAATAAACTGTCTGTTTTTCATAAGTAACTGTTATTTTTTCAATCAGTAAAGTGACATCAAAGATATAAAATAAGAAATAGAAAAACAGCTATCACATACTTTTATTTTCATTTGCCCTCTTCTATCATTCATAAGACAAAAAGTCCGAAAGGTCATAATAAACAAAACTTTACATTTTTAAATTAATTTGTTAACAAGGTGCGATATATTTATAAAGCATGTTATAAAACGGCGAAATACAGACTAAAAACTTGCTATTATAAACAAAGTCCGTATCTTTGCAATGTGTTTTTCATAGTATTAGATTTAAGGTTAACAAAAGATTGGCTGTCTGGGATAGATAGCCTTTTTTTATGCTTTAAAACAGGAGAATTTCTTCATAAAAATTCAATATCCCAACAATAACATTCTTCAAATGCCACCCAACCAAACACAACAAAAGTGAATAAGAAAAAGCAATACGTATATCTATCCATCGAGGCAATTTATGAATTACCTAGTCTTAACTAACGTTTATCCTATATATTTTTTGATTTATTTCAATAAAAGAAGACACTCTCATCACTGAGAATGTCCCCTATATTTAAACGAAACTTTAAAGAGAATTATATACTTCAAATCTTATCTTCTATTCCACCATACTCGTTGCTCACGGCTATCATCACCATTCAAATCTGCTTTCACGGCAGCTTCATAATTTTCAAGATTACCTTGATAAATTTCGCTATCAAATTGATGGCGATAAGGGATGTGATCAATCGTTGTACAAACCGGACCGACTTCTAGTTTCGGAATATCAAAACGACGCCAGTCAGACCATGCCTCAAAACCATCAGCCATGAAGCCACTGATCCAGCGCTGAAGAGCAATTTTATTAATTTTATCAGCATCAGTACCCGTATAAGCAACTGCTTCCTGTACCAAATATTCATCAACACCTTCGGCTCCCCATTGTTCAAATGATGCCTTCACACCGGCTGCATAAAGTTGGGCAGGATCAGCCTGAATCCAGCCACGTTGAGCAGCTTCAGCCTCGATAAGTAGCATACGAGAAGCAGTAATAATAGGGAAAGTAGAGGTTACCTGTGTAAGCGAAGGATTATAAAAACAGCAGACTTTATTCCACGTGTTCACATCTGCAGACTCAATACCCAAAGGCATACCTTGGTATTTATCAAAATTCTTCAGGTCTTCATCTGTCACGCCTGTCTCTGCCTGTGTCTTGCCAAAAGGAATCAGCGAACAAGTAGAGAACAGACGGTTGTCCTTCAATTCCTTCAACTGATCTACATAATACTTATTAGGAACAAAATTATAATTATAGTTTACGCCATTATAATATAAATATCCCACAGTATTGGCCTCAAAAGTATAATTCAAATTATAGGCATTTTCTTCAATACCGCCATCAGCGTAAGCTTGAGCAAAACGCGAGCGTCCTTCGGCAGGATCCACATCTGCCAGTTTTATAGCAAGCATCATACGGGTAGAAGCATTCAGTTTCTTCCATGCACGAATGTCACCATCGAACAGGATGTCGGCTGTGCTCAACGAGCCACTTTCATTAAACTGATTATACGCTTCCCTCAAATCGGCATCTAACTTAGCATAAATAGTTTCCTGTGAATCAAATACCGGAGTAAAATTTTCCTCACCTGCCTGAAATGCTTCTGTGTAAGGAAGTGGCCCTAGAGCATCTGTAAGGTGCATATAGATGAATCCCATCAATGTACGTGCAACCGCAATCTGATTGGCATTATCACCAAACTGCACAATGGCAGGTTTACCTTTTTCAGTCTCATCACTATTAAAGTCAATAATCTTCTGGCAGTTCTTCAACGGATAAAGATAATAAGAACTTGTACTCATAGTAGGTCCGCCAAACGCACCATACTGATTATTATTTTTCTCGGACATATACCCCGGATACATTTGCGTCCACGGGTAATAATAATTTGAGTTCATAGAGAAGTATTTCACATAAGTACAAGCGTATGTAAACAACATACCAGTATTAGCCTCCGACGGTTCATTGGGATCTTTGTTAATATCGCCAAAGTCAGTCATATCACATGCTGTGAATGTTGCTGCAAAACTCAGAGATAAAAATAATAATTTAATATATTTCATAATGATTCTTCATTTTATGGTTTAAAAAGCAAGATTAACGGTAAAACCTATCGAACGGGTTGCAGCGGCATTACCACCCTCAAAATATCCCATACCAATTTCAGACACATCCACATTAGGACAAGCTGAGTAGATCAACCATGGATTGGAAGCATTAATTGCCACACTGGCACGACTCAGGCCGATATTTAGTTTCTTCAAAGTCTGTGACGGGAAAACATACGACAATGACACTTCACGAAGTTTCACGTAAGTACGGTCATACACCCATTCTTCCCATACACGGGAAGCTGTGGTATAATATAGTTTAGCATTGACATAGGTATCTACCTTATTGCCATTCTGATCCACACCAGTCATGTGGATACCACCACCTTTGCTTACCGGTTCACGAACATTGACGCCACGGTCATTAAGCTCAGCTGTTTTATCAAGAATACCGCTATTGCTACCCCACATATTAGTATAGGATACAATCTGTCCGCCTACAGAGAAATCAATATTAGCCGACAGACGGAAATTCTTAAAACTGATACTAGTATTAAAACCACCAGTGAAATCCGGATGGAAGTTACCCAGTTCATCTAGTGTATTCTGATTGTAAGTAGGTACATATTCACCACCATACAACGCCTTCTGCGAAGCACTCAATTCATGGAAGATTATATTGCCATTGTCATCACGTTCCCATGTATTACCGGTTATCACACCAAGTGATTTACCAACCATAGCATAATTATACAAACGAGTTGTGAATGAAGTCCAATAAATAGAATAAGAATCCACTCCATCAGCTAGTTCCACCAGTTTATTACTATTCTTCGCTATATTGAAATTCATTTCCCATTTCCAGTTCTTAGTGGAAACAGGCATCCCGCCCAAACTCAATTCAACACCCCGATTACGAATTAAACCAGCATTCATCTTACGAGTGGAATACCCCGATTGCGGAGCAGAGGTTACGGAGATTATCTGATCTTTGTCATCCCGGGTATAATAGTTGAAATCACCCCATAAACGATTATTGAACAAACGGAATTCCGTACCTATTTCATACGAAGTGGAAATAGACGGCTCGATATTATAATTTTTCTGAGAAGAAGGTTCATACATTGTAACATGTGAACCATAACTGGTATCCAGCGAATAAGTAGGATAAATATTGTAAGCATTGAGCGTAGTACCTACTTGAGCCGCACTAGCACGCAGTTTCCAAAAGTTCAGCCATTCTGCATTCACCCATTTGTGAGCAAGGACAGAAGCGGAAAGGCCACCATACCAATAGCTGTTATGATTAGGACTCAATGTGGAAGACATATCGTTACGAACAGAAGCGTCAAGAAAATAAGTATCATCCCAGCCCATGGTAGCTGTGGCATAAACACTACGTTCTTTGTAATGTGTTTTCTCATTATAGGCTAAAGCAATAGTACCCGATGAAGCAGCCAAATTATAGTAATCGTCCAAAGACAAATCATAATTCGTATTGGTGTATGCATATAAATTATCGTACGTATAGTCACGTGCTTCTGCAAAAAGAGCTGCGTCTACCGTTAGTTTATCTTTAAAAAATGATTGTCCCCAAGTTAAACGTCCTTGTACGGTCAAATCAATCAAACTGCTTTGATCCTGACGATAATTTGACCGGAAATTAATAGATCCTGAAGGGCGTTCTCGTTCCAATTTGTAACCACGTATGTTACCATTTACGCGTACCCCTGCCTTCAAGTTATAAGGAAGGTCCACAGACACATCACCACTGAATACATTCCATTGATAAATGGTGCGATGATTATATTCATGAAATAAAGCATACGGATTATCATGGAATGCAGCACTTTGATTATTCACACTGTTGATATTCCACGTCCTCCATGATCCGTCCGGACGTTTATAGTCCTTATAATCTTTTAAATTGACATTGGTCTGTCCCCATTGGGTATATTCCTGCAAAACGGTACGTGAACCGTTATATCCACTTTCGGCAGCATTATGATCCTGACGATAAGTATATTTATAATCCAATGACACATTCATCCACGGTGTGGGTTTGAAATTTGTCTTGAACCCTAAGAAACGGCGAATAGCATCCGAATTGGGCTGCACACCAGTACGATAGCTATTGGTGAAAGAAACACGGGTATTAAAATCTTTCACACTCTTTGAAAACGAAACGTTGGTTGTATTGGTTACACCAGTCCGATAAAGATCTCTCAAATCCAATCCATGTTGCCAAGTGGCTGGTTTTCCATAATGACCACTGGTTTCGTCTAATGACAACGGAGTGACATATTTCACAGCCGGATCGTATGCAGCTCCCCAAGAAGTGTCCTCATTATAATCGTACACATAAGCACCTTGCAAACCGGGAATATCACCACTATACAAATCATAAATATCCTGAGCCCTGTTACCTTTTTCCGTACCTCCATATCCTCCACCACCATACAGCTTCTGCATATTGAAATGATTATAGTAAGTTTCGGCCTGCAATGTATGACTTACTTCAAGCAACCCTTTCTCACTTTGTCCCGCCTTAGTAGTTATGATGATAGCACCTGCACCACCACGCGAACCATAAAGGGCAGTAGCCGCGGGACCTTTCAATACGTTTATGCTTTCCACATCATCCATATTGATAGAGTTTTTGTTGGTGATAGCACCATCTACCACATAAATAGGCTCATTGGCCGGATTATCCGACTGGGACGAAGAAGGAATGGAACCTGCACCACGCAAAATAATAGTACCTGCATCAAAACCAGAACTGGCACCACCTATAAAACGTGCTCCCGACACTTTACCGGCCATAGCATTACCCAAATCGGTCTGTCGTGAAATAGTTAGATCCTCACCTGCCACCTTTTGTGTAGAATAACCCAACGCTTTTTGTTTACGGTTCAATCCTTGAGCAGTTACAACCACTTCATCCAACACTTTTGTGTCCGACTTCATTGTTACAGTAATAGTACCACGCTGAATTCCAACTCGCTGAGTAATCATACCCAGATAAGAAACAATCAGCGCTTTGGCATCTGTAGGAACATTATTGATAGCAAACTTGCCATCTACATCCGTAATTGCTCCCATAGTAGTCCCTTCTACTAAAACAGACGCACCTATTATCGGCTCACCATCATCCGCAGAAGTTACAACTCCTGCAACTGTTTTAGGCGCTTGAGCCATAGAGAAGCCGATACCCAACCACAGACAAGCTAGTAACACTAACACTTTTTCTTTCATACTCACTCTCTTTTAATTAAACATTATCCAAGTTCTTTTGGAACTCATTTTATCAATAATATTGCAAAGATATAAAATTTTATTAAAAATAAAAGAATAAGTCTATTATTTTTTGTCTATGATATTTTTTTATTCATAAGTATTGTTTAGTTGTGATATTTGTTAGATGTAAGGTAGTTATTTTATTTTTAGTATAAAATGATGTGAAATACATGAAAATTGTCAAGATAATCATTTTCTTCTTCAGATATCTTGTTCCAAATAAAGTACCTTGTTTTTTATTTCTTTAACTATTTATCCTTTGTGTGAAATTACTCTTTTAACAGTTGAATATTGTTTGGAACGACTAATATTTAGGCGTTTTTTATAAGAAATGAATTCTTGTACTTTCCTCTTTTATAGAACTAAGTTCCAAAAGAACTTATGCTTACCGTTCTCCTCTATTCATTAAGTCCACCATACTTATATTATTTCCCCCTTTTACTTGATACACAATATATTATGAATATTTTTTTAGTCACTTTCTACTTATACTCTACCATTAGCATAATCAGCACTCTAAAAATCAGGCTATTATCTATTTAATATTCTATTTATTTTCTACTTATATGAACCATAAAACGATCAATCGTTTTCTTTATTACACAATTACAGTATTTATCAATCTACTAAATTCTAATCGGTCAAACTCGCAGGCGCGCCCCAATAAAGGCTAACAATTGATATAACCTTCCACCTGACATACGCATATCAGCTAATATTTGCCATATCGGATGCCCTATCACACCATAATCACAGTACCCTACTATCTTATCTCCTATCCCTCACTGCTGCAAAGCTTCAACTGGTCCGGAAGCATTTCTGCATTTTCCATCTACAGGAATAGAAGAAAAAGTCTCTTTCTCCGCAAAAATCCTCTTCTTTTCTGGAGAACAAAATGAAGAGGAGTCCTTTTCTTTTTTTGCTCTGCTTTACTTTGTAACTTCATGTTTTCATGTCCACATTTTCCGTTGAAATGCCTACGTTACTACCATCCACATACAAATTCTTGTATTTTGAAATCTCTATCAACAAGTAATCAGTACTCACCTCTACACACTTCCGTTGTTGTACCGCCTCAAAGTAATGGTCCTGTATACTTTCCGAAGTAAGAATTCCATTTTTTTCGTATTGGGCTTTACTAAAAAATCCACGTTCCAACAGTGCATCCACTACTTGCTGTACATAATCGGCCGTACATCCTTCGGACAATCTGCGAGTAAAAAGCAGACACCTATCCTCTCTCCAACAGCAAAGACATCCTTTGTGGTAAATACGTACCAATAAATGCAATACAAGCAATGTAGCCCAACTCTTGTTCCACCAACAATATTTTATCATTCTCGGAGAAATCCACACTCAAGTAGAAAAATTCCAATCCGGTTGTTTGTAATGCCATATCGATATTTTTATTGATGACAAATATAGAAAGAAACCCAGACGGAATGACGCGATTTGGCACAATAATACGCAATAATGCACAATTGATGCTCCACACACATCTTAAAATAGTAACCGGAAAGATATACGATAAAGACGAAAGATATATTATCTTACATGGGTATCATTATAGATGTTACAATTTTATCAAATATACATAGAAACAGATAGATGTATACAAAAAAAAGAGAAACTGACTCCAAAGGAAAACAGTATCTCTTTTTTATCTTATAAGATTCTTCTCTATTATTCTTCCGTATAGCGTTCAATAGTCTGACCACGATCAGGACCTACCGAAACAATCTTGATCGGGGTTTCCAGCTGTTCTTCCAAGAAAGTGACATACGCATTGAATTCTTCCGGGAATTCATCCTCACTGGTCATCTTGGTCATATCAGTCTTCCATCCGGGCAGCTCCGCATATACAGGTTCCAGCCCCTCACTAATATCATAAGGGAAGTAATCAATTTCCTCACCATTTACTTTATAAGCCACACATGCTTTGATGGTTTCGAAATCATCCAACACATCGCTCTTCATCATAATTAACTGAGTCACCCCGTTTACCATGATAGAATACTTCAAAGCTACAAGATCAATCCAGCCACAACGACGTTCACGACCTGTCACCGCACCATATTCATGACCTAAATCGCGGATTTTCTTACCAGTTTCATCAAACAATTCGGTAGGGAAAGGACCTGCCCCCACACGGGTACAATACGCTTTCATGATACCGTATACATTACCAATTTTATTAGGACCGATACCTAAACCGGTACAAGCACCGGCACAAATGGTATTTGAAGAAGTGACAAAAGGATAAGAACCGAAATCAACATCAAGCATCGTTCCCTGCGCACCTTCACAAAGCACACTCTTACCCGACTTCAGAAGATTGTTTATTTCGTGTTCACTGTCCACCAAATGGAACTGTTTCAGGTATTCGATACCCTCCAACCATTGTTTTTCCAGTTCGGTTATATCATATTCATAATTCAGACTTTTCAAGATCTGTTCGTGACGTGCCTTTGCCTTTCCATACACTTCTTCAAAATTATGAAGGATATCACCTACACGTACACCGTTACGACTCACTTTATCAGTATAAGTAGGACCTATACCTTTTCCGGTAGTTCCCACTTTGGCATCTCCTTTAGCAGCTTCATAAGCAGCATCCAGAATGCGGTGAGTAGGCAAAATCAAATGAGCTTTCTTTGAAATGTGCAAACGTTCTTTCAGGGGGTGTCCGCTAGCCTCCAAAGCTTCAGCCTCAGCCTTGAACAAAGCCGGATCCAGTACCACACCATTACCAATAATGTTTACTTTATTTCCTTGAAATATTCCGGAAGGAATGGAACGGAGCACATATTTCTGGCCTTCGAATTCCAGTGTATGACCTGCATTCGGACCTCCCTGGAAACGAGCTACCACATCATAACGGGGAGTCAGAACATCGACAACCTTTCCTTTGCCTTCATCACCCCATTGCAAACCTAACAAGACATCTACTTTCATGTTTCTTCGTTTTATGTTACTTATCTTTTTTCTTCCTACGCTTGGCCCAAGTACACTTGCTGCATACACCATAGATATATAAGGAATAGTGCGAGGCATGAAATTTCTTCAGTTTCGTATTGGCAATGGCTTGTTTCAGATTCTCATCCTGAAATTCGGTCACTTTGCCACATTCCGTACATATCATGTGATGATGGGTTTCATTGTTGTACGCACGCTCGTACTGGGAAGAATTGCCGAACTGATGTTTAATAACCAATTTTGCATCGATAAAAAGAATGATGGTATTATAAAGAGTAGCCCGGCTTACCCGGAATTTTCCTTCATTTGCCATATAATTATAAAGCGTATCAATGTCAAAATGACCTTTAATGGAATAGATAGTATCGAGTATAGCATATCGTTCAGGTGTCTTCCGATGCCCGTTAACCTGCAGATATTCTGTCAAGATCTGCTTTACCTTATCTTTCACATTCTCTTCCATCACAGATTTCAGTTCCGCCGTCAAAGTTAAGCCTTTTTATGATAACATGAAAGTTTAATGCCAATATTCTGTTTCTAATTTTATTTCTCCAGCCAAAGAAGCTATTTCTACCTTATCTGATTTGGTTAATGGAGCCAACAACCGATTCACCTTTTTGCCATTTTCCTTGCTTTGAACGGCAAACTTCTTCAAAGCAGTAGCAGCTGCTTTGCGGGGCAGCACTCCCTCGCTTTGTAAAGTGACCATTGCCTGATCCAAAAATTCAGCTTCCGAACGCTCAGTCAGCTGATTTCCCTTCATCAACAGCCTTGCCATCAGCATAAAGCCACATAACTGAAAATATTCACGCTCATCGGCCATCCATTCAAAAGCCTTCTCCGAAGCATAAGGTAAATATTGGAACAAACTCATGCAAGTCAGTTCCGCTATTTCAGGATAGCGCATATCTTCTACCCATATATCAGCTATTTCCGGATAAAATGTTTCTACCGGCTGTAACATTCCCGCCAGAATTTTACATTCACGGATATTTTCTTTCCATAAAGCTTGCGCCACTTCATGATTTTTTTCATAACGAGCAGCTATTTCTTTCAAACGCGGAAGTTCGATGCCAAAATTCAGTTTATAGTCTAATCCCTTCTCACGCATACTTTGGGAAACCACCCCATTCATAAACAAACGGAATTGCCCCTTTATGTCCTTTATTGTTTCGTGTACATCCATATTTATTCTTATTCATTTCTATAAGGAAGATTCGCAAATTCTTTGCTATAACGTAACATTTGCTCCGCGTAACCTTCATTATAAGATACTTTTACATCTATAATATTTCCATCCTTATCTGTCACGGCCTCATATACAGGATTTACAAAACCTTTGTAAGGAGCCAGATGAAGTTTTTCATAACGTGCCAATATCTCGGCGTGCAAAACCGGATCTATTTTCACCGCATACTTTTCGACCAATTTACGGGCAGCCTCAAAATCTCCTTCACTTTTAATGCGTTGTATCTCAGCCAGCAACTGTCCGAACAGAGTGCGCAATTTTTGATAATCGTTTATCTTCACATACGTTTTCCCATCCTTCTTAACCAGTTCAACCACCTTATCTGCAGCACCTTTCTCAAATGTCCACCGCGCAATGAGCTGGCGGTTACGCATGTGTGCTTCCTCTACCATATTACCTAACTCGATGCGGACTAACTGGGTCATCAGACCATTCATCATATAAGTATAATATTCTGCTTTAAAGGCATCTCCATCCGGTGTAAGCCCCAACTCTACCATTTTGTCATCCGGCAGATAGTACAAACCGAATAAATCGGCACGTGCCTCTTCTATCGTAGATCCATACGCTTTCAAAGCATCCTGATCTACTCCCGGTAACAACTGACCAGAACCGTGCCCCAAACATTCATGCAAATCAGTATGTAAATCCCCTGTAAGATCTGCATATTTCTTTATCCATTCTTTCTCTTCGGCACCGCAAACAAATTCATCTGTAAATCCATTACCATGAGCCGCTTTATTATAGGCTTCAGTCAGATTTCCGATGGTTACAGACTTAGAACCATGCACACTACGAATCCAGTTGGAATTAGGGAGATTAATCCCAATCGCTGTAGCAGGATACAAATCCCCCCCCAGCATAGCGGCTGTAATCACCTTGGCCGACACACCTTTCACTTCCTTTTTTTTAAACCGATGATCTACAGGTGAGTGATCTTCAAACCATTGAGCATTAGCGCTGATGATTTCCGTGCGCTTGGTTGCTTCCAGATCTTTAAAATTCACAATGGACTCCCAACTAGCTTTCAGTCCTAACGGATCTCCATAACTTTCAATAAAGCCGTTAACAAAATCCACGCGTGAATCCAAATCCTTCACCCACGCAATAGAATATTCATCAAAATCTTTCAAGTCCCCATTCTTATAAAATCGAATTAATTTTTCGATAACTATTTTTTGTTGTGCATCTTCTGCCACACCAAGAGCCTTATCCAACCAATAAATGATCTTATCAATGGCTTGCCCATACAATCCTCCAGATCTCCAGACCTTTTCTTGTACTTTTCCGTCCTCCTTTACTAAACGGCTGTTCATACCAAACATTACCGGCATCATATCATCCGGATTCTTCAAATTATGATAAAAATCTTCCGCTTCTTTCTGGGTTACCCCTTCGTAATAATTTGCAGCCGAAGTCAGGACCAAATCCTCCCCGTCTGCCTGATTCACACGTTTAGGCATCATTTCAGAATCAAAAATCACCGGAAAGACTTCTTCACAAAGTTCTTCCACTGTTTCCCCTTTACCCAAAGGTAACTTCAATGCATCCACACTATTCAATGCATCCCTAAAAAATTCCGGAGTGAAACCTGGTACGAACTTATTTGAAGCATAATGATGATGAATTCCGTTAGAAAACCATATGCGTTTCAGATAAGTTTCCAAATTGACGAAATTCACATCTGTACGATCTCCCTGATACTCTGTATATACGGTTTCCAACATTTTACGAATAAGCAAATTGTATTTGCCATTCTGATCAAACAAAATATCACGGCCTTGCAAAGCAGCTTGTGACAAATAGTAAATCAACTTTTTTTGTTTCAAACTCAGTTCTTCAAATCCATACACTTTATATCGAAGTAACTGTAAGTCGGCAAATTGTTCAACCGTATAATCAAATTCCTCCATTTCATTCATGCTTTTATCTACTTCATTGCAACCAACCTGTTTCATTTCTACAATTAACGTTTTTTATAGATACATAATTCGTGAGCCGAAACAAAAAAAGGAAAACAATTGTTTTCCTTTTTCTTAATTATAATGTAGCAAATTATGCTCTTATTTCTTTTCTTGATTTCTCTTACGATAGCCATTAGGAGTCTCACCCACATTCTTATAAAACGCAGCATAAAAAGATTGGCGATTAGCAAAACCTACCATTGCACTGATCTCTTCCACATTCTTATCCATATAGCGTTTATCAACTAAAAGATGCAAAGCATCTTTAATACGATATTCATTCAACAAACAAGAATAATTCATTCCGAAGCGGGAATTCACTACAGCTGACAAATAACGAGTATTTGTCTTTAATTCTTTCGCCAAGTCTTTTGCTGAATAATTAGGGTCTTTGTACTTTTTCTGAACAACTACAATGTTCAAAATCTTATCATACAATTCATCGGCAAGTTCTGCTCTAATCAGAGATCTGTAAGCAGCCTTTTTCTCTTTCTTTTCTCTCAGGTTATACGGTTTTTTCTTAGGAGCCGCTTCCTGGGTTTCTGATTTTTTTTCCACGTCGCTCATCAGTTAATTTTTCTTTTAATTTTTCGTTGTTTGGTTAGTTATATAAATGCAAATATCTAATTTTGGACAAATGTGGGAAAAGTTTTTTTCATATGCAACTTTTTTTGCTTAATTTATTTCTTAAATAATCACAACACTTTGTTTTTTAAGTGGCAAAAAAGTTTATTTGTCCAATCTACAATAACCAACCTCTCTTTTAAGCAATAATTTCAAAACAAATGAATTATGAATAAAAGTATATCTTATTTACTATTATTAGGCAGAGATTCCTACCAAATCTAAAGATTTTACTACCTTTGTAACCGATTACATTTTAAAATAACAAACAGATATGTTCCAAACTCTAAAAAACTACTTTGGATACGATAGTTTCCGTCCTTTACAGCAAGATATTATTCAAAATATATTAGCTCAAAAGGATACTTTGGTATTAATGCCTACAGGAGGAGGAAAATCCATCTGTTATCAATTACCGGCTTTACTGATGGAAGGTACGGCCATTGTCGTTTCACCCCTTATTTCTTTAATGAAAGACCAGGTGGAAAGTTTACAAGCAAACGGAATTGCAGCACGGGCACTGAACAGCAGCAATAATGAAACAGAAAATATAAATCTACGTCGCGAATGTCTTCAAGGAAAAATCAAATTGCTTTATATTTCACCTGAACGATTACTTATAGAAACAAACTTCCTGCTGAAAGATATTCAAATTTCTTTATTTGCCATTGATGAAGCTCATTGCATCTCACAATGGGGACATGATTTCCGGCCTGAATATACCCAATTAAAGGTATTACGTAATCAGTTTCCCAAAGTACCGATTGTAGCATTGACTGCTACAGCTGACAAAATAACCCGAAAAGACATTGTACAACAATTGGCCTTGAAAGATCCTAAAATATTCATATCTTCCTTTGATCGGCCCAATCTGAGTTTGGAAGTTAAAAGAGGCTACCAACAAAAGGATAAGATGCGGACTATTCTTGAATTCATAGAAAAACACAAAAATGAATGTGGTATCATTTATTGCATGAGCCGCAGCAAAACAGAAAATGTGGCCGCAATGCTGATGAAACAAGGTATCCGTGCAACCGTTTATCATGCAGGATTAAGCAGCGATATGCGTGATAAGGCACAAAATGATTTCATAAATGATCGTGTACAGGTGGTGTGCGCCACTATTGCTTTCGGGATGGGAATTGATAAATCCAATGTACGCTGGGTTATTCATTATAACCTTCCTAAAAGCATAGAAAGTTTCTATCAAGAAATAGGACGTGCCGGGCGTGATGGTATGGAAAGTGATACTTTGCTGTTCTATTCACTGGGAGACTTGGTTATGCTTTCCAAATTCGCTACAGAAAGCAGCCAGCAGGAAATTAACTTAGAGAAATTACACCGGATGCAACAATATGCTGAATCGGATATCTGTCGGAGGCGTATCCTGCTGAACTATTTTGGTGAAACCATGGACCATGATTGTGGCAACTGTGATGTGTGCCGTAATCCCCCCGAACGCTTTGACGGAACAATCATTGTACAAAAAGCTTTGAGTGCAATAGCCCGAACTAACCAACAAATAGGTACTCACATGTTAATAGACATATTGAAAGGGTCAGCAAACCAAGAACTGATTGACAAAGGTTATGACAAACTGAAAACATATGCCGCAGGAAGAGATATTCCCGCACGCGACTGGCAAGATTATCTGCTGCAAATGCTGAATCTAGGATATTTCGAAATAGCCTATAATGAGAACAATCACCTCAAAATAACTGAAAGCGGGCAAAAAGTATTGTTCGGCAAAGAATCCGCCATGCTGGTAGTCATTAAACGGGAAGAATTCGTACCTGCTAAGGAAAAACGCAAAAAGAAAGCCAAGGAAGAGGTACTCTTTCCCACTCCGGTTACTTTTGGTAATGAAAACAAGGACTTGTTCGAGGAGTTACGTATACTGCGTAAAAAGCTGGCGGACCAGCAAGCTATACCTGCCTATATTGTTTTATCCGACAAGACTTTGCACCTGATCGCCACCCAACAACCTACAACAATAGAAGCATTCGGCAACATCAATGGTATTGGCGAATATAAGAAAGAAAAATACGGAAAAGAGTTTATAGAGTTGATAAAGAAGGTACTGAAGAAATGAAAAACTATTCTTCCCATATACCAACAAGAGGCTGTCTCAAAATGAGACGGCCTTTTTTTGTGTTTGCAAAAAAATCGGGC